>Ga0255338_1000139_pt1 | contig 320730 bp, 308 predicted proteins | sample MeOH1_35cm_T4_19_FD_203715 | JGI IMG/M metagenome (GOLD analysis project Ga0255338, IMG submission 203715) | Sandy soil microbial communities from University of British Columbia, Vancouver, Canada - MeOH1_35cm_T4_195 | ecosystem: Engineered > Artificial ecosystem > Sand microcosm >...
CCCGGCGACAACGTGTCGATCACGGTGAAGCTGATCAACCCGATCGCGATGGAAGAGGGCCTGCGCTTCGCCATCCGCGAAGGCGGCCGCACGGTCGGCTCGGGTGTGGTGGCGAAGATCATCGACTGATTCGAACGCATCAAGGAATCCTCATGGCCACCAAACAAAAGATCCGTATCCGCCTGAAGGCGTTCGATTACAAGCTGATCGATCAATCGGCTGCCGAGATCGTGGACACCGCCAAGCGCACTGGCGCCATCGTCAAGGGGCCCGTGCCCCTGCCCACGCGCATGAAGCGTTTTGACATCCTGCGTTCGCCGCACGTGAACAAGACGAGCCGCGATCAGTTCGAGATTCGCACGCACCAGCGTCTCATGGACATCGTCGATCCCACCGACAAGACCGTGGATGCGCTCATGAAGCTCGACCTTCCCGCTGGCGTAGACGTGGAGATCAAGCTCCAATAAGAAGAAGGTTGCGCATTTTGCGCAATGCCGAGAAGCCCGTTTGCAATTCCGCAGACGGGCTTTGTCGTTTATGGTCGGCCCTGTGGCATCCTCGGGCGGGTCGGCGATGACCGGCCGAAAGCAAGAAACGACGCGAGCAAGATGAAACGAATCCAGTTTGGGCAGGTTGCGGCTGCTGCGACAGCCTTGTTGATACTCGGAGGGTGCGGCGGGGGCGGTGGCAGTGGCGGTGGTTTCGCTGCCTTGCCGCTTCCTGCCGCCGTGACTTCGGCCAGTGTCGCGAGCGTCACACTGAGTGGTACTGCGAGCTACGATTCGGTGCCGAATACAAGCGGGCCGCTGGCCTACTCAGGCACGACATCGAAGCCGATCCGGGGCGCCGTTGTGGAAATCCTCGACGCGAGCTCCGCCGTGGTCGCATCGACGATCACCAACGCCAGCGGCGTGTACTCCGTGTCCGTGCCCGGCAGCGCGTCACTCATGGTTCGGGTCAAGGCGCAAATGACGCAGGCCGGATCTGGCGCGACCTGGGATGTCACCGTGCGGGACAACACACAGTCGAATGCGATCTACGCCATGGAGTCGCCGGCGTTCACGACGTCGGGCCAGCCGGTTACGCGCGATGTGCACGCGCCGTCGGGGTGGGGCGGCACCAGCTACACAGGGACTCGTGTCGCCGCGCCGTTCGCCGTTCTCGATACCATTTACGATACCCAGGCCAAGGTCCTGTCGGTATCGCCGACCACTCAGTTCCCGGCACTCCGCGTCTTCTGGAGCGTCAACAATCGGCCGGCCAGCGGCGATCCGGCGATTGGTCAGATCGGGACGACTTCCTTCAGTAGCGGCAGCAGTGGCTCCGCCATTTACGTCCTGGGTCAGGAGAATGTCGACACGGACGAGTACGACTCATCGGTCATCGCCCACGAATGGGGGCACTATTACCAGGCAGCTTTCAGTCGTGACGATTCGCCCGGGGGAAGCCATGCAATGACAGACCGCCTCGACCGGCGGGTCGCTTTTTCCGAAGGTTGGGGAAACGCATGGTCCGGCATTGCGCTCGCCCGAGGCAACTACACGGACGCTGTCGGGCCGGCTCAATCCCAAGGCTCCAATGTCGATCTGACGACTGGAGCCGCGACCACGCCGGGCTGGTATCGCGAGTCGTCCATTCAGTCGATCTTCTGGAACCTGAACAGCCGAGTCGGGTTCAAGCCGATTCATGACGCCATGACGGGTGCTTTCAAGAACGGGTTGGCTGTGACTTCAATTCACCCCTTCACCGCCGCCTTCAACGCGGCCACGCCAGGGAGCTTCAGTGTTCTTGCCGGGCTGCTGACGAGCCAGAACATCAGCTCGGCGCCCAACGATCCCTACGGAACGTTAGAGACGAACGACGGAGGTGTCACCGGTAGCGCGGGGAGTCTGCCTATGTATCGGTCCGCGACAGTGGGTGGCAGCACCTCCGCATGCGTGACGAACCAGGCGGATCCGACCCTGGCCGGAAACAAGCTGGGTAGCTATGTCTACCTCACCTTCGCGGTGCCGACGGCGCGCAATTACGCCATCACGGTGGCCGGGCCATCGGGGTCGGATCCGGATTTCGGTGTCTATGGCGGGCGGCTGATCGCCGAAGCCAACGCCGTGGGCCCCACCGAATCGGCGACGGTCTCCTTGCAGGCCGGCAGCTTTGTTCTGGCGATCAATGACTACAACAACTCCTCGGCATCGACATGTTTCACCGTGACCATCCAATGACGGCCGGTCGTGGCCGTATCCTTGCCTCCACGCTGGCCTGCGTGGCGGTGCTTGGCGCCGGAGCGCCCGCCAATGCCAGCGAGCCCGCAGCCCGCAAGGCTGCAAGTGCCTCCAAGCCAATGCACGTTGCCCCAATGAAGTCGAATGGGTCAGGCATCATCCTCAGCTATCGCATCGATGGCACGCCGAAGGCCGGTTCCCCGGTTTCCGTGGTCCTTCGTATGGATGGGGTCACGGATCCGGCGGGCGCCACCGTGCGTTGGGTGGCTGGCACCGGGCTATCGCTTGTCAGCCCCTCCCAGACGAGTCAAATGCTGGCCAGCGGCGTGATCTCGACTCTGGCTGTCCAAGTGATCCCCGCCGGGGAAGGCGTCGGGTACCTCGATGTCTTCACGACGCAGTACGGCGCAATTAGCGCCATGTCGATCCCGGTGCAGGTCGGCAAGGCGCCGACTTCGCTGCCGGCCACCGGCGAGCTCAAGCAGACCCCGTCAGGGGAGAAGATCGTCCCGATGCCCGTGAAATAGGGGCTTTCGCCAACCGCGAGTTCGGGCATTGCGCGGTTTGCGGTCATCTGGCTATAATCTCCGGCTCTGCCGAAGTTGCGCCTCATCCTCGGAGGACGAGGGTTTCCGCGCGCAGAGCTTTATCAACCTTCTTCCGCATACCAAACGCTGTCGCCAATTGAAGTGACAGCGGCGGAGGTTTTGGAGAAAACCAATGAGTCAGAGCAACTCCCTGGGGTTGCTGGGCCGCAAGGTGGGGATGATGCGTCTCTTCACCGATGACGGGGATGCAGTGCCCGTCACGGTGGTGGATGTGTCCAACAACCGCGTGACCCAGATCAAAACCCAAGAGACCGACGGCTACGTCGCGCTTCAAGTGACGTTCGGTTCGCGCAAGGCCTCGCGCGTCAGCAAGCCCGAAGCTGGCCACCTCGCCAAGGCGGGTGTCGAAGCGGGTGAAATCATCCAGGAATTCCGTGTCACGGCCGACGCGGCTGCGCAGCACAAGGCGGGCGGCGCGATTGCCGTGGGCAGCGTGTTTGCCGTGGGCCAGAAGGTCGACGTGCAAGGTACCTCGATCGGCAAGGGCTACGCCGGCACGATCAAGCGCCACAACATGGCTTCGCAGCGCGCATCGCACGGTAACAGCCGTTCGCACAATGTTCCCGGCTCCATCGGCATGGCGCAGGATCCCGGCCGTGTGTTCCCAGGCAAGCGCATGACCGGCCATCTGGGCGACATCACTGTCACAACCCAAAACCTCGACGTCATTCGTGTCGACGAAGCACGTCAACTGCTCTTGATCAAGGGCGCAATCCCGGGCGCGAAGGGCGGATTCGTCACGATCCGTCCGGCCGTCAAGGCGAAGCGGCCAGCCGCTGAAGGAGCGTAGGAATGCAACTCGAACTCCTGAACGAACAGGGGCAGGCAGCGTCGAAGTACGACGCGCCCGAAACCGTGTTCGGCCGTGACTACAACGAAGACCTGGTTCACCAGATCGTCGTCGCGTACCAGGCCAATGCACGCCAGGGCACTCGCGCTCAAAAAGACCGCGAGCAGGTCAAGCACTCGACCAAGAAGCCTTTCAAGCAAAAGGGAACGGGCCGCGCCCGTGCCGGTATGACATCCTCGCCGCTGTGGCGTGGGGGCGGCCGGATCTTCCCGAATATGCCGGACGAAAACTTCTCGCAGAAGATCAACAAGAAGATGTATCGCGCCGGCATGGCGTCGATCTTCTCGCAGCTTGCGCGCGAAGGCCGTCTCGCCGTGGTCGACTCGATCAAGGTTGATTCGCCCAAGACCAAGGCGCTGGCCGCCAAGTTCAAGGCGATGAATCTCGAGTCGGTGCTCGTGATCGCCGAAGAAGTCGACGAGAACCTCTACCTTGCTTCTCGCAATCTGGTGAACGTCCTGGTGGTTGAGCCCCGCTACGCCGACCCGGTGTCGCTGGTTCACTACAAGAAGGTGCTGGTCACCAAGGGCGCCGTCGACAAGCTCAAGGAGATGTTCGCATGAGCCGCACCAATCCGACTCCGCAACAACGTCAGTTCGACGAAGGTCGTCTGATGAGCGTTCTGGTCGCCCCGGTTGTGTCCGAAAAGGCCACGCTGGTTGGCGAGAAGTCGAACGCAGTTACTTTCAAGGTGCTGAAAGACGCCACCAAGCCGGAAATCAAGGCCGCTGTTGAACTGATGTTCAAGGTCGAGGTCCAGGGCGTGTCGGTGCTGAACACCAAGGGCAAGACCAAGCGCTTTGGCAAGTCCATCGGCCGCCGCGACAACGTTCGCAAGGCCTATGTGACGCTCAAGGCTGGTCAAGAGCTCAACCTCGTTGGGGAAGGCGCTTAATCATGGCCGTCATCAAGATGAAACCCACTTCGCCGGGCCAACGCGGCGCGGTGAAGATCTCGCGGGACCATCTCTACAAGGGTGCGCCCCACGCGGCCCTGGTCGAGCCTCAGTTCCAGAAGTCCGGCCGCAACAACAACGGCCACATCACCACCCGTCACAAGGGCGGTGGTCACAAGCACCACTATCGCGTGGTGGACTTCGTCCGCAACAAGGACGGCATCCCGGCGAAGGTCGAACGCATCGAATACGACCCGAACCGCACCGCCCATATCGCGCTCGTGTGCTACGCCGATGGCGAGCGCCGCTACATCATCGCACCGCGCGGCCTCGAAGCTGGCGCGACGCTGCTGAGCGGTGCGGAAGCGCCGATCCGCGCAGGCAATACGCTGCCGATCCGCAACATTCCCGTCGGTTCGACCATCCATTGCATCGAACTGCAGCCCGGCAAGGGCGCGCAGATCGCTCGTTCGGCTGGCACCTCGGCTACGCTGCTGGCCCGCGAAGGCGTCTACGCCCAGGTTCGCATGCGCTCCGGCGAAGTGCGCCGTGTTCACGTCGAATGCCGCGCCACCATTGGCGAAGTGGCTAACGAAGAGCACAGCCTGCGTCAATTGGGCAAGGCCGGTGTGAAGCGCTGGATGGGTATCCGCCCGACCGTTCGCGGTGTGGTGATGAACCCGATCGATCACCCGCATGGCGGCGGCGAAGGCCGCACCGGCGAGGGTCGTCACCCGGTCGACCCGTGGGGCAATCTGACCAAGGGTTATCGCACCCGCAACAACAAGCGCACGCAGGTCTTCATCGTGTCGCGTCGCAAGAAGTAAGGGATAGCCAATGACTCGCTCTCTCAAGAAGGGTCCGTTCGTCGACCACCACCTCGTGGCGAAGGCCGACAAGGCCGTGACGACGAAAGACAAGAAGCCGATCAAGACCTGGTCGCGCCGCTCGATGGTGCTGCCGGAATTCATCGGCCTCACCATTGCCGTCCACAACGGCAAGCAGCACGTGCCTGTGTACATCACCGATCAGATGGTCGGCCACAAGCTCGGCGAATTTGCGCTCACCCGCACGTTCAAGGGCCATCCCGCGGACAAGAAAGTCCAGAAGAAGTAAGGAACGACCATGTCTGAAACACGTGCAGTCCTCCGCGGCGTCCGCCTCTCGGTCGACAAGGGCCGTCTGGTCGCCGACTTGATCCGCGGCAAGAAGGTTGATCAGGCGCTCAACATTCTGCAGTTCACGCAGAAGAAGGCCGCTGTGATCGTCAAGAAGGTGCTCGAGTCGGCCATCGCCAACGCCGAGCACAACGACGGTGCCGATATCGACGAACTGAAGGTCAAGACCATCTACGTCGAGCAGGGTGCCACGCTCAAGCGCTTCACGGCGCGCGCCAAGGGTCGCGGTAATCGCATCAGCAAGCCCACGTGCCATGTGTACGTGACGGTCGGCAACTAAAGGCCTGGAAGAAACATGGGACAGAAAATCCACCCGACCGGCTTCCGCCTTGCGGTCAGCCGTAACTGGTCCAGCCGCTGGTACGCAAGCAACCGCGACTTCGCGGGCATGCTGGCCGAAGACATCAAGGTGCGCGAGTACCTGAAGAAGAAGCTGAAGAACGCATCCGTTTCGCGCGTGCTGATCGAACGCCCCGCCAAGAACGCCCGCATCACGATCTACTCGGCTCGTCCGGGCGTCGTGATCGGCAAGAAGGGCGAGGACATCGAGAACCTCAAGCGTGAACTCGGCCGCCAGCTCGGCGTGCCGGTGGCCGTGAACATCGAGGAAGTGCGCAAGCCCGAAATCGACGCGCAGCTGATCGCCGACAGCATCACGCAGCAGCTCGAAAAGCGGATCATGTTCCGCCGTGCAATGAAGCGCGCAATGCAGAACGCCATGCGTCTGGGTGCCCAGGGCATCAAGATCATGTCGGCAGGTCGTCTGAATGGCATCGAAATCGCGCGTACCGAGTGGTATCGCGAAGGTCGCGTGCCGCTTCACACGCTGCGTGCCGACATCGACTACGGCACCTCCGAAGCCAAGACCACCTACGGTGTCATCGGCGTCAAGGTCTGGGTCTACAAGGGTGACACCCTGGGCCGCAACGACCTGCCCGTCGTCGAGACCCCGCGTCCCGATGAAGAGCGCCGCCCGCGCGGTCCGCGCCGCGATGGCCGCCCCGGCGGTGATCGTCCCGGTTCCGACCGCCGTGGTCCGCGCGCTGGTGCGCGTGGCCCGATCGGTGGGAACGTCGCTCCCGCCGATGGCAGCGACAAGCCTGCTGAAGCTACCGGTGCCGCCGCTCCGGGTGCAGACGCCCCGAAACCCGCCGTTAAGCGCGTCCGCAAAGCCGCGCCAGCTGCAGCAGCTGACGGTGCCAAGACCGAGTGATCGGTCTTAGAACTACGGAGTAAGAAACATGCTGCAACCTGCACGCAGAAAGTTCCGCAAGGAACAGAAGGGCCGCAACACCGGCATCGCGACCCGCGGCAACGCGGTCTCGTTCGGTGATTTTGGCCTCAAGTCGATCGACCGTGGCCGTCTGACGGCCCGTCAGATCGAAGCCGCACGTCGCGCCATCTCGCGCCACGTCAAGCGCGGTGGCCGCATCTGGATTCGTGTATTTCCCGACAAGCCCATTTCCCACAAGCCCGCCGAAGTGCGGATGGGTAACGGCAAGGGCAATCCCGAGTACTACGTTGCCGAAATCCAGCCCGGCAAGGTGATCTACGAGATCGTCGGCGTTCCCGAAGAGCTCGCTCGCGAGGCCTTCCGCCTGGCCGCTGCGAAGCTGCCGCTGCGCACCACCTTCGTCGCGCGCCAGCTCGGCGCCTGATCGAGGAGAACACAGATGGCAACACGTAAGAAGACGGACGCCGCAGCCAAGGTGTCGAAGGCTGCCGCCCTGCGCGACAAGGACGTCGTCGGCCTCCAGGCCGAAATCAAGGATCTGCAGAAGGCCCACTTCGGGCTGCGCATGCAGAAGGCCACCCAGCAGTTGTCGAATACCGCGACACTGCGCGCCACGCGTCGCGAGATCGCTCGCGCGAAGACCATTCTTGCGCAGAAGCAGCAAGAAGCCCAAGCCGCCAAGTAAGGAGTGAACATGACGGAAGCTAAAAAATCCCTCAAGCGCACCCTGATCGGCAAGGTGGTCAGCGACAAGCGCGCCAAGACCGTGACCGTGCTCGTGGAGCGTCGCGTGAAGCACCCGATCTACGACAAGATCGTGATGCGTTCCAGCAAGTACCACGCCCATGATGAAAAGGGCGAATACAAGTTGGGTGACACCATTGAGATCACCGAGAGCCGGCCGATCTCCAAGTCGAAGAACTGGGTCGTGACCCGTCTGGTGGAGAAGGCCGCTCTGGTCTGAGTTCTGCCGGCAGCGTACGCAGCCTGATCGAAAGCGGCCCACAATGTGGGCCGCTTTTCTTTTTCAGGAGCACTTCAGATGATCAAAATTGGCGATACCCTTCCTTCAGCCACTCTGCAGGAATATTCGGAGGTCGAGGGCGAGGGATGCAGCATCGGTCCCAATCCCGTCGACGTGACCAAGGCTTCAGCAGGCAAGACCATCGCGCTGTTTGCAGTGCCTGGCGCTTTCACACCGACCTGCTCGGCCAAGCACGTTCCCGGCTTCATCCAGCACTTCAATGATTTCAAGGCCGCGGGCGTCGACGAAATCTGGTGCGTCAGTGTCAATGACGCTTTCGTCATGGGTGCATGGGCCCGCGACCAGAAGACCGCTGGCAAGGTCCGGATGCTGGCAGACGGCAGCGGAGCATTCGCCAACGCGTTGGGGCTCACCCTGGACCTCACCAGCCGCGGCATGGGCGTCCGAAGCAACCGCTATTCGATGCTCGTGAAGGACGGCAAGGTTGCAACTCTCAATGTCGAGGGGCCGGGCAAGTTCGAAGTGAGCGACGCCGCCACGCTGCTCGGGCAGGCACGCGCATAGCCAGGCGCGTCCGCCGAGGCTCGCACGCTCAGAGGTCGACCTTGAGGTAGTGCGAGCCCGCAATCGGGTTGTGATAGTAGGGCGGTACGTCGACGAAACCCAGGTCCTCGTAGAGCGCCCGCGCTGCCTCCATGTCGTCCAGCGTATCGAGCAGTACGCAGCCGTAGCCGGCGCCGCGTGCGGCATCGAGCACGGCTTCGACCAACTGCCGGCCCACGCCGAGTCCGCGGAATGGGGGCCGCACATACAGCCGCTTCATTTCCGCTGCGTTCGGATAGTCCGCGGCGTCCAGTGGCCGCAGGGCACAGCAGCCCGCGACGAGCGCCAACCCCCCGTGCGCGCGCTGCAGGACGGGGCCCTCGATTCGCGGCGAGGCGGCTGTTGCATCGACCAGCCCAAGCAGCAACGCTCCCCGGGGCTCCGCATATTCGCCTGGCAAATGTGCAAGCTCGTGCTCGAAGTTTTGGAACGAGAGATCGATCCCGAGAGACGCCGCGTACTCGCCGAAGAGCTGGCGAGCGGCATCCATTTCGGATGCGGTATCGGGCGTCAGAAGCACGATATCCGGCGTATCCGACAGGGGCAGGGGACGTGAACCGGAAACGCTCATGATGGCCGTGGTGCACCACACCACGCGGCGAAGACGACGCCGGCCAAGGCAGCAATCCAAGGCGCACGCCGGAGGGCAGTCGAGTCACTGCAGCCACTCGATGCCGTCACGCAGGCCTGGTCGCCCCTGTGACGGAGGGAGCGGTCAAGCGAGGCGGACATTGGGGCGGAGGCTTGCGAAGGGCGGAGGAACGCGCAGATTAGCAAACTTTCGACCGCGACTCGACACCTGTTTGTCTCCGGCGGCGAGCCGGCTCCAAAAAAAACGCCATCAGGACGATGGCGCTCTTCACTCTTGAAAGCAGTGTGTGCCGGGTCAGGCTTCCGCCAGCAGCTTCTCGATGAGCTTGTGCAGTTCCGCGAAATCGGGCTCGCCGACATAGCGCTTCACGATCTCGCCATGCTTGTTCACCAGATAGGTGGTCGGCGTGAGCTTCACATCGCCCCAGGCCTGGGCGACGGCGCCCGTGTTGTCGATGGCGACCTTGAACGGCAACTTGCGCGTCTCTGCGTAGTTGATCACGTAGCTCGGCGGGTCATAGTTCATGGCCACCGCCAAGGTGTCAAAGCCTTGATTCTTGTACTTGTCGTAGGTCGCGATCACCTTCGGCATCTCGCCCACGCAAGTCACGCAGCTCGTGGCCCAGAAATTGACCAATGTGACCTTGCCCTTCAGATCCTCTGTGCTCTTCTTGCTGCCATCGAGCAGCACGAAGGTCGAAGACGGCGCCGCGGATACGCCGGTCTGCAGGTAGACACCGGTTCCGACCGCCAGGGCGGCCGCGGCAGCCGCGACGATAAGGAGCTTTTTCATCGGAAATCTGGGTGGACGGGGCATTCTAGTTCCTGTAGTCCAGGACGTGCACTGGCCCGAACCCGCCCGCCTGGCCCCACCGCGGCCCGATAATCCGGGCCCGAATGCTGCGTCGCCCCGTTCGCCACCGATTTGCCGCCCTTGCCTTGGCCGTACTCGCCACGGCAGCATGCAGCCCGACATTCAATTGGCGCGAGGTGCCGGTCGGCGACGATGGCGTCGTCGTACTTCTTCCGTGCAAGCCCGATCGGGCTGCACGAGAACTGTCGCTAGGGATTGAGTCGGTCACGGTCAACATGGCAGGTTGCAAGGTCGGCGGCGCCACCTTCGCGGTCGCGCAGGCCCAGGCTGCGGATGCCGCCCAAGCCGAGACATGGTTGCGAGCCTGGCATGCCGCCACGCGCTCCCAGCTCGCCGGCGCGCCTGTCGTCGAAAGCGCGGCGAAGCTGACGCGGGCCGCGCTCGCGCCGGCCGCACTCCGGATCGACACCGCCGTTCACGACGCCGATGGGCAGGCCATTCCCACGCACATTCTGTGGTTCGCGCAGGACAGGGCTGGGAAGGTTTCCCTGTACCAGGCGACGGTGCTGGGCGACCCGTCGTCGCCCGAAGCGCTCGCGACCTTCTTTGAAGGATTGCGTATCCCGTGAGCCATGGCGGCCGGCAAATTCTCCACGGCGCGTGCACGGCGTGCGACGACGGATGTTGTCTTATTACTACTTCCGCCAGGAGGGCCCCCATAATCGACGGGACACTCTCCGACGCGCATGAACAGCATCTTCATCATCGCCCATTCGCCGCTGGCCCAGGCGCTGCGTCAGTGCGCGCTGCATGTCTTTCCGGACAGCGAGGACTCGATCGTGGCGCTCGATGTCCTGCCGAACGTATCCCCGGAAGAAACCCTCGCCGCCGCGCGGATTACCTTGGCGCAGTTGCAGCGGACGCCGCGTACGCAGGTGCTTGTCCTTGCCGATGTGTTCGGCGCCACGCCTTGCAACGTGGCCCAGAAGCTGGTCGACGGCATCCGCTCGCGACTTGTCGCCGGTGTCAACCTGCCGATGCTGTTGCGCGCTGTCAGTTACAGGAACGAGCCGCTCGACACCCTCGTGCAGCGCGCGCTCACCGGTGGGACGGCAGGCGTCATGCAGGTGGCCGTGGCGGCTCCGCAGAATCAGGCAAGAAGAAAGCACAGTGAACAAGACATCCGTGACCATCAGCAATAAGCTGGGCTTGCATGCGCGGGCCTCGGCCAAACTCACCAAGCTCGCCGGGACCTTTCCATGCGAAATCTGGCTCGCACGCGGCGACCGCCGGGTCAATGCCAAGAGCATCATGGGCGTCATGATGCTGGCTGCCGGACTCGGCGTGACGGTGGAAGTGGAGGCCCAGGGCGAGGGCGAAAAGGAAGCGGTGGATGCGATCGTCGCACTCATGAACGAGAAGTTTGGAGAAGGCGAGTAACCGTGGCTCACCCCCAGGCTCTTCCACTTCGTGTGAGCGCCTGCCCCCATGCCGGGGCTAACACCGCTTGCCGGGCTGCGTCGGCGCGGCGCCGTTTTCCCGCTTCGTTTCCTTCGAAAGACGCATCGTGACCTTTGCTATCCACGGCCTGCCGGTCGCCCGTGGCATCGCCATCGGCCGTGCCGTGCTGGTCGTGTCGAGCCGCCTCGATGTGGCTCACTATTTCATCAAGCCCGAGGAGGTCGAGTCCGAGATCGACCGGGTCCGCACGGCCCGGAACGCCGTGGCCGAGGAACTGCAGAAACTGCAGGCCAGTGTGGCGATGATGGGTCCCAACGACGCGCCGCACGAACTCTCCGCCCTGCTCGAGGTGCACCAGATGCTGCTGCAGGACGAGGTGCTCACCGGCGGTGTCAAGCACTGGATCGTCGAGCGTCTCTACAACGCCGAATGGGCGCTGACCACCCAGCTCGAGGTGGTCGCCCGCCAGTTCGACGAGATGGAAGACGAGTACCTGCGCGAGCGCAAGGCCGACCTCGAGCAGGTGGTCGAACGCCTGTTGCACCGCATGAAGGGTACAGCCGCCGTGCTTGCGCCACCGCCGCCCAAGCGCAAACGCGCGGCGGCCGAGGACGAGGAAACGGCGGATGCGATGGCCAGCGATGCGTTCGATGCTCCGCTGGTCCTGATCGCGCACGACCTCTCGCCGGCGGACATGCTGCAGTTCAAGAAGAGCGTCTTCGCCGGTTTCGTCACCGACGTCGGCGGTCGCACCTCCCACACGGCCATCGTGGCGCGCAGCATGGACATCCCGGCGGTCGTCGGCGCCCGCAGTGCGAGCCAGCTCGTCCGGCAGGACGACTGGGTCATCATCGACGGCGACACCGGTGTGATGATCGTCGACCCTTCACCCATCATCCTGGCCGAATACGGATTCAAGCAGCGCCAGGGCGATCTGGAGCGCGACCGGCTTTCACGCCTGCGCCACAAACCCGCCGTGACGCTCGACGGCCAGCGTGTCGAGCTGCTGGCCAACATCGAGATGCCCGACGACACGGTGGGCGCCGTCAAGGCCGGTGCCGTGGGCGTCGGATTGTTCCGCAGCGAGTTCCTGTTCATGGGCCGCGAGGCCCAGCGCAAGGCCCGCCTGCCGGACGAGGAGGAACAGTACCAGGCCTACCGCCGTGCGGCCGAGGGTATGCAGGGCATGCCGGTCACGGTCCGTACGGTCGATGTGGGTGCCGACAAGCCGCTGGACGGCAAGTCCCTGCGCGACGATGGACACCTCAATCCGGCGCTGGGCCTGCGCGCGATCCGCTGGAGCCTTGCCGATCCGGCCATGTTCCTGACCCAGCTGCGCGCCATCCTCAGAGCTGCCGCGCATGGACAGATCCATCTGCTGATCCCGATGCTTGCGCATGCGAGCGAGATCCGCCAGACGCTGGCCCTGGTCGACTTCGCCCGCGCCGAGCTCGACAACCGCGGTGTCGCCTACGGCCCGCTGAAGATCGGCGCGATGATCGAAATTCCGGCCGCGGCGCTCACGCTCCGGACCTTCCTCAAGCACTTCGACTTTCTGTCGATCGGCACCAACGACCTCATCCAGTACACGCTTGCCATCGACCGGGCCGACGAGTCGGTCGCGCATCTCTACGACCCCGCCCATCCCGCCGTCCTGCGCCTGGTCGCGGACACGATTGCTGAATGCCGTCGGCAGGGCAAGGGCGTGAGCGTGTGCGGCGAAATGGCGGGCGACGTCATGTTCACCCGCCTGCTGCTCGGCCTGGGCCTGCGAAGCTTTTCCATGCACCCTTCGCAGATCCTCGCGGTCAAGCAGGAAGTGCTGCGTGCCGACGCGGGCAAGCTCGAAGCCTGGGCGCAAGAGGTGCTTGAGTCCGAGGAGCCGGCTGCGCTCCTCGCGCGCTGAGGTCGCCGACTCGCTGCGCGGGCGCTGCAATAAAACGAAACACGCCGAGACGGCGACGAAAACACGTGTCGGTGCGGTGCGCGCACCATCGGGTCTCCCTGATCGATTTGATCGCTTGTCGAAGGAAGACCCTCATGAAACCCTGGTTCAAACGTTCTCTTTTCAGCATCGCCGGTGTGGCTCTGATCGCCGGCAGTCTCGCGGGATGCGCCGGACATCGACACGACTGGAGCGGTGGCGACGCCGCCGAATTCCGCGCGAAGATGGTCGAGCGCGTGAGCAGCAAGCTCGAACTCAATGCCGAGCAAAAGCAGAAGCTCGTGGTGCTCAGCGAGAAGATCCAGGCGCAACGCCAGGCCTTGCGTGGCAGCGGCGATCCCCGCGCCGAATTCAAGGCCCTGTTTGCCGGCCCGAAGCTCGATCAGGAGCGTGCCCGGAAGCTGGTCGAGGACAAGACTGCCGCCGTTCAGGCCGGCAGCCCCGAAGTGATCGCCGCCGCAGCCGACTTCTTCGACCACCTCGATCCGGCGCAGCAGCAGAAGGTGCGTGACTTCATGGAGCGCGGCCGCCGTTGGGGCCATCGTGGCTGAAGTCGCCGGTCAGGCGCCCTGGGAGCGTTCGGCATCCGCCGGTGCGGGCACTCCGGGCGCCGCCCGGGGCGGCGTGCGGATGCTGCTTCGCCTGGAAGGCGCGGTCGTCGTCGCAGCGGCGATCGCCGCCTATGCGCACCTCGACGCGGGATGGGGCCCATTCGCGATGCTCATTCTGCTGCCGGACCTGTCTTTCCTGGCCTACCTCGCCGGCTCGCGCGCCGGTGCTGCCGCCTACAACGCGGCCCACTCCTATGCGGGCCCCGTCGCATTGCTCGCGCTTGGCGTGCTGGGTGACATGCCCGCCGCGACAGGCGTCGCGTTGATCTGGTGTGTGCACATCGGATTCGATCGCATGCTGGGCTACGGCCTGCGCTATGCCAACGAATTCGGCGTCACGCACCTGGGGCGCAACGGGCCGGTCGATCCCTGGTAAGCAGAGGCAGGTCCCCGTCCAAATGCGGAGAACCGCTGTGCACAATCGGACCATGCACCGCATCCTGCTGATCGACGACGACGAGCATCTGGGCGCTCCGCTGGCCAGCTACTTCGCGCGCTTCGACTGCGTGCTGGAAAGCGCGACGCGCCCCAGCGAAGGCCTGGCGAAACTGCGCGCCGGCCATTTCGACGCGGCGATCCTCGACGTGATGCTGCCCGAGATGGACGGCTTCGCGCTGTGCCGCGAAATCCGCAAGAGCAGCGACATCCCCATCATCATGCTCACCGCGCGCGGCGAGGTCATGGACCGGGTGGTCGGTCTGGAACTTGGCGCGGACGACTACCTGCCCAAGCCCTTCGAGCCACGCGAACTGGTGGCGCGCGTGCAGACGATCCTGCGTCGCCAGCGCCCGCAACCCCATGCGACTCCGGCGATGCAGCGGCGCGTCTTCGATGGCCTGAGCATCGACGTCGAGCGTCGCGAGGTGCTGCGCAACGGCGAGCGCGTGGACCTCACCAGCACCGAATTCGATCTGCTGGCCCTGCTCGCCGATCCGCCGGGCAAGGTGTGGAGCCGCGACGACATCCTGAACCGGCTGCGCGGGCACGAGGCCGAGCTTTACACGCGGGCCGTCGACATTGTGGTGAGCCGTCTGCGCAAGAAGCTCGAGCCGCTGGATTGCATCAAGACATTGCGCAACGCCGGCTACACGCTCGCCATCGGAAAAGATCCCTCGTGACGCGCAGGAACCGGCATTCGACCGATCGCCAGCGGCACTGGCGCCACCGGTGGGGGCACTCGCTGCGCGTGCGCCTGGTGATTGTGTTCGTCCTGCTTGCACTGGCGATGACGGCGGTCTTCCTCGGCGGCATGCAGCGCGCGCTGTCCACCGGATGGCGCGATGCGGCGCGGCCGCTCGTCGGCGACTACATGGACCGGCTCGTCGCCGAACTCGGCACGCCGCCGGATGTGGAGCGGGCGCAGGCGCTGGTCGCGCGGCTACCCATCTCGATCCGCATCGAAGGGCCGATCGTCAACTGGGAGTCGCCGCCGGACCGGCATTCGCTGCGCGGCTTCGGCTCGCGCGGCGACGGCCTCAGCCGCATGACGGCCGACGGCCATCGCATCAGCTTCGGCGTGCGAAGCGTCGACTGGGAGCGCGAGCCGCAGGGCATCGGCTGGATCACGCTCGTCCTGCTGCTCGCCCTGATCGTGCTCACCCATGCCTACGTTCGGCGGCTCCTGCGTCCGCTGGACGACATCCGCGACGGCGCCGAACGATTCGGCCGGGGTGCCTTCGATGCGCCGATTCCGGTGCGGCGGCGCGACGAACTGGGCGACCTCGCGCAGCGGATCAACACGATGGCGCACGACATCCAGGGCATGCTCGACGCCAAGCGCGCGCTCCTGCTCGCGCTCAGCCACGAACTGCGATCGCCCCTCACCCGTGCTCGGCTGAATGCCGAACTCCTGCCGGCCACACCCGAGGGCGAGACCGAACGCGCCGCGCTGTTGCGCGATCTGGCCGAGATGCGCGACCTGATCAGCGACCTGCTCGAAAGCGAGCGACTGGCGAGCCCGCATGCCGCGCTGCACCGCGAGCCGGTGGACCTCGCCGCGCTCGTGCGGGAGGTGGTGAACGAGCATCCGGATGGCGGGCGCATCGTGACGGATCTGGCGCCGGATCTTCCCGTGTTGAACCTCGACCGCTCACGCATGCGGCTCCTGGTGCGCAACCTGCTCGATAACGCCCTGCGCTATGGCGCCGAGGCCCCCGAGCCGCCGCGCATCGCGCTGCGCGCGAACGCGCAGCGCGTCGAACTGGAAGTACGGGATTTCGGCCCGGGTGTGGATGCCGCCCAGATCGACCGGCTCACCGAACCCTTCTACCGCACCGACAGTGCCCGCCAGCGCGCCACCGGAGGTGTCGGCCTCGGCATGTACCTCTGCAGGCTGGTGGCCGAGGCGCACGGCGGCGCGCTCGTGGTGCGCAATGCCGATCCTGGCCTTTCGGTCAGCGCCGAACTGCCTGTGGCCTGAATTCGCTCGGGCTGGCGCCGGTGTGCGCCCGGTGGACGCGGCTGAAATGCGGGAAGGCCGACGCAGCAACGAGCCAGGCAGGCGGCCTTAGTCTTGCGGCCAGGTGTCGAAGCGGAATGTCCACGCGCCGGCGTCTGAACTGAACGTCGGGCTTGTAGTGCCCACCACCCTGTTCGGCGCCGTGGGCGGCGTGGGTGTGAATCCCAGCCGAGGGTACCCCGGCTGACCCAAGTAGAGCGGTCCGGTAAATCTGACGAAGCCGGCGTTATTGAGCGTGTACTGAAGGGAATTGAAGTTCCATGCAGCTCGTCCATCGTTGACTAGTGCCTGGGCCGAGGCCTGGCCGCAATAGGTCTTGTCGGTGTTGTCCGGCCACAGGTACATCGAGAGGGTGTTGGCTCCGCCGGCATCGCGCACCAGGCAGCGGCCGGTGGCCAGGTTCTTGATGATGTGAACGCGGGCCGCTGCGGTCTGAACGGCATAGACGAACCATTGCGCTTGCTCAAGCGGCGCATCTGCGCCGCATAGCCAGTCCGACGCAGACCAGTTGTAGATGGTCATTCCGTTTGCATGACCACTGTCCGGAACGATCATGCAACCGTAGTTGGCTCCGTTTTTTACTGCCGAGATCGCATAGGTGCCTTGGATCAGCGCCTGTGCTGCGGTCGTTGGCACGACACTGGCCAGGCAAATGCCCGACAGCAGCGGCAATACACAAGTAGTCCATTTCATTCGTGTCTCCTGGATGTTCGGCCGCCTCGTCAGGAGGCGCCCGGTGCGAGCGGTGTTTGAGTTGATGCCAGCGATGGGCGGGGTCAGTCCCAGTTCGTCATCGACTTCAGGTGCAGCTCCCATTTATTCAGCGTGTCGGTGGTGAAAACTCCCCACGAGTTATCGGCCACGCGGCTCGGGGCACTGCTCGGCAGTGGACTGAATGCCAAGTAGGGGTTGGGGCTCATTGCATGCCGCGCCGGGCCCTGGTAGTAGACGATTCCGCCAGAATCGGCGTACGGCAGGACTGCGCTGAGATCCCACGCGGCCTGCCCATTGCTGATCAGATCCTTGGCATTGCTGAAGCCGCAGTACTCGGTATACGAGCTGGTTGGCCAAAGGTAGAGCGACGGGCTGGCCGCCGCGCCCGATTGACCGCGGATCAGGCATTTGCCATTGACCCTGCTTTTGATCACATGCACGAGCGTGTTATTGGCGGAAAGTGCGTAGACCTCCCACATCTCCTGCCAATTGACGGCGTCCAATCCGCACGTGTAATTCCCCATGCCCCAGTCGTACAAGGACGGAACATCGCTTTGGCCGCTGTTGCCGATGATCATGCAACCTTGATTCGTTGGCGTCGTACTCCCGCTCACGTAGTACGGCGTCTCGATGCTGAAGGTGCCCTGGACGAGATTTGGGACTTGCGCCTGTGCGCTCGAAGCAAGCGCACAGGCGCCGGCGAACACATAGCAGAAGCGACTCAAGACTTTCATCGAATTCCCCCTGAGAACTGAACCTATGCAGGTTTTTATGAAGCTGCGCGTCGCCGCCGAAACAAGATGTCCAGTGGATCAACATCGCAGTGGCCCAACGCCGACATTCGAGCCGTCTCGCTCTCCTGTTCGGCACGCGAATCGCGCGCCCGCATGATCGTGCAATTCAGCACGAGATTGAAGCCATGCCACGCGTCGAGACGCACGATGTCTCTCGGACGAGACACAGCGCAATTTCGACACAAAGTGCGCAGTCGTGGCATCGCTCCGCGGACGCAGGGCCGGATCACCGACGAAAGGATCACGCCAGCCTTGCCATTCGCCCGGCAGGCGTCAAGGCCTTGGGCTACCGCCGCTTCGGCAGCAAGGCCGGCGTGAACGGCTTCACCGAGTTGCGCTGTATCACCGTGCAGGCCGGACCACGGCACTACCCGTTCTGAGCGGTCCTGCGTTCGCTCGCCGCCCCGTCCGCGTTTCAGCTGGCTGTCGCCTGCTGCACGGCATCGTCCACGCTCCAGGCCGCGTACTGCGTGGCGCGCAGGTCGTCGGAGCGGACCTGGGCCAGCAGGTCCCGCACGTCGTCCTTCACGCGGGCGAGCACGAGCTGCGCGCCGCGCTTGTGCACATAGGCGGCGAAGTCGCAGAGCGCCTCGATGCTGGTGCCGTCGAGGTCGGCGGATTCCTCCAGGCTGAGCACGACGTGCGTCAGAGGGCGGGTCGCATCCATGCGCGCGCGGATGGCGGAGAACACCGGGTCCGCGTTGCCGAAGAAGAGCGGCACCTCGGGACGCGCGATCAGCAGGCCCGGCGGCACCCAGGCTTCGGGATGGCGCTCGGCGTCGACGTAGTCGTGGCTTTGTCCCAGGCGTCCCAGCCAACTGACCTGTGTGCGCGAGAACCCGTGCAGCAACATCAGCAGGCTGACGCCGATGGCTGCCAGCAGGCCGTCGAGCACCCCGAACAGCAGCACGGCGACGAAGGCCACGAGCGCGATCAGGCGGTCGCGTCGCCACATGAAATAGGGTCGCAGCACGCCGGGATTGAGCGAATGGCTCACCGCGTGAATCACGATCGCCGCGAGCAGCGGCTCGGGGGTGTGCGCGATCCAGGGCAGCAGCGTGAGCACCGCGATCCCCACCACGCCGCCGGCGATCAGTCCGGCCGCGCGGCTTTGCGCACCGGCCGCCTCGTTGGCCGAGGTGGCGGAGTAGCCCGCCCCGACCGGCATGCCCTGGAACAGACCCGACAGAAGATTCGCGCCGCCCAACGCAAGCAGGTCGCGATTGGTCGAGACGTTGTCGCCGTGGCGCAGCGCGAAGGTCCGGATCGAGCCGTACGACTCCGCGTAGAGAATGAGCGCGATGGCGAATGCCAGCTCACCTACGCGCAGCCACTGCTCGCGCGACAGGTCCGGAATGCCCGGCAGGGAGAAGTCCAGCGCGATCGTCCCGACGGCGGCGATGTGCCATTGCCGGCACCAGCCCGTGAGGTCGAGTGCAATGCCCGCGGCGATCATCAGCAATGCGGCCGGCACGGCGCGCCAGCGCGACAGCCCGCGCATCAGCGCCAGGCCGATCAGGGCCATGAGCAGCCCGGGCGGATTCCATTGCCGCCAGCCCGCCACCAGCTCCCAGACGAAACGCGCGAAGTCGCTGTGCGCGGGGTGCAGATCGACGACCTTCGCCATCTGCTTGATCACGATGGTGAGCGCAAGGCCCAGGGCGAAACCGTGCAGCACCGGCTTGGCGATGAGGTTCGACACGGCGCCCAGCCGCGCCAGCCCCGCGAAGACGAAGAATGCGCCCGCCAGCAGCACAATGGCCGCGCCCAGCGCCAGTTGCAGGGCCAGCGAATGTGTCGCGAGCGAGTTGGTGGCAGCCAGCAGCACCGCGGCCGACGACGAGGTCGCGGAGACGATGGCGAAGCGGCTGGTGCCGAGGATGCCGTAGGCCAGCAATCCGGCGAACAGCGCGATCACACCGGACTGCGGAGGCAGGCCGGCGATGCCTGAATAGGCGACCGCCTCCGGCAGCAGCAGGCCGGCAATCGAGAGACCTGCCACCCAGTCGGCGGTACGTGGCAGGCGCGTCCTGCGCTCCAGGCTCACTTGGTGGCCCGCGCCGGGGCGCCCGAGGCATTGGCGCCGCTCCAGCCCGGCAGGTAGCGCGCGGCAGGGCTGCGCGCCATGGCGAGTGCCTCCCGCAGTGCATCATCAGGCAGCATCCCGGTTTTTCCGGCGACGAGCTTCTTGCGCGCGAACCGGGGCCGGAAGAAGTCGGCCCAGAGGAATTCGGTGAATGGCGCCGCGTCCTTCGCATAGCCGCCCGCCTTGCGCACGAAGCCTGCCAGACTGCGGTAGGGATCGTCCCGCAGCTTGGCCACGCTGTCGGGAATTGCGTCGTACTCGCGCCGCCTGCCGCGTTCGTCGTACGGATGCGCCCAGCGGTGGAACTCCATGAGGCGCCAGAACTGCTCGCCGACGGTCTCGGACAGGTCGTCCAGCAGCATCACCCACACCGACTCGACGGACTCCTCGTTCAGCGCAAGACCGAGGTGATGATGGTCGACGATGTAGTAGCGCTCGCGCGGCCCGCGCACGGCGGGAAACCAGTGGGCCGACAAGGTGCGCTCGCGCTCCGTGCGCTTGAGACTGGCCCATTGGGTGCGCTTGCTTGCGACCTCGGCCGCGCCGACGGTCATCTGCGTGGGATGCAATGCGCTGAGCGACACCTGGATCAGATGTTGTTGTGCAGACATGGGTAGGTGGTCCTGATGTATCGATGGCCAGACGATAAGTTCGCGCGCACCGTCAGGCAAATGGTGGCGGGCGCTGCTTCCTGAACACCGGCTTCGTGGACGTCGCGAGGCCGGTCAGCTTCAGCTCGCCCGCCTGCCCAGCATGGCGGCAGAGAGAATCAGCGCCGCCGCGAGGACGATACTCCACGACAGGGGGCGTCCGGTGACCTGCAGCAGCAAGGCGGTCGATGCCAGCGGCGTGATGTAGCTCAGGATGCCGATCTGCCGCGCGTCGCCGCGCTTGAGCGCCATGTCCCAGAAGAAGAAGGCCGCGCCCAGTGGCCCGAGCCCGCACAGCGTGACCAACACCCAGTCGCGTGAAGAAAGCGCCGCGGCCGGCTCGAGCAGCGCATGGCAGGCCAGCGACAGGGCGCCTGACACCAGGCCGAACAGCCCGATCGCGGCGGTGGGGAAGGCGGTCACGCGCTGCGAACCGAGCGAGTAGCTGGCCCAGATGAAGGCCGAACCCAGCGCCGGCAGGAAGCCCCAGTACGCGCCGCCGCTCGCCGCGGAGGCGGCGCGGTCCGCGCTGTGCCCGCTGTGGGCCGCGCCGAGAATCGCGACCGCGGCGCCCGCGAAACCCAGCAGGGCGGCCATCACATGCACGGCGCGCAGCGACACGCCCGAAAGGAACACCGGCGCAAGCACCACCATGAAGAGCGGCCAGAGGTAATTGACCAGGTTCGCTTCGACCGGCGGTGCATGCCGGAGTGCGATGAACAGCAGGAAGTGAAAGCCGAAGAGACCGTAGATGCCCAGCGCCAGGGTGGGCGCCGGCACGGCCCAGGCTGTCCGGTCGCGCAGCACCAGCGGCCAGCTCAAGACGCTGCCGATCATCAGCGCGAGCCCGGTCAGCAGGAAGGGCGGCAGATGCGACAGGGCGGTGCCGAGCGATGCGAGCGTGGCCCAGAGGGCGATGGCGGCAAGGGCGTACAGGGTGGATGACATTGCCGCCGAGCTTAAGGCGGCCGATCGTCGCGCAGCGTCAGCGCATGCGATGGGGGAGGCAGACGGTCGGGATGTATCCGAAGTCGCCGGTTGTCCGCGCGCGCCGTTCCCCTGTCACCCGAGCCGCAGCAGCAGGGCCGATGCGGCGCACACCAGCAGGAAGGGGATGCTGATCCGGTGGAACTCCCGCAGGCCGCGCGGCACCCTGGCCAGACGCAAGGCGATCAGGTTGGCCAGCGAGCCCAGCACGCAGCCGAATCCGCCCACGCTCACGCCGGCCGCCAATGCGGGCAGGTCGCGCACGTAGCCGTCGAACAGGATGGTGGCAGGCACGTTGCTGATGAGCTGCGAGGCCAGGATCGCGGCGAGATAGGCCCGCCAGCCCTCGGTGATGGCCCCCTGTCCCAGCAGCGCCGTCAGCTGCGGCAGCGCGGCGAGTTGTCGCAGGTCGATGAACATCAGCGCGATGATCGCGAGCAGCGCCCAGTCGACGGACAGCAGCACGCGCGGCCGCAACAGCAGGAACGCGCCGAAGACCCCCGCCAGCCCGGCCACCAGCCAGTGGCGGTCGAGCGCGATCACGAAGCCGATGAAGAGCACACCGGACAGTGCCAGCAGGCGCGGTTCCACGGGCGTGTTGTCGGCCGCGGGCTTGAGCTCGATGGGCGCGCGCGGCACCAGGAACCGGATCGCGGCGAAGAGCCAGAACAGCATGATGGCGACCGTGGGCGCCATCATCGCCATGAAGCCCACGAAGCTTTCGCCGGAGCGGTGCCAGAGATAGAGGTTCTGCGGATTGCCGATCGGCGTGAGGGCCGAGCCTGCATTCACCGCCAGCGCCTCCAGCACCACCAGCCGTGCCAAGGGAAGGTGAGCCTGCGTCGCCAGCACGCGCGTGAGCGGCACCAGCAGGAACAGGCTGACGTCGTTGGTGACCAGCGCCGAGAGCAGGGCGGCGCTGGCGACCAGCGTCAGGACCAGGTGGCGCAGCTCGCTCGTGCGGGACAGCAACCGCGCTGCGGCGGACTGCAGTACGCCACTCTTCTCCACCCCTTGCGTGATGACGAGCAGGCCGGCCAGTGCGCCGATGGTCTGCCAGTCGACCAGCGTCACATAGTCGATGGGTGCGCGCGGCTGCGCGATGGCGAAGCCGACGGCGACCAGAAGCAGCACCCAGAGCAGGGCGTTGCCGCCTCCGCCGTGCGCGGGTTCGCCCGCGGCGCTGTCAGCGGAGCTCGCGTTCACGCAGTTCGCGCTTGAGCACTTTGCCGATCGCGCTGCGCGGCAGCTCGTCGATGAAGTGCACGCGCGCAAGGCGCTGGGTCTTGCCGAGCTGGGCGTTGGCCCACTGCAGCAGGGCCTCGGCGTCGGTGGCGTCGCCGGGGCGCCGCACGACGAAGCCCACGGGCGTCTCGCCCCATTGCTCGGAAGGCAGGCCGACGACGGCCGCATCGGCGACCGCCGAGTGGCCTCGAAGGATGGCTTCGAGATCGCTCGGATAGATGTTGAAGCCGCCGCTGATGATCATGTCCTTCTTGCGATCGAAGAGCGTGAGGAAACCGTCCTCGTCGAAGCGGCCGATGTCTCCGGTGCGGATGAAGCGCTTGCCGTTCGGATCGAACCATTCGGCCTCGCGCGTCTTCGCGGGCTGGCGGTGGTAGCCCACCATCATGCCGGCCGAGTGGCCCACGACCTCGCCGGCTTCGCCGCGCGGCGCCTCGTTGCCGGCCTCATCGATGAGCCGGATGTCGCTGCCCTCGGCCGGCCGGCCCACGGTGTGCAGCTTGCCCGGATGAAGGTGCGCGTCGAGGATGCAGGTGCCGCCGCCCTCGGTCATGCCGTAGAACTCGACCAGTCCGCCGGGCCATCGTGCGAGCACATCGGCCTTCAGCCCGGCGCTGAACGGTGCGCTGGTGCTGAACTTGAAGCGGAAGCTCGCGAGGTCGTACCGGTCGAAATCGGGGCGTGCCATCAGGCGCTGGTACTGCACGGGGACCAGCATGGTGTGGCTCACGCGTTCGCGTTCGGCGATTTCGAGGTAGCCGGCCGCGTCGAACTTCGGCATCAGGATCGCGCAGCCGCCGTACGCGAGGGTCGGGAAGAACACCACCAGCGTGGTGTTGGAGTAGAGCGGTGTCGACAGCAGCGTGACGGCATCGGGTCCGTAGGCGTAGCGCGCGCCGCGCCGCACATGCGACCAGCGCATGCCGTGGCCCTGCACGATGCCCTTGGGTTCGCCGGTGGTGCCCGAGGAATAGATGATGTTGAAGGGCCACGCGGGTTGCGGATCGACATCGGCGGGAACGGCCCCGGCCGGCGCGAGCCAGGTCTCGAGATCGGTGCCCGCGGTCGAGTGATCGAGTGCGATGCGTGGAATGGCGTCCTGTCCGGCGGGGCCGATCACGGCGGCAGCGGCCGCATCGACGAACAGGAGGCGCGCCTCGGCGTCCTCGATCATCCTCGCCAGGCTTGCGGGCGTGGAGCCCGGTGCCAGCGGCGCGACCGCCACGCCGGCGCGCAAGGCGCCGAGGAACACCGCCGCGTAGTTCACGCTCGATGCGGCGCAGATCGCGATCGCGTCCCCCGGTTTCAATCCGTCGCGCTGCAGGCTGGCCGCGACGCGGTCCATGCGTGCGTCGAGCTGGCCGTAGCTCAGCGTCTGCCGGTCATCGACGAGCGCGCGGCGTTCGGGGTCTTGTTGCGCATGAAGCCGGATCAGCCCGGCGATCACGCCGAAATCACGCTCCATCGCCGCCTGGACTGCGCTCATGCCGATGTGTCCGGGTACTGCCTGTCAGACGCCGGCGGCGTGCGCCTGCTGGTCCGCGTGGTAGCTGCTGCGCACCATGGCGCCCACGGCTGCGTGGCTGAAGCCCATCCTGTAGGCCTCTTCCTCGAACATCTTGAACGTGTCGGGATGCACATAACGGCGCACCGGCAGATGGCTGTTGCTCGGCGAGAGGTACTGGCCGATGGTGAGCATGTCGATGTCATGCGCGCGCATGTCGCGCATGACCTGGAGGATCTCCTCGTCGGTCTCGCCCAGGCCGACCATGATGCCGCTCTTGGTCGGCACCTCGGGATGCAGGGCCTTGAACTTCTTCAGCAGGTTGAGGCTGAACTGGTAGTCGCTGCCCGGGCGCGCTTCCTTGTACAGGCGCGGCGCCGTCTCGAGGTTGTGGTTCATCACGTCCGGCGGCGCGGCCTTGAGGATCTCGAGCGCGCGGTCGTCGCGGCCGCGGAAGTCCGGCACCAGGATCTCGATCTGTGTTTGAGGCGACAGCTCGCGGATGTTGCGGATGCAGTCGACGAAGTGCTGGCTGCCGCCGTCGCGCAGGTCGTCGCGGTCCACGCTCGTGATCACGACGTACTTCAGGCGCAGGGCCGCGATGGTCCGCGCGAGATTGAGGGGCTCGTCCTTGTCGAGCGGGTCGGGCCGTCCGTGGCCCACGTCGCAGAAGGGGCAGCGGCGCGTGCACTTGTCGCCCATGATCATGAAGGTGGCCGTGCCGTTGCCGAAGCACTCGCCGATGTTGGGGCAGGAGGCTTCCTCGCACACGGTGTGCAGATTGCTTTCGCGCAGGATCTTCTTGATCTCGTAGAAGCGCGTGCTGGGCGAACCGGCCTTCACGCGGATCCATTCGGGCTTCTTGAGCACCTCGCCCTGGACCACCTTGACCGGAATGCGCGAGAGCTTGGCGGCGGCCTTCTGCTTGGCCAGGGGGTTGTAGTTCTCGGGGCTCTGGGCCTCCCTGACGACGGAGGGGGCGGATTCGGGAGTGCTCATGGCTTCGCTTTGGCGGGGCTCATGGCGCGAGATAGGCGTTGAGCTTGGTGCCCAGCACCCGCGCCGCTTCGTCCCAGGTGATTTGGACGCCGATTGTAGAAAGATCGACCGTCCGGAGCCCCGCATAGCCGCAAGGGTTGATGCGGGAGAAGGGTTCCAGGTCCATGTCCACGTTCAGCGCCACGCCGTGGTAGGTGCAATGCCGGCTGACCTTGATGCCCAGCGCGGAGATCTTGCCGAGGCCGCGGAAGGGCTCGGCAGGATGCACCGGCCCCTGCAGTGCGGCATGCGAGAAAGGGTCGTCGAGTCGAACGTAGATGCCCGGCGCACCGGCCACGCGGTGGCCGGTGACGCCGAAATGCGCCAGTGTGCGCAGCACCGATTCCTCGATGCGGTAGACGTATTCCTTGACGTAGTAGCCCGCGCGGCGCAGGTCGATCAGGGGATAGGCGACGACCTGCCCGGGTCCGTGATAGGTCACCTGTCCGCCGCGGTCGGTCTGCACCACCGGGATGCCATCCGCGTGGAGCACATGCTCCGCCTTGCCGGCCAGGCCTTGGGTAAAGACGGGCGGATGCTCGCAGATCCAGAGCGCGTCCGGCGTGTCCGCCGTCCGTTCGGCGGCCATCTTCTGCATCGCCGCAAAGGTCGGCGCGTAGTCCACGCGGCCGAGCAGCGCCGTGTGGAGCGGCACGTTCAGAGCACCACCTTGACCATCGGATGGGCCGTGAGCGCGCGATAGAGCTCGTCGAGCTGCTGCCGGCTGGTCGCGGTGACCGTGATGGTGACGCCGAGGTAGTTGCCCGCCTTGCTGCTGCGCAGTTCGACCGTGCTCGCGTCGAATTGCGGATCGAAATGCTCCGCGATCTGCGTGATGGCGTGCACGAAGCCATCGGCCTTCGCACCCATGACCTTGATCGGGAATTTCGACGGATAGTCGATCAGCGATTCCTTGCGCGCATCGAGCGGCGCGGCGGTCGGTGTCGTGCTCATGCGAGGGCTCCGTGTTCTCGCGCGCCGCGTGACGCCGCGAGCCCGCGGTCGAGGTCGCCTGGCTGCGCGTTTCGAAGCGGCGTGGACGCGTCGGCCGTATGGCGCGGCGTATCGGGAAGAGCGTCGGTGATCGGGTCCATGACGGATTATGGTGGGGGCGTTCGCGCGCTTTCCAAGCGTGGTGCAGCGCGCCACCCGGCCGGAGGGGGCTTTCGAAACCGACCTCGGGCCTTGGCTGGCGGCCATGGGTTTTACTTATAATCAATGGCTTTGTGAAATTTCTGGGTCGTCATTCGGGCTTCATTCGAAAATGAAAACAATCGCCCGAGATGTCCGCGAGGAGGACGCTGACCCAGATGAGGACTTCAAGCCGTTGACTGCCGAGGAGGCCCAGCGGCTGCGCGACAGGAATCCCTCGATCTCGCCATGGCGCGTGATCCTGATTCAGGTCGTTGCGGGACTGTTGGTGGCGCTGGTCACCTGGGGTCTGACGGGGAGGCGAAATCTCGGTTGGTCCGCTGCGTACGGCGCACTGGCAGTGGTCCTGCCCGCTGCGGTGTTTGCGCGGGGGCTGACCGGGCGGTTCTCTTCCCTGAATCCGGGCACTGCGGTGTTTGGATTCTTCTTGTGGGAAATGGTCAAGATGGCCTTGTCGGTGGCGATGCTGATCGCCGCGCCAAGGCTGATTACGGCGCTGAGCTGGCCGGCGATGCTGGTGGGCTTGGTGGTGACAATGAAGGCGGCGTGGGTGGCGGTCATGATGGCTCCCAGGCGCCGGAAACTTTGAGACGAGTAACGGATGGCTGCTGAAAACGCTGCGGAACATGGTCAAACCGCTGGTGAATACATCGTTCACCATTTGACGCATCTTCAAAGCTCCAAGCCGGGCGGTGTTGCCGACTTCACCGTCTTCAATTTCGATTCCCTCTTCTTCTCGATCCTCCTGGGCGTGCTCGGTTGCTGGCTGCTCTGGCTCGGCGCCCGCAAGGCGACTTCGGGCGTGCCCGGCCGCTTCCAGGCCGCGGTCGAAATCCTGGTGGAAGTCGTCGACCAGCAGGCCAAGGGCATCGTCCACAACGCCACCAGCCGCAAGTTCGTCGCGCCGCTCGCGTTGACCATCTTCGTGTGGATCTTCATGCTCAATGCGATGGACCTGCTGCCCGTCGATCTGCTGCCCGCCATCTGGGGCAAGCTCTACGGCGCTGCCGGCGGCGACCCGCATCACGCCTACCTGCGGGTGGTGCCCACAGCCGACCTCTCGGTCTCCATGGGCCTCTCCGTTTCGGTGCTGCTGATCTGCCTGTACTACAACGTCAAGATCAAGGGTCTGGGCGGCTGGGTCCACGAGCTCTTCACGGCGCCTTTCGGCAATCACTGGGCGCTCTACCCGTTCAACTTCGCGATGCAGGTCATCGAATTCATCGCCAAGACCGTCTCGCACGGCATGCGGTTGTTCGGCAACATGTATGCGGGTGAACTGATCTTCCTGCTGATCGCGCTCATGGGTGGGGCCTGGAGCCTGTCCGCCTCCGGCATCTTGCTGGCGCTCGGCCACATCATCGCCGGCACCGCCTGGGCCATCTTCCACATCCTGATCATCACGCTGCAAGCCTTCGTCTTCATGATGCTGGCGCTCGTGTACGTGGGTCAGGCCCACGATCACCACTGATCCCGATTTCGTTTTCTTTTCTCTTCAACCAAAGTCCTCTAGGAGTCATCATGGAAGTTATTAGCTTTGTCGCTCTGGCCGCCGGCCTGATCATCGGTCTGGGCGCCGTGGGTGCCTGTATCGGTATCGGCATCATGGGCAGCAAGTACCTCGAGTCTGCTGCGCGCCAGCCGGAGCTGATGGGCGAACTCCAAACCAAGATGTTCCTGCTTGCCGGTCTGATCGACGCGGCGTTCATCATCGGCACCGGTATCGCGCTGTGGTTCGCAACGGCCAACCCGTTCCTGTCCCAGCTCGCGAACCTGCCGAAGTAATCAGCCTCGGGCTTTCTCGTAGAAACCGTGTCGTTCGTCCTCGAATGGGCGCGGCTTCAATCCCATAGAGAGGGTGAAAAGTGAGCATTACCGGTACCCTGATCGTCCAGATGATCGTGTTCCTGATTCTTGTCGGGTTCACGATGAAGTATGTGTGGCCGCCGATCGCGAAGGCGCTGGACGATCGCGCCCAGAAGATCGCCGAAGGCCTCGCTGCCGCCGACAAGGCCAAGTCCGAACTGTCCGCCGCCAACAAGCGCGTGGAAGCCGAACTGGGCCAGGCGCGCAACGAGTCCGCCCAGCGTCTTGCCGATGCCGAACGTCGTGCGCAGGCCATCGTTGAAGAGGCCAAGGCCCGCGCCACGGAAGAAGGCAACAAGATCGTCGCGGCGGCCCGCGCCGATGCCGAACAGCAGGCGGTGAAGGCCCGCGAAGCCCTGCGCGAGCAGGTCGCGGCGCTGGCCGTCAAGGGCGCCGAGCAGATCCTGCGCAAGGAAGTGAACCCTGCCGTGCACGCCGATCTGCTGTCCCGCCTGCAGACTGAACTCTGATCAAGCCATGGCAGAACTCGCCACCATTGCACGTCCCTACGCCGAAGCGCTGTTCAAGGCGACCGCGTCGGATCTCGCGGGCACCAGCGCCTGGCTCGACCGGGTCGCCGCGATCGCCGGCAACCCCGAGCTTCAGCAGTTCGCGGACAACCCGAAGGTCACGGCTGACCAGGTGATCAGCGTGATCGCCGGCGCCAACGGTGCGCCTCTGCCGGCCGCGGCGAACAACTTCCTCGCCGCGCTGCTCGAGAACGGCCGCTTTGTGGCCTTGCCCGAGATCGCGAAGCAGTTCCGGACCCTGGCCAATGCGCAGGGCGGTTCGTCGGATGCGGTGGTGTACAGCGCCTTTCCGATCGACGCGACCGCACTGGCCGGCGTTTCCGCCGCCCTTGAAAAGCGATTCGGCCGCAAGCTGCAGGTCACGGTCGAACAAGATTCGTCCCTGATCGGCGGCATCCGTGTGGTGGTCGGCGACGAGGTGCTCGACACCTCCGTCAAGGCGCGCCTCGAACAAATGAAAGTTGCGCTGGCGGCCTGAGGCCTTCAGCCCCCTTAAAGAAAGAAGGAAAGAGTCATGCAACTCAATCCCGCAGAAATCTCCGAGCTGATCAAGAGCCGCATCGAAGGTCTGGGTGTCAGCGCGAACATCCGCAACGAAGGCAGCGTCGTGTCGGTGACCGACGGCATCGTGCGTGTGCATGGCCTGTCCGACGCGATGCAGGGCGAAATGCTCGAATTCCCGCCCACGGCCGACGGCACCCCCACGTTCGGCCTCGCACTGAACCTCGAGCGCGACTCGGTCGGCGCCGTGATTCTGGGCGAGTACGAGCACATCTCCGAAGGCGACACGGTCAAGTGCACCGGCCGCATTCTGGAAGTCCCCGTCGGGCCCGAACTCATCGGCCGCGTGGTGAATGCCCTCGGCCAGCCGATCGACGGCAAGGGCCCGGTCAACGCCAAGATGACGGACGTGATCGAGAAGGTTGCTCCCGGCGTGATCGCCCGGAAGTCCGTCGACCAGCCGATGCAGACCGGCCTCAAGTCCATCGACTCGATGGTGCCGATCGGCCGCGGCCAGCGCGAACTGATCATCGGTGACCGCCAGACCGGCAAGACGGCCGTCGCCATTGACGCGATCATCAACCAGAAGGGTCAGAACATGACCTGCATCTACGTTGCGATCGGCCAGAAGGCGTCGTCGATCAAGAACGTGGTGCGCGCACTCGAGCAAGCCGGCGCGATGGAATACACCATCGTCGTGGCCGCCTCGGCCTCCGAATCGGCCGCCATGCAGTACGTCAGCGCCTATTCGGGCTGCACGATGGGCGAATACTTCCGCGACCGCGGCCAGGATGCGCTGATCGTCTACGACGATCTGTCCAAGCAGGCCGTGGCCTACCGTCAGGTCTCGCTGCTGCTGCGCCGCCCGCCGGGCCGCGAAGCCTACCCCGGCGACGTGTTCTACCTGCACAGCCGTCTGCTCGAGCGTGCCGCCCGCGTGAATGCCGATTACGTCGAAGCCTTCACCAAGGGTGAAGTCAAGGGCAAGACCGGTTCGCTGACCGCACTGCCGATCATCGAAACCCAGGCCGGCGACGTGTCCGCCTTCGTTCCGACGAACGTGATCTCGATCACCGACGGCCAGATCTTCCTGGAAACCAACCTGTTCAATGCCGGCATCCGCCCCGCCATCAACGCCGGTATCTCGGTGTCGCGCGTGGGTTCTTCGGCGCAGACCAAGGTCATCAAGGGCCTGTCCGGCGGTATCCGTACCGACCTGGCGCAGTACCGTGAACTCGCCGCCTTCGCCCAGTTCGCCTCCGACCTCGACGAAGCGACCCGCAAGCAGCTCGACCGCGGTGCACGCGTGACCGAATTGCTGAAGCAGCCGCAGTACAGCCCGTTGCCCATCTCGCTGATGGGTGCCTCGTTGTTCGCGGTGAACAAGGGCTTCATGGACGATCTCGACGTCAAGAAGGTGCTCGACTTCGAGCACGGCCTGCACCAGTTCCTCAAGTCCAGCCACGGCGCGCTGCTCGACAAGATCGAGCAGGCGAAGGCGATCGACAAGGACGCCGAGGCCGAGTTGACGTCCGCCGTCACCGCGTTCAAGAAGTCCTTCGCCTGATCGATCCAAGGAGCCCCAATGGCAGCCGGTAAGGAAATCCGCGGCAAGATCAAATCGGTGGAGAACACCAAGAAGATCACCAAGGCCATGGAAATGGTGGCCGCATCGAAGATGCGCAAGGCGCAGGAACGCATGCGCGCCGCCCGCCCGTACAGCGAAAGGATCCGCGCCATCGCGGCCAACCTGGGCCAGGCGAATCCGGAATACACGCATCCCTTCATGAAGACCCATGACGCGAAGGCGGCCGGCTTCATTGTGGTGAGTACGGACAAGGGCCTGTGCGGCGGGATGAACACCAACGTGCTGCGTGCCGTCACGACCAAGCTGCGCGAGCTGCAGTCCGCCGGCCATGCGATCGAGGCGGTGGCCATCGGCAACAAGGGGCTCGGCTTCCTGAATCGCGTCGGTGCCCGCGTGGTCTCGCATGCGACCCAGCTGGGTGACACGCCGCACCTCGACAAGCTGATCGGCCCGGTCAAGGTCCTGCTCGATGCGTATGCCGAAGGCAAGCTCGGCGCGGTCTATCTCTGCTACACGAAGTTCATCAACACCATGCGCCAGGAGTCGGTCGTCGAGCAGCTCCTGCCGCTGGCGTCGGACTCCCTGTTGCTCGAGAAGGGCCAGCCCTCTTGGGACTACATCTACGAGCCCGACGCCCAGAGCGTGATCGACGAGCTCCTCGTTCGTTACGTCGAATCGCTGGTGTACCAGGCCGTGGCTGAGAACATGGCGTCGGAACAGTCGGCCCGCATGGTGGCGATGAAGGCTGCCACCGACAACGCCGGCAACGTGATCAACGAGCTGAAGCTGATCTACAACAAGACGCGCCAGGCCGGTATCACGAAGGAGCTGTCGGAGATCGTTTCCGGCGCTGCGGCGGCCGCTGGCGTCTGAGTCGGCCTGTCGCCGCTCGACGCCCTACAGATTCAAATTTTTATCGGAGCAGATGATGGCTCAAGAAAACGCAGTTCAAGGCAAGATCGTTCAATGTATCGGCGCCGTGGTCGACGTGGAGTTCCCGCGTGACCACATGCCCAAGGTGTACGACGCCCTGAAGTACGAAGGCGGCGGACTGACCCTCGAAGTGCAGCAGCAGCTCGGCGACGGCGTGGTGCGCACCATTGCACTCGGTTCATCGGACGGCCTGCGCCGCGGGCTGATGGTGACCAACACTGGCGCACCGATCACCGTGCCGGTCGGCAAGGCGACGCTGGGCCGCATCATGGACGTGCTGGGCCGTCCGATCGACGAGCGGGGCGATGTGAGCCAGGAACTCACGGCCTCCATTCACCGCAAGGCGCCCGAGTACGACGAACTCTCGCCCTCGCAGGACTTGCTCGAAACCGGCATCAAGGTGATCGACCTGGTCTGCCCGTTCGCCAAGGGCGGCAAGGTGGGCCTGTTCGGTGGCGCCGGTGTCGGCAAGACCGTGAACATGATGGAACTCATCAACAACATCGCGAAGGCGCACTCGGGCCTGTCGGTGTTCGCCGGCGTGGGTGAGCGTACCCGCGAGGGCAACGACTTCTATCACGAGATGGCCGATTCGGGCGTCGTGAACCTGGAGAACCTCGGCGAGTCGAAGGTGTCCATGGTCTACGGCCAGATGAACGAGCCGCCGGGCAACCGTCTGCGCGTGGCGCTGACCGGCCTCACGATCGCCGAATCCTTCCGCGACGAAGGCCGCGACGTGCTGTTCTTCGTCGACAACATCTACCGCTACACGCTGGCAGGTACCGAAGTGTCCGCGCTGCTGGGTCGCATGCCTTCCGCCGTGGGCTACCAGCCGACGCTGGCCGAGGAAATGGGCCGTCTGCAGGAGCGCATCACGTCCACCAAGGTGGGCTCGATCACCTCGATCCAGGCCGTGTACGTGCCGGCCGATGACTTGACCGACCCCTCGCCCGCCACGACCTTCGCCCACCTGGACTCCACGGTGGTGCTGTCGCGCGATATCGCCTCGCTCGGCATCTATCCCGCCGTGGACCCGCTCGACTCGACGTCCCGCCAGCTCGCCCCCGACGTGGTCGGCGAAGAGCACTACAACGTGGCGCGCGCCGTGCAGGGCACGCTCCAGCGCTACAAGGAACTGCGCGACATCATCGCCATCCTGGGCATGGACGAACTCGCGCCCGAAGACAAGCTGGCCGTGGCCCGCGCCCGGAAGATCCAGCGCTTCCTGTCGCAGCCCTTCCACGTCGCCGAAGTGTTCACCGGCTCGCCGGGCAAGTACGTGCCGCTGGCGGAAACCATCCGCGGCTTCAAGATGATCGTGAACGGCGAAGCCGACCACCTGCCGGAACAGGCGTTCTACATGGTGGGCACCATCGACGAAGCGTTCGAAAAGGCCAAGAAGGCCGCTTAAGGAGTCGCCATGGCAGGCACCACCATTCACGTGGACGTGGTCAGCGCCGAGGAGTCCATCTTCTCGGGCGAGGCCAGGTTCGTCGCGCTGCCCGGTGAAGCCGGGGAACTCGGCATCTACCCGCGGCACACTCCGCTGATCACGCGCATCCGCCCCGGCGCGGTGCGCATCGAGACGGCGGACGGCGGCGAGGAATTCGTCTTCGTGGCCGGCGGCATCCTGGAAGTGCAGCCCACCACCGTCACCGTGCTGTCCGATACCGCGATCCGCGGCAAGGACCTCGACGACGAAAAGGCGAATGCTGCAAAGGCGGCGGCTGAAGAGGCCCTGCGCAATGCGAAGAGCGATATCGACATCGCCCTGGCGCAATCGGAGCTGACCGTCATGGCGGCCCAGATTGCCGCGCTGCGCAAGTATCGTCAGAAGAAATAAGGCGAGGAGAAAGGTCGACGGGCCGGGAGACCGGCTCCGGGCCGTCGCACTCAAAGCCAAGCCGCCTTCGGGCGGCTTTTCTCTTTCCGGCCACGACGTATGCCGAGCGGCGCGTCGAAATGGGCGAAGTCCTGGCTGTGGTTCGGGCCATGCATGGCGGGCCAGAAACCCGGAGACATGATCATGCCCAACGGCATGAAGATGAATGTGCTGGAGCCGACGGGCGGCCGAAACGCTTGAGCACCACCGCGCGGGCGTCGGACCTCAGATCACGACCGGCGCATCCGGCAGCTCGTTCGTGTCCGCATCGCCTTCCGCAAGCGGGAAGTGCTCAACCAGCAGCGCCGACACCTCCTCCAGGGCCTGGGTCAGGCCATCTTCGAAGTGCCGTTCGCGAAAAGCCGCGCCCATGCGTGCGGCCATCGCCGCCCATTGCTCTGCGCTCACGCGCGCATTGATGCCGCGGTCCGCGACGATCTCGATTGCATGCTCCGCGAGCAGCAGGTAGATCAGCACGCCGTTGTTGTGCTCCGTGTCCCACACGCGCAGCTTGCCGAACAGCGTGACCGCGCGCTCCCGCGCCGAGGCGCCGCGCCAGAGATAGGACAGCGGCAATCCGGCCTCGATGCAGATCCGCACTTCACCGGTGTGACGCCGCTCGCTGGCGGTGACGCGGCGTCCGATGCGCTCCAGGGCGTCGGCGGGAAGCACGCGACGCACCTCCGCCTCGTCGACCCAGCGATGGCGCCACAGGCGGACGAAGCGCTTGAACAAGATGGCCATGCTCACCAATCCCCCGAGGCGCCGCCACCGCCGAAATTGCCGCCGCCGCCGGAGCCGAAACCGCCGCCGCCCGAAGACGAGCCGCCGCCCCAGCCGCCGCCACCACCACCCCAGCCGCCGCCCGGCCAACCCCCGCCGCGGCGCCCGATTCCAGGGCCGAAGGCCATCGACAGCAGTGTGAAGAGCAGCGCGGCCAGCCCGGCGAGCACGGCGACCACGAGGCTGGAGGTCAATAGCATCGCGAGCAACCCGGTGACGCCGCCCATGGCCAGCGAGCCGGGGATCTTGCCGAACAGGCGCCGTGCTATCGGCCCGCCGACCAGCACGGCGATGAACAGGAAGACCGCAAGGTCCTGCCAGTCGAAACCCTTGCCCTCGCCGCCGCCATCGAAGTTGCCACCGCGGGCGTCGACCGCCGGGAGCGCCTCGCCGTTGACGAGCGCGATGAGCTGGTCGGCCGCCGCATCGAGTCCGCCGGCGAAGTCGTTCTGCCGGAAGCGAGGCTTCATCGCCTCGTCGATGATGTGCGCCGCCGCGAGGTCGGGCACCGCGCCCTCGAGTGTCTTCGCGACCTCGATGCGCATCTTGCGATCGTTCTTCGCGACAATGACCAGGATGCCGTCGCCGACCTCGCGGCGCCCGATCTTCCATTCGTTGCCGACGCGATTCGCATAGCTCGCGATGTCTTCGGGCTGCGTGGTGGCGACCATCAGCATGACGATCTGGGAGCCCTTCGTGCGCTCGAAGGCTTCGAGCTTGGATTCGAGCGCCTGCCGGTCGGCCGCGCTGAGCGTGCCGGTCTGGTCGATCACCCGCGCAGTCAGCGCCGGGACCGGGAGCAACTGTTGCGCGTATGCGCCGACGAGCGCCAGTGCGGCGAGAAAGAAGACCGCCAACGCGTGCCGGATGCGGACGGCCATCATGATTCCTGCGCTACCGTCCTACTTCTTCGGCGCGCTGAAGTCGACCGTCGGCGGTGCCGAGATCTGCGCTTCGTTCTGCACCGAGAAGTTGGGCTTGGGCTCGTAGTTGAAGACCTTCGCCGTCAGGTTGGTCGGGAAGCTGCGCGCGAGCACGTTGTATTCCTGAACCGACTGGATATAGCGATTGCGCGCGACCGTGATCCGGTTCTCGGTGCCTTCGAGCGTCACGCGCAGATCGCGAAAGGCCTGGTTGGCCTTCAGGTTCGGATACTGCTCCGACACCACCATCAGGCGCGAGAGCGCGCTCGACAGCTCGCCCTGCGCCTGCTGGAACTTGTTGAAAGCCTCGGGGTTGTTGAGCGTCTCGGGCGTGACCTGGATCGAGGTCGCCTTGGCGCGTGCTTCGATGACCCGGGTGAGCGTCTCCTGCTCGAAGTTCGCCTCGCCCTTGACGGTTGCCACGATGTTCGGCACCAGGTCCGCGCGGCGCTGGTACTGGTTGAGCACCTCGCTCCACGCCGACTTGCTGGCTTCGTCGAGCCGCTGGAAGTCGTTGTAGCCGCAGCCCGACAGCGCGATGGTCGCGAGGGCCGCGAAGAGGATCAGGAACCAGCGTTTCATCGAAGCACCTCCAAACTGCAGAGGCGGCAACGGTAGCATAGATAAGGGGCGCCGGACCCGTGGGTCCGGCGCCTGGCCGCGCCTCAACCGAAGCGCAGCGTGCGCAGTCCCACGGCGCGGTCGACCCAGACCACCACCACCAGCGTGAGCAGGATGCTGACCGTCGACACCGCCGCCGCAGTGGGGTCGAAGTCCCAGCGCAGGTAGTCGAAGAGCTGCAGCGGCAGCGTCGTCATCCCGATGCCCTTGAGCAGCAGCGACATGTTGAACAGGTCGAAGGAGATCACGAACGCGAACAGCATGCCGGTGATGATGCCGGGCTTGATCAGCGGCAGCGTCACCCGCGCGAACGCACGCCACGGCGGGGCGCCGAGGCTGCGCGCCGCCTGCTCCAGCGACGGGTCCTGGTTGTACAGCGCCGAAGCCACGTTCGTGAACACGTAGGGCAGCGTCACCAGCACATGGCCGATCACCAGACCGAACATGGTCCGCGTGCCGATGCCTGTCGCATACAGGAAGAAGAGCAGCGCGATCGCGGTCAGGATCTCCGGCAGCATGAGCGGCAGCATCAGCAGGAGGCGCAGGGCCTCGCGCGCGCGAGTCGCATGGCGCACCACATAGAGCGCGCCGGCCACGCCGATGACAGTGGCGCCGGCGGTGGCCATGGCCGCCAGTGCGAGGGAGGTGCCGATGGCTCGCATGAAGGCCTCGTTCGCGAACAGGGCGCCGAACCAGCGCAGCGACAGGCCCTGCGGCGGGAAGGTCAGGAACTCGCCCGCGTTGAGCGACATCAGCACGATGATCGCGATCGGCAGCAGCAGGAAGGCGTAGACCGCGCCGACATAGACCCGGCCCGCCGCATCGGCCAGGCGTTGCGAAAGCGGTGCGTGTGTCATGCGAGACCTTTCGACAGGCGGCGCGTCAGCCGCGCGTAGAGCGCCACCACCGCCATGCCGCAGGCGGTCAGCACCAGCGCCTGCGCGGCGCCGGCGGGCCACTGGAAGTTGTCGATGAGGTTCTGCACCACCAGCACCGACATCGTCTTGACCTGCGCGCCGCCCAGCATCACCGGCGTGACATAGGCGCTGAGCGTCAGCACGAACACCAGCACCGTGCCGGCCTGGATGCCGGGCCACGAGAGCGGCAGCACCACGCGCAAGAAGGTGCGCAGCCGGCTCGCACCCAGCGAGCGGGCCGCGGATTCCACACTCGGGTCGATGCTCTGGATGACGCCCACCAGCGGCAGGATCATGAAGGGCAGGAACACGTGCACCAGCGCGATGGTCACGCCCACGCGGTTGTTCATGAGTTGCAGTCCGGTGTGGATCCAGCCCAGGTCCAACAGCAGCCGGTTCACCACGCCGTTGCCCGACAACAGGATGAGCCAGCCGAAGCTGCGCACCACAACGCCCACGAGCAGAGGCGACAGCACCAGAACGTACAGCAGACCGCCCCAGCGCGAGCGCGTGCGCGCGAGCTGATAGGCCACCGGGTAGCCGAGGATCAGACAGATCGGGGTGACGATGAAACCCAGCAGCAAGGTGTCGGCGAGCACGCCCAGCAGGTAGCTGTCGCCGAGCGCGTGCGCATAGTTCGCGACCGTGAAGCCTCCTCCGTACGGCGCGCCCACGGCCGGCGGGCGCAGGCTCATGAGCACGATGTTCATGTAGGGCAGCACGAGGAAGACGCCGATCAGGACCAGCGCGGGCGCGATCAGCCAGAACGCGCTGCGACCAGCGGCGCGCCTCGATGCGCGCGGCAGGGGCAAGGTGTCGGCAACGCTCATGACGGAATGATCCATGCGTGCCCCGCCTCGAAGGCGAGCGCACCTTGCGTCCCCGCGGCCCGGCGCTGGCCGGGCGCGGTCTGCACCAGCAGCGTCTGGCCGCCCGCGCACTCCACCGTGTGCTCGACCGTACTGCCGAGGAAATAGCTGGCCTTCACCGCGCCCTGGTACGGCCCGCCGGCATCGAAGTGGATGGCCTCGGGACGAATCGCGATCTGCACCGTGCGGCCCGGCGCGAGGGCGTCGTCGTACTCGCCTTCGACCATGCCGAGCGCGGTCTGCACCGCGTGGCGGACGCGCACGCCGGTCGGCGGCAGCAGTTCATGCACGCGGCCCTCGATCAGGTTCGAGCGGCCGATGAAGCGCGCCACGTCCACGCTGCGCGGACGCAGGTAGATCGCCTCGGGCACGTCGAACTGCTGGAGCCGCCCGCCGAGCATGACGGCCACGCGGTCGGACATCACCATCGCCTCGGCCTGGTCATGCGTGACGTAGAGCGTGGTGATGCCCACGCGCTGCTGCAGCTCGCGGATGAACACCCGCATGTCTTCGCGCAGCACCGCGTCGAGGTTGGCCAGCGGCTCGTCGAGCAGCAGCAGCCGCGGTTCGATCACGAGCGCACGCGCCAGCGCCACGCGCTGCTGCTGTCCGCCGGAGAGCTGGCGCGGATAGCGCTCGGCCAGCGCGGTCAGTTGCACCATCGCAAGCACCTCGTCGATGCGTCGCGCCATCTGCTCCTTCGGCACGCCGCGCATTTCCAGCCCGAAGGCCAGATTGCGCCGCACGGTCAGGTGCGGGAACAGCGCGTAGTTCTGGAACACCATGCCGATGTCGCGCCGCTCGGGCGGCAGTGCGGTGATGTCTTCGCCGTCGATGTACACACGGCCCTGGTCCGGGAATTCGAAGCCCGCGACGCAGCGCAGCGTGGTGGTCTTGCCGCAGCCGCTCGGCCCGAGCAGCGAAATGAACTCGCCCTCGCGGGTCGCGAGGTCCAGCGCATGAATGGCGGTGGAGCCGCCGAAGTCCTTGCGCAGGCCCTCGATCGCCAGGCGCGTCATGCGGCGGCTGCGCGGCCGCGCGAGGGTGGAGTCGCCCTCGCGGGTGGCCGCCAGGCCCGAGGCAGGCAGGACGGCACTCACTTGATTTCCCGGTTCCAGCGGTCGGTGATGCTCGCGAGCTGCGGGTTCACCTGGGTCCAGTCGAACTGCACGATCGACTTCATCGCCTTGCCGCTCACCGGAATGTCGGCGGTGAGTTCGGGGGCCAGTGTCACCTTGGTGTTGGTCGGCGAGGTGAAGAACTCCTTGGCCATCGTTTCCTGCACCTCGGGGCGAAGGATGAAGTCCAGGTACTTGTACGCATCCTCCTTGTTGGGCGCGTTCTTCAGGATGTTGAAGGACTGCTCGAAGGCCACGACGCCTTCGGTGGGCACCACCATCTCGACCGGCACGCCCTTCTTCTTCAGCGCCACGATCTCGGGGAAGTCGATCACGGCCACCGTCACGTCGCCGCGCGTCAGCATGGTGGAAAGCGTGCCGCTCCAGTCGGCCTGGGTGAAGGGCAGCAGCTTCTTGATTTCGGCGAAGGCGCGATCCAGGGCGTTCTGCGAACCGCCGTAGATCTTGGCCGTCATCAGCAGGAACAGCATCGCGGCCGTGTTGCCGATCTGATAGAGGCCGATCTTTCCCTTGAACTCCGGATTGGTCCACAGATCGGTCCACGACTTCGGCGGCGTCTTCACCAGGTCCTTGCGGTAGCCGATCCCGATGGTCGACACGATGCCGCGCACGCCGTTGTCGCCGGGGTTGCGCAGGTTCGGATAGACGTTCGCGAGGTTGGGCACCTTGGCCACGGGAATGGGCTCGAAGTAGCCTTCGGTGCGCACCATGCTCGCGATGTTCTCGTTGACCATCAGCACGCTGTAGGGCGGCTTGTCGATGCCGGCCGCGCGCAGGTTGGCGATGAAGTTCTTGCCCAGGCCCACGTCCAGCGTGGGCTTCACGCCGCTGAGCTTGTCGAAGGTCGGCAGCAGGTCGGTGCGCCAGAACTTCTCCCAGCGGCCGCCGTAGGTGTTGACCACCAGCTGAGCAGCGGCCAGCGAGGGAAAGGCGGGCAGGCCGAGCGCGGCGGCGGCGCCCAGGCCGCGCAGCAGGGTCTGGCGGCGGGTGAGGTGATCGGCGTTCATGAGAGGCTCCGTGAAGTGTGTGAATGCGGGGAGGGCGAATAGAGGGCGGATTCAGACGGTCGCCGGTTGCGGCGCCGCGGGCTTGCGATAGTCGTAGTTGCGATTCAGGCGCTCGATCAGGTAGTCGCCGTAGAGCACGGGCGCGTGGCGCGGCGGCTGGCCGGCATCGACGCAGGTGGACAGGCATTCGATGCGCGCATCCATCGCGGGATCGAGGAAGTACGGCAGCGAGTAGCGGTCGCCGCCGGAGCGGTTGATCACCCGGTGCGGCGTGGACACGAAGCGTTCGTTGGTCCAGCGCGCCAGCATGTCGCCGACGTTGAGCACGTAGGTGTCCGGGATCGGCGGTGCCTCGATCCAGTCGCCGCCGCGCGGCCGGACCTGCAGGCCGCCGGTGTTGTCCTGCGCGAGCAGCGTGATCACGCCATAGTCGGTGTGCGGTGCCGAGCCCATCTGATCGTCATCCAGCGGCGGCTGCGGCGGGTAGTGCAACATGCGCAGGAAGGTGGTGGGCTTGGCGAAGTGATGGTCCAGCGCGTGCGCGGGCAGGCCCAGGCTCATGGCGATGAGCTGGATGACATAGCGGCCCAGTGCATCCACCTCGGCGATGTAGCGCTCCACGCGCGGACGGAAATCCGGCACCCAGTCGGGCCACTGGTTGGGCCCCTGCAGCGGCTCGCCCGCGAGCAGCGCCGGATCGTCGGGCGGCAGCTCGTGCATCAGCATCAGCGATTCGCTCATGTTGGGCCGCGTCACCTTCGCCACCGACGAGGTCACGATCGTGGAGCTGGCCATGCCCATGTAGCCGCGGTGGAAGCGGTTGATCGCGAGCGACTCCTTCTTCGCCAGCGGAGAGGCATGGAATTCGCGCGAGGCGGCGAAGGCCGCTTCACGTACATCGGGACGCACGTTGTGACCGCCGATGTAGGCGAAGCCGATGGTGCTCAGCGCGTCATGCAGCGCACGCGCGGCCTCGGGGGCCGCGGCGTGCGCGGGGTCCAGATTGCCGTGCAGGTCGATGAGGGGGATGGAGTTCATGCAGTCGTTCGGGAGAGAGATCGCCAATGGGAAAGAAGATCGGAAGAGTCGAGCACCAGTCCGAGGTGCAGCGAAACCATCGCCAGCGCCGCGGACTCGAGATGCGAGTCCGTGCCGCGCACCAGATCGCGCAGCACGATCACGCGGTAGTTGTGGTTGTTGGCGTCGAAGGCGGTGTTGAGTACGCAGCAGTCGGTGAAGCCGCCGTCGAGCACCACGGTGGAGATGCGCTGGTTGCGCAGCAGGAAGTCGAGATCGGTCGGGTAGAAGGCCGAGAGCCGGCGCTTGTTCTCGACCCGCAGGTCACCCGGCTCGACCCGCGTGACCCAGTCGGTCCACACCGAGCCTTCGAGTGCATGTGCCGGTGCATTCGGGATCGGGCCGACGTGCAGCGGGAAGGTGCGGCGCCATGCGGCGGGAATGCCGTACACGTCGTCCGAGCCATCGGCACGCAGCACCGACTTCACGTGCACCACGCGCACGCCCAACGCGCGCGCCGAATCGTGGAAGTCGTCGATGGGGGCCACGACATCGCGTGCGCGCGGCGCGGGGCAGGGGCAGTCGGGGCTGTCGTCGAGATGCCCGCGATGCATGTCGATGGAGACCACCGCGGTGCTCGCGGGATCAAGATAGTCCGCGAAGCTGTCATCCAGTTCGCGCCGCTGGCCATACACCCAGGCTTTCATCGTCTCTCCTCCCGCACATAGGGTTCGCCCAGCGCGCCGGGCTCGGTGTCGCCTGCGCGGCGCGCGAGTGCGACCCACACCATGACAGCCAGCGTCACGACGTAGGGCGTCATCAGCACGAAATACTGCGGAAGCCGGACCCCCGCGGCCGCGAGCTGCGGAATCAGCGCCTCGATGCCGCCGAACAGCAATGCGCCGACAAAGGCCTTCGCCGGCGACCAGCGCGCGAAGATCACCAGTCCGACTGCGATCCAGCCTCGTCCGCCGGTCATGCCTGCGATCCAGAGCTTGGTACTGACCACCGAGATGTAGGCGCCCGCGAGTCCGACCAGCGCCGAGCCCGCGAGCACTGCCGCGAAGCGATAGCCCGTGACGGAAATGCCCGCGGCGTCGGCCGCCTGCGGGTTCTCGCCCACGGCGCGCAGGCGCAGGCCGATCGTGGTCTGCGAGAGGAACCATGTCACGGCGGCGAAGAGCGGCAGCGTGAACCACACCATCGCGTTCTGTTCGAACAACCGTCCGACGCCGGGCAGTGCCGACAGCGGCCAGAGCGGCAGCGTTCCGATGCCGGGCGTGGGCTTGTTGGTCCACTCGGCCAGCGTTCCCACCAGGGACGTCAGCCCCTGGCAGAAGAACACCAGCGCCAGTCCGGCAATGGCCTGGTTCACCCGCAGCCAGATCGCCATCACGGCGAACAGCAGCGAAGCCAGGCTCGCCGCCAGCATTGCCACCACCAGCGACACGGCCGGCTGGTTGAGGATCAACTGCGCGCCGATGCCGGCCAGCGCGCCCACGAGCATCAAGCCTTCTGCGCCCAGCGAGAGCACGCCTGCGCGTTCGCTCAAGATCAGTCCGAGCGCCGCAAGTGCGTAGGGCACCGCGAAGTCGGGGGTGTTCGCCAGCCAGTTCAGCGCGATGACCATCAGGCGCTCCCTCCCACGCGGCGCAGCCGGTGGCGGATGAAGAAGTCGCTCGATGCGACGCACACCACGATGATGGCCTCGATCAGCTGCACCATCGAGAAGGGCACCTGGTAGAAGACTTGCAGCGAGCGCCCGGTCACGAAGAGTGCCGCCACCAGAAGCGCGACCACGGTGGCCGCCAGCGGGTTGTTGCGCGCGAGAAAGGCAATCAGGATGCCCGAGAAGCCATAGCCCTGGTAGAAGGCTTGGGTGAGCCGGCCCTCCTGGCCCGCCACCACCGCGAATCCGGCCAGTCCGGCGAGTGCGCCCGAGCCGAGCACCGCCGTGTAGATCATGCGACGCACCGGGACACCCACCGCCTGTGCGACCCGTGCGTTGGCGTCGATGAAGCGCAGGTACAGGCCGGCGCGGCTGAGGCTCAGCAGTGCGGCGGCGAGCAGTGCCATCAGCGCGGCGATCAGCAGCGCGCTGCCCACGCCGCCGAACAGATCGGGCAGGCGTTCGAAGACACGGAACTGGGGCGAGTAGGGGAAGTTGTCTTTCGGGTCCTTCCAGGAGCCGTAGACCAGGTGCAGCAGCAGGTTGGCCGCCACATAGTTCAGCATCAGCGTCGAGATGATCTCGTTCACGCCCAGGCGCAGCTTGAGCCATGCAGGCCCGAGCACCCACAGCATGCCGCAGGCCACGGCCGTCACGAGCATGAGCGGCAGGCGCAGCGATTCGGGGCCGATCTGGTACATCGACATCGCGGTGGCCCCGATCGCACCCCAGACCATCTGGCCTTCGAGGCCGAGGTTCCAGAAGCGCGCGCGGAATGCAATGGAAGCGGCCAGGCCGACCAGGATCATCGGCGCGGCCTGGAACAGTACGGCCCGCAGATTCTGTGCGTCGAAGAAGGTCTGGACCACGAACTCGTCGAGGAGCTCGTTGGCAGGGACGCCGGCGGCGATCAGGATCGCTGCCGAGATGGCGAAGCCGGCGGCAAGCGCACAGGCCAGGATCAGCGCCTGGCGCGGCCACGGCATGTGCTGGCGGATCCCCAGCGTGTAGCGGCGGCCGGCCAGCGGCAGGCGCACCGGACGCGTGGCTTGCGATGGCGGGGAAGCGGCGGGCAATGCGGCCTCAGCCATGGTCCACCATCGCCTGGCCGATGGCCTGCCGGTCGGCCGGCTGCGCAAATTCGCCCACGATGCGGCCGCGCGTCATCACCCCCACGCGGTCGGCCAGCGCCAGCACCTCGTCGAGGTCTTCGCTGATCAGCAGCACCGCCGCGCCCGCATCGCGCGCGGCGCGCAGGCGCGCGTGCACCTCGGCGCCTGCGCGTACGTCCAGGCCGCGGCTCGGACTGTGGGCGAGCACCAGACGCGGCTTCTTTCCGAACTCGCGTGCCAGCACCAGTTTCTGCGCATTGCCGCCCGACAGCAGCGCGGCCTTCTGTCGCATCGTGCGCACGCCCTGCACGTTGAAGGCGGCGACGGCTTCGCCTGCTTCGCGCTCCATGCGGCGCCGGTCGAGACGCCAGGCCGGCCCATAGCTTCCGAGGTGTGCCTGGCCGATCGCGAAGTTTTCCGCCACCGACAGCGCGCCGGCCAGCGCCAGGCCGTAGCGGTCGGCGGGAATGGCGGCGATGCCGAGGCCGCGTCGCTCGGGTGCGGGTGTGGCGCGCAGGTCGCCATGGCCGGCCAGGTGCATCTCGCCTTCGAGCGCGCCCGGCAATCCCATGATCGCGGCCGCCAGTTCGCCCTGCCCGTTGCCGCCGACGCCGGCCAGCCCGTAGATCTCGCCTGCGCGCAGCGACAGATCCACGCCGTCGAGCGCCGGCCGTCCGGAGGACGATGCGCCGCGCAGACCGCGGATGGACAGCAGCACGTCGCCCGATGCGCCGGCTTTGCCTGCTTCGGTACGAGTCGCTTCGCTGCTCGTTGCGCCCACCGTGAGCCGGACGAGTTCGGCCACCGAGACTTGCGCCGGGTCGGCGGTTGCCACTGTGCGTCCGCCGCGCATCACGGTGACTTGATCGGCAAACTGCTTCACGTCGGCCATCTTGTGGGTCACCAGCACCACGGCCGCGCCTTCGCTGGCGAGATGCCGCATGGTCTGCAGCAGGCTCCGCGCTTCCTGGTCGGTGAGAACCGCCGTGGGCTCGTCGAGGATCAGGATGCGCGCGCCCGCGAGCATGACCTTGAGGATCTCCACGCGCTGCTGCTCTGCCACCGAGAGGGATTCGGCCCGCCGCCCGGGATCGACGTCGAAACCAATCGCCTGTGCCCGCATTGCGATCTCGCGTGTGATGCGGCGCAGCCGTTGACCGTGCGTGCGGTCCTCGGCGGCCGGCGGCGCCGTCAGCAGGATGTTCTGCGCGACCGTGAAAGGTTTCACCAGCTTGAAGTGCTGGTGGACCATGCCGATGCGGTGCCGCGCGGCGTCGCGCGGGCCCGAAAGCCGTACCGGGTTGTCGTCCACCAGCAGCTCTCCGCTGTCTGGCGCGTACAGGCCGGCAGCGATGTTCATGAGCGAAGACTTGCCGGCCCCGTTCTCGCCGAGCAAGGCATGCACCTCGCCCCAGCGCGCGGAGAAATGCGCGCCGGTCAGCGCCGCGAAACCGTCGAAGGTCTTGCGGACGCCTCGGAGTTCGAGCGCCGTGGGCATGGATGGGGTCACTTCTGCGTGACGACGCCCTTGACGAACCAGTCCATCTTCCACAGATCGGCGTCAGATAGCACCGCGCCCTTCGCGACCCGCTCCTTGCCGTCGCGGTCGAGCAGCGGGCCGGCATAGATCTGCTTGCCCTTGAGCAGCGCGTCGCGTTCGGCCTGGATCAGCTTGACCTTGTCCGCCGGCACGGCGGGCCCGAAGCCGGCGATGTCGGTGCCGCCCTGGCTCATCGGAATGAAGGCGCCGTAGGGCGCGGGTTTCCAGCCGCCGGCCATGATCTTCTTCAACTCGGGCGTCAGGAACTTGTCCCAAACCCAGACAGAAGAACACAGCGTCGCCTTCGGTGCGAACTGGCGCAGGTCGCGGTGATGGCCGGTGCCGTACACGCCGCGCTCCTGCGCGACGATCTGCGGCGTGGGGCTGTCCACGTGCTGGCCGATCACGTCGGCGCCCTGGTCGATCAGTGCGGCGGCGGCCGCGCGTTCCTTGACCGGATCGTTCCAGGCGCCGGTGTAGATCACGTTCACCGTCGCGTTGGGATTGATCTTCTGCGCACCGAGCGCGAAGGCGTTGATGGTCCAGTTCACCACGCCGAAGGGGTTGGCCGCGACGAAGCCCAGCTTGCCCGTCTTCGATGCCGCACCGGCCGCCATGCCGCACAGGTACTGGCTCTCGTAGGTGCGCCCGTAGAAGGACTCGAGGTTGTCGCTGTTGGTGGTGCCCGACGCATTGAGGAACGCGACGTTCGGATACTTGGCCGCGAGATCCTTGAAGCTGTCCGAATAGCCGAAGGCCGTGCCGATCACGATGTTGGCACCGCGCTGGATGAACTTCTCGGCCGCGGGCTTGATGACCGAGGCGTCTTCAGGAACGTTTTCGACGAACTGGATCTTCTGGCCGATCTCCTTCTCGATCTTGACGCGGGCCTCTTCGAAGGCCTGGGTCCAGCCGCCGTCGTTCTTGGGACCGAAATACAGCATCGCGATCTTCGGCTTGTCCTTGAGCGTGAAGCCGTCGGCGGCCCAGGCCGGCGCGACGGCGCCGGCTGCCGACACCAGCGCCAGCACGGCGCCCTTGATCCATGGATTGCTATGCGACATCGAAGACCTTTCTGGCAAAGGAAGAATGGAAGTGTTCAAGCAGGGGGGAGATGGAGCGCCGCCGGCGCGGGATGGGACGGGTCTCGGGCATTCACAGCATGTGGTTGATGCGAAAGACGTTGCCCTCGGGGTCCAGCAGCACCGCCTGGTACCAGTTGTAGTAGGTGAGGTAAGGCGCCTTCACGAGCGTCGCGCCCGCCTCGACCGCCACGGGAACCATCCGGTCCACCTCATCCTTGGCGTCGACGTCGATGTTGAGCAGGAACTTCACGCCGCGCGCGTCCGAATGCTCGGACAGGTGCAGCAGTTCGTAGGCGTCGAGTGCGTTGAAGCCGAGGCTGGATCGACCGGTGTCGAGGCCGCGGAAGATCGGCGAGCGGATGGCTTCGATCTCCGGGAAGCCGAACACGCGTTGGTAGAAGCCGCTGAGCGCGACGATGTCGCGCGCGAAGACGTTGACGTAGGAAAGATGCGCCATGTTGCCGGTTGGTCCTCAGGATTCGACCTTGGTGCCGCCGAAGGTGGTCTGCTTCACGAACTTCGAACGCAAATGGTCGCCCGACGAGATGGGTGCGTATTTCGGCTTCTCGCCGGGGGCCAGGCAACTCGGCAGGCACTCCACCATCGCGTCGTAGTTGGGTTGGTGAAAGAACACGAGGGATTGCCGGCGGTTGGTCTGCGACACGTCCGATGGCGGGTTGACCACACGATGCAGCGTGGACACCCATTGGTCGTTGGTCCACTGCATCATCAGGTCGGCAATGTTGACCACGAGGCCGTCCTCGATCAGCGGCACGTCCACCCACTGCCCCGCCTTGTTGAACACCTGCAGACCCCGGTCGTCGGGCAGCACGACGGTCAGGCTGCCATAGTCGCTGTGTGCGCCTGCGCGCAGCTGGCCGGGCAGCGGTGCTTCGCGCTGCGGCGGATAGCTCAGCACGCGGAACATGCTGATGTGCTTGTCGATCTTGTCGTCGAAGAAGGTCTCGGGCAGCGCGAGCGCGAGCGCGAAGATGCGCATCAGCGAGCGCGAGAGATCGCTCATCGCCTCGAAGTAGGCCTCGTACGCATCGCGGAATCCGGGAATGGAGGGCCAGCTGTTGGGCTCGAAGTGCGCGCTGGCCGCTTCGCCGCGGTGGTACTCGTCCTGGGGCACGTTCGAGGGCCCGATGGAGAACGACTCCTTGAGGTCTCCGGGCGCGGCCTCTTCCAGGCTGTACGAAAGGCCTTCTTCCCCGACGGCGCTGTAGCCGCGCACCGCGTCGTCGCGCGGCCGGTCGACCTTTCGCTTGTCGGCCAACGGAAGGTCGAAGAAGGTGCGCGACAGCGAGGACACGCGCTCGATCAGTTGCGGCGCGATGCCGTGGTTCTTGATCACCAGAAAGCCGATGCTGCGGCAAGCCTCGTCGACCGCGCGGGCCACCGAAGCCTTGCCTTCGGCCGTGCCGGAAAAATACGGTGCGAGGTCGATGACGGGAACGGACAGGAGCGCCATGTTTCTTCGATCCTTGTGAGGCTGCCGGGAACTGGTCTGCGCACGCGCGAGCGTGATGAGCGCTCCGTCATGCAACGTCCGTGCCAGTTGGACCAAATGGACAAACGGCTTCTCCGCACCCGGCATGCGGGCCGTCGCGGGTACTTTTGCGGCCCTGTCGCCATACGGATGTGCGCGTGGCGTCAGCGTGGTGCGACACCAGCCCCGGGCCGATGTGCGCCAGGCCTTACAGTGGTGCAATTCGTGCCCGCTTCGACGGGTACGACTCGTGCAAGAGACGGTCCGTGCATCGCGACATCGAAAGACCTGAGGAGACCCGCACCACCATGCCGAAGACGTCCGCCACCAGTGCCGCGAGCGGCCCCGTACCGCGTGGCGGCAAGAAGAAAGCCGTCACCGCTGCGAAGAGCCCGCCTCAGAAGCATGCGCGCGCCTCGCGTCAGAAGGCCGTGCGCGGCGCGGTCGCGGTGCAGCGGCGCATGCGCCAGATCGAGGACAAGCGCAGCGTGATCCTGCGCGCCGCGCTGGGGCTGTTCTCGCGCTACGGGCTGCACGGAACCAGCGTGGACCAGGTGGCCGCGCGCGCGGACGTGTCGAAGAGCAATCTCCTCTACTACTTCGCGAACAAGGAAGAGTTGTACGTCTGTGTGTTGCGCGATCTGCTCGACGCGTGGCTGGAGCCGCTGCGCGACTTCAGTGCCGGGCAGGACCCGCGGCAGGCCATCGGCGACTACATCCGGCGCAAGCTCGTGATCTCGCGCGATCAGCCGGATGCCTCGCGCTTGTTCTGTCTCGAGATGATCCAGGGCGCGCCGCTTTTGCGGGACGAGCTGGATCGCGAACTGAGCACGCTGGTGGCGCGCAAGGCGGAGGTCATCCGCAGCTGGATCGCCGATGGTCGCCTCGCACCGGTCGATCCCCATCACCTGGTGTTCGCGCTCTGGGCGGTGACGCAGCACTACGCGGATTTCGGCGTGCAGGTGCAGGCCATCTCTGGCTGCACGCTGGATGATCCGGACTTCTTCGAGCAGACGGTGGAGAACGTCCAGCGCATCGTGCTCGACGGAGTGGCCGCACGCGCGGCCTGAGGAGACCCGGGCACGGGACAGGCGGGGCGGTCGCCCCGGGCACTTCCCTCAGTGCGAGGGCGTGACGATGTCGTGGTAGCGGCGATCGAAGTAGATCAGCCCGTGCGCGACGCCACCGATGGCGATCTCCAGTGCCTCGCACAGCAGCACGTCGTGGGTGCCGACGCCGAGGCTGCGCACCACCCGGCAATCGAAGGAAACGGCCGCGCCTTCGAGCACGGGAGCGCCTGTCGCCTTGCGTGCCCAGCGGCCGGCAGCGAATCGCTGGTCCATGGGTGTCTTGCCGCCGAACAGGCCCGAGAGTTCTTGCTGCCCCGCGGCCAGTGCGTTGACGCACAGCACGCCGTTGGCGCGGAACGCGGGGTAGACGGATGCCGAGCGGTTCAGGCACACCAGCAGCGTGGGCGGTTCGTCGGTGACGCTGCACACCGCCGAGGCGGTGAAGCCGGCGCGGCCACCGGGGCCGTCGGTGGTGATGACATTCACGGCTGCGCCCAGCCGCGCCATCGCATTGCGGTAGTCGCTCTTCGCAACGGTGGGCACGGCGACGAAGGAGGCATGGGACGGCGCCAGCGCCTGCGCGGCGGTGGACAGGACGGGATCGTTCATCGAAGGCTCCGCACGGGATGATGGGGCGATGGCCGATGCGTGCTCAGGCCAGCGCGCAGGCCTCGTCGAAGGGCAGTCGGGGCAGGCGGTCGAAGAGCTTCGATGAATCGCCGTGACCGAGGTTGATGAGGAAGTTGGCGCGCCAGGTGGTGCCGGCGAAAAAGGCCTCCTCGACCTTCGCCTTGTCGAAGCCCGACATGGGGCCGGTGTCCAGCCCGAGCGCGCGTGCCGCGAGGATCAGGTAGCCGGCCTGCAGGGTGGCGTTGCGGAAGGCCGTCTCGTGCGCCATGGCGGGGCTGCTCGTGAACCAGCCGCGCGCATCGGCATGCGGGAAGAGCATGGGCAGCTTCTCGTGGAACTGTTCGTCCCAGGCGGCGATCACGGTGACGGGCGCGGCCAGGGTCTTGTCCAGGTTGCCCTTGGACAGCGCCGGCGCAAGGCGCGCCTTGCCTTCCGGTGTGCGCACGAAGACGAATCGTGCCGGCGAGCAGTTGGCGGAGGTCGGGCCCATGCGTGTCAGCGCGTGCAGTTGCCGCAGCAGGTCATCGGACACGGGTTCGTCGGTCCATCCGTTGTGCGTGCGGGCGTCGGTGAAGAGTTGGGCGAGCGCGTGCTCGTCGAGTGCGGTGCTCATGCGGAGACGGTGTCGGTCGAGGGTTGGGATTGGCGCGCGAGGAATCGCAGCAGCCGCGCATTGAAGGCGTCGGGTTCGGTCACGCTGTGCGCATGGCCGCCGTGCGGCATGGTGTCGAGCTCGGCGTGCGGCAGTCCTTCGGCGAGGCGCTGCGAACAGGTCCAGGGCACGAGGGTGTCGTCCATCGCGGTCATGACGAGCGCCGGCAGGTCGATGCGGCCGAGCTGCGCGTCCACATCGAATGCGCGCAGCGCGCCGATGCGCGCGCGCATCGTGGCAGCGCCGGGGAAGTGCGCGAAGGCGTGCTCCACTTCGGATTGCACGCGCTGTGCGTTGGCCGCGCACCAGGCCGCGGGGTACAGGAAGATCGGCTGGGCCTCCACATACGCGCGCACTCCGCTCGCGTCGAGCAGCGCGAGTCGCGCATCGAAGCAGCGTGCCGAGTGCGGGTTGGGTTGCGACCAGGCGTTGACCAGCACCAGGCTGGCGAGGCGTCCGGGCGCATCGAGCGCGAGCTGCAGGCCTACCAGGCCGCCCAGCGCATGGCCGACGAAATGGCAAGGCGCGCGGTGCTCCGGGTCGATGGCGTCGAGCAATTCGCGCACATCGCCGGCCATGTGGGCAATCGTGTAGGGCGCCGGCAGTTCGCCCGGGCTGCGGCCGGTGCCGCGATGGTCGTAGGCCGCGACGCGAAAGCCCGCCGCGACCAGCGGCGCGATCTGCGGCCGCCAGAAGCCCGCGCTGCCGCCCAGGCCCGAGCTCAGCAGCACGATGGGCGTTTCGGCGCGGGCGCCGGCCGGCGCCTGCAAGTCGCAATGGACGAGGGCCATGCCTCAGTCTTTCTTGCCGACGTGCGCGATGGAAGCGATCTCGACCAGCGCGTCCGGCTTCACGAGGCCGCACTGGATGCAGTAGCGCGCCGGCTTGGTGCCGGGGAAGAAGTCGGCGTAGACGGCGTTGATCTTCGCGTAGTCGGCCCAGTCCTTGAGCATGATCATGTTGAAGGTCACATCGTCCATGGTGCCGCCCGCGGCTTCGACCACGCCCTGGATCGTGGAGAGCACATGGCGCGCCTGCGCCGAGGCGTCGCCGACGTGGACCACGTTGTTGTCCTTGTCGAAGGGCAGGGTGCCGGAGACGTACAGCACGCCGTCGGCGAGGGTGCCGGGGACGAAAGGTGCGATCGGCGTGCCGGTGCCGGGCGGGATGATGGCTTGCTTGGGCATGGGAGAACTCCTGGAGCGAAAGGGGATGGATCAGGCGGAGATGGCGTCCGGGGTCGCGGGCGCCGGGACCGGTTCGGCATGCGCCGGTGCGACCGTGCGGCAGAACGCCTCGGTGTTCGAGATCCAGCCGAAGAAGGTCTCGATGTTGTAGACGGCGGCCTGCTGGATCGCGGCGCCGCCGAGCTCGTGGGTCGCGTCTTCGAGCATTACCGCGAAGTACTCGAGGTGGAAGGCGTCGCGCAGCGTGGACTCCACGCAGACATTGGTCGCGATGCCGGTGAACACGAGGTTGCGGATGCCGCGCGCACGCAGCGAACTGTCGAGCGTGCTGTTGAAGAAGCCGCTGTACCGCGTCTTGGGCACGAGGATGTCGCCGTCCTGCGGGCGCATGGCGTCGATGAGTGCGTAGTCCCAGCCGCCCTTGGCGAGGAATCGCCCCTCGAGTTCGGGCCGGCGGCGCATGGTCTTGAGCGCATTCGACTTGTGCCAGTTCGGCGAGCCCGGGCCGCCCGCTTCGACGTACTTCGCGTCCCATCCGTTCTGAAGGAACACGACCAGTACGCCCGCCGCGCGCGCGGCCGCGATGGCGCGGACGATGTTGTCGATCACGCCCCGGGCGCCGGAGATGTCGAAGCCGGCGGTGTCCACATAACCGCCGATCGAGGCGTAGGCGTTCTGCATATCGACCACCACCAGCGCGGTCTGCGCCGGCTGGAAGGCCACGGGCTCGGGACGCGCCGGCAGCACGAGCGGCGCCGGTGCACCGGCGGGCGTGGGTACTCCCACGGGCGTGGAGGAAGTCAGCGTGGCGTTGCGCGGTGTGCTCATTCGAAGGCTCCAGCGGGTTCAGGCTGCGAGGGCTTCGGGCTGCACGCGCGAGGCCACGGGACTGTCGACGTGCGTGCGGCTCTTCATCAGCGGCTGGATGCGTTCACCGAAGGCCTTCACGCCTTCGACGAAGTGGTCGAAGGTCAGAAGCACGCCCTCGGTGCCCGGCACCTCGGCGACTTCGTCGAGCATGCGCGCGACGCTCTCGTAGGAGCCGACGAGCGTGCCCATGTTGATGTTCACCGCCGAGGTCGGGTCGGCCATCTGGCGCACATTGGTGTCGGCGCCGGAACGCGTGTCAGCAGCGCCTTGCTGGCCCAGCCAGGCGATCGCTTCCTGGTCGGCGCCGGCCTTGTAGTGTTCCCACTTGGCGCGGGCGGCCTCGTCGGTCTCGTCGGCGATGACCATCATCAGCACGTAGCTGGTGACCTGGCGGCCGGTCTTGCGCGTGGCCTCGATCAGCTTCTGCGCCGCGGGGGCGAAAGCGCCCGGCGTGTTCACGCCCTTGCCGAAGCAGAAGTTGTAGTCGGCATAGCGCGCGGAGAAGTCCATGCCGGCATCGCTCTGGCCGGCGCAGATCACCTTCATGGGCACCTGCGGACGCGGGCTGAGGCGGCAGTCGTCCATCTCGAAATGCGCGCCCTTGAAGTCGGAGTGGCCCTGTTCCCACAGGTCGCGCAGCACCTGGATGTACTCGCTCAGGTATTCGTAGCGTGTGCTGAAGAACTGGTCGCCGGGCCACATGCCCATCTGCGAGTACTCGGGGCGCTGCCAGCCGGTGACGAGGTTGAGGCCGAAGCGGCCGTTGGAAATCGAGTCGATGGTCGAGGCCATGCGCGCGACGATGGCCGGCGGCATCACCAGCGAGGCGGCGGTGGCGAAAAGCTTGATGCGCGTGGTCACGGCCGCGAGTCCGGCCATGAGGGTGAAGGACTCGAGGTTGTGGTCCCAGAACTCCGTCTTGCCGCCGAAGCCGCGCAGCTTGATCATCGAGAGCACGAAGTCCAGGCCGTAGCGTTCGGCCTCCAGCGTGATCTGCTTGTTGAGTTCGAAGCTCGGCTTGTATTGCGGAGCGTTTTCCGACAACAGCCAGCCGTTGTTGCCGATGGGGATGAAGACGCCGACGTTCATGGCACGCGTTCCTTTGAGGAGAATGACGTGGCGGTCGATTGCATGTCGCATGCCAGATCCAATTTGTTCTTTGGAATCAATGGCTTGTCTTGCTTTGGAGGCCTTTGTTTTGACCAAATGGTCCAAAATGGATCAGGCGGTCGGCACCGTATGCGGCCGGACGGTGCACAGGCCGGTGCTTCGAGCGCCACCGCGGTGCGGCGCAATCGCAGCGGCGTCGTACGCCGCAGGGCAAAATCCGACCCCATGCCCAAGTCCAAACTTCGCGCCTCCGCGGTCGGCGGCGCTGCCGATGACGTCGAGGCGGCCTTCTACGAGGCGCTGCAGCGTGGCGACGTCGATGCCTTGATGAATTGCTGGGCCGATGACGACGAGGTCTTCTGCGTCCATCCGGGCGGCCCGCGCCTCGTGGGCAGCGAGGCGATTCGTGCGGCCTTCGAGCAGATGTTCAACAACGGCGCCATCCATGCCACGCCGGCGCGCGTGCGCAAGGTCGAGTCGCTCGGGAGCGCGGTGCACAACGTGCTGGAGCGCATCGAGGTGCTGACCGCCGAGGGGCCGCGCCACGCCTTCGTGCTTGCCACCAACGTCTATCACCGCACGCCGCAGGGCTGGCGCATGGTCGCGCACCATGCCAGCCCGGGCGCGGCGCACGAACCCCTCGATCCGGCCGAGGCGCCCCTCACCATCCACTGATGGACTACATCGCCCCTCGCTGGCTGCCGGGCGGCAACCTGCAGACCATCTGGCCGGCACTCTATGCGCGCCGGGTGGATGCGCCGCTGCCCGACTACCGGCGCGAGCGCTGGACCGCCCCGGACGGCGATTTCATCGATGTCGACTTCCTCGACGCCGGGGGCGATGGGCCGAAACCGCTGCTGGTTCTCTTCCATGGTCTCGAGGGTTCGTCGCGCAGTCACTATGCCGAGGCCTTCGCGGCCTTCGCGCGGCGCCGGGGCTGGGACTATGCCGTGCCGCATTTCCGCGGCTGCAGCGGCGAGATCAACCTGGCACCGCGCGCCTATCACTCTGGCGACTACGAGGAGATCGACTGGATCCTCGCGCGCCTGCGCGGCGCCCGCCCGGGCGCGCCGATGATGGCCGCGGGCGTCTCGCTGGGCGGCAATGCGCTGCTTCGCTGGGCCGAAGAGGCGGGCGACGAAGCGTCGAGACGGGTCGGCGCGGTGGCCTCGGTGTGCGCGCCGCTGGACCTTGCGGCGGGGGGAGAGGCCATCGGACGCGGCTTCAACCGGCTGGTCTATACGCGCATGTTCCTGTCCACGATGAAGCCCAAGGCGCTGGCCAAGCTGGCCCAGCATCCGGGACTGTTCGACCGCGATGAATTGCTCGCGGCGCGCGACCTCTACGCCTTCGACAACGTGTTCACCGCGCCGTTGCACGGCTTCCGGGACACCCTGGACTACTGGACGCGCGGCTCCGCCAAGCCCCGCCTGCACACGATCCGGGTGCCCACGCTGGTCGTCAACGCTGCCAACGATCCCTTTGTTCCGGCCGCGAGCCTGCCGCATCCGGACGAGGTCGGCCCCTGCGTGCGCCTGTGGCAGCCCGCGCAAGGCGGCCACGTCGGATTTCCCTGCGGCCTGCCGCCGGGGCATGTGCGCAGCATGCCCGAGCAGGTCGGCGGGTGGCTGGCCGAACGGTCCGGCCTTTGATCGGGCCTTCGATTGCGCCCTTGACTGACTGCGCCGCGCGACGATCAGCGTCACAATGCCGCCATGGATGACATCGTCAAACAGGCGCTCGCCAAATGGCCCAACGTGCCGGACTGCTACGGCTGGCTCGGGCTGGACGCGCGCGGAAACTGGTACATGCGCGATGACCGCACCCAGGCGGCCGGCGCGTTCCCCGCGTCCAAGGGCTCGCTGCTGCGGCATGACAAGCTGATCGACTTCATCCAGCGCAACTACGAGCACGACGATGAGGGCCAATGGTTCTTCCAGAACGGCCCGCAGCGGGTGTATGTGGAGCTCGAGGCCGCACCGTGGGTCTGGCGTGTGGGCGAGGACTACTCGGTGAGCTCGCATGCCGGCCAGCCGGTCGAGCCCGAGTCCTGTCTTCTCGACGAGAGCGGCCGGCTGTATTTCGCGACGCCGATCGGCCTGGGCCTGGTTCATACGCAGGACATGGCGCTGGCTGCCGAGGCGATCGAAAGCGGGCGTTGGACGCCCGAGGAGGTGCGTGCATCGGACTTGCCGGCGCGCTTCGGCCATGTGCTGAGCCCTGCGCTGCGGCGGCCCCTGATGATGGCGGTCGAGTCCAGCTGAGGCGCCCCAAACAAACAAAAGAGCCCGCGTCTGCGGGCTCTTTTGTTTGGGGAACGCCAGTCCTACTTGCTGGCGGCAGGCGTCGCGTCGCCGTTCGCGGGCGCGGCCGCCGCGGGGCGGTCCGGCACCGGGAAACTGGCGCCGCCGGCATTGGCCATGTAGACCACGGCGCGTCCGATTTCGGTGTCTTCGAAGTCCCCGCCGCCCTGAGCCGGCATCGCGCCCTTGCCCTTGAGCGCGTGGTCGAGCAGCGTGGCATAGCCCTGGCCGATGCGGGGCGCCCAGGCCGCGGCGTCGCTGAAATGCGGCGCGGCCGGGATGCCCGGCGTGCCGTGACAGGCCGAGCACTGCGCCTTGAACACCGCCTCGCCGGTGGTCAGCGGCCGGTTGGCATCGCGGATCTCGACGCTGCCCACCTTCTCGAGCCGCTTGGCGACGTCGCGGTCGCGCGATTCCTTCGACACGCCGGAAAGCGACATGCTTTCGTCTTCGGACACCCCCGACGGGCGGTTCGCGGAGCTCACATAGGAAACCAGGCCGATGATGATGAAGATCGGGACGAGGAACGAAAACAGGACTGCAAGGAGCAACTGCTTCGGGTTCTTGATCGGGCCCGTGTGGGCGTCTTCTGTGGCCTGGTTGTGCTCGTCGCTCATTGGGTCCTCAGTGTCGGGGCTCGTCGTGGGGCTTTGAACTCAGCCGGCGATTATAGAGACGCGTCCGCGCGCCCCATTCCTCGCCTCAGCGCGTCGCCCAGCCGCCCCCGAGCGCCTTGTAGAGCCCGACCTGGTTCTGCAATTGCGCCTGCTGCGCCTGGACGGTTGCGAGCTGTACGCTGTAGAGCGACCGCTGCGCGTCGAGCAGATCGAGCCCGCTCGCGACACCGTTGCGATAGCGCAGGTCCGACAGCTTGAACCGCACCTGCTCCGCCTCCGTCTGCGCCTGCAGGGCGCGCAGCTGCTCGCCCAGCGTCGCCTTGCCGGCCAGCGCATCCGCCACTTCGCGGAACGCGGTCTGGATGGACTTCTCGTACTGCGCGACGGCGATCTCGCGCGCGGCACGCGCGGAATCCAGTCCGGCCTGGTTGCGGCCCGCATCGAAGATGGGCAAGGTGATCTGCGGTGCGAAGGTCCAGGCGCTGGAACCGCTGTGGAACAGGCTGGAGAACTCGTTGCTGGCGGTGCCGACCGACGACGTCAGCGTCACGCGCGGAAAGAAGGCCGCGCGCGCCGCGCCGATGTTGGCATTGGCGGCGATCAATTGCTGTTCGGCCGCGCGGATGTCCGGCCGTTCGCCAAGCAGATCCGAGGGCAGGCCGGCCGGAATGTCCGACATCGGCGCGACGCCCCGCAGGCCCGGCGTCGCGCCCTCGGTCGCTTCGGGCGGCACCGGTGCCCCGAGCAGCAGCGCGAGTGCGTTCTCGTCCTGCACGCGCTGGCGCTGCTGGAGCGCATAGCTGGCGCGTGCGTTCTCGGCAAGCGACTCGGCCTGGCGCAGGTCGAGTTCCGAGCTCACGCCGTTGTCGAAGCGCAGGCGCGAGAGCTTGAGCGATTCGTCGCGGGTGGCCAGCGTCTGGCGCGTGATCTCCAGCAGATCGTCGTCGCCCAGCAGCGTGAGCCAGCCGTTGGCGACCGACGCGATGAGGCTGATCTGCGTGGCCTTGCGCGCTTCCTCGGTCGCGAGGAACTGCGCGAGCGCGGCATCCTTCAGACTCGACACACGACCGAAGAAGTCGATCTCCCAGGCGCTGAAGCCCAGTCCCACCGCGTAGCTCTGCGAAACGCCGGTGCCGGTCAGCGAAGGCCTCTGCCGGGTATCGCTCGCCGTGGCGTTGAGGGCCGGGAACAGGCCCGCGCGCTGGATCTGGAACTGGGCGCGCGCCTGCTCGATGTTCTGCACGGACACGCGCAGGTCGCGGTTGTTGGCGAGCGCGGTGTCGATCAGTTTCACCAGCCGCGGGTCGGCGAAGTAGTCCTGCCAGGCGAGCGTGGAGACGGTCGACTGGCCGGCGTTCGCGGGCTGGGCGCCGGGATAACTGGCCGGCACCGGCGCCGCGGGACGCTCGTAGGTGGGCGCAAGGGAGCAGCCGGCCAGGAACAGTGCGGCGGCGCCTGCCAGCGCGGTGGAGACGAACTTTCTATTCATGACTTTCCTCGATGCCGGCGGCTTGCGCATGCCGCTTGTCGGCGTCGTGCTGGCGCGCGCTGCCCTTGAACAGGCGCCGCACCACCACGAAGAACACCGGCACAAAAAACACGGCCAGACCCGTGCCCGTGATCATGCCGCCGAGCACGCCGGTGCCGATGGCGCGCTGGCTCGCGGAGCCGGCGCCCGTGGCGATCGCGAGCGGCAGCACGCCGAGCCCGAAGGCCAGCGAGGTCATCACGATCGGGCGGAAGCGAAGGTGCGCGGCCGCGAGCGCGGATTCGATCACGCCCTTGCCCTGCGCCTGCAGGTCCTTGGCGAACTCGATGATCAGGATCGCGTTCTTCGCCGACAGGCCGATGATGGTGATCAGCCCCACCTGGAAATACACGTCGTTCGAGTACGCGCGCAGCAGGGTCGCGAGCAGCACCCCCAGCACGCCGAGCGGAACCACCAGGATCACCGAAAGCGGAATCGACCAGCTCTCGTAGAGCGCGGCCAGGCAGAGGAACACCGCCAGGATCGCGAAGCCGTAGAGGATGATGGCCTGCGAGCCGGCGATCTTTTCCTCGCGCGACTGCCCGGTCCATTCGTAGCCGAAGCCGGCGGGCAGTTCGGCGGCGAGACGTTCCATCTCGGCCATTGCGGCGCCGGTGCTGTAGCCCGGTGCCGCGCTGGCGCTGATGCGCATCGCGGGGTAGCCGTTGTAGCGCACCGTCTGCTGCGCGCCCGTCACCCAGCGCGTGGTTGCGAAGGTCGACAGCGGGACCGGCTTGCCCTGGGTGTTGCTCGCATTCAGCTTGAGCAGGTCCTCCGGCTGCATGCGTGCCGGCGCATCGGCCTGCACCACCACCCGTTGCAGGCGGCCCTGGTTCGGGAAGTCGTTGACGTAACTCGAGCCGAGCGCCGTGGACAGCGTGGTGTTGATGGCGTCGAAGGTCACGCCCAGCGCATTGGCCTTGTCGCGGTCGATGTCGATCTGCAACTGCGGTGCATCCTCCAGGCCGTCCGGCCGCACCTGCGTCAGGACCTTGCTCTTCGATGCCATGCCCAGCAGCTGATTGCGTGCATTCACCAGCGCCTCATGGCCCGCGCCGGCGCGGTCCTGCAGGCGGAAGGTCACGCCGCTCGCGTTGCCGAGTTCGGGAATCGGCGGCGGGCTGAGCGGGTAGATGAAGGCGTCACGCACGCGCGAGAGTGCACCGAAGGCGCGGCCCGCCAGCGCTTCGGCCGATTGGCTTTCCTCCTTGCGCTCGTCCCAGTCCTTCAGCGTCACGAAAGCCAGGCCCGCGTTCTGGCCCTGGCCCGAGAAGCTGAAGCCGATCACGCCCACCATGCTCTGCACCTCGGGCTGCTTGAGCATGAAGTTCTCGACCTGCTGCATGGCCGACAGGGTCCGCTCCTGCGTCGCACCCGGGGGCAGTTGCACGTTGATGAGGAGGTTGCCCTGGTCTTCCTGCGGCAGGAAGGAGGAGGGCACGTTCACGTAGGCGACCACCACGGCCCCGATGATCGCCGCATAGATGATCAGATAGCGTGCGGCCCGGCGCAGGACGCGCGCCACCACGCCTTCGTAGCCCTTGGCCGTGCGCGAGAACTTGCGGTTGAACCAGCCGAAGAAGCCGCGCTTCTCGTGGTGATGGCCGGCTTCGACGGGCTTGAGCAGCGTGGCGCACAGGGCGGGCGTGAGCGACAGCGCCATGAAGGCCGAGAAGGCGATCGAAGACACCATCACGGCGGAGAACTGGCGGTAGATGTTGCCGGTCGAGCCCGAGAAGAAGGCGAGCGGCACGAACACCGAGATCAGCACCACCGTCACGCCGATGATCGCGCCCGAGATCTGCCGCATGGCCTTGCGCGTGGCCTCCAATGGGGGCAGGCCTTCCTCGCTCATGATGCGTTCGACGTTCTCCACCACCACGATCGCGTCGTCGACCACGATGCCGATCACAAGCACCATGCCGAACATGGTGAGCACGTTGATGGAGAAGCCCAGCGCCAGCATCGTGCCGAAGGTGCCGAGCAGGGCGATCGGGACGACGATGGTGGGGATGATCGTGTAGCGCCAGTTCTGCAGGAACAGGAACATCACGAGGAACACCAGCACCACGGCCTCGAACAGCGTCTGTGCCACCTGCGAGATGGAGATCTTCACGAAGCGGGAGCTGTCGTAGGGGATGTCCCATTTCACGCCCTGCGGGAAGTAACGCGCAAGCTCGGTCATCTTCGCGCGCACCGCCTTGGCGGAAGACAGCGCGTTGCCGGTGGGCGCGAGCTGCACGCCGATGCCGACCGCAGGCTGGCCGTTCAGCCGCGCCGAAGTCGAATAGGCCTGGCCGCCCAGCTCGATGCGCGCCACGTCGCGCAGACGCACGACCGAGCCGTCGGTGTTGGCCCGCAGCACGATGCTGCCGAACTGCTCGACGTTGGAGAGCTGACCGTTCACCACCACCGTGGCCGCGATGGACTGGCCGGCAATGTTCGGCAGGTCGCCGATGGTGCCCGACGAAACCTGCGCGTTCTGCGCGCGGATCGCGGCATTGACGTCGGCGGCGGACAGGTTCAGGCCCTGCAGCTTCGCCGGATCGATCCAGACCCGCATCGCGCGCTCGGTGCCGAAGAGCTGCGCCTGGCCGATGCCGGGCAGGCGCTGCAGCTCGGGCACCACGTTGCGCGCCGCATAGTCGCCGAGCGCGATCGGGTCGTAGGCCGGGTTGTCGGACGACAGAATGGTGAACAGCAGGAAGTTCGTGCGCGACTTGTCCACGCGCACGCCCTGCTGCGTCACCGCCGCGGGCAGCCGTGGCGTGGCACGCGACAGACGGTTCTGCACATCCACCTGGGCCAGATCGGCGTTGATGCCGGGTTCGTAGCTGATGGTGATGGAGCCGGTACCGTCCGCCTGCGCCACCGATTCCATGTAGATCAGCCCGGGCGAGCCGTTCATCTCGCGCTCGATCACCGACAGCACGCTGTCTTCGAGCGTCTGCGCCGATGCGCCGGGATAGGAGGCGTTGATCACGATGGCCGGCGGGGCGACCGGCGGGTACTGGGAAATCGGCAACTGCGTGATCGAGACGGCGCCGACCACGATGATGAACAGCGCGATCACCCACGCGAAGATCGGACGATCGATAAAGAACTTGGCCATGCGGGCGCGCTCCTTACTGCTTCGCGGCCGCAGCCGGCGCCGGGGCCTGCGCGCCGGCTGCCGCCGGCGAACCCTCGGGCGCCGGCGCCTTCCACGGCACGGCCTTCACCGGCGTGCCGGGCGGCATCATCTGGAGCTTCTGGAAGCCGTCCACCATCACCTGCTCGCCCGCCTTCAGGCCGTCGAGCACGATCCACTGGTTGTTCTGCGCGGCGCTGATCTTCACCGTGCGCTTGCTCAGCTTGCCGTCGGCCGCCACCACGGTGAGGGTGTCGCCCTGCTGCGTACGCGTGACCGCCTGTTGCGGCACGGTGATCGCATTGGTGGCCTGCGCCTGCTCCACCTTCACCCGCACGTAAAGACCGGGCAGCAGCACGCCGTTCGGGTTGGGCACCTCGGCGCGCAGCGTGATCTGGCCGGTGGTCGAGTCGACGGTCAGGTCCGAGAACAGCAACTTGCCCGGGAGCGCGTAGTCGCTGCCGTCTTCCATCACGATCCGCACGCTGGCCGCGTTGCTGCCGCTCGCGCGCTTGAGCTGGCCGGCCTCCATCGCGCGGCGCAGCCGCAGCGCATCGGTGGCCGACTGCGTGAAGTTCACATAGAGGGGGTCGATCTGCTGAATCACCGCCAGCTGGGTCGCATCGCCCTGGCCGACCAGCGCGCCCTCGGTCACGAGTGCGCGGCCGATGCGGCCGGAGATCGGCGCCGTGACGTTGGCATAGCCGAGGTTGATCCTGGCGGTCTGCACGGCGGCGCGGCCCACGGCCACGTCGGCATCGGCCGCCTTCGCGGCCGCCACGGCGCTCGCGTAGTCCTGCTTGCTGACCGCGTTGGCTTCGACCAGCGGCCTGTAGCGTTCGGCCAGTGCCTTGGCCTGCACCGCATTCGCCTCGGCGCGCGCAAGGCTGGCCTGTGCGCTCTGTTCGGCGGCGGCGTAGGGCGCGGGATCGATGCGGAACAGCGGCTGCCCGGCCTTCACGTCGCTGCCTTCGCGGAACAGCCTCGCTTGCAGGATGCCCGCCGCGCGGGCGCGCACCTCGGCGACGCGCGAGGCCTCCAGGCGGCCCGGCAGCTCGGTCACCAGGCCGACATCGGTCGGCGTTGCGACCACCACGCCCACTTCGGGCGGCGGCGGTGCCGCCCCGCCGCCCGCGCCACCACCGGCTCCGGCCGGGGCTTCGCCCTTGCTGCAGGCGGTAAGTGCGACGAGCGCGACCGCAGCGGCTGCAACAGCCGCGCGGCGCGGCGAAAACAACGTAAGACGTGAGACACGCAGGACAGGCATGCGATTCCTTTGAAGCGAAGACGGGGACAGCGCGCGCTCACGCGGTGCCTTTGGCATATGGCGAGTCGGGCCATCGGGAAAGCGGCGTAGTTTACATACATTCATGGATGTATAGTGACAGCCCTGCTCGCCGAATTGATTTTGACAAAAGGAGACATCGTGGCCCGCCGCACCAAGGAGGAAGCCCTGGAGACACGCAACAAGCTGCTGGATGCCGCAGAGATCCTGTTCCAGTCCCAGGGCGTGTCGCAGACTTCGCTGCAGCAGATTGCGCAGCAGGCCGGCGCGACGCGTGGCGCCATCTACTGGCACTTCAAGGACAAGGCCGACCTCTTCAACGCGATGATGGAGCGCGTCACCCTGCCGCTCGAAGCGGCGGTTCAGCGCGCGGCGGGCCGCGAAGGCGCAGATCCGATGGAGGAAGTGGAGCGCGCGATGGTCGAGGCGCTGCGGCTCATGACGACCGACCCGCAGGCGCGGCGTGTCTTCGAGGTGGCCACCCACAAGGTCGAATACACGGAGGAGATGAAGTCGGTCCAGCAGCGCCATCTGAATGCGCGCAACGCCTGCGTGGTCGACATCGAGAAAGCGGTGCTGACCGCGTCGCGCCGCGCGCGCCTGCGCCTGCCGGTCCCGGCGTCCGTCGCGGCGCAGGGACTGCACGCGCTCATCAACGGGCTCATCCAGAACTGGCTGCTCGATCCGGAGGACTTCGACCTCGTGACGGTGGGGCAGCGTGCCTTCCGTGTCTATGTCGCAGGCTTGGGTTTTTCCCGGACGCCGAAAGGCCCCGCCGGCTGATCGGCCATAATGTCGGGCTCCCGAAGCTCTCGGGAGCCCCATCTCGCTGTATTTCAATGGATAGAATTCGGCCCTCCGAAGGCTGAGATCCAGGTTCGATTCCTGGCGGCGGGACCAAGTTACATATTCACAGCGTCTCACACCGTCTCAAAACCCGCGTACTTCATAGGTACAGCGGGTTTTTCTTCGTCTCACGGCGCCTCGGACAGTACTATTACATCACGGTACTTTGTCGGTACTTCCGTAAGTACCGGCACCCGTTTGGATTTTGAGGTACTTACAGCGAGGAGGGCGAGGGATGCCACTTACAGACACATTCGTAAAGCAGGTCAAGCACAGGGGGGCCGTCATCGGCGAGCGGTACGCCGACGGCAGGGGCATGTACCTGCGGGTGAAGGCGGCGGGCAAGTACTGGCGCATGGACTACAGATTTCACGGCAGGGCAAAGACCCTGGCGCTGGGCGTCTACCCGGCCGTCACGCTGGCCGAAGCTCGCAAGCGGCGTGAGACAGCACGCACCACGCTTGCCCATGGGATCGACCCCAGCATCGCCAAGCGCGAGGAAAGGTTAGCCAACGTCATGGCGGCGGCCAACACCTTCGAGGTCGTTGCGCGGGAGTGGCTGAAGAACACGGCCAATAAGCGGGCGGCGGGTACTCAGACCAAGATCACGACGTGGCTTGAGAAGGACGTGTTTCCCTATCTCGGCAACTGGCCGATATCAACCATCAAGGCCAAGGACGTGCTCGACAAGATTGCCCGGCGCATGGAGGCGCGCGGCATTCATGAAAGCGCCCATCGTGTGGTGCAGATTTGCTCGCAAGTCTTCCGCTACGCCGTTGCCGCTGGTCTGGTGGAGCGCGATGTCACGACGGATCTTCGTGGCGCGCTGGCGACCATCGAGAAGACCCACTACGCCGCCATTACGGATCCCGTGCAGGTCGGGGCTCTGTTGCGCGCCATCTACGGCTATGGTGGACACCTCTACACCCTCACTGCACTGAAGCTGCATCCGCTGGTGTTTGTACGCCCCGGAGAGCTGCGAATGGCCGAGTGGGCGGAAATCGACCTCGATGCGGCTGAATGGCGCATACCGGGAGCAAAGATGAAGATGCGGGTCGATCACCTCGTCCCTTTGTCGACGCAAGCGGTGGCCCTCCTTCGCGGCATGCTTCCGGCCACGGGTCACGGGCGATATGTGTTCCCGAGCATGCGGACTGGCGAACGCCCTATGAGCGAGAACACGGTCAATGCCGCACTACGGAATATGGGGTATGCCAAGGACGTGATGACGGCACATGGTTTTCGTGCAACAGCGCGCACGATCATGGACGAGGTGTTGGGCGAAAAAGTGGACCTCATCGAGCACCAACTCGCGCACATGGTCAAAGATCCCAATGGGCGCGCCTACAACCGTACCGCTCATCTGCCGGCCCGTCGCGAAATGATGCAGCGCTGGGCTGACTACCTCGACAAGCTGCGCATCGGCGCAGACGTGATTCCGCTGCGGCCGGCAGCTTGAGGGTTCCGGTGAACTCGACCAACTTGCTGATGCTTCCGCTCTGGCTCAAATACCCGGAGATCCTGCCCGGCTCGATCGGTTGGCGGATGGGGGACGGCGAGGACTATTGGTTTGAGTGGCACGACTGGTTCAGGGCGCAAGACCGGGACTTCCGAGCCGCTTACGTTGCAAGGTATCCCGAGCCTACAGGCTGGGAGCGCCTTTATGAATGCACGACCCGTGGCCTTGAATAGCGTTTTCATCAATGGCGACGCGCCGGCACCGTTTTAATGGGTGCCGCAGGTTTACTTTTGAGTTGCCAACGATTTGTCGCCGCCAAGCATCAGAAATCCCATCGAGCTAGGCGCAATCAGGCATATGGATAGTTCCGGAAGCAAGCAGGTTGCCTTCTTCGAGCCTGGGTCTATAGAAAGCTGAACAAACGGGTTTAGGGCATATTGGGTCGAAAAATCCCTCGCGGCCTTCGGCGGCGACCTCTCATCAGATCGACCTTTGCCCACCCGCCTTCAAAGCCTACTGAAACACTCGGATACTGAAGCGCTTACTCACCTCAGCTAGTGAAGCGTTTGCTCACTCTCGTGAAATCTGTCTACGAGTAAGCACCTTCGTATAACCATGAATGGTTTAAGGTTTTCAAAGAACTTCGTTAACGGCTTAATCGGAGTTCATTGATGAACTTGGGTTATAGAGTTGCAGCCGGACATTCACTCGCCCCGTCCAGGCAACTATAAAAGGTACCCCATGACAGCAAAGTCATATGCTCATCAACTCAACCAAATTCTCACAGTGGGCAGCGCGCCGAGCGAATCCGAAACGCTTCGCATGCTCGTCGGCAAGATCCACCAGGATCCAGGCCATGCTTTCGTGCTCAAAAATGCAGCCGCTCTGTTGCATGCGCAAATTGCGGTTCGGCAGGTCAGGCAGAACATTAGGGTTATGCGCAGAGAGCTCAAAGGCCAGCTTGAGGAGTTTGGCTTCAAGGAATGGAGGTTTGGAATCCGCTGAACCTGAACCCAGTCATCAATGATTGCTAATTTGCGGATTATTGAAAAAACCTGTGATAGATTCAAAGCACGTCGGGCAAACCCCTGTCGTTGACGATGGAAAGACATCACGCAATGTCCTTGGATAAGGACGGTTTTTGTTGTGACGCCGAAAGGTACCGCGAACCGTTTTTTGAAAGTCAAGGAAAATGCAAAACACTCAGGGCGCCACGCCCGCACTCAATCAAAACTACCGGCTTGACCGGTCAACGCCGACCACCATCCAGCGTGGGTCGGTTGCATCCCCCCTTCCAACCTACCTGAGGTTGACCCAGCTCGTTGAAGAGGTGGTCCCGGTGTCGCGGGCGACCATATGGCGGTGGGTCAAGAGCGGTGAGTTCCCTGCCCCGATCAAGCTCGCCGAGAGGGTGACTGCCTGGAAGCTCACCGATGTGCTCACGTGGCTGGAGTCTCGTGCGACTGCCTGAGGCATGGAGCAGAAATATTTTTGCTGCGAAACCCAGTTTTCGGATCTAGCGCCTTAAGTAATAGGCCAGCCGTCTGGGACCTTTGCTCAGCGGTCAGGTATTCATTTTGTATCTGAGGGTGCGTTTCGCCCCCACCTATATCCATGTTGATCGGCACAAAGCGCATCGGGCGGTGACCATGCGCTTTGTACTTCCTATGGAGATTTTCAATTCACTCTAGATTAACAGAGTTGATTGACATCCATCCTGACAGCACCAACAAGCCACCAGATCAAATGACTAATCCTGAAGAACTGAAGATCAAGTCGCTCAGAACAATTAGATCCACTCGATCAAACAATCAGTCCGCTCCAGCCAGCCACACCAATAGATGATCTGAAGAATTGAAAGCAGCCGGATCAGATCAATAGAACAAAATCAGATCAGGTTGATTGTTAGAGCAGCAGAGCTTAAACCAGCCAGCCGATCTGGGCTAACTAGAAAAGTAGATGATCTGAAAAACCAGAAGCAATCCATTCAAATCAACAGACCAAGATCAATCATTCAGAACAGTAGAGCCCAACCAAACCATTGATTGACCTCGAAGCAACAATGCGACTAGATCAATCAAATCAACGGACCCGTCAGATCAATGCCAGTTGATCTGGTTTCTAAGTAAAACAACAGAGCTCCAACAAAAAAATGAACACCGAACCAATCGATCCAATCATTCATCCTCAGTTCGATCGATATGCTGCAAATCAGTTTGCCTTCGTTCGATCAAAAGACAACATTTCACCCCTTCGAAGGGAATTTTCTGACATGCTCAAGCGGATTGAGCCCACCCACTATCTGACTTTCAATTTCTACGACGACTATTCAATGGTCAGCGCCGAGGAGAAGATGAACAAGTGGTATGCCGACATTCACCATCGATTGCTCGGGGCTCACCCGAACAAGCTTCCTGAAAACAGGCTCATGCCGATGGTCGGGCTTCCCGAATACACCCTGAGCAGGCACATCCACTATCACGTCGTTGCCAGGATCACTGCCGACCGGCAGGATTGGTTCTTGAGGGCTGCGCCCAAGCGGTGGAAGGCCATCGTGAAAACCGGGGAGCTTCACATCACGAGGTTCGATGGCACGGTCACGGGGCTTGAGACGGCGGCTGTTTATTCGACTAAATGCAGCTCACATGTGGAGTGGTACATCCCGGCCGGCTACCGGGGGTCGGCGTTCGAGGCCAGGCTCGGACGGACGCGGCATTGAGCGGCGTTTTCGGGAGCGGTGGGTGGTTCAGCACCTGTTGGGTCCACCTCTCCGCGCTCGTGCTCCTAGGGGTCTTAGAACACGCTGTTGCCCCCCGCACGTGCCGCACCAAGGCTCGACGACAACCTCACAGGGCGAACACTTCCATCTGAACCCCGCCATCAATCCGCTGGGTGGTCTTCAGGAAGAGGTCGCGCTTGGCGTCGATCTTTGCCGGCGCCTCCTTCACCTTCGTGGTCCCGTCATTCCCTTCGCCGGTGTAGGTGATGGTTCCATCTGCATGGAAACTTGTCGAGATGCGGCAGACGATGCCCTTGTCAGCTTCATTGACCAGCTCGGCGGCCACAGGCGTGTAGACAAGCTCGTAGTTCTCCGCCACCTTCACATCTCCGCTTGATATCAGGCCGACGATCTCCAGACGGGCAGGTACGGGGAACGTCTCCATTGCTTTGCGGGCGATGATTTCCTTGAGCTCGTTTTCGGCGAACTTCATCACGGCGTTGCGACCTTCCTTGCTGGTGGCGATCTTCTCGCACTGGTCCAGTTTTTTCGCTGGTGGTGAGACCGGCTCAGGTTTGGCTGCTGCAACTGTTTCGGCCGCGGTTTGAACGGGCTTGGCAGGCTGCCGGGAGCTTGGCTCAGTATTGGCTGCTGGAGCAGTGGATGCAACCACTTGCGGAACAACAGCGACTGCTGGAGCCGAGGAAGCGACCGGGGCAACTACTGCTTCCGGTTTCGAGCACGCCGACAGCGCAAGGGCAATGGCCGTAAAAACAATAATCCTCATATTTGTTCTCCTGAATGAATTGATTTGATTTGCTAGTTGTGCTTCAACGACGCGGCGGTGCGGAGGCGCCAGTCGCTGACTTGTTTGAGGCAGCTCGGGGACGTTGGGGCAACTTGAGCCGAGCGATCGGCCTTCGTGATGTCCCGGGGTCGAGGGTCAGCGACACGTTCTTAGACCCCAAGGAGCACCGTTAGTGGGCAATGCGCCCGTTGGTTCACAAAAACGAATGCACGGCCCCTGGCGTGGATGGGTTGGCGGTTCGGTGCGCTCTCGACGCTTCACGGCGCGTCTGGCCTACCGTCTTCACTTTTCCGAACGCTTGGCCGATGCCGGTTGAGCTGGCGCCACGGTCTGGAGCGCTGGAGCAGCGTCCGCTTCAGCCTTCCTTTGCACACGGTTGGTGGCAAGCAGCAGTTCATCAAAATCGCCCTTCGCGCAGGCTTCCTTCGCGGCCTTGATGAACTTGATAGCCTGGAGCCCGCTCGTAAGCGCGAAACTCGGCGCCTCGCGGTTGATTGCCGTCATCCCGTTCTTGAGCGTGACAATGACCGTCTCACCGTCCCGCCTGAACCAAAGGCCCTTAGGGACAGCCGATTCGATCATCTTCATCTGCGCATCCGCTGCGGTAGCAAATTTCGCCTTGGCTGCGGTCAGGGGGTCAAGGTTGCCGTTCGACTTTCCTCCGTGGAAGGCGACAGCGCCAAGGGCTTGAAGGTTGCGGAAAAAGGCTGGTTGAGCAGTGGCCATAGTGGAGTCCTTGTTGAGTTCGGCAGGATCGCCGTACACGCATTTTGTTTTCACATGGTGAAATAATCAACAACTTCCGTGCAGCCGCAGCCGACCGGCCGAAACGACAAGATGCTCCTGCCGCCCGCGCAGAACCGAGCGCCGTTTCGGCGAGAGCCGCAGAAACGGAGCGTCAACTCAGCAGGCATGCAGCTAAGCTAGCGCGTCGAGCGGGACTTGAACGCGAAGCGACGCCTCACCTTTTGAGGGTACGAAGCGCGGAGCCGGGTGCTCCATAATCGTGTCCAAAAGTTTCAAGGTCCTGGCGTGTCAAGGGGCTTGGGCGTTCTCCCAGCGCGAGACAAAGCACCTTCCAAAATCGCATGCAACACCAGTTCTTCGAAAAGCCCATTCTCAACTCGCCCTACGAGTATCCCGGCCGGCATTGGGAACTAGACGGAACGGGGCAGCCTACCCAGCAGATCATCGAAACACGGCGCCGCGCCGAGTTCATCACCCCCATTCCCAAGGCAAAGAAGCAACGGGGTGGCAAGCAGGACAACTTCCTGTTCGATGATGACCTGTCGACCCAGAAGCAGGCCTACGACCACACCGCGGTCATTAATTCCGTGCGCCAGGAGGTGGACAAATGGCGTGCGCTCAAGAACCCGGCCGACTGGCGCGTCACACCCGAGACGGCGCGCCTGCTGCAACACTGGCGCCACCATCCCTTCAGCAGCATCCGGCCATTCTTCTGCCAGGTCGAAGCTGCTGAGACGATCATCTGGCTCACCGAGGTTGCACCGCAAGTCGGCAAGATCGGCCAGACCTTTCTCGATCACTTGGCCAACGCCAACAACGACGCCAACCCGGAGCTGATGCGCCTGGCCTTGAAGCTGGCGACCGGCGCAGGCAAGACCACGGTGATGGCGATGATCATCGCGTGGCAGACAGTCAATGCCGTTCGCCGGCCCGGCAGCAAGAAGTTCACGCGTGGCTTTCTACTAGTCGCCCCTGGCTTGACCATCAAGGATCGCTTGCGCGTCTTGCAGCCCAACGATCCTGACAGCTACTACGCCAGTCGGGAGTTGGTGCCCAGCGACATGCTGGACGACTTGAATCGGGCCAAGATCGTCATCACCAACTACCACGCGTTCAAACTCCGAGAGCGCATCGAGTTGTCCAAGGGCGGTCGCCTGCTGCTGCAAGGCCGTGGCGGCGATGAACTAAACACCTTGGAAACCGAAGGCCAGATGCTCCAGCGCGTCATGCCTGACCTGATGGGCATGACCAACGTGCTGGTCATCAACGACGAGGCGCACCACTGCTACCGCGAGAAGCCAGACGCCGAGACTGAGGTTGACACCGCGGCCCTCAAGGGCGACGAGAAGAAGGAGGCGGAAGAGAACAACGAAGCCGCCCGCATGTGGATCACAGGCTTGGAGGCGGTCAATCGCAAACTCGGTGTCGCCAAGGTCGTTGATCTGTCCGCCACTCCGTTCTTCCTGGCCGGCTCAGGCTACGTCGAGGGCACCCTATTCCCATGGACCATGAGTGATTTTTCGCTCATGGACGCCATTGAGTGTGGCATCGTCAAGTTGCCCCGTGTGCCCGTGGCGGACAACATCCCCGGCGGAGAGATGCCAAAGTTCCGCAACCTATGGGAGCACATCCGCACCCGGATGCCAAAAAAGAGTCGGGGCGCGGCGAAGTCACTCGACCCGCTGAGCCTGCCGGTTGAGTTGCAAACAGCATTGGAGGCCTTGTACGGCCACTACAAGAAGACCTTCGACCTATGGCAAGCCGCTGGCATCAAGGTGCCGCCATGCTTCATCGTAGTCTGCAACAACACGTCCACGTCCAAGCTGGTTTATGACTTCATTTCAGGCTTCAATCGTGAGAACGACGACGGCAGTTCGACGCCGGTTCCCGGGCGACTGGAGTTGTTCCGCAATACCGACGAGTATGGAACTCCCTTTGGACGCCCACGTACTCTGCTGATCGACAGCGCGCAACTTGAGTCCGGAGATGCGCTCGACGACAGCTTCCGTGCCGCTGCTGGCCCCGAGATCGAGCAATTCAAGCAAGAAGTCTTCGAGCGCGGGGGCGCCTTGGCAGATGAGCTTCGATCAGGCAAGGACTTTGACGACGCCCGGCTGCTCCGCGAGGTGATGAACACCGTTGGCAAGGCCGGCCGTCTGGGGGACTCGATTCGCTGTGTCGTCTCCGTGTCGATGCTGACTGAGGGCTGGGACGCTAATACCGTGACCCACGTGCTCGGCGTTCGCGCTTTCGGCACGCAGTTGCTGTGCGAGCAAGTAATCGGTCGTGCCTTGCGCCGCCAATCCTACGATCTGAACGAAGACGATCTGTTCAACGTCGAATACGCCGACGTGTTGGGCATTCCGTTTGACTTCACTGCCAAGCCGGTTATCTCGAAGCCACAACCTCCGCGCGAGACGGTGCAGGTGCGCGCACTGCAAGATCGTGCTGCGCTGGAGATTCAGTTCCCTCGCGTGCAAGGCTATCGGGTTGAGCTGCCAGATGAGCGCCTGACGGCTGAGTTCACCGCCGACTCTGAATTGGTGTTGACGCCCGACTTGGTCGGCCCCTCGATCACTCAGAACGCCGGCATCATCGGTGAGACCGTTGACCTCAGCCTGGAACACCTGGCTGACATGCGGCACTCCACATTGTTGATGCACCTCACCAAGCGCCTGCTAATGACCAAGTGGCGCGATCCTGGCGAGGAACCCAAGCTGCACCTGTTCGGCCAGCTAAAGCGGATCACTAAGGAATGGCTGGACACTTGCCTGACCTGCAAGGGCGATACCTATCCTGCGCAGTTGATGTACCAGGAACTGGCGGACATGGCGTGCAACCGCATCACCGCCGCTATTACCAAAGCCGAGCAAGCCAACAAACGCCCCATCAAGGCTGTGCTGGACCCATACAACACGACAGGCACTACCCGCTTCGTCAACTTCAACACGTCAAAGACCGAACGCTGGGAGACCAACGGCCCGCCGCCCAAGTGTCATGTGAATTGGGTGATTCTTGACAGCGATTGGGAGGCCGAGTTCTGTCGCGTCGCGGAGCGTCACCCGCGCGTGGTGGCCTACGTCAAGAACCACAACCTTGGCCTTGAGGTGCCGTATCGCTACGGTTCAGAGACGCGCAAGTACCGGCCTGACTTCATCGTGCAGATCGACGACGGCCACGGCTCTGACGACCTCCTGAATCTCATCGTTGAGATCAAGGGCTACCGGGGCGAAGACGCCAAAGATAAGAAGCTGACGATGGATACCTACTGGGTACCCGGCGTCAACAACCTCGGTGCCTATGGCCGCTGGGCCTTCGTCGAGTTTGTTGATGTGTACCAAATGCAGCATGACTTCGCGAAGAAAGTTGCCGCTGAGTTCGAGGTGATGATTCAGCAGGTGACTGGCTTGAGAACCCTTGATGTCACGAGTCACATCGAGGCATCCGAAGATGCGCTGCAAGCTGAAGTCACCGCGATTCCATGGGTTCGGCCAGTCTTGGAGTCCCTCTGGCGCAGCGCTGCGACGCGTGAAGGCGCTGAGTTGACCTTGGTGGACGTCGAAAGGGTTGCAGCGCAGAACAGCATCGATCCTGCCGACGTGGTTGCAATACTCGCGGCGCTTCGAGGCGAAGGCAAGGGTCGCTTTCACATGACGTTGGTGGACGGCGAATCAGAGGCCCCAATCATCTTGCGAGACGCCATGCAGAAACTGAAGGACGAGCAGCGTCGCACCGATGGCGCTCGTTCCAACTGGGATGCATGGGCTTCGCAAGTTCGCGTGAGCTGGCGCGCCCAAGGCCTCATGGACGCAGCCAATGGGTGACAGCACGCTGAAACGGCTATGCGAGATTCTGGCAAAGCGTTGCCCCGAGACCGTTGACTTGTTGACAGCGGTGACCGAGGCGGAATTCGACGATGCCTTTGCACCTTGGCTCGCTCAGGCCATCCATTACCTTGAGACGAACAGCAAGAATTTTGCTGGCCTTGGCGAGACAGGTTTGGTTGCCGCCTTGGCAATGGGTCTGCGTATGCCTGGGCTGACCGTCACACAAGAAGCCAACTCCAATGGTCACGTGGATTTGACCGTCTCCCTTGACCACAGCTATCCGCTGTTGTTCTCACTGGGGGAGGCGAAGGTGTACGACGGACCCGAATTGCACAAGAAGGGTTTGGCGCAACTGATGGAGCGATACATGACAGGCCGGGAGGCTCAATGCCTCATGCTGTCTTTCGTCCAAAAGCAGGACATTGCCGGCATCGCGAAGAAGCTGCGCGATGATATGGACAAATCCCAACCTTCTGCCCAGCAGGGCAAGAGCGCCGCCTTGGCTACCAAGTGGGCATTCAAGACGATCCACCTGCACACGAGTGGCGACCTCAGATCTGTCGCGCACTACAGCTGCAATCTATTTAATCCCGTTGCGAGCGCCTCGCCGACGTCTAAGGCCTGAACCATGGCTACCAAAAAAAGCACCCCGCTGCGCGTTGAAACGCTCAAGCACGAAGACGCCACCCGCAAGAACATCCCCACGGCCGAATACCAGTCGGTCATGAAGAAAGATCAGCAGAACCCGGTGCGTGTCGCATATCCCCGTGAGCGCGAAGGCCGCAACCGAGACCTGGACCCCCAACTGGTCTGGCGTGGCAAGGATGAACAGGACTGGTCAGACCTCGTGGTACACGCGCCGCCGCTTTACATCCAGGAGAAGGTGCACCCCAAGGTCTTGATCGATGACCTAAAGCGGCAGACCGAACGCGCGCAGGGCGCAGACGCGCCGCAGGTTGACATGTTTGCCGACTTCAATGGCCTGCCGAACGAAGATGCCAAGACTGAGTTCTATGCGCATGACGCGCATTGGGCGAATCGCATGATCCTGGGGGATAGTTTAGCGGTGATGGCGTCACTGGCCGAGCGCGAGGGATTGCGTGGCAAGGTGCAATGCATCTACATTGACCCGCCGTATGGCATCAAATTCAACAGCAATTTTCAGTGGAGTACGACCAGCCGGGATGTGAAAGACGGCAACGCTGAACACATAACGCGCGAGCCTGAGCAGGTCAAGGCATTTCGAGATACGTGGCGAGACGGCATTCATTCATACCTTACGTATCTGCGTGATCGGCTCACGGTTGCACGTGATCTGCTGACCGAGTCGGGGTCTATTTTCGTACAAATCGGTGACGAAAACGTCCATCGCGTACGAGCGGTGCTCGATGAAGTCTTTGGTGATGAGAACTTTGCATCTGTCATCACATTTCAGAGCACGACGAGCTTGGGCACGATCGGACTCTCCGCCGCCGGTGACTATATTGTTTGGTACTACAAGAACGCCAGTCGCGCGAAGTTTCGTCCGCTTATGCGGGTCAAGGCGGAGCACGGCAGCTTTGACTATTACTCTTATCTGCGCGACGTTGATGGGCGCATGTGGCGTGGCAGCAAAGAGGAGCTTTCGGCAGGCAAATACCAAGTATTCTTTCCGGACAACATTACCAGTCAGAGGCCTTTGGGTGATGGTGATCTCAAGCAATTCGATTGGAAGGGCAAGACTTATCGTCCGGGTAAAGGAACTTTCAAGACCGAGCGTGTTGGTTTAGATAGACTGAGCAAGGCTGGTCGCCTCTACGGGACCACAGGCGGTGTTCTTCGCTACGTTCGCCTTATTGATGACTATCCCGTCGCGGCAATTAACAACTTGTGGACGGACACTGGTACCGGGAGCTTCACGGAAAGCAAGGTCTATGTCGTTCAAACCAACTCAAAGGTGATCGAGCGATGCATGTTGATGTCATCTGATCCGGGCGACTTGGTTCTGGACCCTACATGCGGGTCTGGCACTACAGCTTATGTTGCGGAACAATGGGGGCGCCGCTGGATCACCGTTGATACATCCCGTGTAGCACTGGCGTTGGCTCGCGCCAGAATCATGGGAGCTCGGTATCCTTACTACCTACTCGCGGATAGTCGAGAAGGTCAGATCAAGGAGGCGGAATTAACTCGTGGCATTCCCTCAAGTGCACCCACACGTGGACGAATTCATCATGGATTTGTTAACGAGCGTGTTCCACATGTGATGCTTAGCTCAATTGCCAACAATGCTGAAATCGACGTGATCTGGGAGAGGTACAGTCAAGTACTTGAGCCAATACGCGCGGCGCTCAATAAAGTTGTGGAAAAGTCTTGGCAAGAATGGGATATTCCGCGCGAGGCGCCTGCTAGTTGGCCCAGCGACGCCAAGGTGCTGCATTTGGATTGGTGGCAGCAGCGTATCGCTCGCCAACTGGAAATAGACGCGTCTATTGCTGCGAGGGCCGAGTCTGAGTTTCTCTATGACAGACCGTTTGAGGATAAAAAGAAGGTACGGGTGGCTGGCCCGTTCACTGTGGAGAGCCTGTCGCCACACCGCGTGCTTGGCGTCGACGAAAACGACGAGTTGATCGACCCCAACGACCCGAAAGTCACTGAGCAACAAGCCGAATACAACGCAGCGCGCAGCTTCGTTCAGATTATCCTGGAAAACCTCAAGACCGCGGGCGTGCAGCAGGCCCACAAGGAAGACAAGATTGCTTTCACGACGCTGGTGCCGTGGCCCGGAGATCTCGTCTGCGCTGAAGGCGTGTACGAGGACAGCACGGGCGAGAAGCGCGCTGCTATCTTCATCGGCCCGGAGTTCGGCACGGTGTCTCGCCCTGACCTGGTGTCCGCTGCGCGTGAGGCTGGCGATGCCGGCTTCGACGTGTTGATCGCTTGCGCCTTCAACTACGACGCGCACTCGTCCGAGTTCGAGAAGTTGGGCCGCATCCCCGTGCTGAAGGCGCGCATGAATGCCGACCTGCACATGGCCGAAGACCTCAAGAACACGGGCAAGGGCAACCTGTTCGTGATCTTCGGTGAACCCGACATTGACATCCTCCACGTCGCCGAAGGCCAGGTTTGCGTCAAAGTCAACGGCGTGGACGTGTTCCACCCGAACACCGGCGAGGTGCGCAGCGACGGTGCCGACGGCATTGCCTGCTGGTTCATCGACACCGACTACAACGAAGAAAGCTTCTTTGTGCGCCATGCCTACTTCCTGGGCGCCAACGACCCCTACAAGGCGCTCAAGACCACGCTAAAGGCCGAGATCAATGAGGACGCCTGGGTGACTTTGAACAGCGACACCTCGCGTCCGTTCGGCAAGCCGAAGTCAGGCCGCATCGCAGTGAAGGTGATCAATCACCTGGGTGATGAGGTGATGAAGGTTTTTAAGCTTTAGCGCAGCAACAACGAAAGCACGTCAATGTCTGTCAACGTTCACAACCCAGACCAGTACATGGCCAGCCTGCGCCAAATCATTGCCCAGGGTCGCAAGCGGATTGGCCTTTTGGTGGGAGCGGGCGCACCAGCTGGCATCTTTCCGCCCGGAAGCGATAAGCCGTTGATTCCTGCTGTAGCAGGCCTCACAGACATGGTGATGGACGCGCTGAAAATGGAATATGGTAAAGCGCTGGACGCAGTGCGTGCCGAGCTCGAAACACCGAACATCGAAACGATCTTATCGAGGGTGCGTAGCTTGGCCGGCGTCATTGGCAAGACGAAAGTTCATGACCTCGACGGGGCGGGATACAAAAAGTTGAGCGAAGCCATCTGCGAGCAGATTGGCGCAATCGTTAATAAACCGCTTCACGACGGCCCTTCACCGTACACCGAGTTCGTGACCTGGATCAGCGGAACGGGACGCGACCACCCGGTGGAAATTTTCACAACCAACTACGACCTGCTGTTTGAGCAAGCGTTGGAACGCACGCGCGTCCCATTCTTCGACGGTTTCAGCGGTGCCAGTGAACCGTTCTTCGACCCGTCGTCGGTTGCCAGCAATGATCTCCCAGCGCGCTGGACGCGTTTGTGGAAACTGCATGGATCGCTTGGTTGGGCCGCCAACGCAAGAGGCGAGGTTGTACGAACCGGACGAGCCAATGCGACGCACCTGGTGTTCCCAGAACACCTCAAGTATGACCAGACGCAAAAGGCGCCGTATGCCGCACTCTTCGACAGACTGCGCGCATTCCTGATGACGCCTGACACGCTGCTGATTGCCACTGGATTTTCTTTTGCTGATGCGCACATCTCCGCACGAATCGATGAATGCCTTGCGGCCAATCCCTCGGCCAGCGTATTCGCGTTTCAGTTCAAACTGCTCGACCAGGAAGTCCATGCCCGTGACATCGCAGGGCGCCGCGCCAACATGAGTCTGTATTCCCCGGATAAAGCCATGATCAACGGCATCGCCGCTCCCTGGATGCCGGGTGACTTGCCGACACGCGACTGGGGGGCCATTCGAGCCACCTACTGGGGCATCGACGAGAAGAGCGGGGCCGCGCAATTTCAACTTGGCCGCTTTGATCGGCTCGCGCGGTTCTTCGCATCGTCGCGTGCTGCGCAGCATTTTCCTTCCGCCGCACCGGCAACGGACCCTGAAACTGTACCTGCAAAGCTTTCTCTTCCAGAGGATGGGGTAGTTGCTGCTGCTGGTGCAGCATGAACACCAAGCCGACATTGTTGGGATACGTGGGTGCGGTGACCGGCGCTGCCGTCAGCGTTCGACAGTCGCCCAGCGTGGCATCGGGCATCGCCATCATTGGGGGCAAAAGCTATCGCATCGGGCAAGTGGGCAGCTTTGTGCGAATTCCGCAGGGATATCACGATCTCTACGGCATCGTTGCGGAGGTCGGTGCCAACGCAACACCAGAGGCAGCGCGAGAGCTAAATAATCGCGGTGACCGTTGGATGACGATCCAACTTGTGGGCGAAATCGTTGGCGCTTCCTTCGAACGTGGCATCAGCCAGTACCCGAACGTCGGGGACGAAGTCCATCTCGTGACGGAGGAGGACCTTGCAGTCATCTATGGCACCCAGGATGGTGGGCAGGTGATGATCGGACGCTTGGCAAGTGCTGAGGGCATTCCCGTTCGGATCGATCTGGACAAGCTCGTGACGCGCCACAGCGCGGTCCTGGGTTCGACGGGTGCTGGGAAGTCAACCACTGTCGCTAGCTTGCTGAGATCCATTGCACAGGGCGGAAGCGTGGAGGGCAGTACGAGCTTCCCTAGCGCGAGGATCTTGCTGTTGGACATTCACGGCGAATATGGCCGTGCTCTCAAGTCTGTCTCTACGGTGTTTCGCGTTAATCCGAGCGCAGACGAACAGCCACTGCACATTCCATTCTGGGCACTCGACCCAGCAGATTTGCTCACCTTCTTGATGGGCAAGCTTGACGACAAGCCGCTGTCGCAGATTCTTGATCGAGTGCTCGACTATAAGACCAAGCTGGTGAGTGAATCGTCGATAGACGGCCTCGACCTCAACTCGATGACCGCCGATAGCCCGGTCCCGTTCAGTCTGAAGAAGCTGTGGTTCGATCTGCTTGAACCGGAAATCAAGACCTGGGCCGATCAACCGCGAACTATTCCTGCATTGGACGAAGCCGGAAATGCGGCGACGCTGAAATCGCCTCGTTACAAACCGCACGGCGCTGGAGCTGCCGCGCCCTTCATCAATCAGATCGGCGTGCTTGGTATTCGTCGCCCTTTGGATCAGATGCGATCTCGCCTGCTGGACAGGCAATACGACTTTCTTCTGCATCCGGGAGCGTGGGAGCCTGACTTGAACGGCAAATCGGCCAAAGACTTGCCCGCACTGCTGCAAGCATGGCTCGGTCACGACAAACCAATCACCATCCTCGATTTGTCGGGCGTCCCCAGCACGGTTATTGCCCGGTTGATCGGCGCCATCCTAAAGATCATTTATGAAGGACTGTTCTGGGGCAGAGAGAAGAGCGAAGGGGGTATCGCGCGGCCACTACTCGTTGTGATGGAAGAGGCCCACCGCTATCTTTCGAAAGAAGCCGATGGTCCGGCGCGCGCGATGGTTCAGCGCATCGTCAAGGAAGGTCGAAAGTTTGGCATTGGCGCAATGGTTGTCAGCCAGCGGCCCTCCGAGGTTGACGAGACCATCCTTTCTCAATGCGGCACGTTTATAGCGCTCAGGCTCTCGAACTCGGCAGATCGCGCAAAAGTTCAAGCATCGTTGCCGGACAACCTCGCTGGCGTGGTTGACAGTCTGCCTGTGCTGAGGGTTGGAGAGGCCATCATCACTGGAGAAGCGGCCCGCCTACCGATCCGCTGTCGAATCACGCTACCAGATGAGAAGAACCGGCCGAACAGCGAAGACCCCGCCGTCGCTAAGCGTTGGCAAGGTGCTCGATTGCCCGAGAGTTACGAGCGGCTTGCGGCTGCTTGGCGTGCTCAAAATGCGATATGGACCACATTGCGAGTGCTGCGCACCGCGCTTGCCCAAGAGGAGATTGAGAAAATGGACAGAGAACCCGTAGCCTCAGCGACAGTTATTTCAATCGGCTACGAGCCGACGAGCAGCACTCTTGAAGTCGAATTCAAAAACGGAATCTATCAGTACTACAACGTTCCCGAGCCGATTTACCAGGATCTCATGGCGTCGGATTCGAAAGGCAAGTTCATGCATGCGTACATCAAACCTGCCTATCCTTGCTCTCGCGTCTGAACGGCGCAGCTTCATTGGACTACTAGTCGCATGAACTTTCGCATTGCGGACACCTTTACCGACAGCCTTGCCAAACTCACGGGCGATGAGCAGAAGGCTGTGAAGACAACCGCGTTCGACTTGCAGCTAAACCCGGCTCACCCGAGCATGAGCCTGCACAGAATTGAGCAATCGAAGGACAAGAACTTCTGGTCGGTCAGGGTCAGCAGCGACATTCGCCTGATCGTCCACAAGGCTGCCACAAGTTTTTTGCTGTGCTATGTGGACCACCACGACAAGGCCTACAAGTGGGCTGAACGTCGGAAGCTAGAAGTACATCCCAAGACCGGCGCCGCGCAGTGGGTCGAGATCCGTGAGCGGGTTGAGGAGATTGTTGTTCGGGCTAGCGATGTTGCCGTAGCGACCAATGGCGCCAAGGCGAATGCAACGGTTCCAGTCGGCGAACCGACACCGAGGCCGAAGCCGCTGCTGTTCGCCGATCGATCTGACGAAGAATTGCTGAGCTACGGTATTCCACCCGAGTGGCTGGCTGACGTGCGCAAGGTGGACGAAGACAGCCTGTTGGTGCTGGCCGACCATCTGCCTGCCGAGGCTGCGGAGGCCTTGTTGGAACTGGCTACCGGCGGTGTGCCGAAACCCATCGCCGCGACTCAACCGGGTGCCGATCCATTCAATCACCCGGATGCACAGCGTCGATTCCGCGTCATGAAGGATGTGGACGAGCTGGAGCGCGCTCTCAACTTCCCATGGGAAAAGTGGACCGTCTTTCTTCATCCGGCACAGCGGCAATGGGTTGAGCGCGACTACACCGGACCGGCCCGTATTTCGGGCTCCGCGGGCACTGGCAAGACCATCGTTGCGTTGCACAGAGCCGTGTACCTGGCGCGCAATCATGTCGACAGCAGGGTTCTGCTCACGACTTTTTCTGACACCTTGGCGAGTGCCCTGACAACCAAGCTCCGGCGCTTGATCAGCAATGAGCCCCGCCTTGGTGATCGCCTTGAAGTCCAATCCATGACGGCGATGGGCGAGCGTCTTTATGAGGCGCATTGGGGGAAACCTAAGGTGGCATCCCGACCGCAGATTGGCCAGTTGCTTGCCGATGCGGCAAAAGCCGAGCCAGGGCTGAAATTCAGTCAGCGGTTCATGTTGGGCGAATGGACTGATCTCGTCGATGCGTGGCAATTGAAAACCTGGAATGCCTACAAGGACGTGAAGCGGCTGGGGCGCAAGACCCGTCTATCAGAGGCCCAGCGTGTCGCGTTGTGGGCGGTGTTCGAGCGCGTGCAAGCGGCCCTGAGCCAAGGTGGCTTGATCACGCATGCGGAGATGTTCACCCGACTGGCCGAGAAGACCAAGACGTTGCGACACCCGCCTTTTGAGTTTGTAGTGGTTGATGAAGCCCAGGATGTGAGCATCGCGCAACTCAGGTTCCTGGCTGCCGCCAGCACCAGCCGAGGGCAGGTCCGTCCGAACAGCCTGTTCTTCGCTGGCGACTTGGGACAGCGGATTTTCCAGCAACCCTTCTCATGGAAGTCGCTGGGCGTCGATATTCGTGGGCGGTCACGCACCCTGCATATCAACTATCGAACGTCGCACCAGATTCGAGCCCAGGCCGATCAGCTGTTGGGACCTGATGTTTCTGATGTGGACGGCAATACCGAGGACCGGCGCGGTACGGTATCTGTGTTCAACGGCCCGGCACCTGAAATCCTCTCGTTCAAATCCGAGACACTGGAATGCAAGTCCGTCACGGCGTGGATTCTTGATCGCGTGAGGGACGGCCTGGCGCCGCATGAGCTTGGTGTCTTCGTGAGGTCTGTAGCCCAAGTCGAGCGGGCGGTCGCAGCCGTCACGGGCGCTAGCGTCCCATACAGGGTGCTTGATGAGCATGTGGAGACCACCAACGGGTTGGCCTGTGTCTGCACAATGCACTTGGCAAAGGGGCTGGAGTTTCGAGCAGTTGTCGTGATGGCTTGTGACGACGAGGTCATCCCATTGCAGGAGCGCGTTGAGGCGGTCACTGATGATGCCGACATCGAGGAGGTCTACAACACCGAGCGGAATCTGTTGTACGTGGCATGCACACGCGCAAGAGATCGGCTGCTTGTGACCGGCGTCGACCCAGCTTCAGAGTTTCTTGAGGACTTGCGAGGGTAAGGCGCCAAGACTGCGTACTAGCCAAGGCAGCCTTTCAGCGCGTACTGTAGGCGCAAGCGCTGAAGCTGTCGGCGGCCCGACTTCAGCGCTGAAGAGCGCAAGCTGCTCTGGCGCAGTCGGCAAACGCGGGCCGCCCCAGTCCAGAATCGGCAGTGGCCGTCTTCGGTATCGCGAGATCACATGCCATGACCGCACCTCGATCCAAGGAAGCCCCGCCGCCTGGAATGCTGCCTTCTTGCGAGCGCTGACTGCATGCGTATGCCAAACCTCCACTATGAGCCAGATCCGGTCGGTGCGCGGGCACCGCACGACCAGATCTGGCACGAACCGGTTGCTTCCGATCCGGATCGACCTCTCGGTCTCGACCACCACCGTCGTGTTCAGATTCACGAGGTAGGCCAAGGCCCGCCAAGTAACGCCTGCATGGAACAGCCCCATCAGCCCTTCGCGCGCATTCAACTCCAGTGCGAGGCGCCGGATAGCTCTTTCGTGCGGCGTGCCGTGCGGGTCGCGCGGCCGCCGCGTGTGCTGCGTCCGCCTCGCGTTGCGCCGGCTGCGGGAGTGGCGGAAAGTCTGCAATGCCATGAGGAGTCCTAGATGAGGTGGAGCGCCTTATGCTCGACACCATGACCTTCGCAGTGCAGTCCGAAACCCTCCCGGGAGCCTTCGCGGAGGCCCCGCACCCGCCCCAAGCGCAGGCTGCGGCGGTAGTGCTCGCTTACCTTGATAACACGCAGCTTGCCGTCCGCAACAAGGCGTTCGAGGTTCTGAAGGAATTGGCGACCCAGACCTTGGCACGTGCCTTAACTGGGAAATCGACCGACATCACAACCCTCAACCTCAAAACCGGCGTCGCACCCCACGCAGCCAAGGATGCGAGCGCTTGGCTCAGCCCGCACTGGGCGCGCCTGATTGAAGCAGAGAGAAATTGGGGCGAGGGCATGATTGCGGCGGCCCGACGCGAGAAAATGGCGTTCATCCCGAGGCTAGAAAAGCTACAAGGCAACCCCTCGATTTACCGAATCCAGGCAGATCCGATTCCCGACGAGGCGGCACCCCAACCTGTGCCGGCCATCCCGAAAGACGGCATCTACTACACGCCGGAAAGCGTCACTGCGCCTGGCGGATTCCTCAGCAAGGCGCTGCGTGCCGGCATCATTCCCTGGACTGTTGTCGCCCGATGGTCGGTCATGTTGACTGTTATGTCGGCATTGATTGGAGTGCTGATCCTGGCATGGCTCCTCCTTTGGTTCGGCCTGCGGACTTCCCGCCCGCTCAGCCCAATCGACGTCACCACTTCGATCGTTTTCCTGATGCTGTTGGCCAGTTTGGCATCCGTGTTCCGCTTCTTTGGCGAACTCTTCGATCTGCGGATCGTTATGGCGCCAACCCTGCTGACACCTTTGTCGAAAGACAACGTTACGCTCGAACTGCGTCCGTCGACCGAAAACAGTACTGGTGAACTGGTGTTCGCCCGCTACTCGTCCACCTGCCCGATTTGCAGCGCAAGTATCGTGCTGTTCGATGGCGCCAAGGACTTCCCGGGTAGGATCGTCGGCCGCTGCCGCCGCTCGGCACGCGAGCACGTTTACAGCTTCGACCATGCTCGCAAAATTGGCCATCCATTGCGGGAGGTTGCAACGTGAACACTGTCACATGTCCTCGGGCTCGCCATCCCAGAGCAAGCACGGGCAATTTTTAGGATCGATCCCGCCTCTGGATGTGGCTGCCGCAGACGGGCGGCAGGGCGCGAGATGAGCAAGTCGTTTTAGGGTGGCGCTACTGGCGCCGAGCTTTTGGCGGGGGAGGTGGGGCAAAAGCTCGCAGCACGGGCTTTCTGAGGCGTGGGGCAGACAAAAGCGGCATCTGGCAGCGACACTTCAATTTTTGTAAGTACTTTTATCGGTACTTTTCGCAGCAAGATCTTGAGAATCCAGTGTTTACGGGCCTTTCCTACTTATATGTGATCCCTGGCGGCGGACCAGATGCCTGATTCACGGCGTCTCACCAAGCATCAAGAACCCGCGCGCTTCCAGACGTGGCGGGTTTTTCTTTGTCTTGCCCCATCTCATGGCCCGGCGCGAAAAGCGCCAAAGGCGCATCGAGTGGCGGTCGGCACTGCCCCGATCGCCTAGGCCGTACCTTCCTGACCCCCCTGGCTATACTGCGCCCGTCACGCCCATGAAGCGCGTGACCGGGATTGGCGTCCCGAAGCACCGCTGCGACTGAAGCCGCAGCATTTACCGCAGAGTGTCTGTGGCTTTGTCGTTCGTGCCCCCAGGTTTTGGCGGCTCGGATGGGGAGCCGCAAGGCTCGCCGGTTCGCGCAAGCGGTGCCCGGTACGCCAACCTGTTCGAGTCGCCGCCCTCAATTGGCGTTGGGTGCGGCGGTTTCAGAAAACCGCACCGCTGGGAGGCCGACCATGGCTAGTTCTGTCTGCGCACGCGCGCAATCTTCTTCCACTCTGTCCACGTCCCTTGAGTCCACTGCGGTCGCATACGGCGCAGTGTCGATTGCGGCCGTCGTCGAGTCATCCGATCCATGTGAGCGCAGCGCCGCTGAATTCGCTCTGTACGCCGGCGACGAAGCCGACAACCTGCACGACGTGCAGCGCGCCTATGCCGGGCTCGAAAGGCTCATTTCCCCGGTCCGGGTGAGTGATGAGGCAGATGAAGAGATCCACGCCACCCGCAGCGAACTCGGCGCCCTCGTGCGCGTCGTCAACGAGGAACTGCGCCGTCGCATCGAGGCCGTCCATGCCGCGATCGGGTCGGTGCGTGAGGCGCTGAACCAGGGCGGCGAGACCTGAGCCGCGAGGCTGTCGGCAGCACCCAGGCGCTGCCCGCGAGTACCGGGACGCCGTCAGCGCCTCCCGGCGGTCGGCGTCGTGAGCCCGAGTAAGGGGCAGGTGCGTCGCGGGCCTCGGCGCGCGACGGAACGGAGAGCCCGTTCCGGTGCATCGATGGCTCAGGGGATGAAGTTCAGCGTCTCCGGCAGCGGCGGCACGACCGGTGTCTCGAAGATCGGCAGCGGCCCGTCCGGATCGATCACCACCGCGCCGTCGCTGGCGAGGAAGGTTGCAACCTGGCGCTGCCCCGCGAGCGCGTAGCCCACTGTCCCCGGTGCGCCGATGTTGCTGATGAAGTTGTGCGGATTCTTCGGCACCGTGGGGTCGGCGGCGAACGCGAGGTCGTTGCGGAAGTAGGTCGCCTGGCCCGCCAGGTCGCCCGCGCGCAGAAGGGCAGTCGCCGTGGGGTTGGGCACCAGCGGATCGCCCTTGGCGAACTGGATGATCACCGGCTTGGGTGCGTTGCCGGGTAACGGCTCGCGCCGGATGAAGGCGGCGTAGCTCACCGGATTGCCCGCCTGCTGCACCCAGTGCATGCGGTCGAGCACCTGGTCGATCGCCATCGCGCCCGGGACGTTGTTGATCAGCGGCGGCTGGTTGCGCAATGGGATGTTCTCGTTGAACGCGATGCCGCTCGGGTCCGCCAAGTTGATCAGTGAAGGCACGCGCGAGGCGAGGGCGATGCCGAGCAGGGGACGGGCGAGCCCCAGGCGCTGAATTTCCGGCACGTCGCCGCCCGGCATCAGCGGCACGCCGGCGCGCACGTCGCGCTCGACGCCGAGGAAGACGGTGCCATAGATCGCGCCGAAGGAGTGGCCCGCGTAGTACATGCGGGCCGGGTTCAGGTCGCGCGTGCCGTCGCCGTCCACATCGATGCCCGTCTGGATCTGCCGCACGAGCTGCATCAGGTCGATGACCGTCTGGCGCGTGCCATCGCGTGCGCCGATGATGTCGCGCGGCGGCGCGGCCTCGGAGCCTTCGAAGGCATCGATGTTGCCGTCGCCATTGAGGTCGACGCCTCGCCCGCCCGCGCTGACGGTGACCACCGGCCCCGTTCGCGGCGTGATGGTCAGGCTGCCGAGCGGGCCGCCGCCGTGTCCGACCGCGTTGATGGCGATCACGGCCAGTCCCTGGGAAGCCAGGGTGCCCGCCAGGACCCACGGGATGCCGTGCATGCTGTCGCCCAAGCCGTGGCCGAAGATCACCACCGGCCAGCCGCCGGCCGGTGTGGTGCCGGACGGCAGGAAGATTTCCACCATGAGCGTATTGGTGCCCTGCGGCTGAGGCTGTCCGGTGCGGGTCGGCGTCGTGGGCATGGATTTGTCGGCGGCCTCGTAGTCGGGCGAGCTGAAGCGGCCATAGGCGACGCGGCCGACCGCCCCGGGCGCCAGCGAGAGGGCGGCCAGCGGCACGGCCGAGGAGGTGAAGGTGGGCGCCGTGCGGGTCTGGCGGGAGAAGACGATGCCGCTCAGGTCGTCGACCGCGAACAGCGCCCGCAGGGGTGAGCCGGCCGCGGTGCCGACGTTGAAGTCGATGGGGGCCGGCTGGGCTTGCTTGAGGCTGAGCATCACCTTCTGCAGATCCGCGGAGATGCTCTGCGTGGTGAACAGCGAGGCCGCGACGACATGCGGCGCATGGGCGCGCGAGTCGACACGCCCGGCCTCGGCGAGGTCCGCGTCGCCGGCCGCGGCGACGATCGGCCGTCCCTGGGCGTCGTGCACGGCGTTCGTGACGAGCAGCAGGTACCGCGAATGCTGGGCCAGCGCGTCGTCGGGCTCGAAGCTCAGCGTCTTGCTCGCGGGATCCCAGACGATCTTGTTGATGCCCGTCGTGTCGCCGAAGCCGTGCAGGGTCTGGGTATCGCCGAGGTTGACGAGGCGAATGCTCTGGCTGCTGACGGTGGAGGGATCGATGTCACCCGAGAACGCGATCGTGACGCGCGGCTGGACGGAGAAGCCGTCGAGCGTGTTGATGACGTCGATGTCCTTGCAATCGCTCGGACGCGCGGCGCAATCCGGCTTCGGGAGCTGCACCCTGCGCAAGCTGAGCTGGGAGGCGTCGAAGACCGTGTAGCGGTCGTTCGGGAAGATGCCGAGCGCGGGGTCGCCGCCGCTGGGAACCACATGCACGCCTTCGGCTCGCGCGGCCTGTGCGGGCCACGCGAACAGCGCGCATGCGAGGATGGCCGTGGCGCCCACGGCGACGGATCGATGTGCTTTCATTTCCACTCCCTGGCCGATGTTGTTGTTGGCCTGTGGGGCGGCATCTTAGGGACCGTCCGAAGCGGAGTAAAGCAGGATCGATTTTCAAGCGCGCGCTGGCACTCCGCGCCTGCCGGCAATGAGGCGGATCAAGACGCCCTGCCACCTGCGCGAACTGGGCGTCCTCGTCAGCCTTGTCAACGACGGACTGCGCCGTCGCATCGAGACGGTCCATGCCGCGATCCGGTCGGTGCGTGAGCCTCAGACCGGGCCATTCTTCATGCAAAAGTTGTCGTTTGGCCGATGAGCGGTCGTTTTGACCCGACAAACGACGGCCCGGGACGATTGACCGGTGAGGAGGCGCGCCGTCAGAATCTGTCACCATCTGTAATTTTTTCCCATCTAACATTTCTTTCGACGCGCAGGCGGCGATCAGGCACACCCCATGGACCTTTCGATCAGTGATGTTCCGCACGAGAGGCCGAGGCTCGCAATGGCGCCCCGTGGGCGCCGAGTGAGCGGGTTCACCCTGATCGAACTCATGATCACGGTGGCCATCGTCGCGATCCTCGCTGCGGTGGCCTATCCGTCCTACGCGAGCTACATCGTGCGTTCCAACCGGTCGGCGGCGCAGGGCTACATGCTCGAAGTGAGCAACCTGATGCAGCGCTATCTGCTGGACGCCCGGGTCTACACGGACAAGCTCACCGACCTGAACACCACGGTGCCGGCCAACGTCGTGTCCAACTACAGCATCACGATCACCCTGCAGGCAGGTCCGCCGCCGGGCTACACGATCACCGCGACCCCGATTAATTCGCAGTTGAGCCGAGACACCTTGTGCGGCACGCTGACCATCGACCAGGCGGGCGCGAAGACGGCCTCGGGCTCGGGTACGACATGCTGGTGACATCGCCCCTCCAGTCACGCACCACCGCCCGACACGGTGTTTCTGGTGCGATGCGCGGCTTCACCCTGATCGAGCTCATCTTCACCATCACGGTGGTGGCCATCCTTGCCGCGCTCGCCGCGCCTTCGTTTCGCGAATTCATCGCCACGCAGCGCATCCGGAATGCGTCCTTCGATCTGGTGTCGGCGCTCACGCTGGCGCGCAGCGAAGCCATCACGCGCAATGGCAGCGTCACGCTCAAGCGGACCAGTTCGGCGTGGGATGGCGGCTGGACGGTGACGACGACCGGGCTGGACTCTCTGTTGACCCAGAGTGCCTATGGCGGCCTGTCGATCACGGACTCCGCCAAGCTCAATCAGATCACCTACGGCAAGGACGGCCGTGCCACCACCGCGAGCACCAGGTTCACCATCGCGCCGGCCACGGCCTTGTCGACCGTGCAGTCGCGCTGCGTGTCGATCGGGCTGAGCGGGGTGCCCAGTACCAGTCTAGGGGCGTGCTCGTGATCATCATGGCAAACATTCGCTTCAGAAGCCGCCGCGGCGGCGTCCGTGTCCGGCAGACCGGGTTCAGCATGATCGAGATCCTGGTCACGTTGGTGATCCTGATGTTCGGCCTGCTCGGCCTGGCCGGTGTGAGCAGCCGCGCGAACCTCGCGGAGATGGAGTCCTACCAGCGTGTGCAGGCCCTGCAGCTGCTGCAGGACATGAGCGATCGCATCAATGCCAACCGCAAGGTCGCGGGCTGCTATTCCAATACCGCCACCGGCATGCAGTTGGGCACGGGCTACACCGGCACGCCGACCTGCACGCTGGGCACGGCCTTGCAGCAGGCGCGGGCCGTCGCCGATCTCGCCGAATGGGACCGGCTGCTCAAGGGGCAGTCGGAGGATCTGTCTGGGTCGAAGACCGGCGCCATGATCGGCGCCGTGGGTTGCATCACTCTGGACGACGCGGCCAACAACATCTACATGGTGGCCGTTTCCTGGCAGGGTCTGGCGGCGACCCACGCGCCGTTGCTGGCCGACGGCACCACGCCTTTCCCATGCGGCAACGGGACCTTCGGCGACGAGAAGTTACATCGCGTGGTCACCACCAAGATCCGGATCGGAACCTTGTCATGACGCGCCGCACCGTTCCGTCCCTTCGTCGCACCAGCCGCGGCTTCACGCTCGTGGAGCTGATGATCGCCCTCCTGCTCGGGCTGTTCCTGGTGATCGCGCTCGTGAGTCTTCTGGTGTCCAACGTGACCACGCGTTCGGAACTCGACAAGACCGGACGCCAGATCGAGAACGGCCGCTACGCCATCCAGCTGATCAGCGAGGATCTGCAGAACGCGGGTTACCTGGGCGCGGCTGCGACGACCGCATTCGCAACCGCGCTTCCGGTCATCTGTCCGGCCAAGATGGCGGACCTGGGCTATGTGCCGCAGACCAATCCGGGCACCTCGACCATTCCGGTGCCGGTCTATGGCTTCAGCGCGGTGCCCACATGCGTCACCAACCACGCCGCGAACACGGCGATGGTCCTGCTGACGCGTGTGAGAACGCAGACCGACACCGTTGCCACGATGACGGCGGGCGAAACCTATCTGCAGGTATCCAACTGCGCGACCGACACGGTTCCCTACGCGATCGGGACCACGTCGGCCAGCTTCGGCCTGACGACCAAGGACTGCACGAAGGCCGAGGTCTTGCGCAAGGTGGTGCAACGCATCTACTTCGTCAGCAGCTGCAATGTGTGCACCGGTACGGGCGCGGACACCACGCCCACGCTCAAGATGGCCGAGTACGTCGCTGGCGCGATGACGGTCACGCCGCTGGTCGAGGGCATCGAGAACCTGCAATTCGACTACGGCGTGGACATGGATGGCGACGGCGGACCGGATTGCTATGTCAGTGACCCCGGAAGTCCGTCGGCCACCGAAGTCGCGGCATGCCCCGTCACGACCCCTGCCTATGACTGGACCGTCCCGACGACGAACTGGACCAATGTGATGGCGATCCGCATCCACGTGCTGGCGCGCGCCACCGAAAACAGCCCCGCCTGGTCGGACGCCCGCAAGTACGACATGGGCCTGGCGGTGGGCACGGTCGGCCCCTTCAAGGACGCCGTCAAGCGCCATGTCTACAGCGCGGTGGCACGCCTCTACAACGGCTCCGGACAGCGAGAACAGCCATGAGACAGAGCAATTCGAATTCGCGCGTGCTGCGCCGCCAGCGAGGGGCCACGCTGCTCATCGCCATGATCTTCCTGGTGTTGCTGATGCTGATCGTCGCTTCCGCCATCAAGGTGACCAACGTCAACACCAAGGTCGTGGGCAACATGCAGATCCAGAAGGAATCGGAAGCCGCGGCGCAGCAGGCGATCGAGACCGTCATCAGCACGGACTTCACCAAGATGCCGGTGGCAAGCACCGTGAATGTCGACATCAACGACAGCGGGCAGGCCGCGTCGACCTACGCGGTCAGCGTGGCGGCGCCGGAGTGCATCAGCGTCAAGCCGATCAAGCAGAGCGAACTCGACGCCAGCGTCCCCGCGGACCAGGCCTGCTACGTGAGCGGCGCCGCGCAGAACACTGGCATCGTGGGCGCGGGGGGAAGCGGCAATTCGCTGTGCTCCGCCTCGAACTGGGAGGTGCGTGCCACGGCCCAGGCCCCCGGCGTTGCCACCACCAACACCACGACCACCCTGGGCGTGTCCCAGCGCGTGTCGCTGGGCGCGGCCTGTTGAGCAGCCCCATGCGTATCCATCCGAATGTGCATCAGACTGCCTGCGAGGCAGTGAGGAGTTGAGCGTGAACCTCTGGCCAAATTCATGGTCTCTCCATGCTTCGCGCCCTTCGAAATGGGCGGCGCGGGCGCTGTTCGCTGTGCTCGCGTTGGCGGGCGCGGGAGCGCGCGCGGACGACATCGATATCTATCAGGGCATCCAGTCCGGAGTCGCACCGAATCTGCTGATCATTCTGGACAACTCGGCGGCCGCTGATGCGAGCTCGACCTTCAGTTGCACTACGCTGACGGTGAACGATCCTGGCAAGAACCTGGGTTTTGAGCAGTGCGGCTTGTACAACGCCGTCTCGGCCATCGGGAAGGACCCGGTGCTCAACGGAAACATCAACCTCGGCTTGATGTACTTTCCGCCAGGCGGCACCAATGGCGGCCAGTTCGTCTTGCCCGCGCAATCGCCTGCGCCAAGCTCCCTTCTGTTGATGGACGGGACAGGCAGCGACGGCAAGGGCGTCAATCAGATGTTGACGCGCGTATCGCAATTGAGCCTTGCGAAGGACAAGAGCAACAACAATCAGATCGCGCAGTCCTTGCAGGAGAGCTGGGCCTTCTATCAGGGCAAGAAGGGCCTGTCGGGAACTACGTACCCTGGCGTGAACTCGGCCAACGGCTGTGCCCGGAACTTCGTTCTCTACATTACCCTGGCCACGAACAACCAGAAGCCGCAGGACAGCGGGAACCTGGGAGGCAATGCGCTGCAGAGCGCGGAAGCCCTGACGAGTGCGCGGGCGCAGTTCACACTGCCAGGCTGGAAGTCGCCGATCTCGCCCTTCAGCACCGCCAAGGCCAAGTACCAGAGCGACTATTCCGATGAGTGGGCCAGCTTCATGTTCACGGGAACCTCGCCCAACCTGTCGACGCCGTATCCGAGCATCACGACCTACACCATTATCCTGAGCGACGGCTCCAATCCCGACTACGAGCAGCTCATGGCCAGCATGGCCGAGCAGGGCGGGGGCAAGTATTTCGTGGTGAAGCTCGGCGATCTCGATGCCCTGGCCAAGGCCATCGGCCAGGTCTTCGACGAGGTGCAGTCGGTCAACAGCGTGTTCGCAGCGCCGGTGCTGCCGGTGAGTTCCAACACCCAGGGCACCTACCTCAACCAGATCTATATCGGCATGTTCCGTCCGGATGCCGACGGCAATCCGCGCTGGATGGGGAATCTGAAGCAGTACCAGCTGGGCGTGGACACGACCGATCCGGCCGCGCCACAGCTCTATCTGGGCGATGCATCCTATGGGCCGTACAGCGCCACCTTGTCCGCGAAGCCTGCTTTGAGCGCTGCGGGCACAGGCTTCATCGCGACCGATGCGATCAGCTTCTGGACTTCCATCAATAAGAATGCGGCGCCGGACATCGACCCGGAAGGCGGCTTCTGGTCCGATCCCCGGGCCCTCAAGATACAAGGCGCGAAGACCGGTTACGACGCGGTCGACGGCCAGATCGTGGAGAAGGGTGGGGTGGGACAGCAGATTCGCCTCAAGTACCTGACGGATACCTACTCCGGCACCTCCCCCACGCCGACCACCTCGCGCAATCTGCTGACGTGCATCGACAGCACCGGCGCCACCTGTGCCGCGGGGACTTCGCTCAATTCGAAGTCGATGGCCTTCAGCACCACGAACACGAACCTGACGGCCACCAGCCTGAGCACTCCGGCCACTTGGTCGAGCGCCACGGTCGCCAACTTCGTCAAGTGGGTGCGTGGAGAAGATACCGCGGCCATGGAAAAAGACTCCGTCGCGGGCCCGGAAAGCAGCTCGCCCCCCGCCAACACGCCGGCGATCACGATCCGCGGTTCCGTTCACGGCGACGTGTTGCATTCGCGCCCGGCGGTCATCAACTACGGCGGAGCCATCGGGGTGGTGGTGTTCTATGGGTCGAATGACGGTGTCTACCGCGCCATCAACGGCAACCAGCCGCCCGCCAGCAACACCAGCCCGAAGCCGAGCGGCAACTGCACGGTGTCGGCCACCTGCGCGATTACCGTGACCGACGCCAACCAGAACTCCGTCGCCATACCGCCCGGCGGCGAGCTGTGGGGCTTCGTGCCGAAGGAGTTCTACACGGGGCTGCAGCGCCTCTACCAGAACGCCCCCGTGCTCAACATCGGCGGCGTGACCAGTGGCCAGGCGAAGAACTACTTCTTCGACGGCCCGACCAGCGTCTATCAGAACGCGAAGACCAACACCGCCTACATCTTCCTGTCCGCGCGTCGCGGGGGGCGGCTGCTCTATGCGCTCGACGTGAGCGATCCCGCCAATCCCAAGTTCATGTGGAAGCGCACCAACGCGGATCCTGGCTTTGGCGAACTCGGTCAGACCTGGTCGCAGCCCAAGGTGGCGTTCGTCAAGGGCTACACCGACGCTTCCGGCAATGCCAAGCCGGTCCTGATCTTCGGTGCGGGTTACGACACGAACGAGGACAACGAATCCTCCGCGTCGGCCGACAGCATGGGCCGTGGCATCTTCATCGTGGACGCCGTGACGGGCCAGATGATCTGGGAGGCCGTGCCTGTGTGCAGCGCCGTGCCGGTCGGCACCACCTGTCTCGCGGTGAGCGGCATGAACTACGCCATACCGGCGGACGTGACCCTGGTGGATCGGGACTTCGATGGTCTCATCGACCGGCTGTATACGGCGGATCTCGGGGGCAACATCTGGCGCGTCGACCTCCAGCCGCAGACCAGCAGCTCCGCGCCGTCCACCTGGCAGGTCACCAAGTTGGCTGCGCTGGGTGGTACCGGCTCCACCGGCACGACGCGGCGCAAGTTCTTCTTCCCGCCCGACGTGGTGTTGACCAAGAAGTTCGACGTGGTGTCCGCGATCACCGGCGATCGCGAGCATCCGCTGATCACGCAGAAGGCCTACAACGTCCTCAATCGCTTCTACATGATCAAGGACACCAATGTCGGCATGAGTTCCAGCAGCTGGACCACCGTCGTCGACAGCAGCAACAACACGACCGATACGGCGCCCAGTCCGCTGACGCTGTTCAATGCGACATCGACACCGTACGACGGCTCGCTCAAAGGTTTCTACGTCAGCCTGCTCGGCGTCACGGGCAATGCGACGTCGAAGGGCGAACAAGGCGTCAACGCGCCGACCACCGTGGGGCCCTATGTCTACTTCGGCACGAACCAGCCGATTGCTCCGGGGACCAACACCTGTTCGGCCAATCTCGGCAAGGCTCGCAGCTATTCGGTGAACTTCATGACCGGCGCTACGACCTTCAGCGTGCTGGACGGCGGCGGGCTGGCGCCTTCACCGGTGTTCGGCGTCGTGTCTGTGAACATCAACGGCACGAACCGCGAGCTGCCCTTCCTGATCGGCGGGGGTGGCAGTACGACCGCCGACGCCCGCTCGGGTCTGGGCGCGCGGAGCCCGGTCGTTCCGCTCAACGCCACCCGGCGCAGGACCTACTGGCACCGGGACCTCGACCGCTAGCCGCAGGTCCTGCTGCGGGCTGAGAATGTCGCATCATGACCTATCAGCTCCACTACTGGCCGACCATCCAGGGCCGCGGTGAATTCATCCGCCTCGCCCTGGAAGCGGCGGGCGCGGACTACGTCGACGTGGCCCGCGAGCCGCCGGGTCGGGGCGGCGGCGAATCCGCGCTGGCGCGCCGGCTGGACGACCCCGGCAACCCGCGGCCTTCGTTCGCGCCGCCCTTCCTGGTCGATGGCGACATCGTGGTGGGGCAGACCGCGGCGATCCTGCTCTATCTCGGCCCTCGACTCGGACTTGCGGGCATCGGCGAAGCCGACCGGCTGTGGACGCACCAGATCCAGCTCACCATCGCGGATGCGGTGATGGAGGCGCACGACACGCACCATCCGTTGTCGGTCGAGCTTTACTACGAGGACCAGCGCGAGGCGGCGCTTGCGCGCGCGAAAGCCTTCCGCGAAGGGCGCATTCCGAAATTCCTCGACTGGTTCGAATGCATCCTGCAGCGCAATCCGGCGGGCGATCGGCATCTCGTGGGCGATGCGCTGACCTATGCCGATCTTTCGCTGTTCCAGCTGGTGGCCGGGCTTCGCTATGCCTTTCCGAAGGCCACGGCGCGTGCGCTGGTGCAGACGCCGGCCGTGGTGAAGCTGCATGCGAATGTGGGCCGGCGGCTGCGGGTGCACGACTATCTGCAGAGTCCTCGCCGCATTCCCTTCAACGAGGAAGGCATCTTTCGCGCCTACCCAGAGCTCGACGGCTGAGCGCCGAGCGGCCCTCCGGCCGGTCTCGTTCGCTTCGTGCTTTCGATCCTCAGTCTTCGGACATGTCGTCCCGCAGCCGCAAGGCCGTGTCGTAGAGCGCGTTGCGGGGCGCACCGGTGATCTCGGCCGCGAGGCGCACCGCGCTCTTGAGCGGCAGCTCGGCCATCAGCAGGCGCAGGACGCGCGCGCCCTCCGCATCGTCCTTCGTTTCGGCGGGCGCGGGGTGCAGCACCAGGGCGAACTCGCCGCGCGTGCGGTCGCGGCTGGCGGCGAACCATTCCGGCAGCTTCGCTGCCTCGACCGTGGCGATTTCCTCGAACTGCTTGGTGAGCTCGCGCCCGACCGTGACGCGGCGCGAGCCCAGCGACGCCAGCGCGCGGGCCAGCACTTCGATGCGATGGGGCGCCTCGAGCAGCACGATGCTGCGCGGTTCCGTGGCGAGCTGCTGCACGGCGGCATCGCGCTCGCCGGCCTTGCTGGGGAGAAAGCCGGCGAAGACGAAGGCGCTCTCGGCCTCGCCCGGCGCGACCAGTCCGGCCGCGCCGACCAGCGTCGTCACGCTGCTCGCGCCGGGCAGCGGCAGCACGCGATAGCCCGCCTCGCGTACGGCGGCCACCAGCCGCGCGCCCGGATCGCTGACGCCCGGTGTGCCGGCGTCGCTCACGTAGGCAATGCGTTCGCCGGCGGCCAGGCGCGCGAGCACCGCCTGCGCGCTTTCGGCTTCGTTGTGCTGGTGCACCGCGAGCAGCTGGGCCGACGGCCGGTCGATGCCGTAGGCGCGCAGCATGCCTTGCGTGTGGCGCGTGTCCTCGCAGGCGACGGCGTCGACGATGCGAAGGACATGCAGGGCGCGCAGCGTGATGTCCGCCAGATTGCCGATCGGCGTCGCGACCACGTAGAGCGCGGCCTGCGGATAATGCTGCGCGCCCGCCGCCTCGCCGGCGGCCTGCAGGGCGGCGCCGAAGGACGCGGGAGCGAGGGAGTTCAAGACGGCGTTCTCCAGTACAAGATCAACAAGGCCGACAGGCCTGACAGGGGGCTCGGGCCATGACGACCAAACAACGCGGCGATGCGGCCGAGGACGAGGCGCTCGACCATCTGCGGGCCGCTGGGCTTGCCTTGGTCGCGCGCAATTATCGAACGCCCGGGCGCGGTGGCGGCGAGATCGATCTGGTGATGCGCGACCCGCGCGACGGGACGCTGGTGTTCGTGGAGGTCAGGCGCCGCGCCGGTGCCTCGCACGGCGGGGCGGGCGCGAGCATCACGGGCGTGAAGAAGGGGCGCATCGTGTTCGCGGCCCGTCACTACGTCAGCCATCTGCGCGTCCTGCCGCCGTGCCGCTTCGATGTGGTGCTGATCGAGGGCGGCACCATGGAATGGATCCGGGGCGCGTTCGACGCCGGATGAGGTGCGCGGGATCGCCGGCGGACCCTTGCGCGCTGCTTTTGATCACGTTTTGTTTCAGGGGGCGGGGCAAGACCCGCAGTTATCATCCCGCCCCATGCTCGAGCAACGCATCCAGCAGCACTTCATCGATAGCGCTGATCTCAAGTACCAGGCCGGTCCCCTTCTCGGAAAATCCGTCTCGCAGGCCATGCAGGCGCTACTCGCCTGCGTGACGAGCGGCGGCAAGATCCTCGCCTGCGGTTCCGGCGCGTCCGGATTTCTCGCCGCGCAGTTCGCGGCGCATTTCGTCGGACGCTTCGAGCGCGACCGGCCCGAACTTGCCGCGATTGCCTTCCAGGGCGACGCGACCGATCCTGCGGCCGACAGCCCAGCGGCACTCGATGCCGATCGCTTTGCCCGCCAGGTCCGGGCACTCGGACAGGCGGGCGATGTGCTGCTGGCGCTGAGTGCCAGCGGCCAGTCGGCCGCGGTCCTGGCGGCGGTCGAGGCGGCGCATGCGCGCGACATGACCGTGGTCGCCCTGCTGGGCAATGCGGCGAATGTGGGCGGTGGCAATGGCGGCGCGGTCGGTCGGTCATTGCGCGAGACGGATGTCCAGATCTGCGTGCCGCACGAGCGCGCCGCGCGCATTCACGAAGTTCACATGCTGGCGTTGCATTGCCTGTGCGACGGTGTCGACGCGCAGCTGCTGGGCGACCAGGACAGCGACCCCTCGCCGCTGGTCGCCTAGGCCTGAAAGCCTCGACCCGGCGCCCGATCAGGGCTGCAGGGTCGCGTGCTGCAGTTCAGGTGCGCCCTTGTCCTGCACGCGCCTGAGCAGCTTCTGGTAGGCCTGCGAGTTGCGCAGCAGCTGGCCGCCGAGCGCCCTGAGCCGATCCACGGCGTTGTCGGACAGGAAGAAGGTGGTCGGCAGGTCCATGAAATAGCGCCGCTCCTCGGGGTCCTCGATCGAATCGAAGCTGACATCGATGGCATCAAAGCTCAGGTTCGGGATGGACGCTTCGGCCTGCGCACGCGACATGCCGGCGAGTTGGCGTTCGGCCACCGCGAGGCGCCGCTTGTCGGCCCAGCGCTCCGCGATGTCCTTCAACAGTTCGACTGATTCATAGGAGAAGTGATCGATCGGCACGCTCGACGATTGCAGCAGTTGCGCGAGGATGCCCGGGGCGAGCGGACTCCTGTCCCAGTCGGTTGCCGGCGCGGAGCGCGAATTGACCACCACCACCACGATGCGGCGAAGGCGATCGAAATCAAGTGCCTGCTGGAACGATGGGCTGGTCTCGATCTCCTCCAGCGTCTCGAGCAGTCCCCGCAGGCCGAGGTTGTCGGACACGCCGCCGTCGACGACATGCAGATAGGGCCGGTTGGCGCTGTCCTCCAGGCTCTTCATGTCGCGGTAGCGCAGCAATGCGCGGCCCGCCGGGCGGTCCGGGCCGCCCGGCCTGGTGATGTCCTGGACCCAGGGGGGCATCTGCGCGCCGCAACGCCCGCCATAGTTGTAGTAGGTCACGGGCGAGAGCAGGGCGGGCACGGCCGATGATGTCGCCGCGGCGCGTGCGAGCCGGACCTTGCTCAGGTCCGAGCACAGCAGATCGAAGTGTTCCTGCGAAAAGGGAAAGCGCGCGCCGGTGGAGAGGTCGGTGCCCGTGACGGCCGTCACCGGCGTGGGCTTGCCGATGAGATCGCCGAAGGTGGCTCCGTGGAACAGGATGTCGTCGTAGTAGTCGGCCGCGAGCTCCGAGCGTCCGTACAGTCCGCTGCCGAGCGTGAGCCAGTTCAGCGGGTTGAGTGCGCGTTTCGCGAGGTCGCTCTGCACATTGCGCTTGAGGAATCGCGTCTCGTACTCGGTGAAGAGCTCGTCGCCATAGAGCGCGTAGGCGAGGGCGGTGAAGCTGCCGCCCGACACGGCGGCAATGCCGTCGACCTGCGAGAGCAGGTTGATGGTGTGCCCCCTCACCACGATGTTGGTGCGGCGCAGTTCCTCGAGAACGCCGTAGGAGAAGGCCGCCGCGCGCGTGCCGCCGCCGGAGAAGGTCAGGAGAAAGAGGGTTTGCGCATCATCCTTGTGGCCGTGCGTGCGTTTGAGCAGCTGACCCACGCGGTAGCCGCCCTCGGCATCGACATGGTCGATGCGCGGATTCACGGGGGCCATGGCATTGCAGCCGGCCAGCGCCAGCGCCGCCAGCGCGCAGCCGAGCCGCACGGCGGCAGGCGTCGTCATCCACCCTGGAAGTACCTTCATGGGCATCTCTTTATTCGGGACGTGTTCATGACACGCATTGGCTGTCACGCCTCCCATGGCTTGCAACAGCCGCGCCGTCAGCCTTGCATGGCAGCGCCGACTGGGGTGAATTGTAGGAAGGTATCGCGTCCGACATGCATAGAAGATCCGCGATGACAGCCCGTAACCGGATAGCGAAAACGCTGGGCTACACTCGCCGCAGCCAAGGGCAAGGGGTGCCTCGATCGAGGGTCTGGCCGCTGCGCGGTTCAGAACTTTTGCGTTTCGACCTGCTCCACCTTCGGGACGAGTTCCGCATCTCCCTGACGGGACATTGCGAGCGGCCGGTCCATCGCCCACTTCGAACAACCCGCACTGGAAGGTTCTGCACATGACGAAGACATCCACCTCACGCATTGCCATGGCTCTGGCCGCAGGCGCCATCGCGGCGGCCGGGCTCTCAGCCTGCGTGCCGCTGGTGGTGGGCGGCGCCGCGGCCGTCGGCGCCGGCATGGTGGCGACGGATCGCCGCAGCTCGGGTGCCCAGCTGGATGACCAGGCCATCGAGCTGCGCGGCGCGGCACGCGTGCGCGAGATCGCCAACGACAACATGTATGTCAGCGTCACGAGCTTCAACCGCCAGGTGCTGCTCACCGGCGCAGTCGGATCGGATGCCGACCGTCGCCGGGTCGAGGATGTGGTGAGTCGCGTCGACAACGTTCGCTCGGTGGTGAACGAGCTCACCGTGGGGCCGCCGAGCACCTTCCAGGACCGGTCGAACGATCTCCTGATCAGCGGCAAGGTGAAGGCCTCGCTGCTCGATGCCAGGGACATCTTCGCGAATTCCTTCAAGGTCGTGACGGAGCGCGGTGTCGTCTACCTGATGGGGCTGGCCACGCGGCGCGAGACCGTTCGAGCGACGGACATCGCGCGCGGTGTCTCCGGGGTGGTCAAGGTGGTGCGCGTGGTCGAGATCGTCAGCGAGGCGGAGCTTGCGAACCAGGTCCCGCAAGGACAGCCCGCGCAGTCGGGGGGCTCCGGTGCAGGGCCGGCCTCTCGTTCCAACGTGCCGCTGCCGCCGATGGAGCCGCTGCCGCCGCTCTCGCCGCCTGCTTCCTCGGGCGGTGTGGTCACGACGCCGGTGCGCTGACGCGGCTGCCGGCAAGCGGTGCCGGCCGGCGCTCACGCGCCGGCGGCACCCGGGCCGACATCACTTGAGGCGCGTGATCAGGCTCGAGGTGTCCCAGCGCCCGCCGCCGGCCTGCTGCACATCGGCGTAGAACTGGTCGACCAGCGCCGTCACTGGCAGGCGTGCACCGTTGCGCTTGGCTTCGTCGAGGACCAGGCCGAGGTCCTTGCGCATCCAGTCGACCGCGAAACCGAAGTCGAACTGGCCTGCGATCATGGTCTTGCCGCGGTTGTCCATCTGCCAGCTCTGGGCCGCGCCCTTGCCGATCACGGCCAGCACTTCGTTCATGTCCAGGCCGGCACGCTGGCCGAAGGCGATGGCCTCCGACAGGCCTTGCACCAGGCCGGCGATGGCGATCTGGTTGACCATCTTCGCGAGCTGGCCCGCGCCGCTGGCGCCGAGCAGGGTGACGGCGCGGGCGAAGGCGGCGATCGCCGGGCTCACCCGGTCGAAGGTCGCCGAATCGCCGCCGCACATGACCGTCAGCATGCCGTTCTGCGCGCCTGCCTGGCCGCCGGACACCGGCGCGTCGATGAACTGCAGCCCGCGTGCCAGTGCGGCTGCGGCGAGCTCGCGCGCCACGTCGGCGGACGCGGTCGTGTGATCCACGAATACCGCCCCCTGCGCCATGCCGGCGAAGGCGCCGTCATCGCCGAGCACCACCGAGCGCAGGTCGTCGTCGTTGCCGACGCAGCAGAAGACGAAGTCCGCGCCGGCAACCGCCTCGCGCGGCGTCGGCGCGCTGCGCAGGCTGCTTTTGGCCAGCGGCGCGATTTCCTTCAGCCACGCCGCAGCCTTGGCTGGGCTGCGGTTGTAGACCGCCACCGCATGGCCCGCGAGAGCCAGGTGGCCAGCCATGGGATAGCCCATCACGCCAAGGCCGAGAAAGGCGACTTTCTGCGACGGGATGGGGTCGTAGGTTTTTGGGTTGAGGCTGCTCATGGGGCGCTAGCTTATTCGAGCCGGGGCCCGAATGGGGGAGGTGCATGCCCGGGGGACGCGCCGGGCGGCGCTCAGACGATCGCGAAGTGCTCGGTGCCGGCCGACAGGTCGGTCGTGCGCGCGCGCTGGCTGTTGAGCTTGATCTGCAGGCGCAGGTCGTTGGCCGAATCCGCGTTGCGGATCGCGTCCTCGAAGGAAATCGCGTTGCCCTCGAACAGGTCGTAGAGCGCCTGGTCGAAGGTCTGCATGCCGAGGTTGCGGCTCTTCTTCATGATCTCCTTGATCTCGCCGACCTCGCCCTTGAAGATGAGATCGGAGATCAGGGGCGTGTTGAGCAGGATCTCGACGGCGGCGATGCGGCCGCGTCCGTCTTCGGTCGGGATCAGACGCTGGGAGACGAGCGAGCGCAGGTTGAGCGAGAGGTCCATCAGAAGCTGCGCGCGACGTTCCTCGGGGAAGAAGTTGATGATCCGGTCCAGCGCCTGGTTGGCGCTGTTGGCGTGCAGGGTGGCCATGCAGAGGTGACCGGTTTCCGCGAAGGCCACCGCATGCTCCATGGTCTCGCGGTCGCGGATCTCGCCCATGAGGATCACGTCGGGCGCCTGCCGCAGGGTGTTCTTGAGGGCTGCCTCCCAGCTGTCGGTGTCGATGCCGACCTCGCGCTGCGTGACCACGCAGTTCTTGTGCGGATGAACGAATTCGACCGGGTCCTCGACCGTCACGATGTGGCCATAGGAATTCTCGTTGCGCCAGTCGATCATCGCGGCGAGCGTGGTCGACTTGCCCGAGCCCGTGGCGCCGACCATGATCACCAGGCCGCGCTTGGTCATCGACACGTCCTTCAGCACCTGCGGCATGCCGAGTCCGTCGATGGTAGGCAGCTTGGACGGGATGGTGCGCAGCACCATGCCGACCTTGCCCTGCTGCACGAAGGCGTTGACACGGAAGCGGCCGATGGCGGTGGGCGAGATCGCGAAGTTGCACTCCTTGGTGCGCTCGAATTCCGCGGTCTGGCGGTCGTTCATGATCGAGCGTGTCAGCGCCAGGGTGTGCTGCCCGGTCAGCGACTGTGCCGACACCTTGGTGACCTTGCCGTCGACCTTGATCGCGGGCGGAAAGTCCGCGGTGATGAACAAGTCGCTGCCATTGCGGCTCACCATGAGCTTCAGCAGGTCGTTGATGAACTGGCTGGCTTGATCTCGTTCCATGTCTTTACTCCGGATGCGGACGGCTCGGGGCTTCGGCTTCTCAGCCCGGGAAATTCTCGGGGATCTTGGCCTTGCCGCGTGCTTCGGCGGACGAGATGACATTGCGGCGGACCAGGTCGGTCAGGTTCTGGTCCAGGGTCTGCATGCCCTGGCTGCTGCCGGTCTGGATCGACGAATACATCTGTGCCACCTTGTTCTCGCGGATCAGGTTCCGGATGGCCGGCGTGCCCAGCATGATCTCGTGCGCCGCCACGCGGCCCTGGCCGTCCTTGGTCTTGCACAGCGTCTGCGAAACCACCGCCTGGAGCGACTCCGACAGCATCGCGCGGATCATTTCCTTTTCCTCGCCGGGGAAGACGTCGATGATCCGGTCGATGGTCTTGGCCGCGGACGAGGTGTGCAGCGTACCGAACACGAGGTGACCTGTTTCGGCTGCGGTCATCGCGAGGCGGATGGTTTCGAGGTCGCGCATTTCACCCACCAGGATCGCGTCGGGGTCTTCGCGCAGCGCGGAACGCAGGGCGTTCGCGAAGGACAGGGTCATCGGCCCGACCTCGCGCTGGTTGATCAGGCACTTCTTGGATTCGTGCACGAACTCGATCGGGTCCTCCACCGTGAGGATGTGGCCGTACTCGGTTTCGTTCAGGTAGTTGATCATCGCCGCCAGCGTGGTCGACTTGCCCGAGCCGGTCGGGCCGGTCACGAGCACGAGTCCGCGCGGCTTGAGGGCGAGGTCGCCGAAGATCTTGGGCGCGTTGAGCTGTTCCAGCGTCAGGATCTTCGACGGAATGGTCCGGAATACCGCCGCCGCGCCGCGCGACTGGTTGAATGCGTTCACGCGGAAGCGCGCCAGGCCGTCGATCTCGAAGGAGAAGTCGACTTCGAGGAACTCTTCGTAGTGCTTGCGGTGGGTGTCGCTCATGATGTCGTACACCATGGCGTGCACGGCCTTGTGGTCGAGCGCGTCCACGTTGATGCGGCGCACGTCGCCGTGCACACGGATCATTGGCGGAAGTCCGGCCGAAAGATGCAGGTCGGACGCCTTGTTCTTGACGCTGAAGGCGAGCAGTTGGGTAATGTCCACGAAGCCCCTCGGTGACGTTTTGATACGCTTTGGAAGATTATGACGATGATCGGTGACAAGCTCCAGCAAGTTCGCGGCCGGATCGACCAGGCGTGCCGGGCCGCAGGGCGTGCGCCGGCGAGCGTGCGCTTGCTTGCGGTGTCCAAGACTTTCGGCGCCGAGGCCGTGCGCGAGGCCCATGCCGCCGGGCAGGAGGCCTTCGGCGAGAACTACGTGCAGGAGGGCGTGGCCAAGATCCAGACACTCGCGGACCTGCGCGAGCGGCTCGAATGGCATTGCATCGGTCCGCTCCAGAGCAACAAGACACGCGTCGTCGCCGAGCATTTCGACTGGGTGCACAGCATCGACCGCCTGAAGATCGCCGAGCGCTTGAGCGACCAGCGGCCGGACTCGCTCGGACCATTGCAGGTCTGCCTTCAGGTCAACATCGACGGCGGCCCGAACAAGTCGGGTGTGACGGCCGGGGAGGCCCTGCCGCTTGCCCGCGCCGTGGCGGCCCTGCCGAAGCTGCGCCTGCGCGGGCTGATGTGCATCCCCGAGCCGGCACCGGATTTCGAATCGCAGCGCGCCCTGTTCGTGCGTGCGGCCGACGTTTTTGCGCAACTGCGCGATGCGGGACTCGACGTGGACACGCTCTCCCTCGGCATGTCGTCGGACCTCGAAGCCGCGATCGCCGCCGGCAGCACGATGGTGCGCGTAGGCACCGCGATCTTCGGCGCCCGTTGAGCGCCGGCTTGGCCGGCAAAGCCGACCCGCTTGCCGCAAGCGCATAACCGCCAACGCATTGCGCATATCCCGTGGCGCTGGCGCCGCCGCGGGTCTATCGTCAGGCTTCCGTTCAACCAACAGGGATATTCATGAGCTCGGAACTGTCCTACGTTCAACCGACCGCCAACAGCCCTTGGGGCACCTACCTTTCGCAGGTCGACCGCGTCGTGCCTTACCTGGGCGACCTGGCCCGCTGGGTCGAAACGCTCAAGCGCCCCAAGCGAGCGCTCATCGTCGATGTGCCGATCGAGATGGACGACGGGTCCATCGCCCACTTCGAGGGCTTTCGCGTGCAGCACAACCTCTCGCGCGGACCGGGCAAGGGCGGCGTGCGCTTCCATCCGGATGTCACGCTGGAGGAAGTGATGGCCCTGGCGGCCTGGATGACGGTGAAGACCGCCGCCGTGAACCTGCCCTACGGCGGCGCCAAGGGCGGCATCCGTGTCGATCCGAGGAAGCTCTCGCAGAAGGAACTCGAAAAGATCACGCGCCGCTACACCAGCGAAATCGGCATCATCATCGGACCGCATTCGGACATCCCGGCCCCCGACGTCAACACCAACGCGCAGATCATGGCGTGGATGATGGACACGTACTCGATGAACATCGGCGGCACGGCCACCGGCGTCGTCACCGGCAAGCCGCTGCATCTGGGCGGCTCGCTCGGTCGCGTGAAGGCGACCGGCCGCGGGGTCTTCGTCACCGGTCGCGAGGCCGCCCGGCGCCTCGGCCTCGACCTGCGCGGCGCGCGCGTGGCGGTCCAGGGGTTCGGCAACGTGGGCTCGGTGGCTGCGGAGCTGTTTGCCGAAGCCGGTGCGAAGGTCGTCGCGGTGCAGGACCACACCGGCACGGTGTTCAATGATCGCGGCCTCGATCTGGCGAAGCTGGGCCCGGTCGCCCACTCCGAGGGCGTCGTCGCCTTCAGGGATGCGGAGCGCATCGACAACGAAGACTTCTGGAAACTGAACTGCGACATCCTGATCCCGGCCGCCCTGGAAGGCCAGATCAACGCGGAGCGCGCCCGCACCATCAAGGCACGCCTGGTGCTCGAAGGCGCCAACGGGCCCACGGTGCCGTCGGCCGACGACATCCTGGCCGAGCGCGGCGTGCTGGTGGTGCCCGACGTGATCTGCAATGCCGGCGGCGTGACCGTCAGCTATTTCGAATGGGTGCAGGACTTCTCCTCCTTCTTCTGGGACGAGGCCGAAATCAACGAGCGCCTGGATCGCATCATGATGAATGCGCTCCACCAGATCTGGGACACGGCCGACAAGCACAAGATCACGCTGCGCACGGCCACATTCGCCGTCGCCTGCGAGCGGATCCTCACGGCTCGCCAGGAGCGGGGCCTCTATCCATGAGCGGCAGTCGCCGTTCCATCGGGGCTGTCTTCGCCGCGATGGCCGGGTGGACGCGGCACGCAACATGAGTGCGGCGAGCGTCCCGGCCTTGGCGCTCGCGCGCCTCGACGCATTGCTTGCCGGCGGGCAACGACGGCTGCTGGGCCTGGTCGGCGCGCCGGGATCGGGCAAATCGACGCTCGCGGCCGCGCTGCAATCCCTGCGGCCGGGCACGACGCAGGTGGTGCCCATGGACGGCTTTCACCTCGCGAACGTCGAACTGGCGCGCCTCGGCCGGGCCGGCCGCAAGGGCGCGCCCGACACCTTCGACGGGCTGGGCTACGTGGAACTGCTCAGGCGGCTGAAGACTCAGCGCGAGGGCGAGATCGTGTACGCGCCGGAGTTCCGGCGCGAGATCGAGGAGCCGATCGCCGGCGCGATCGCCGTGCTGCCCGACACCCGCCTCGTGGTCACCGAGGGCAATTACCTCCTGCTCGACGAGGCGCCCTGGTCCGGAATCCGCGATCTGCTCGACGAAGTCTGGTACGTGGAGGTCGACGACGTCCTGCGCACGCAGCGCCTGGTGCACCGGCACGAGCAGTTCGGACGCAGCCGCGAGGCGGCCCTGGCATGGGTGGCGCATACCGACGAGCCCAACGCACGCCTGATCGCCGCCACGCGCGCGCGGGCGCACCACCTCGTCCGCTGGGAGGAGTGAAGCGCAGGGAACGCGGGGGCCTCAGGTCTGTCGAAGCAGGGCCGCCGCCTTCGGGCGCCGTCTCACGCTAGCATTCCGATTCCAGATATCCCTCCGCCTGCCATGCGCTCCCCGTTTCCATCCGCCGTCGCCACGCTGCTTGCCGCTTCGCTCCTTGCAGGCTGCGCGACGTCACGGCGCGTCTCCTACGAACCCGAGGAATTCGATTCCACCACCACCCACACGCACAGCTATGCCGCCACCGAGGCGCAGACCTGCGAGGCCGCGCGGCGCGCGCTCCTGAGCCAGGGTTACATGCTCATGGCCGGAAACGCCGAAACGGTCACCGGGCGCAAGAGCTTCCAGCCCGACGCCGAGGTCCATGTCGAGGTGGAGTTCCGCGTCGTGTGCGCGCGTGACGTCAGGGGCAAGTCCGGCACCGGCAGCACCCTTGCGTTCGCGAGCGCGCTGCAGGACCGCTATGGCATCAAGAAGGTCAACAATTCCGCCAGCGTCGGCGTGGGCGCGCTCGGTTCGCTGTCGCTGCCTTTCTCGTCGAGCGACGATGCGCTGGTCAAGGTGGCCAGCGAGACTCTGACCGACGAACGCTTCTACGACCGCTTCTTCGCGCTGCTGGATCGATACCTGCCGGCGGTGACCGAGGCCATGCCGGCCGCGGCTGTGTCCGGCGCATCGGCCGTGCCGGCGCGCGTCGCGCCGCAGGCTCCGGCGGCGGCCGCTCCGGTTGCTCCGGCAGCGCCGGCCCCGGCCACGGCGCCCGTGACCGTGCCGGCACCGGCCGAGCCGACATCGCTACCCGTGTCGCCGTCGCCCACCCGAGGCTGAGATCCGCACGGGCTTCAGCGCGTCAGGGTCGACTTCCCGAACAGGCTCTCGATCAGTTCCACCGCGACCTCCGCGGTGCCGTTGCGTATGTCCAGTGCCGGGTTGAGTTCGACCACGTCGACCGAGCCGAGCCGCCCGGTGTCGGCAATCATCTCCATGCACAACTGCATCTCGCGCCAGGTCGGGCCGCCGCGCACGGCGGTTCCCACGCCGGGCGCATAGTCCGGGTCGAGGCAGTCGAGGTCGAAGCTCACATGCAGGTGGGTGTTCTCGTCCACGTCCTGCAGGGCTTCCATCATCGTCGTGCGCATGCCGTGCTCGTCGATGTGGCGCATGTCGAAGGCGTTCAGGCCGAGGGTCCGGATCGCGGACCGCTCGTCGGTGTCCACGCTGCGGATGCCGATGAATCGGATCGCGTCGTGCTCGATCGCGGCGCGCTCCCCGCTCCAGCCGGTCAAGGGCGCCGGGCCATGCCCGAGCAGGCAGGCCACCGGCATGCCGTGGATGTTGCCGCTGGGGCTGGTGTCTTGCGTGTTGACGTCCGAATGCGCATCGAGCCAGAGGACGCGCAGCTTCTGCCCCCGCTTGCGCACATGCCATGCAATCGCGCTGATGGAGCCGATCGCGAGGCAATGGTCGCCGCCGAGCAGGATGGGCAGATGGCCGGCGCCCAGGGCGTGGTCGGTTGCGTCGTACACTGCGCGATTCCAGGTGCGCACCTCGTCGAGGTGCCGCAGGGTGTGCAGGCGCGCGGGCGTGGGTTCTGTCCGCGGCCTTCCGGGCCCGGACAGGTTGCCGCGGTCCATCACCGTGAAGCCAAGCCGCTCCAGCGTGCCGGCGAGGTCAGCCACCCGCAACGCGTCGGGCCCCATGCCGGCACCGCGTACGCTGGCTCCCACGTCCGTGGGCGCGCCGATCAGTTCGAGTGTCGCGGTCATTCGTCGGGACTCCTTGAGGTCTACTTGCAGATCAGCAATCAGACCTGCGAGTAGATCACCGAACGGGCGCTTGCGGCACTGCCTTCAAGGCCGCGCCATCTTGCATTCGGTGCCTTGCGCCAACTCGTTGCCGCTGTAGACCGCGTCGGTGCGGAAGCCGTAGTTCGTGCCTTCCCAGCCGACCTTCACCGACTTGCCGTCGACCGGCGCGATGGTATTGACCACCTGCGGCAGCAGCAGCTGGTGGTCCTCCGCGCGCATGCGCACCGGGCCGACGACCGAATCGAATGTCAGATCCTCGAAGGCGTGCGCCACTTTCACCGTGTCGGTGCTGCCCGCCTTGTTGATCGCCGCGGCGAGCAGGCGCGGCGTCATCTCGATGCGCGGTGCGAGGAAGTCCTTGCCCGTCTTTGCCTTGTAGCTCTTCGCGAGCGCATCCACCCTGGGCGTGTCGGCCTCGCCCGGATGCCATTCGGCCACCCAGGTGAGCTGCCCCAGCCTGGCCTGCGAGACCGCCAGCACCGTGCCCGGCACCGAGCCCGCGCTGTGGTTGAAGTAGCGCAGGTCGTAGCCCGCGTCGCCGGCGGCCTTGAGCAGCAGCGTCATGTCCTGGCCCCAGTTGCCGGTGATCACCGAATCGGCGCCGGCCTGCCTGATGTTGGCGACATAGGGCGCGAAGTCCTTCACCCGGCCGATGGGATGCAGGCTCTCGCCGACGAACTGGATGTCCGGCCGGGCGAGCCCGACGAGCTGGCGACCGTAGCCCGCCCACTGCTTGCCGTGTGCATAGTCCTGGTTCAGCAGGTAGACCTTCTTCACGTCCGGCGTCTTCTTGATGTAGTTGGCGATGGCTTTCATCTTCATCGCCGTGTTTGCATCCGTCTGGAAGTGCCAGAAGCTGCACGACTTGCCGGTCAGCTCGGGATCGATGGAGGAGTGGTTCAGCACCAGCAGCTCCTTGCCCGGATTGCGCTGGTTCCAGCGGTTGACCGCCTGCACCAGCGCGCTCACCACCGACGAGCCCGAGCCGCCGGTGACGATGGCGCGTGCGCCCTGGTCGATGGCCGACTGCAGGGCGCTCTGGCTTTCCTGCGCGGAGAGCTTGCTGTCGAACTGCAGCAACTGGAGCCGGGTGCCGCCGAGCACGCCACCCTTGGCATTGATGTCCTCGATCGCGTACTGCGTGTGCGTGAGCATCAGCTCGCCCACATTCGCGAACGGCCCCGAGAGCGGATCGATGTAGGCGATCTTGTAGGTCTGCTGGGCATGCGCGGCGCCGGCGGCGAGAAGCATGGCGGCCGAAACGGGCGCGAGCAGGCGAGGGCGTTTCATCGGCAGTCTCCGGACAGGATGGTTGGAAGGAAGGCGCAAAGGACGTGCGGCGCACTCAACCGCCGCGCTCGCGCAGCCCGAGAACGCGCCAGGCGAGCAAGGACAACTCGGCCACCACTTCGTCGGGTGACAGCCGGCCGTCGGGCCGGTACCAGCTGTACAGGAAGCCGGGCAGGCTGCAGGCGGCGAGCGCCGTGATCTTGGTCTCGCGGAAGTCCAGGTCGCCGTCGCGGCGAGCCTCTTCGAGCAGCGGACACAGCTGGTCGTAGAAGTGGTGCGCGAGCTTCTTCTGCGCTGCCAGGTACTCGGGGCGATAGACCTGCGGTTCCTTGTAGGCGAAGAAGGCGCAGGGATGGTGCGTGACCGTTGCGCGGATCAGTCCCTCGATGCCGTCCTTGATCTTGTCGATCGCCCGGCGCGGGTCGTCCGCGGCGAAGTCCAGGGCGGTGAAGCAGTCCACCGCGGGCCGCCACGACAGCGTCTCGAAGATCTCCTGCTTGTCCCGGAAGTAGTAGTACACGAAGGGCTTGGTCACGTCGAGTGCGCGCACGATCTGCGCCATCGTGGTGTTCGCATAGCCCTGCGCGGCGAAGAGCTGCGCGGCGGCCTGCAGGATGCGTTCGCGCTGCACGTCCGTGCCCGCGGTGGCGGCGCGCTGCCTGCCGGTGCCTTGCGGGCGGTCGTTGCGCCCAGAGGGTTTGTGCGGTGTCGCGGAGGTTATACCCATGGGTAGGATTGTTGGTGCACCATCGCCGCATTGGCAAGCGCCCGCGCTTCATCGATAACCCTGAGAGAGTGACGCCATGGAGACAACCCGACCGGCCCATCGACCGCAGCAGCCGCTGCACGAGTACCTGCGCGCGCATGCGCGCGAACGTCCGGGCCATCCGGCCTGCATCTGGTATGGCCAGGCGATGAGCTACGCCGAGCTCGATGCCGCGAGCGACGCCTTTGCGGCGCGGCTGCAGGCGATCGGCGTGAAGAAGGGCGAGCCGGTGGTGCTCTTCCTCAACAACTGCCCGCAGTACCTGGTCGCGCACTTCGGCATCCAGAAGATCGGCGCCATCGTGTGCCCGAGCGGCCCGCTCAACAAGGAGCACGAGCTGGCCTACCAGGTCAACGACCTCGGTGCGCGCGTGATCGTCGCCGCCGCCGGGCTGATGCCCGTGGTCGACAAGGTCCGTGCCTCGAGTCCGCTCGCGCACGTGTTTGTGGTGCACTATGCCGACCTGCTGCCCGCGCAGGCCACGCTCGACATCCCGGCCGAGCTGGCCGCCGCGGGCGACGCGGCGCGTGTCGTTCCCGAAGGCGTGGAGGACTTCCTCGCCGTCATGCGAAGCGATGCGCGCCCCGCGCCGGTGGAGCTCGCGCTCGACGACGTGGCGCTCATGACCTACACATCCGGCACCACCGGCCTGCCCAAGGGCGCGATGCTGAGCTACGGCAATGCGCTCTTCAAGACCTGCGCCGCGGCCGACTGCAATGGCGTCACTGCCGACGACGTGCTGCTCTCCATTGCGCCGCTCTATCACATCGCCGGCATGCTGATGGGCGTGAACGTCCCGGTGCTCGCCGGCGCGACCTCGGTGCTGCTGCATCGCTTCGAGCCGCGGGCGGTGCTGCAGGCCATCGAGCGCTATCGCGTGAGCTGGTGGTACAGCATCGCGCCGATGAATGTCGCGTGCATGCAGGTGCAGGACATTGCGCGTTTCGACCTGTCGAGCCTGCGCATGAATCCGGTCACCAGCTTCGGCATCGCCTTCACCGAGTCGCTCGCGCGGCAATGGCGGGGCTTCGCCGCGAACTGCAGCTCCTTCGAGGCCGCCTACGGGCTGAGCGAGACCCACACCTGCGACACCTACACGCCGCATCATGCGCCGCGCTGGGGCACGCAGGGCGTGGCGGTGCCTGGCGTGACGATCCGCATCATCGACACCGACACCGGCGCGGACAAGCCCTCGGGCGAGATCGGCGAGATCGTGCTGACCAGCCCCGGCACCTTCAAGGGCTACTGGAACAAGCCCGAGGCAACGGCGGCCACGCTGCGCAACGGATGGGTCCACACGGGCGACATGGGCAAGCTCGACGCGGACGGCTATCTCACCTTCATCGGCCGCTTCAAGGAAATGATCAAGGTCTCGGGCTACAGCGTCTTCCCCGAGGAGGTCGAGAGCATCCTCATCAAGCATCCCGCCGTCGCGCAGGCCGCGGTGATCGCGCAGCCCGATGCGGAGAAGGGCGAGGTGGTGAAGGCCTTCATCGTCAGGAAGCCCGGTGCTGAACTCGATGCCGATGCGCTGATCGCCTGGTCGCGCGAGAACATGGCCAGCTACAAGGCGCCGCGCATCGTGCGCTTCATCGACGCGTTGCCGACCACCGGCGCGGGCAAGGTGCTGCGGCGCCTGCTCAAGGACTGACTTCCGGGCCTCCCGCCGCGCGCGGGCCCCGCCATTGATTCAAAGCGAATGTTCAACAAAGTTCTGATTGCGAATCGCGGCGAGATCGCCGTGCGGCTGGTGCGCGCGCTGCGCGACCTCGGCATTGCGAGCGTGGCCGTCCATGCGAAGGACGATGCCCGCGCGCTGCATGTGCAACTCGCCGACGAAGCGGTGGCGCTCGCGGCCACCGGTCCTGCGGCCTACCTCGACATGGCGGCGCTGATCGCGATCGCGCGCGAGCGTGGATGCGATGCCGTCCATCCCGGCTACGGATTCCTCAGCGAGCGTGCGGACTTCGCCCAGGCCTGCGCCGACGCCGGACTGCGCTTCATCGGCCCCACGCCGGAGCAACTGGCGCTCTTCGGCGACAAGGCGCGGGCACGCGAACTGGCGCAGCGCTGCGACGTGCCGGTCATGCCCGGCAGCGCCGGCGCTGTCACGCTGGCAGAGGCCCAGGCCTTCTTCGTCGAACAGCAGGCCGATGGCGCCGGCGTGATGGTCAAGGCGATCGGCGGCGGCGGCGGTCGCGGCATGCGGGCGGTGCTGCAAGCGCAGGACCTGGCCGAGGCGCATGCGCGCTGCACCTCCGAGGCGCGCGCCGCCTTCGGGGTCGATGGCGTCTACGTCGAGCGGCTGATGCGCAACGCGCGCCACATTGAAGTGCAGGTGCTGGGCGACGGACGGCAGGTGGCGAGCCTGGGCGAGCGCGAATGCACGCTGCAGCGCCGCTTCCAGAAGCTGGTCGAGATCGCGCCGAGCCCTTCCTTGTCGCCTTCCCTTCGCGAGGCCGTCACGCGGGCCGCGCTGCGGATAGCGCAGGCGGTGAAGTACGAGGGCCTCGGCACCTTCGAATTCCTGGTCGACGACTCGTCGTCTTCACTGCCCTTTGTCTTCATCGAAGCCAATCCGCGCCTGCAGGTCGAGCATACGGTCACCGAGGCGGTCACCGGGCTGGACCTGGTCCAGTTGCAGATCGGCGTGGCCGCCGGCGCAGATCTTGCCGCGCTCGGCATCGAGCCCGGTCGGACCGCGGCGCATCGCGGCTTCGCGGTGCAGTGGCGGATCAACGCCGAAACCCTGGACGTCCATGGGCAGGCGCGGCCTTCGGGCGGCACGCTGGCGCGCTTCGACCTGCCGGCCGGCCCGGGCATTCGCATCGACACGCACGGCTATGCGGGCCTGGCGCCCTCGCCGCACTACGACACTCTGCTGGCCAAGCTGATCGTGCAGTCCTCGTCGCCCCGTTTCTCCGATGTGCTGCGGCGTTCGCTGCGCGCGCTGGAGGAGTGCCGCATCGAGGGCATCGCCACCAATCTCCCGTTGCTGCGCGCGATTGCGACGCGGCAGGAGTTCGAGACGCAAGCGGTGCACACGCGCTTTGTCGAAGCCCATCTGGCAGACCTCCTCGCCGCGGCGGCGCATCTCGGCGCGGAGCATGCAAGGGCTCCGCTGCCGCCCGTGGCCGCCGAAACGACCCGGCCGATGCCTGAGGTGGAGGGCGATCACGACGGCCCGGTGGTGAAGGCGCCGATGCCATCGAAGCTGGTGCAGTTCGAAGTGGATGTGGGCGACGTGGTGCCGGCCGGCGCGCAGCTGGGCGTGCTCGAAGCCATGAAGATGGAGCACCTGCTGCATGCGCCCGAGGCAGGCCGCGTGATCGCGCTGCTGGCGTCGCCCGGCGACTACCTGGTCGAAGGGCAGTCGCTGCTGAGGCTGGAGCCTGTGGATGCGCAGGCGGTCGACGCGGAACGGCAGGTCGAGCGCGACCTGGACGAGATCCGGCCCGACCTGCAGAAGGTGATCGATCGCCATGCCTTCACGCTGGACGCGAATCGCGCATCCGCCGTGGCCAGGCGGCATGCGCAGGGCGGCCGCACCGCGCGCGCCAACATCGCCGACCTGTGCGATCTGGCGGACGATCCGGGCAACTTCACCGAATACGGCGCGCTGGCCATCGCGGCGCAGACGCGCCGGCGGGCGCTCGACGACCTGATCGCCAACACGCCGGCCGACGGCATGGTGACCGGCATCGGCAGCGTCAATTCCCGGCAGTTCGGCGCCGAGAAGTCGCGCTGCGTGGTCATGGCCTACGACTACACGGTGCTCGCCGGTACGCAGGGCTTGCGCAACCACCAGAAGACGGACCGCATGCTGGGCATCGCGCACCAGTTGCGATTGCCGGTGGTGCTCTTCGCCGAAGGCGGCGGCGGGCGGCCCGGCGATACCGACATGCCGATCGTCGCGGGTCTCAACAACCACACCTTCAGCCAGTTCGCGGCGCTCTCGGGCAAGGTGCCGGTGGTGGGCGTCGCGCATGGCCGATGCTTCGCAGGCAATGCGGCGCTGCTGGGCTGCGCCGACGTGATCATCGCCACCGAGGCCAGCAACATCGGCATGAGCGGTCCCGCGATGATCGAAGGCGGCGGGCTCGGCAGTTTCGCGCCGGAGCAGATCGGACCGAGCGGCGTGCAGTCGCGCAACGGCGTGATCGACATCCTCGTCAAGGACGAGGCGGAGGCCGTGGCGGCGGCCAGAAAATACCTCTCCTATTTCCAGGGGCCGACACGCGACTGGGAATGCGCCGATCCGCGCGCCCTGCGGCATGCCGTGCCCGAGAACCGGCTGCGCGTGTACGACGTGCGCGCCGCGATGCGCGGTGTGGCCGACACGGGATCGCTGCTGGAATTGCGCGCCGGCTTCGGCGCCGGCATCGTGACCGCGCTCGCGCGCATCGAGGGGCGGCCGGTGGGGCTGCTCGCGAACAATCCGCACCATCTCGGCGGCGCCATCGACGTGGAGGCGGCGGACAAGGCCGCACGCTTCATGCAGCTGTGCAATGCACACGGGCTGCCGCTGGTCGCGCTGTGCGACACGCCCGGCTTCATGGTCGGGCCCGACATCGAGGCCGAGGCGCAGGTGCGCCATGTGTGCCGCATGTTCATGGTGGCCTCGCATCTGCGCGTGCCGTACTTCGCCGTCGTGCTGCGCAAGGGCTACGGCCTGGGCGCGCAGGCGATGACCGCCGGCGGTTTCGATGCGCCGGTGTTCACCGTTGCCTGGCCGACGGGGGAGTTCGGCGCCATGGGGCTCGAAGGTGCGGTGCGGCTCGGTTTCCGCAAGGAACTCGAAGCGGCCGCCGAAGGGCCCGAGCGCGACGCGCTGTTCAAGCGCCTGGTCGCGCAGCAGTATGCGAACGGCGAGGCGATGCACATGGCGCAGACGCTGGAGATCGATGCGGTGATCGATCCGGCCGACACGCGCGCCTGGCTGGTGCGCGGGCTCGCCTCGGCCGGCGCGATGGAGCGCGGCGCGAGTCCCTTCGTCGACACCTGGTGACACGCGCGATGCGTTGATCCCCGCGCGCGGCGGCAGGCGTCCGTACACTGGGACGCTTTCGCATGACCTTCGTTGCACGATTCCTCGGCGCGCTGCTGGTCCTCGTCCTCGCGTCGACGGTGCCGGTCCAGCCGCGGCCTCGGGCCGCGGCCGATGCGCGCTGGACGGCGAGCTGGATCGCGGCGCCGCAGGACTATCGACAGCTCATCGTGCTGTTTCCGCCCGACGCCTCGTCAGCGCCAGCGGCCTTCCATGGACAGAGCCTGCGCGAGCAGTTGAGGCCCTCGATCGGCGGCCAGAGCGTGCGCGTGCGCTTCTCGAATCGCTTCGGCCGCGCACCGCTGCACATCGCATCGGCCAGCGTGGCGCATGGCGTCGGCGAAGCAGCGGTTTCGCCGGCGAGCCTGCGACGGCTGAGCTTCGGCGGTCGCGACGACATCACCATCGCGCCGGGTGCCGAAGCCTGGAGCGACGCCGCGGGGTTCGCCGTCGAGCCCGGGCAGGTCGTTTCGGTGAGCTTCCATCTGGATCTGCCGACTGCCTATGCGACCGTGTACCGCCTCGCGCCCGGCGCGACATGGACGACTCCCGGCGATGCAGTCATGCGCGGCGCCTGGCGCCATGCGAGCGCGGCCACGTGGAATCACATCGTCACCGGCCTGGACGTGACGGGTGGTCCGGTGGCGCGGGTCGTGGTCGCCTTCGGCGATTCGATCACGGAAGGGACTGGTGCCGAAGAGAAGTGGCCCGCCGCGGCGCGCTATCCCGATCGGCTGGCGGCCCGACTGCGCGGCCGCACGGATGCGCAGTCGGGCCCGGTGGCGGTCCTCAACGCAGGTATTGCCGGCAATCGACTGCTGGCCGAGCCGATCGGCACCCGGGGCGTGGAGCGCTTCGCGCGCGACGTGCTGGACCAGAGCGGCGTGACGCACGTGCTGATCCTGATCGGCATCAACGACATCGGATTCTCCTTCCCCGAGGGAACGAAGGGCGCAGCGCCGCCGCCCACGTCCGAGCAGATCACGGAAGGCCTCTCGCGATTGATCGCACAGGCACATGCCAGGGGTGTGAAGGTCCTGCTGGGCACCTTGCTGCCTTTTCAGGGGGCCGCCTACTGGAGTGAGGAGAAGGAGCTGCGCCGGCAGGCCGTGAATCACTGGATTCGCAGCCGTCGCGACGTGGAGGCGGTGGTGGATTTCGATGTGGCCCTGAGAGACCCGACCGACCCGCTGAGCTTGAATCCCGTGTACGACAGCGGCGATCACCTGCACCCGGGCAACGCGGGCTATGCGGCGATGGCCGCGGCGGTGGACTTGCAGGTGCTGGAGAAATAGCCGGCGCAGGCGGCAGTGCCGCGCGCTGCGGCTACAGGAAGCGGAACACCAGCGGCATGAGCAGGGCCGCGAGCACGACCTGCATGCCGAGCGCGAGTCCCGCGTAGGCGCCTGCATTGGGATCCACGTGCAGCGCGCGTGCGGCGCCGATGCCGTGCGCCGCGGTGCCGAGCGCGAAGCCGCGGGCTGCATAGCCATCGGTATCGGTGGCGATCCGGAGCGCGTCGAACAGGTACTTGCCGGAGAGTGCGCCGATCATGCCGGTCAGCACCGCGAACACGGCCGACAGGGCGGGGATGCCGCCGATCTTCTCGGAGATGCCCATGGCCACGGGGGCCGTGACGGATTTGGGCGCGAGCGAGAGCACGACATCGTGCGGCAGGCCCATCGCCCACGCGAGCACGACGGCCGAACCGCCGGCCGCGGCGCCGCCCAGCAGCGAGGCGAGCACCAGTCGTCCGAAGCGCGCGCGAAGCTCCGCGCGCCGCTGCCAGAGCGGCCATGCAAGCGCGACCACGGCCGGGCCGAGGAGGAAGTGGATGAACTGCGCACCCGCGAAGTAGGTCTGGTAGTCGACCCCTGTCGCGAGCAGCCCGCAGGCCAGCGCCATCACGGACCACAGCACCGGATTGGCCCACGGCGCGCCGCCGAGCCGCACGTACGCGGCCTGGGCCAGGACATAGACGACCAGTGTCGCGCTGAGGCCGAAGAGCGGCGTCGCCGACAGATAGATCCACAGTTCGACGAAGCGCGGCATGCGTTCAGGCTTTTCTTGCGCGGTCCGGCCAGTACAGCACCAGCACGGTCACCGCGAGGCCGATCCAGGTCGACAGCACGATGATGAACAGCATGCGCCCGCCGTACTGGGCGAGCAGCGCCAGATGCGTCATCACGCCGACGCCGACCGGCACGAAGAGCAGCGACAGGTGCGTGAGCAGGAAGGCGGCGCATTCGGCCACCGGCTCGCGCACCACTGCGAAGCGCAGGCCGGCGAGCAGCAGCACCATGCCCAGCACCGGACCCGGCAAAGGCAGCGAGAAGCCGCGCGAGAGCATCTCGCCGATGGATTGGAACACCAGCAGCCAGGCCATCCCGCGCAATCCCTTCATCGAGCGGCGCCCTTCTTCAGAAACGCGGCAGGTCGGGATGCGGCAGGCGCCCGCCGCGCACCACTTCCTTGCCGTACTCGGCGCAACGCTGCAGCGTCGGGATCTTCTTTCCGGGATTGAGCAGTCCGGAGGGATCGAAGGCCCGCTTGACGCCGAGCATCTGCTCGTTCTCGGCCGCGGTGAACTGCACGCACATGCTGTTGAGCTTTTCCACGCCCACCCCGTGCTCGCCCGAGATGGTGCCGCCCATGGCGACGCTGGTCTCGAGAATGTCGGCACCGAAGAGCTCGCAGCGGTGCAGCTCGTCGGGGTCATTGGCGTCGAACAGCACCAGCGGATGCAGGTTGCCGTCGCCTGCGTGGAAGACATTGCAGCAGCGCAGGCCGTACTTCTTTTCCATCTCCTGGATCGCCAGGAGAATGTCGGCCAGGCGCTTGCGGGGGATGGTGGAGTCGAGGCACATGTAGTCGGGGCTGATGCGGCCCGAGGCCGGGAAGGCGTTCTTGCGGCCGCTCCAGAACTTCAGGCGCTCGTCCTCGTCGCGGCTCACCGCGATGGCGGTGGCGCCGCATGCGCGCAGCACCTCGCTCATGCGGCCGATCTCTTCCTCGACCTCCTCGGGCGTGCCGTCGGATTCGCACAGCAGGATGGCCGCGGCGTCGAGGTCGTAGCCGGCGTGGACGAAGTCCTCGACCGCGGCGGTCATGGGCTTGTCCATCATTTCCAGCCCGGCGGGAATGATGCCGGCGGCGATCACCGCAGCCACCGCGTCGCCCGCTTTGCGCACATCGTCGAAGCTGGCCATGATGCAGCGCGCGAGCTGCGGCTTGGGCACGAGCTTGACCGTGATCTCGGTCGCGACGGCGAGCATGCCCTCGCTGCCGATCACGAGCGCGAGCAGGTCGAGCCCCGCCGCGTCGAGCGCCTCGCTGCCGAACTGGACCGGCTCGCCGTCGGCGGTGAAGCCGCGCGCGCGCAGCACGTTGTGCACGGTGAGGCCGTACTTCAGGCAGTGCACGCCGCCCGAGTTCTCGGCCACGTTGCCGCCGATGGTGCAGGCGATCTGGCTCGATGGGTCGGGTGCGTAGTAGAGGTTGTAGGGCGCGGCGGCCTCGCTGATCGCGAGATTGCGGACGCCGCACTGGACCACGGCCGTGCGGCTTTCAGGGTCGATCCTCAGGATCTTGTTGAACCTGGCCAGCGAGAGTGTCACGCCGCGCGCGTTCGGCATCGCGCCGCCGGAAAGGCCGGTGCCCGCGCCGCGGGGGACCACGGGCACGCCCAGCGCGTGGCAGGTGCGCAGCACGGCCTGGACCTGCGCTTCGTCCTCGGGCAGCGCGACGGCCATCGGCCGCTGGCGATAGGCGGTCAGCCCGTCGCATTCGTAGGGGACGGTGTCTTCCGGCTGCCAGATCAGCGCATGCTCGGGCAGGTGGGCTTTCAGGGCCTGCACCACTCGCGCCTGCAATTCGGACGCCTGCATCAGGTCCTGCTGGTCGGGCGTGAGCGGTGCGTTCATGATGCAGGCCTCCTGCGGCAAACCTATTTGAAGATGACGGTCCGGTGGCCGTTCAGCAGCACCCGGTGCTCGCTGTGCCACTTGACGGCGCGGGCGAGCACCTGGGTTTCAGTGTCGCGGCCGCGCGCGGTGAGGTTCTCGACCGTGTCGGTATGGTCGGTGCGTTCCACATCCTGTTCGATGATCGGGCCCTCGTCGAGGTCGGCGGTCACGTAGTGGGCGGTGGCGCCGATCAGCTTCACGCCGCGGTCGTGCGCCTGGTAGTAGGGTTTTGCGCCCTTGAAGCTGGGCAGGAAGGAGTGGTGGATGTTGATCGCCCGCCCCGCGAGCCTGCCGCAGAGGTCGTTGCTCAGGATCTGCATGTAGCGCGCCAGCACCACCAGCTCGGCACCCTCGGCGTCGATGATCTCGATCTGGCGCGCCTCGGCCTGCGACTTGGTCGCGGCGCTGACCGGGATGTGGTGGAAGGGCACGTTGTAGCTCGCGGCCAGCTGATAGAAGTCCCGGTGGTTCGAGATGATGGCGCGCACATCGATGGCCAGCAGTCCGCTCTTCCAGCGGAACAGCAGGTCGTTCAGGCAGTGACCCTCCTTGCTGACGAGAATGACCGTCTTCATCGGCTGGGCGGCCGGATTGAGCTTCCAGCGCATGCGGAAGGGCTCGGCCAGCGTCTTGAGGCCTTCGCGCAGTGCGGCTTCGCTGTGATCGCCGCAGGCGAATCGCACCCGCATGAAGAAAAGACCGGTGTGATGGTCGTTGTACTGCGCCGCTTCTTCGATGTTGCCGCCGCGTTCGAGCAGGAAGCCGGAGACGGCGTGGACGATGCCGGTGCGGTCGGGGCAGGAGAGGGTGAGGATGTACGCGGGATTCATAAGGCCGGCCATTGTCGCAGGGCAGCCGCCGGGCCCGGGCGGTGCCAGAATCGCCTTTTACCCCTCTTTGTTGCACAGCGCGTATTCGCGAGGAGCGATTCATGGCCTACAACGATTTCAGCATGGACAGCCAGTGGCTGCCCTTCACACCGAACCGCCATTTCAGGAAGGACCCCCGTGTCTTCGTGGCCGCCGACGGGATGGAATTCGTGACGCACGAAGGCCACAAGGTGATCGACGGCATCTCCTCGTTGTGGTGCGTGGGCGCGGGCCACAACCGCAAGCCGATCAACGAGGCGATCAAGAAGCAGCTCGACACCCTCGACTACGCCACCGCCTTCCAGGTCAGCAATGACAAGGCCTTCCGGGCCGCGGAGATGATCGCGGGGATGGCGCCGGGCGATCTCAACAAGGTGCTGTTCTGCAATTCGGGCAGCGAGGCTGCCGACACCTCGCTGAAGGTCGCGCTGGCCTACCACCGGGCGCGCGGCGAGGGCCACCGCAATGTGTTCATCGGCCGCGAGAAGGGCTATCACGGCGTGGGCTTCGGCGGCATGTCCGTCGGCGGCATTCCGGGCAACCGCAAGGTGTTCGGCTCGGCCTTCCTGCCGCGGGTGGACCACATGCGTTTCATTCACGACCCGGTGAACAACGCCTTCATCCACAACGAGCATCCGGTGTGGACCGAAGACCCGCTGGACGAGCTCGAGCAGCGCATCCTGCCGCTGCACGATCCGAGCAACGTGGCGGCCATCATCGTCGAGCCCGTGGCTGGTTCGGCCGGCTGGTATCTGCCGCCCAAGGACTACCTGCAGCGGTTGCGCGGGATCTGCGACAGGCACGGCATCCTGCTGATCTTCGACGAGGTGATCACGGGCTTCGGCCGCATGGGCACCAACTTCGCGTCCGACTTCTACGGCGTCGTGCCCGACATGCTGAACTTCGCCAAGTGCGTCACCAACGGCGTCATTCCGCTGGGCGGGGTGATCTGCCGCGACAAGCTCTACGACGCCATGATGAACACCCAGGCGCCCGAGCATGTGGTGGAGTTCTTCCACGGCTATACCTACTCGGGCCATCCGGTGGCGTGCGCGGCAGCCATCGCGACGCTGGACCTGTACCGGCAGGAGCGGCTCTTCCATCGTGCGGGTGAAATGGGCAAGGTTCTGGGCGACGCCTTCCACAGCACGTTCAAGGGCCTGCCGAACGTCATCGGCATCCGCAGCATGGGTCTGGCAGCGGCGGTGGAGCTGGCGCCGGTGAGCGGCCTGCCGGGCAAGCGCGCCTACGACATCTTCCTCGACTGTTTCCACAAGGGGTCGCTGGTGCGGCCCGCGGGCGACGTGCTGGTGATCGCGCCGCCCTACATCGTCGAGAAGTCGCACATCGACACGCTGGTCAATACGCTCGCGGATTCGATCAAGGCCCACGCCTGAGGGCGCAGAAGGGGCGGCGGCCTCACTCAGCGAGGCAAACGTGCCGGCAGTCTGAGGCCCGCGCAGTAATCCTGCTCGGGGAGCGCCGGGGTCTCCCAGACCTCGTCGAACGCTCCGGCGCCTTCGACGGGCGGTCCGGCCCGCAGTTGCACTGTCTTGACCGACAGGTCGCTGGGGAGGTGGGCCGGCACGCCGATCTCGCGGCGCGTGTGGCCGGCGCCGCTGAGCAGCAGCACCGTCTTGCCTGGCTGGCGCGCCTTCAGGATGGCCTGCGCCATCGCCCGGTCGCGAGCGATCTGGACGCGTGTCATCGGCTGGATCTGCGATTCGGGCAGCAGATAGCAATGGCCGCTGCGCACCGCGGCCTGCTGCGCGGCCAGCGCTTGCGCGTCCAGCTGGACGTCGAGCGAGACGTCGGCCATTGCGTCCTGGATGTGCTCGTTCGGCATGTTCGCGCCGACCACCGGTACCCCGGCGCGCACCGCCGCCATGATGGCGGGCGCATAGTTTTCCCAGGCCCAGGCCTTGTCGTTCCAGGTGAGGGCGGTTCGCACCTGGGATTCGGTCGCTTCCGGCAGGAGGTAGCCGGTGTCGTTGCCCTCCTCGGCCATTTCCAGCGCCAGCGCTGCCAGCCGGCCCTGGGCGATCAGTGCCTCGACCGTCTGGCGTTCGAGCACGTGATGCTCGGGCGCATCGTGCTGTTCGCCCACCAGCAGGACATCGGCCGGAAGGAGCGACGACATGCGATGGGCCACCGGGCGAGTGTCCGGGGCTGGCACCGGCGCCGGCGGTGCGGATGCGGCACAACCCACGAGGGCTGCCACGGCGGTGACGAGCGCAGCGCAGGACCACCGAAGCGACGGTGCGTGAAAGCGTGAACGAGGCATCGGGCGATACTATGCGACGGCCCGTGGCCGCCAGGCCACCGATTTGCGCCTTTCCTGTCCGTGTCTTTCCAATTCCCGGTTCGTCTGTTCACGACGCTGCTGCTGGCGACGGCGGCAGCGCTCGCCTGCGTCGCCCTGCGTGCGCCGCTGCCATGGATGATCGGCCCGCTGCTGGCTGTCTCCGTAGCCTCCATCGCCGGGGTGCCGACCGCGAGTTTCACCCCGCTGCGTAACGCGGGGCAGTGGGTCATCGGCTGCGCGCTGGGCCTCTATTTCACGCCCCAAGTGGTGGCGCTGGTGGCCAGCGCGTGGTGGGCGATCGGGCTCGCCATCGCCTGGGCCCTGGTGATGGGCCTGGCCTTCGGTGCGGGGCTGCATGCCCTGCATGCGAAGCGCATGCCGCATGTGCCGGCGCGATCGATGAGAGCCACGACTTACTTCTCGGGCGCTATCGGCGGTGCATCCGAGATGACGCTGCTGGCCGAACGGGTGGGCGCGCGCACCGATCTGGTGGCAGCTGCGCACAGTCTGCGCGTGATGATGGTCACGATCACGGTGCCCTTCGCGATGCAATGGAGCGGGATGCACGGGCTCGACATCCATGCTTCGGGCGTGCGGGAGGTGCGGTGGGACGGCCTGGCCCTTTTGGCAGCGGCGACCGGCGCCGGCGGCCTGCTGATGCGTCTTGCAGGCCGGACGAACCCGTGGTTCATGGGCCCGCTGGTGGTGGCGATGGGACTCACCATCGGTGGCGCCAACCTGTCCGCCGTGCCCGGATGGCTGTCGAATATGGCCCAGCTCGTGATCGCCGTGAGCCTGGGCGTCCGCTTCAGCCGCGAGTTCCTGCAGACCGCGCCGCGCTGGCTGGCCACGGTGGCGCTCGGAACGGTCGGGATGATTGCCGCTTGCGGGCTCTTCGGCTGGGGGCTGGCGGCGGCGACCGGACTGCATCCGGCGACGATGATCCTGGGCGCCGCGCCGGGCGGGATCGCCGAAATGTCGATCACCGCCAAGGTGCTTCAGCTCGGCGTGCCGGTGGTGACCGCCTTCCAGGTCTGCCGGCTCATCGCCGTGCTGCTGATCGTGGGTCCTTTGTACGGCTGGCTCTATGGACGCGTGCCGGAAAGTGCCTGAGTGCGCTCAGTGGATCAGGACGGGCGTGTGCGCCAGCTCGGCGTAGCCTTCGAGCGTGTCCTCGACCTCTTCCTGGGTCGGGGTATTGAGTTGCCAGGCGGCGATCTGCTGCTGGAACAGCTCGGCCCAGGAGCCGTCGAGGTAGACCTCTTTCCCCGAGCGCTTGTCGACGATCTCGAAACCGTGGCGCGCCAGCACCGGCAGGTCCGGCGCCACGGGGGCGTCGTCTTCCGTCGGTTGCACATGAACCACGACGAAGGAGTCGGAGTCATAGAGCATTTGCATCGCGGGTCCTGTCAGGATGTCAATGGCATTCATGGTGCTTAGATAGCAATGGACGCGCCAGTTTCAAGAAACGCCGACCGAATGTAGGCGCGGGCCGGTATCTATTTGTTCGGTTCCGCCTCGTTCCCGCCCTGAAGCGGCAGCATTTGGCGCAATTGCAGGTCGGCAAAGTCGCCGTTCTCCTGCGTCTGCCTGATCCGCACGGGCAAGTAACCGAGTTCGGGCGCCAGCCATAGCTCGATCTTGTCATCGAAGGGCAGGCGCGGGTTGCGGGTGAGTTTGCGCGCGGCGAACTCGCCGGCAGGCACGGCCAGGCGTTCCTCCTCCCCGACGTTGAAGGTCCAGATCTCGGCATCGCGCGGGCCGACCGTCTGGACCGCGATGACCATTCCGGGCGGGTAGCGGGCCGGATCGCCCGCCAGCAGGGCGCCGAGTTGCATCACGATGCTGAGCCGGTCCTGCGCGCCGGCGAGCAGCGGGACGCTGGGCGCGTTCGTGCTGAAGATCACCACACCCTGGTCGCGCACGAAATGCGAGGCGACCTCGGTCCGCCGCGTGTCCGAGAAGCGCGCCGGTTCGATCCCCGTGGGACCGATCGCGCCCGTGCTGTGCTGGCTGCGGACGGTGCGAAACAGGAAGTTGAGTGCCAGTCGCGCGTCGTAGTGCTGGCCGTCCTGCAGCCACACCAGATCGCCGAACACCCCTTGCATGGGCGAGGCACCCTGCTGGGCCGTGGCGGCGAAGCGCAGCCTCACCGAACCCGGGATGCGCAGGGGCACAGCGCCGGCGATATTGCCGGATGCCGGCTGTCCGGGCGTGGGCTCCGCCGAGCCCGAGCCCGAGCCCGAGCCCGCCGACGCTGCTGCATTGGCCGGCGCGCTGGTGCCGGATGCGGGCGGCTGCGCGGCCTCGGCGGCGGCGTCGGCGGGCTGCGCGATCAGGTCCTGCGATGAGGTGTCGGGTGCTGCCTCGACCAGCGTCTGCGGCGGCGGCGGCTGCGTCGCGGGCGCCGCTGGATGGGGTGCCGGCCGCGGTCTGACGGCGCGCGGCGGCGCCGGCCTGGGCGCCGGGGCGGCGGCCGGTGGCGATGGTGCCTGCGCAGGCACCTCGGCCACGGGCGGCGGTCCGATGACGATGGTGCGCGTGATGAACTTGGTGGCCAGCGGCGAAGGTTGCGGCCCGATGGCCGAGGGCGCGAGCACCAGCAGGAGCAGGTGCAGCAGCAGCACCGCCAGGGTCAGCAGTGCCAGCCGGCCCCAGGGCGGGCGAGGCTCGTCGACGGCGGGGGCGGCAGGGGCGGGCATGGGCATCGTGCGCGAAAGGGCGCCGGCACCGAATATCCAGCTCGGTACACTGCCGCCCGTTCAACCAGTTTAGTAGTACGGGCGACGCCGCCCGGGCATCCGCAGCCATCATGAAACTCGCCACCCTCAAGGACGGCTCGCGCGACGGGCAACTCGTTGTCGTCTCGCGCGACCTCGCCAGCGCGCATTACGCGACCGGCATCGCAAGCCGCATGCAGCAGGTGCTCGACGACTGGGGTTTCATCAGCCCGCAGCTGCAGGACCTGTCGGATTCGCTCAACGCCGGCCGTGCGCGGCATGCCTTCCCTTTCGATCCCGTCCAATGCATGGCGCCCCTGCCGCGCGCCTACCAATGGGCTGACGGCTCGGCTTACCTCAACCACGTGGAGCTGGTGCGCAAGGCCCGCAATGCCGAAGTCCCCGAGAGCTTCTACACCGACCCGCTGATGTACCAGGGCGGCAGCGACGATTTCATCGGCCCGCGCGACCCGGTCGTCGTCGCGAGCGAGGCCTTCGGCATCGACTTCGAGGCCGAGATTGCCGTCATCACAGGCGACGTGAAGATGGGCGCGACGCCCGAGCAGGCGCTCGACGGCATCCGCCTGCTCATGCTCGCCAACGACGTGAGCCTGCGCAACCTGATCCCGGCCGAGTTGGCCAAGGGCTTCGGCTTCTTCCAGAGCAAGCCCGCGACAGCCTTCAGCCCTGTTGCCGTGACGCCGGATGAACTCGGCGATGCCTGGCGCCATGGGCGGGTGCATCTCACGCTGCAGAGCACCTGGAACGGTCGCAAGGTCGGCATGTGCGATGCCGGCGAGGAAATGACCTTCCACTTCGGCCAGCTCATCGCGCACATCGCCAAGACGCGAAACGTCCGCGCCGGCAGCATCGTCGGCAGCGGCACGGTGAGCAACAAGGGCGTCGAGAAGAACGGCCGCATCGACTGGCCCAAGGGCTACAGCTGCATCGCCGAAAAGCGCTGCATCGAGACCATCCAGGACGGCCAGCCCAGCACCGAGTTCATGAAGTACGGCGACACCATCAGGATCGAGATGAAGGGGAAGGATGGCCAGTCGCTCTTTGGAGCGATCGAGCAAGAGGTGATGGCGCCGGGCGCCCCCTGACAGACGCCGCCCGCGTGCCCCGAGGCCGTGGCGATCCGAACCTACACTGCCGGTCATCAACAACAGAGGAGACATATCGATGGATCGCAGAATGCTGGTTACCACCCTCGCTGCCACCGCGGTTGCCGGCGTCGCGCCGTGGGCGCGCGCCGAGGGCTACCCCGAACAGCTCATCCGGTGGGTGGTGCCCTATCCGGCGGGCGGCGGCACCGACGTCATCGCACGCACGCTGGCCGAGGCCATGCGTCAGACGCTGGGCCAGCAGATCGTCATCGACAACCGGCCCGGCGCATCGACCAACATCGGTGCCGATCTGGTCGCCAAGGCCAAGCCGGATGGCTACACCATTCTCTCGGCCGACAACGCCGTGCTGGCGTTCAACGAGCACTTGTTCACCAAGCTGCCCTTCAACCCCGAAAAGGACTTCACCTACATCGGCGCGATCGGCAAGTTTCCCCTGGCGCTGGTTGTGCATCCGGAGTTCCCGGCCAAGGACTTCAAGTCCTTCCTGGCCTACGTGAAGGCCAACCCGGGCAAGGTCAACTACGCCTCGCCCGGCAATGGTTCGCCGCACCATCTCGCGATGGAGCTGTTCAAGAGTCGTACCGGTACTTTCATCACCCACATTCCCTATCGCGGCGCGGCACCCGCGATGGCCGACGTGATGGGCGGGCAGGTGCCCTGCATGTTCCTCGACCTGGCTTCGGGCTTGTCGATCATGCAGGGCAGGAAGGTGCGCGTGCTGGCGATCGGCACGGGTGCGCGATCGAAGCTGCTGCCCGATGTGCCGACCCTGACCGAGCTCGGCGTGCCCAACGCCGAGGTGTTCGCTTTCCAGGGCGTGCTCGGCCCGGCCGGGCTGGCGCAGGCGGTGGTGGCGAAGCTCAATGGCGAGCTCAACCGCGCCTTCGGTGCGCCGGCGGTGCAGAAGCGCTTCGCGGATTTCGGCATGGAGGCGATGCCCGGCACGCCGGCGCAGTTTGCAGAGCTTGCCCGTGCCGAATCGAAGCGCTGGGGCCCCATCATCAAGGCCGCCGGCATCAAGCTCGACTGAACGCAGGCGGCGATTCGCTTCAGGCGTCGTAGACGGTCGCGAGGGACCGGAAGCCCTTGACCTCGATCGGATTGCCGAAGGGGTCGCAGAAGAACATGGTCCACTGCTCGCCCGGCAGGCCTTCGAAGCGGATCTGGGGCTTGAGCACGAAGTCCACCCCCGCGGCTTCGAGCCGGGCGGCGAGCGCCTGCCAGTCGGGAAGCTCGAGCACGATGCCGAAATGCGGCATCGGCACCATCACGTCGCCGACCTTGCCGGTGCGCGTGGTGGCGAAGGGCTCGCCAAGGTGGAGCGAGATCTGGTGGCCGAAGAAGTCGAAATCGACCCAGGTGTCGGTGCTGCGGCCTTCGGCGCATCCGAGTACGCCGCCGTAGAAGCGCCGGGCCTCGTCGAGGTCGCGCACATGAAAAGCGAGATGGAAGATGGACATGGGTCTGCCTGTGTCGGGACGCCCATTGTCCACACGGCGGCCGGTGCGTGGGAGGGCTGGCCGATAATCCCGCCCCATGTCCGTCCATCGCCGCATCCACGCCGGCCGCCGTGAATTCCACGGTGGTCGGCGCGCATGGCCGGTGCGCCTGCCGGTTGCGAGTTCGGCGTGCGCTCGCGCGGCGGTCGGACTGGCGCGCTGGGTCCTGCTGTGGTTTGCGATGTCGCTGGGCGTCGCGGTGGCGTCGCCGCTGGTGCATCCGCAGGCCATCGAGCTGGTGTGCTCCGGGGCCGGCGCGGTCAAGGCGGTGGTGCATACCGATGACGGTGTCCGCGACACAGGCGCCACCCACCTCGATTGCCCGCTGTGTCTGCTGACGGGCGCGCCGCCGGCCGCCGCGATGCCTGCGTGGCCGGGCGTCGTTCCGGCGGTGCAGGCGCTTCGTTCTTTTTCGGTTGCGCATATCGTGGCGGCCGGCGACGCGCCGCCCCCGGCGCGCGGTCCGCCGACTTTCTCCTGAACCTGTCGTCGATGTCGCGCGCGCCGCGCTTGCCTATGTCAGGGCAGTCGTGGGGACAGGGCGGCATGTGGCGCCTCGCTCCGCCTTGATGGCGAGCCCGTCGTCCCTTGATGTTCAGGCCCGTACGCCAGACAGCCACCGGTCCTCCGCATCCACCCGCAGCGCGCTGAAGCGCTGAGTTCCGTTTCGATCTTCGACTCCCACGATCTCACGAAGGACTGCCATGACCTCTCGCCCCGCATTCGCCAGGAAGCTCGCCGCGTACGCAGTGTTCGCCACGGCCGGTGCCGCCGCCTCGGCACATGTGAGCCTGCCGCCCGGCGGCGCGACCGCCGGCAGCGATTACGAAGCCGCGTTCCGCGTCGGCCATGCCTGCAAGGACGCGACCCGCACCACCGGCCTGACGGTGCGGCTGCCGAAGGGCTTTGCCTTCACCGACGCGCAGGCGCGCAAGGGCTGGAAGCTCGACGTGCGCCCGGCCGGCGGCGATGGCGCCGGCGAGGTGCAATGGACCGCCGAAAGCCCGCAGGCGGCCCTGCCGGCGGCGGAGCGGGCCGAGTTCATCGTGCGTGGGAAGTTGCCGGCTGCGCCGGGTGTTCTGTGGTTCAAGGTGCTGCAGACCTGCGATGCCGGCAGCACGGACTGGGCACAGGTGCCGGCGCGCGACAACTCGACCGAGGGCCTGGAAACTCCTGCCGCCCGGCTCGATGTATTGCCGCAGGGCCTTGCAGCCGTGGATGTGCGCGATGCATGGATCCGCGCTTCGGTGCCGGGCCAGAGCGGAACCGGTGCTTTCATGAAGCTCAGCGCGCCGTCGGGCACGCGCCTGGTCGGCGCCTCGACACCCGCCGCGGGCGTGGCGGAGGTGCACGAGATGAAGATGGAGGGCGACACCATGCGCATGCGCGCGGCCGGGGCCCTCGAGCTGCCGCCGCGCCAGACGGTCGAACTGAAGCCGGGAGGCTTGCACGTGATGCTGATGGACCTCAAGCAGGCGCTCGCGGCCGGCAGCAAGGTACCCCTGACCCTGCAATTCGAAGATGCCAAGGGGCAGAAATCATCGCTCGATCTGACGGTGCCGGTGCTCACGGGCGTGGCGGCTCCGGCGGCGTCCGAACACAAGCATTGACGGGACCCCAAGCGCGGGCGCTTGGAGTAAGCTGGTCGCACAAGAAAACTTCCCGGAGCCTTCCTCATGAGCGACGCGAGCATGCCCTTCGCCTTCAGCCAATTCGTTCCGGGTTTCGACTTCCTGCGCAACCTGGCGAGTGCCAGTGCGAGCGCGACCGCGGGGCCAGGCGTGGTGCCCGGCATGCCGAGCCTGTCGAGCTGGGTCGCGCCCACCTTGAGCGTCGAGGAGGTCGACAAGCGCATCCAGGAACTCAAGACCGTGCAGTACTGGCTCGAGCAGAACGGCCATGCGCTCAAGGCGACCATCCAGGCGCTCGAAGTGCAGAAGATGACGCTGTCCACGCTGCGCGGCATGAACGTGCGCATGGAGGACTTGGCCAACGCCTTCACGCGCGCGGCGAGCCCCCCGCCCGCGCCCGAGGCGGCGGCGCCGGCCCCGGAGGCTGAGGAGCAGCCGTCCGCCGACGCCGCTGCGGCGCCGGCAGAGGGCAGGCGTGCGAGAAAGAGTGCCGATACCGCGTCGGCGGATGCGAGCGGCTCCCCGGGCGTGATCGACCCCCTGGAGTGGTGGGGCGCGCTGACACAGCAGTTCCAGCAGATCGCCAGTTCGGCGCTGCAGGACGCTGCGAACTTGAAGATGCCTCCGACGGAAAAACCGCGGCCGCATGCGACGCGGAAGTCGAACGCGGGGGGCGCCGACAAGGAGCCGGCGCAGGCCGCGCCCGCGCCCAAGGCCAGGAGCAAGACCGCGCCCGCTGGCCGCCGTGCACCTGCCGCCCGGAAATCGGCCGCGCCCGCCCGCAAGCGCGCGCGAGAGCGCTGAAATTGATGCGGCTGCAGACCGCGATTGAAAGGCCGTCATGAAACTGTTTCCTTCCGGCCACGCCACTCATCCTCAATGGCGCATGGCAGCCGGGCTCGTGCTTGCGCAGCTGCGCGCCCAGATGGCGCTGCCCGACTACGCGCATTCGCCGACCCTGGGGCTGCTCTACATCACCGATCACTATGCGGCCGAGGCCGAGAGCATCCTGGAGCACCTGGGCGCGGAGCTGCCGGAGGTGACGGATTGGTCCGGCACCGTCGGCATCGGCGTCGCGGCCAACAACGCGGAGTACTTCGACGAGCCCGCGCTCAGCGTGATGCTGTGCGAGCTGCCGTCCGACCAGTACCGCGTGTTTTCGGGCGTGGCACCGCTCGCCGGAGCCGAGTCGAGCGGCTTCGTGGCGAACACGGCGCTGGTGCATGCCGATCCGCAAACCCCCGATCTTGGCGACCTGATCGCCGAGATGGCCGATCGCACCGACACGGGCTATCTGTTCGGCGGCCTGTCTTCGGGTCGCGCCGGATCGCTGCAATTCGCCATCGGCGGAAACGGCAACATCCGAGGGCAGGGTGCAGCGAGCGGCGTGTTCTCCGGCGGTCTGTCGGGCGTTGCATTCGGCAGCGGCGTGCGCCTGATCTCACGTGTCACGCAAGGTTGCCAGCCGGTGTCGCGCGATCGCGAAGTCACCAGTGCCGACGGCAATCTGGTGCTGACGCTGGATGGGGAGCCGGCGCTCGACGCGCTGCTCGCCGATCTTCATGTGAGCCTCGAGCAGCCCGAGCAGGCAGTGGACGCGGTGCGCGCCACGCTGGTCGGCCTGTCCGAATCGGGCAACGAGGGTGTTCGACGTACGCGCGACCTGGGGGCGGACGTGCGGGTGCGGCACATCATCGGCCTCGATCCGACGCGCCGTGGCGTCGCGATCGCGGATGTCGTGACGGCAGGCATGCACGTGAGCTTCTGCCGCCGCCATGTCCAGGCGGCGCGCGCCGACCTGATGCGTGTGTGTGCCGAGATTCGTGAAGAACTCGAACCCGAGGAGCAGACGCTTGCCACCGCCCGGGCCATCGCGGCCGGCGAAGCCGAGGCGGCGCCGCATCCGGCCCGACGCATCGCCGGCGCGGTGTACGTGAGTTGCTCCGGCCGCGGCGGCCCGCATTTCGGTGCACCGGGCGCGGAACTGCAGATCGTGCGCCATGCGCTCGGCGACGTGCCGCTGGTTGGCTTCTTCGCCGCCGGGGAGATTGCGCGCCATCACCTCTATGGCTACACCGGCGTGTTGACGGTGTTTGCCAGCGCGGACTGACCGGGCGAGGCGGGCGCTTTGGGATCCTAGAGGGGTTTGAACGCGATATCGACTTCGGGCCGCAGACCGGTCACGATGCGGGCGATCGATTTCCCCGCGCCGATGGCATTGACCCAGGTCGGCGTGCCCGGCGCCGCGTTCAGGAACAGGTTCGGCACGCGCGTCTTGCCGATCAGGGGCAGGCGGTCGCGGCTGACCGCGTGTACCGCGGTGTCCAGGCTTGCGCGCGATGGGTCGGCGGCGCCGGGCAGGATCTGCCGGACGCGGCGAAGCATGGCCTCGAAGTGGTCGGAATCGGGTTCGCTCTGCTCGTCGTTGTTCATGCGGACCGTGTGCGAGATCCGCAGGAAATCCCCGGTGGGCGAGCCGACGCGTGTGATGCGCAGCTTGCCCTGGCGATCGCGCAGCGCAATACGAGGTGCGCGCGCCGTGTCGAGGATCGGCATGGTCACGATGTATTCGCGCACGAAGTGAAGAGGCATGTGGATGCCGAGTTCCTCCGCGTGCGGGACGCTGGAAGCGCCGAGCGCGAGCACGTACGCCTGGCCGCGAAGGCGGACGCTCTGGCCGTTGGCATCGAGCGCTTCGACATGGTGGATCCGGCCATCGCGCTCCTTGAGCGACACGACGGTATGCCGAGTGAGGAAACGTACGCCGGCGGCGCGGCACAGGAAGACGATGCTGGCCGCGAACTGCGACGGATCGCGTGCCGGGTCCTCGCTTGAATAGGTGGCGCCGGCGAGTTCGTCGTGGATCGGGTGCAGCGCCGGCTCCATTCGGATCGCCTCGTCGGGCGAGATCAGCTGCTCCTCGCATCCCAATGCTTGCCAGCGGAGATCGCGGGCCACCCGGTCATTGAAGTCGGCGGTATCTGTGTAGACGTTCATCTGGCCCGCGCTGGTGCGTCCGCCCTGCGACAGCCCGGCCTCGTCGCCCAGCGCCCTGGCGCTCTGCCGGCTGTAGGCGGCCAGGCGTACCAGGTAGTCGCGCGGATCGACCGCTGGCGCGCCGATCACGCGGTCGATCAACTTGCCCATCTGTCGGCGGACGGCCTCGCGCACGCGGGACATGCGGCCCAGGACGCCTGAACGGGCAGGTATTGCCGCCGACAGGGACGCAGCCGTCCCGGGCGCATCCTGCAGCACGCGGCCGCGCGCCTTGGCGGCCGGTGTCGCATGCCGGTCGACCACGATCACTTCGTGGCCGAGTTGTTGGAGGTAATAGGCCGCGGTGACGCCGAGAAGGCCGGCGCCGAGTACAACCACGCGCATGTCCAGATCCTTTTGGGAGGGCTTGAGCGGCGGGTGCGGACAGCCGTTGTGCGAAGTGTCCGCGACCCGGGGTTCAGACTTCTGCCGCTCCCCCTGTCTTTGTTGCCTGGGAGATTCACCCGATGCACCCATGCATCGGGTTTGCTCTTTCGGCGCATCACGGGTCGTGATGTCTTTCCAGTCGGCGATTGATCAAAAAATGAGGCAGTGATCGATCCGCGTTGCGGCTCACCTGAGACTTCATGGGAGATTGCGTCTTCGGTAGGACGTACCTTCGTCCACTTTCCTGCGGGCGGGATTTTAATCCGGGCGCGGTTTGGAGGACCCGGTTATCCCCGGCGAAGACGGGTGAATAGCTCGAACTCCCAATTGCGCATGCCGAGCAGGAGCGTGTAGCCCTCCCGCTCGCTCGGCGAAAGCTTCTGGTCGGTCTGGTGCTGCTGCGCGAAGTCCTGCGCGACACGCTGCAGGCGGTCGAGGAAAGCCGGCGCGAGCGACTTGCTGATGGAGCCGTGCACCAGCAGCAGGCCTTCGGCGGGGCCGTCGAAGCCGCCCCGGTAGTAGTCGAGCACCACGTTGTCGCGGAAAAAGTCCATCACCGGTCCGTGCGGGCGCCAGCGGAAGGTCTTGGCCAGCTTGAGGCGATAGCGGTTCAGCGGGCGCAGCTCGATGATGCCGATGCGGTCGAGTTGCGCCAGGTAGCCGAAGCACTCCGCCTCGTTGATCCGGTAGGCGCCCGTGATTTGCTCCAACGTCCATTGGCTCAGGACGCAGATCGCCACCAGCAGCAGGCGCGGGTCGCGGACTACCGCCTTTTCCTGGTCCAGCGTCAGCTCCTTGAGCAGCGGCTGCGTGTCGGCGACGCGCCGGGCGAGCTCGGCGAAATCGATCTTCAAGGCCCGACAGATCGCATCGACCCTCGTCAGCGGCATGTCGCCCTTGGCGAGCATGCGTTTGACGCTCGACTCGGCCATGTCCAGCGATTTCGCAAGATCGGCATAAGTCATGCGCGCGTTCTTCAGCTCGCTCTTCAGTGCAAGGACAAGGTCGGCGGTCGTGCTCATGGTGCGTGAGTATTACAGATCGATACCCGGAGTCGTGAAAAATTGCTCCGTATCGATTTCTGATGCTGGCGAGGCGCTTGACAACCTAGATTGCGGCTCCTGAGTTCATCACTGGAGCCTGCCATGTACCTGCCATCCACCACGGTTCGCGAGCGTCGCCTCCTGGCCTTTTTCGCCCTGTTGCTGGCTGCGGCGGTATTCGGACCGGCAGTGCCGGCACCGGATTTCGGCGGAGCCCCCTTTGCCGACACGCAGACGTGGCACGGTCTGCCCAACGCCATGGACGTGCTGAGCAATCTGCCTTTCGTGGTGATCGGGGTCTGGGGCCTTCGCTGGCTGCGCTGGTTCGACCGTGCGCACCAGGATGCGCTGGAGGCCGCCGCGCTGCCACAGGCCGTGCCGCAGCTTCCAGTCAACGCCCTGGATTGCGCCTGGATCTTCTTTGCGGGGCTGCTTCTGAGCGCGGCCGGCTCTGCCTTCTATCACCTGCAACCCGACAGTGTTCGCCTGGCTGCCGACCGGGCGGGGATGGCGGTGGCCTTCGCGGGGCTGGTGGGCTTCGCTGTCTGCGAGCGCGTGAGTTCGCGCGCCGGCTGGCCGGCCGCATGGTTCACCCTCGGCGGCGGCCTGCTGGCCGCCGCCGTCTCCCATGAGTCGGGCAACGTCGCGCCCTGGGCACTGGTGCAATTCGGTGGCATGGCCCTGGTGCTGGTGCTGGCACTCACGCGGCCGGCGCGCGGTGCCATCGGACTGAAGCTGGGTTGGGTGATCTTCTTCTACGCCCTGGCCAAGCTCTTCGAGTTGTCGGATGGGGCAATCTTTCAAGCGACACATCACTTCGTATCCGGCCATAGCCTCAAGCACGTCACGGCCGCGCTCGCTGCGCTGCCGGTACTGCATGCCCTGCAGGCGACCGGCCGGGAGGCCCTGCGGCACAATCCTGACGCGGCCGCCGTGACCGCCTGAGCCAATCTCCAATCTGCACCGCAGGAATTCAAATGACACGCTCTGCCGAAGCAGCCGGAGGCCATGTGCCCGAGGTGAGAGCGCATCCCGACCAGTTCGCACTGCTTGGGCAACGGCGCTTTGCACCCTTCTTCTGGACGCAATTCGCGGGTGCGGCGAACGACAACCTCTTCAAGTTCGCTTTCACCGTGATGGTGACCTATCAGCTGCAGCTCGATTGGATGCCGCCTGTCATGGCGGGTCTGGTGATCGGTGCGCTATTCATCCTTCCGTTCTTGCTCTTCTCGGCAACCTCGGGCCAGCTCACCGACAAGTACGACAAGACGAGGATGATCCGCTTCGTCAAGAACCTGGAGATCGGGATCATGCTGATCGCGGCCTGGGGTTTCATCCGTTCGGATGCCGTGGTGCTGCTCGGCTGCGTGTTCCTGATGGGCCTGCATTCCACGCTGTTCGGACCGGTCAAGTTCGCCTACCTGCCGCAGGTGCTCGATGCGCGCGAACTCACGGGCGGCAATGGCATGGTCGAGATGGGCACCTTCGTCGCGATCCTGCTCGGCCAGGTCGTGGGAGGACTGTTGATCGCGCTGCCGCAGGTCGGGCACGCCACGGTCGCGATCGTCTGCGTGTTGCTGGCCCTCGCCGGCAGAGGCGTGGCCCAGGTGATTCCGCATACGCCGGCGACTGACCCGGGGCTGGTCATCAACTGGAATCCCGTCAGCGAGACCTGGCGCAACCTGGGTCTGGCCCGTGACAACCCCGTGGTCTTCCGGTCACTGCTGGGCATCTCCTGGATGTGGTTCTTCGGCGCGGTGTTCCTGAGCCAGTTTCCGGCCTTCGCGAAAGAGGTGTTGCACGGCAACGAGCGGGTGGCCTCGTTGCTGCTGGTCGTGTTCTCGGTCGGCATCGGCGCGGGTTCGCTGCTTTGCGAAAAGCTGGGGCGCCGGCAGGTGGAAATCGGGCTGGTGCCGCTGGGCGCAATCGGGATGAGCGTCTTCGCGGTGGATCTCTACTTCGCTTCACGGGCACTTCCTCCGGTCGCGGAGATGGGGCTTGCCGATTTCCTCGCACAGCCGCGGCACTGGCGCGTGATGGCCGACCTGGGCCTCCTGTCCTTGTTCGCCGGCCTCTACAGCGTGCCGATGTACGCATTGATCCAGCTGCGCAGCCGGTCCACGCACCGCGCGCGGATCATCGCGGCGAACAACATCCTCAATGCGCTGTTCATGATCGCCAGCGCCGTCATCGCGGGGGCGCTGTTGAAGACCGGCTTCAGCATTGCGCAGATTTTCCTTTTCACCGGCATCGCCAATGCGGTCGTTGCGCTCTACATCTTCATGCTCGTGCCTGAATACATGCTGCGATTCGTGGCGTGGGTCCTGTCGCACTTCGTCTACCGCTTCGACGTGAAGGGTGACGAGCACATACCGACGGAGGGAGCCGCGGTGCTGGTCTGCAATCACGTGAGCTTTGTCGACGCCGTGCTGCTGATGGCGGCGAGCCCGCGGCCCATCCGCTTCATCATGGACCATCGCATCTTCCGAGTCCCGGTGCTCGGATGGCTGTTCAGGCTGGCCAAGGCGATTCCGATCGCCCCGCAGAAGGAGGATCCGGCGGCCTATGAGCAGGCTTTCGCGCAAGCGCTTGCGGTGCTGCGGGAGGGCGACCTGCTCGCCATTTTTCCGGAAGGCGGGATCACGCGTGACGGGGAGCTCCAGCCCTTCAAGGGCGGCGTGGTCAAGATCCTCGACGCAGCGCACATCGAGGGCATCGACGCACCCGTGATTCCGATGGCGCTGGTCAACCTCTGGGGCTCCTACTTCAGCCGCATCGAAGTTCGCGACGGGCAGAACGTGGCGATGGTGCGTCCCTTCCGACGTGGCTTCATGAGTCGCGTCGGCCTGAATGTCGGGAGCGCGATGTCTCATGCCGAGGTGCAGCCCGATGCGCTGCAGAAGCGCGTGAGCGGCCTCCTGCACGTCTGATGCCGATGCAGGACGACTTCTGGCAGAGCCTCACCTGGTTTGGTGACAGTGGCTTCCTGTTGCCCGCCGCGCTCTGGATCGCGGTCTGGCTCGGCGTGCGCAGTGCCACGCGGCCAGGCGCTTGGCTGTGGGTTCTCTTGTTCGGCAGCGGTGGAGCGTTGATCGCCGCGTCGAAGATCGCCTTTCTTGGCTGGGGTATCGGCAGCGCGACGCTGAATTTCACCGGTTTCAGCGGACACACTGCGCTCTCGGCCAGTGTCTGGCCGGTCGTATGCTGGTTGACCGCGTCGCGCTGGGAGCATCGCGTGCGCGTCTCGGCCGCCGCGGTGGGGCTGTTGTTCGCGATATTGATCGGCACCTCGCGCCTGGCGCTTTATGCCCATTCGAAATCCGAAGTGGCGGCTGGGCTTGCGTTGGGCGTGGCGATCAGCGCCACCTTCCTGTGGCAGCAATACCACCGCCCGCTTCCGCGCCTGAACTGGTCCCTGGTGGTGATCACGCTGGCCACGCCGATGCTGTTCGTGCATCCGGGCACACCGGCGCCCACCCAGAGCGCGCTCGAGGTGATTGCGATCCGGCTCGCCGGCATCGAGCGGCCATTCACGCGCAGCGACCTGCTGGCCCGGCGTCGTCAAGGCGGCGGTATCAACTAGCAGTACCTGCGGCGCCGATCTTCGGCACCGCGGTATTGGTCCGATGCCTTCGCGAAGGGCGCGTGCCGATCATCCGGGCTTCTTCACGTTTTGAGGAGTGACATGAGCAGCAAGGCACTACGTCTGTCCGAGAAGTGGTTTCGTCGCGGCCTTTGGCTGGTTGCGTTGGTGTTCGCCGGCTTTCTGATCGGACTGGGCAGTACCGTCGTCGGCGATCTGCCGAAGGTCGAGCGGAACCTGCAGCTCGACGACTTCATCGATCGGGCCGCGGCCGATCCCCTCCGGGCCGCCATCCGCGAGGCAGAGCGCGTCGAGCAGCAATCCGCGCGTGAGCGCGAGCAGGCCGAGCTGCAGCTCGCGACGGCGCAGCAGGCCAGCCGGGCGGCGCGTGAGACCTTTGCCAACTGGCTCGCGACACGACGGGCCACGGCTCAGCCCGATCAGGACGGTGAACTCATCGCCCGGACCAAGGCGCTCGACGCCCTCAAGCGCAAGGAAGACGAGGCCGAGCAGGCCGTCGGCGCGCAGCGCCAGGTCGCGCTCGATGCCCGCCAGTCGCGGCAGCGGGCGCGGCAGCAGCTGTCGACGCTGGAAGAGGCCGCGCAGGTCCGGCTCACCGCCGAGAACCACCGCGTCGAGCTGCGTGTGTTCGGCTACCGTCTCGCGCTGACCTTGCCGCTGCTGGTGATCGCGGGATGGCTTTTCGCGCGCAAACGCAGGAGCACCTGGTGGCCCTTCGTGTGGGGATTCATCTATTTCGCGCTGTTCGCATTCTTCGTGGAGCTCGTGCCCTACTTGCCGAGCTACGGCGGCTACGTGCGCTACATCGTCGGAATCGTCGTCACGGTGCTTGTCGGGCGCTACGCGATCATCGCGCTCAACCGCTACCTGGCGCGGCAGAAGCTGGCGGAAGCGCAGCCTGATTCCGTGCGACGCCAGGAGTTGAGCTACGACACCGCCCTGGCGCGGCTCGCACAGGGCGTGTGTCCCGGCTGCGAGCGGCCGGTGGACCTCAAGGATCCGGCCATCGACTATTGCCCGCATTGCGGCATCAGCTTGTTCGACCATTGCCGCGCCTGCGACGCGCGCAAGAGCGCATTCGCCAAGTTCTGCCATGCGTGCGGCACGGACGCAGGCGCGCAGGCCTCTGCGCCGCAAGTCCCATCGGAGTCGCCCGCGTAGGCAAGGGCTCTACTGGCCGGGCTGTGCGGGCGAATGGCACGATCCGCGCACGCGGCTATGTCGCGCCGGCGCGGCGGGTTGGGCGAATCCTCAGATTCCGCGTGCCCGGTCGGCCTTGAAGCGGGCGCGGAATTCGGCGTAGCGGCCGGCGTCGAGCGCCTCGCGGACCTCGCTCATCAGGTTCAGGTAGTAGTGAAGGTTGTGGACGGTCGTGAGCATGGGGCCCAGCATCTCGCCGCATCGGTCCAGATGGTGCAGGTAGGCGCGGCTGAAGCCGTCGCGGCCGCCCTCGTCCCAGGGCACGCCGGAGCGGCCGGCGCAGGCATGGCAGGTGCAGCTGGGATCCAGCGGCTGCGGATCGCTCTTGTGCCGGGCATTGCGGATCTTGAGGTCGCCGAAGCGAGTGAACAGCGTGCCGTTGCGCGCGTTGCGCGTCGGCATGACGCAATCGAACATGTCGACGCCCTGGGCCACGCCTTCCACCAGGTCCTCGGGTGTGCCGACGCCCATCAGGTAGCGCGGCTTGTGCGCGGGCAGCCGATGCGGCGTGTGGGCCATGATGCGCAGCATGTCCTCCTTGGGCTCGCCCACGCTCACACCGCCGACCGCATAGCCCGGGAAGTCCATCTCCACCAGTCGGGCGAGCGATTCCTCACGCAGGTGCTCGTACATCCCTCCCTGCACGATGCCGAACAGCGCGTTGGGATTGCCCAGCCGTTCGAACTCCGCCTGGCAGCGGCCTGCCCAGCGCAGGCTCAGTTCCATCGAGACGCGAGCCTCGGCCTCGGTCGTTGGCCGGCCCTGCGATTCGTAGGGCGTGCATTCGTCGAACTGCATGACGATGTCGCTGTTGAGGATGGTCTGGATCTGCATCGAGACCTCGGGCGTGAGGAAGAGCTTGTCGCCATTGACCGGCGAGGCGAATCGCACGCCTTCCTCGCTGATCTTGCGCATCGCTCCGAGCGACCAGACCTGGAAGCCGCCCGAGTCCGTGAGGATGGGCTTGGTCCATTTCTCGAACTCGTGGAGGCCGCCGAATGCTTCCATGACGTCGAGGCCGGGACGCATCCAGAGGTGGAAGGTATTGCCCAGGATGATCTGCGCGCCCATTTCCTCGAGGTTGCGAGGCATCACGCCCTTGACGGTGCCATAGGTTCCGACCGGCATGAAGATCGGTGTCTGCACGACGCCATGGTTGAGCGTGAGGATGCCGCGGCGCGCGCGGCTCGCGGGATCGGTGGCGAGGACTTCGAAGTTCAGCATGGCATCAGGACTTTCGGGCGAGCAGCATGGCATCGCCATAGCTGAAGAAGCGGTAGCGCTCGCGGATCGCGTGCGCGTAGAGCGACATGACGCGTTCATGGCCCGCGAAGGCGCTGACCAGCATCATGAGCGTGCTCTTGGGGAGATGGAAGTTGGTGACGAGCAGATCCACATGCTTGAACACGAAACCGGGCGTGATGAAGATGCGGGTGTCGCCCGCGGCTTCGCCGCTGTGTGCCCATGATTCGAGCGTGCGCACGGTGGTCGTGCCGACCGCGACCACACGGCCGCCCCGCGTATGGGCCTCGGCAATGGCGCGCTGCGTCGCCTCGGGCACCTCGTAGCGCTCGGCATGCATGGTGTGGTCGGCGATGTTCTCGGTCTTGACCGGCTGGAAGGTGCCCGCGCCGACGTGCAAGGTGACATTGGCGCGCTCGACGCCGCGCTGCTGCAGTGCGTCCAGCAGCGCCTGGTCGAAGTGGAGCGCGGCCGTCGGCGCAGCCACGGCGCCCGGTACGCGCGCGAAAACGGTCTGGTAGCGGCGCTCGTCGTCCGGCGAGTCGCCGTGCGTGATGTAGGGTGGCAGCGGCACGTGGCCGTGCCGGGCCATCAGGGCATAGGGATCGTCGCCCGCATCGTTGTCGAAGCGGAAACGGAAAAGTGCACCGGTCTCGTCGGGCCAACGGCCCAGCAGCGTGGCGCTGAAGCCGCCGGTCATCGCCAGGGTGGTTCCGATCCGGGGCTTCTTGCTGACCTTCATGTGCGCGACGACCTCGCGGTCCTGCAAGACACGCTCGACCAGCAGTTCGAGCTTGCCGCCGGTCGGCTTCTCGCCGAAGAGGCGGGCCTTGACCACGCGCGTGTCATTGAAGACAAGCAGATCACCCGCGCGCAGAAGCGAAGGCAGTTCGCGGAAGATGCGGTCGACCGGCGGGTCGACGCTGGCATCGAGCAGGCGCGAGGCGCTGCGCTCGTTCGCGGGATGCTGGGCCACCAGGTCGGGCGGCAGCTGGAAATCGAAATCGGAAAGCGTGAAGGCGCGCATGGTGCTTGAGGGTCGGACGGACCCGTGCCAAGAAGGCGAAGACGGGGAGGGCGGCTGTGAGCCGGGCAGAATTGTCCCATGCCCGTCGCCGCCAAGTCATCGCCTTCTCCGAAGCCCCCTGCGGCGCCGGCATCGGCGCCGGGCGTCGGTCCGAGTGCCGTTCAGCGCGCCCTGCGGAAGCTGGGGCTGTTGCGGGACATCGACTTTGCGCTCTACCTGCCGATGCGCTACGAGGACGAGACGCGCATCGTGCGGCTTGCGGGCACCCGCGATGGCGAGGTGGCGCAGATCGAGGCCGTCGTGACCGAGGCGGAGGTCGTGTTCCGGCCACGCCGGCAGTTGGTCGTGACGGTGGATGACGGCAGCGACACCTGCCAGCTTCGCTTTTTCAACTTCTACCCGTCGCAGCAGAAGCAGCTGGCCGTGGGTGCGCGCGTGCGGGTGCGCGGCGAAGTGCGCGGCGGCTTCCTCGGGCGGCAGATGATGCATCCGGCGGTCAAGGCGGCGGGAACGGAGCTGCCGCAGGCGCTGACGCCGGTGTATTCGACCATCGCGGGGCTCGCCCAGCCTGTGTTGCGTCGCGAGATGCGTGCCGGTCTCGCGCGGGCCGTGCTCGACGAAACCCTGCCAGGGGGGGAAGCGCCGCCGGGCGCCTGGGAGTTGCGCCGGGCGCTGTTCTTTCTTCACTACCCTGCGCCCGACGTCGCGATGGCCACGCTGGAGGACCACAGCCATCCGGCCTGGCAGCGCCTCAAGGCCGATGAACTGCTGGCGCAGCAGTTGTCGCAGCTCCAGGCTCGCCGCGCGCGTGCGGCCCAGCGGGCGCCGCGGCTGCACGCGGAGGCTGCAGCCGATTCGTTGCATGCCCGGCTTCTGGCCGGCCTGCCATTCGCGCTCACGGGGGCACAGGGACGGGTCGACGACGAGATCGCGCTCGATCTGGCGCGGGACGTCCCCATGCACCGACTGCTGCAGGGTGATGTGGGTTCGGGCAAGACCATCGTGGCCGCACTTGCTGCCGCGCGGTGCATCGACGCGGGATCTCAGTGCGCGCTGATGGCGCCGACGGAGATCCTGGCGGCGCAGCATTTCGGCAAGCTGGTCGGCTGGCTCGACCCGCTGCTGGCCGAGCGCGGCCTGCGCGTGGCCTGGCTCACCGGCAGCCAGAAGAAGAAGGAGCGCGACGCGATGACTGCCGCGATCGAGAGTGGCCAGGCCGCGCTCGTCATCGGAACGCATGCCGTGATCTCGGAGAAGGTCCGGTTTCGCAAGCTTGCACTCGCCATCATCGACGAGCAGCACCGCTTCGGCGTCGAGCAGCGCCTGGCATTGCGCGGCAAGGCCGGCGCTGACGTCGAAGCGCCGCATGGTCCGGCGGGCGCGGTGATCGAGCCGCACTTGCTCATGATGAGCGCGACCCCCATTCCGCGCACGCTCGCGATGAGCTACTACGCCGATCTCGACGTGTCCACGCTGGACGAGCTACCGCCGGGCCGCACGCCGATCGTCACGAAACTGGTGGCGGAGCACCGGCGCGACGAGGTGATCGATCGCATCCGCGGCCAGCTGGCGCAGGGGCGGCAGGTGTACTGGGTCTGCCCGCTGATCGAGGAAAGCGAGGCGGTCGATCTGCGCAATGCGACACACACGCGCGACGAACTGGCCGAGACGCTGGGCGCCGACGTGAGTGTCGGTCTGCTGCACTCGCGCATGCCAACGGCAGAGAAGCAGGCGGTCATGGAAAGCTTCACGGCCAACCGGCTCCAGGTCCTGGTCAGCACGACGGTGATCGAAGTGGGGGTCGATGTGCCCAATGCGTCGCTGATGGTGATCGAGCACGCCGAACGCTTCGGGCTGTCGCAGTTGCATCAGTTGCGCGGGCGTGTCGGGCGCGGCGCGGCCGCGTCGGCCTGCGTGCTCCTCTATGCGCCGAACGAAGGCGGTCGGGTAGGTGAAGCGGCGCGCGCGCGGCTGCGCGCCATGGTGGAGACCGGCGACGGCTTCGAGATCGCGCGCCGCGACCTCGAGATCCGCGGCCCCGGGGAATTCCTTGGCGCGCGGCAATCGGGCGCACCGCTGCTGCGCTTCGCGGATCTTTCCACCGACAGCCTGCTGCTCGACTGGGCGCGCGACCTGGCGCCGCGCATGCTTGATCGGTATCCGGCGCTGGCGGCAAAGCATGTCGATCGCTGGCTGGGCAGCAAGGCGGAATACCTCAAGGCCTGAGCGCGGATTCAGCTCCCGCTTGCGGTCCCGTCGCTTGTCTGCATCCCGGCCCTGAAGTATTGGAGGACAAGCCTCCACGCGGCGGGCTGCTCTGCGCATAATTGACGAAAACTATGACGCTCACCGAACTCAAATACATCGTCGCGGTTGCACGCGAACGGCATTTCGGGAAAGCCGCCGAAGCCTGTTACGTCTCGCAACCGACCTTGTCGGTCGCCATCAAGAAGCTGGAGGACGAGCTCGAGGTGAAGCTGTTCGAACGCAGCGCGGGCGAAGTCACTGTCACGCCGCTGGGCGAGCAGATCGTCCAGCAGGCGCAGAGCGTGCTGGATCAGGCCGCCAGCATCAAGGAAATTGCGAAGCGCGGGAAGGATCCTCTGTCGGGGCCGCTGAATCTGGGGGTGATCTACACCATCGGGCCCTACCTTCTGCCGGACCTGGTGCGCCAGAACATTGCCCGCACGCCGCAAATGCCGCTGGTGCTGCAGGAGAACTTCACCGCCAAACTGCTCGAAATGCTGCGCGCCGGCGAAATCGACTGCGCAATCATGGCCGAGCCGTTTCCCGATACGGGGCTGGCGGTCGCGGCGCTCTACGATGAACCGTTCGTGGCGGTCGTGCCGGCGCATCATCCGCTCGCGGATCGCGAGTCCGTGAGTTCCGACGAACTCAAGAAGGAAACCATGCTGCTCCTGGGCACGGGCCATTGCTTCCGAGACCATGTGCTCGAGGTGTGTCCGGAGTTCGCTCGCTTTTCCAGCAATACCGAAGGCATTCGCAAGAGCTTCGAGGGCTCTTCGCTGGAGACCATCAAGCACATGGTCGCTTCAGGCATGGGGGTCACGCTGGTGCCGCGTCTGTCCGTACCGGCCGACGCGCTCAAACCCAGGGTCAAGGGCCGAAAGGACGCGGACCAGATCGTGCGCTACCTGCCAGTGCGCGACGCGCATGGCGGAGAGCCCCCGACGCGCCGCGTGGTCCTGGCCTGGCGCCGCAGTTTCACGCGCTATGAAGCGATCGCGGCACTGCGCAACGCGATCTATGCCTGCGAGCTGCCGGGGGTGAAGCGCCTGTCCTGAAGAGGCGATTCGCCTGGCAATCCCTGCGATAGAGTCCGTCTGTTGCGAAGCCCGCGCGAGGCTCCTAGAGTTTTGGCCTTCCTTCACTGTTGAAAGTACCGCTTCATGGCCAAAGACGCAAAAAAGTCCAAGTCCCCCACTGCGGCCGCTCCAGCCGCATCGTCCGGCAAAGTGCCCAAGAAGGGGGGCGACGTGGCCGCCCTCGAATCGGGCAGCCGTGGCGCGCCGATCATCAACATCGGCATCGACCGGCAGGACCGTGCGGCGATTGCCGAAGGGCTGAGCCGGGTTCTGGCGGACACGTACACGCTGTACCTGACCACGCACAACTTCCACTGGAACGTGACCGGCCCTCATTTCAACTCGCTGCATGCCATGTTCATGGCGCAATACACGGAATTGTGGGGCGCGACCGATGTCATCGCCGAGCGCATCCGCGCCCTCGGACACTACGCGCCGGGTTCCTACGCCGAGTTCAGCAAGATCGCGACGGTGCCCGACGTGCCGCAGAATCCGCCCAAGGCGATGGACATGGTGCGCATCCTGGTCAAGGGGCACGAAACCGTGTCGCGGATCGCGCGCGAGTTCATTCCCGTGGCCGAGGAGGCTGGTGACGACCCGACGGCCGACATGCTGACCGCACGATGCACAGTGCATGACCAGACCGCCTGGATGTTGCGTTCACTCCTTGAAGACTGATCCCTCTACCCGCGCACCCGCGACGCCTCCGCCGGCTGAAGGGCCGGCGCAGCGCCGCGGCCGATTCGCGCTTTACCTCGATCTGATCCGCTGGAACCGGCCGGCCGGCTGGCTGCTGCTGCTATGGCCCACCCTGGGCGCACTGTGGTTCGCGGCCGGAGGGTGGCCGGGTTGGCATCTGCTGGCGGTGTTCGTGCTCGGCACCATCCTCATGCGCAGTGCGGGCTGTTGCATCAACGACGTGGCAGACCGCGACTTCGACCGCCACGTGAAGCGTACCGCCCAACGCCCGGTCACCAGCGGCGCGCTGCCTGTCGGGGAGGCGCTTGCCGTGGGAGCGGTGCTGGCGCTGGCGGCTTTTGCGCTGGTGCTCACAACCAACCGCGCCACGGTGATGTGGTCCTTCGTTGCGCTCGCCGTCACGCTGATCTACCCCTTCGCCAAGCGATTCCTCTCGATTCCTCAAGCGGTACTTGGCATTGCGTTCAGCTTCGGCATCCCCATGGCCTTCGCGGCCACTCGCGGCGAGATTCCGGCGATGGGCTGGTGGCTGCTGGCGGGCAATCTGTTCTGGGTGCTGGCGTACGACACCGAATATGCGATGGTCGATCGTGACGATGACCTCAAGATCGGCATGAAGACCTCGGCTATCACCTTCGGACGTTTCGACGTGGCGGCAGTGATGATCAGCTACGGGATCTTCCTCGCGGTCTGGGCGGTGATCGGGGGCAGCGCGGGGGAGGGGGGCGTCTTCTACCTCGGCATTGCCGTCGCTGCGGCGCAGGCGTTCTGGCATTGGCGCTTGATCCGCGATCGCACGCGTGAGGGCTGTTTCAAGGCATTTCGCCTCAACCACTGGCTCGGCTTCGCGGTGTTTGCCGGGGTCGTCGCCGGCTATCTTCTGGGCTGAAGCGACGCGCGAACGGTTTCAGCCGCGTCCGTACTCCCGGGCAAGCTCGCCTGCGCGCCCATGGGCCGCGCGAATCGCAGCCTTGAACCGCGCCTTGAGGTCGTCGGCGTCCATCGACGAAATCGCAGCATGGGTGGTGCCGCCCTTGGAGGTCACTCGCTCCCTGAGCACCGCAGGCGGCTCGCTCGCGCCGCTTGCGAGCGCCGATGCGCCTGTGAAAGTACCGATCGCCAGACGTTGGGCTTGTTCGGGCGTGAGCCCGAGTTCGACGCCGGCATCGGTCATCGCTTCGATGAAATAGAACACATAGGCCGGGCCCGAGCCTGAAACGGCGGTGACGGCGTCGAGCGCGTCCTCGGCGTCCACCCACAGCAACTCGCCCGTGGCCGCAAGCACCTGTTCGACCAACTTGCGGCCGGCGCTGTCCACCGCCTTGCGCGCATAGAGGCCCGTCATGCCCTGGCCGATCAGCGCGGGTGTGTTGGGCATCGCGCGAACGACGCGTTCCGTGCCGAGCCAGCGAGCAATGCTGTCCGAGGGGATGCCAGCTGCGACGCTCAGATGAAGGGCATTGCCTGTGAAGGGGCGCACCTCATGTGCGGCTTGCGCGAAGCTTTGCGGCTTGACTGCCCAGACCACCACCGCGCAGCGCGTGAGTGCGTTGCCGGCCTCGGCGAGCGCCTCGATGCCGAATTCGCTGGCCAGCCGTTTGCGCGCGTCCGCAAACGGCTCGACGACTTCAAAGTTCTGCGGCAGGGCGGCTTGCTTGATCAGGCCGCCGATGATGGCGCTGGCCATATTGCCGCCGCCGATGAAGGCGATCGGCGGCAATGGATCGCGATCTTTGCGGGGGAGGAAGGTGACGGCGATGTTCATGGCTTATCCGGTGAATTCGAAGGCTGCGAACTGGGTGGCTTGCAGGGGGTTGAAATTGTCGTCGCTCACGACCACCAGCAATCGCTTTCCATTGGGTAGCGTGGGGCCCCAGCACATGCCTTCGCTGTTATCGAGGCGCGACAGGCCGAGCGTCGAGAAGTCCGCCACGAGCTTCTTCGGCGCGGGGTCGTGGTTGTCGGGCCTGAGCGATTCCCGGCCCAGGGTGTCCGTGGCCGCGTCCGTGTCGATCTCATAGAGACGCAGGGAGTTGCCGACACCGACGGCGTAGGCTCGCTCGAGTACCAGCATGCGATGGGTATCGATCATGAGCACCTCGCTCACGCCATTGTCCGCATGGGTACCGGGCAGGATCGGAGGGCGCGGAATCGCGTCGGGCACATAGGCGATCTGTCGGTCGGCCCGGCCGGATGCGAGGTCTACGCGGGTGAATCTGCAGGGGCCGCCGCTTGCGGCGAGCGTTGGCATGGGACCATCCTGGATGAGGGCATTCTCCATGGCCAGCCACGCATGTTTGCCGTCCGGGGTCAGCGTCAGGCCTTCCAGGCTGAGGTTGTCGCGCGGCCCGCGGCGGCCGGACGGATCGGCGTCGAACATGGCGGGCAGGGGGAATTCGCGGACCATGGACCCGTCCAGTCGCGACTCATAGAAGGCGGGACCAAAGCCGCGCGCGACATCGCCTTCGCTCGTCCACAGGACCGTGTCGGTGGCAGCACGCCAGCGCAGCGCCTCGGGATCCGGGACCGGCACGCCAAGTGGCACGCGATGGCGGGGCTGCCACGGAGAGCCGTCGGTGCACGCAAGCGCCACGACGTCCCGTGGCTCGGGAGAGTCTGCGCCCGGTTGCCATCGCATCCGATAGAAGCGGACGGGTCCCAGATCTGCCCGATCATCCGAGATGAGCAGGTACTCACCTCGAGACGCGTCATAGTCGATTCCGGAGAGGCCGCCGACGATCGTCCCGCCAAATGTCAGGCGGTGAGGCCACTTTGCTTCGGCGATCAGATGGAGGCGCTCAGTGCCGACGCCAACCGTCCGCGACATCGGCGCTCGACAGGCTGCGAGTCCGATCCCGGCCAAACCCCCAAGCAGGAGGTTGCGGCGCCGAAGAGCGCCTTCGATACCGAAGGGATGGGACCGATGCGCCTGGACTCGGATTTGCGCGCCAGCGTAACGTTGTGGGTCGGGCTTGGACACGGCACGAGTCTAAGGTGCTTCAAGATTGCGCAGGGAAAGTGTTTGACATAGAAAAGTGCCTGTGCAACAATCGCGGGCTTCGCTTTCAAAAAGGCGAAGCTTCTGCCCAACGGAGGCGAGCCAAAGTGGTTTTGGCGCGCGGACGACGGGCCCAAGACTGACCGTGAATCTGCTTGCTTGAATTCTTTCGCAAGTGGTGACCGGTACAAGTTGGGAACTACTGAAATGATCCAAACTGAATCCCGGCTCGATGTGGCCGACAACACGGGCGCGAAATCCGTCCTGTGTATCAAGGTGCTCGGCGGCTCCAAGCGGCGCTATGCCAGCGTGGGCGACGTCATCAAGGTCAGCATCAAGGAGGCTGCTCCTCGTGGTCGCGTCAAGAAGGGCGAGATCTACAGTGCGGTCGTTGTGCGAACCGCCAAGGGCATCCGTCGTAGCGATGGCTCGCTCGTCAAATTCGATGGCAATGCTGCCGTGCTGCTCAATGCCAAGCTGGAGCCGATCGGTACCCGCATCTTCGGGCCGGTCACGCGCGAGCTGCGGACCGAGAAGTTCATGAAGATCGTCTCGCTGGCTCCCGAAGTTCTGTAAGGACAACAACGCCATGAACAAGATTCGCAAAGGCGACCAGGTCATCGTGTTGGCCGGTCGTGACAAGGGTAAGCGCGGCACTGTGTCGCTGCGCAAGGATGACTCGCATGTGATCGTCGAGGGTATCAACCTCGTGAAGAAGCATACGAAGCCGAATCCGCTGAAGGGTACGACCGGCGGCATCGTCGAGAAGGCCATGCCGATTCATCAGTCGAACGTGGCGATCTTCAATGTTGCGACCGGCAAGGCTGATCGCGTGGGTGTCAAGGTCGTGGACGGTAGGCGTGTGCGCGTCTTCAAGTCCAGCGGCGAAGAAATCAAGGCCGCGTAAGGAGTACTCACATGGCACGTCTCCAACAACACTACCGTGAAAAGATCGCCAAGGATCTGACCGAGAAGTTCGGCTACACCTCGCCGATGCAGGTGCCCCGCCTGACCAAGATCACCCTGAATATGGGTGTCGGGGAAGCGGTGGCCGACAAGAAGGTTCTTGACAACGCTGTCGCCGACCTCACCAAGATTGCGGGCCAGAAGCCCGTTGTGACCAAGTCGAAGAAGGCCATTGCCGGCTTCAAGATTCGCGAGAACCAGCCGATCGGCTGCATGGTCACGCTGCGCGGCGTCCAGATGTATGAATTCCTGGATCGCTTCGTGACTGTTGCGCTGCCGCGCGTTCGCGACTTCCGGGGGATTTCCGGTCGCGCCTTCGATGGTCGTGGCAACTACAACATCGGCGTGAAAGAGCAGATTATTTTTCCCGAGATCGAGTACGACAAGGTCGACGCCCTGCGTGGTCTCAATATCAGCATCACGACGACGGCCAAGACCGACGAAGAAGCGAAGGCTCTTCTCGCTGGTTTCCGTTTTCCGTTCAAGAACTGAGGTGGATTTGTGGCTAAAGCAGCTTTGATCGAGCGCGAGCTCAAGCGAGATAAACTGGTCGCAAAGTACGCCGCCAAGCATGCGGAGCTGAAGGCGATTGCCAATGATGCCAAGCGCAGCGACGAAGAGCGCGCTGTGGCGCGCCTGGCTCTGCAGAAGCTCCCGCGCAACGCCAATCCGACGCGTCAGCGCAACCGCTGCGAGATCACCGGTCGCCCCCGCGGTACTTTCCGTCAATTCGGTCTGGCGCGCGCCAAGATTCGCGAGATGGCTTTCAACGGCGACATCCCGGGTGTCACCAAGGCGAGCTGGTAAGCCGGGCAGGAGCAAACAACATGAGCATGAGTGATCCCATTGCCGACCTGCTGACGCGTATTCGTAACGCGCAGATGGTGGCGAAGTCCACCGTGTCGGTCCCGTCTTCGAAGGTGAAGGTCGCGATCGCGCAGGTGTTGAAGGACGAGGGCTACATCGACGGCTTCAAGGTCAAGACCGAAGCCGGCAAGAGCGAACTCGAGATCGCATTGAAGTACTACGCGGGTCGTCCGGTCATTGAGCGCATCGAGCGCGTGAGCCGCCCCGGTCTGCGCGTCTACAAGGCCAGCGATGCCATTCCGCAAGTGCAGAACGGCTTGGGTGTTGCGATCGTCACGACGCCCAAGGGCGTGATGACCGACCGCAAGGCGCGCGCTACCGGCGTTGGTGGCGAAGTGCTTTGCTACGTCGCCTAACCGAGACATCGAGGAGAAACTGAAATGTCCCGCGCAGCAAAGAAGCCGGTCGCCATCCCCGCAGGTGTGGATGTTGCGATCAAGGAAGACCAGATCAGCGTGAAGGGTTCGGGCGGCACGCTCAACCTGCGTGGCAGCAATCTGGTGACTGTCGTCAACAAGGACGGCAAGCTGAATTTCGAGCCGGTCGGTGATTCGCGTGAAGCCGACGCGATGAGCGGCACTGTTCGCCAGTTGGTCAACAACATGGTGATCGGAGTGACCAAGGGCTTTGAAAAGAAACTGACGCTGATCGGCGTCGGCTACAAGGCTGCGGCGCAAGGCGCCAAGCTGAATCTGCAGGTCGGTTACTCGCACCCGGTCAATATGGACATGCCCGAGGGCATCACCGTGGCGACCCCGACTCCAACGGAAGTCGTGGTCAAGGGTGCCGACCGGCAACGCGTCGGCCAGGTGGCCGCTGAGATCCGCGCTGTTCGTCCGCCAGAGCCCTACAAGGGCAAGGGCATCCGCTATGCGGACGAAAAGATCGTGATCAAAGAGACCAAGAAGAAGTAAGGGGCAGGAACATGATCTTGACCAAGAAAGCACAGCGTCTTCGTCGCTCTCGTCAGACGCGCATTCGCATCGCGACGCAAGGCGTGGCTCGACTGACGGTGAATCGCACCAATCTGCACATTTACGCGACCATCATTTCGGACGACGGCACGAAGGTGATCGCTACTGCATCGACGGCCGAGGCCGAGATGCGTGCGTCGCTCGGTGGTTCGGGCAAGGGCGGCAACGCTGCTGCTGCGACCGCAATCGGGAAGCGCATCGCCGAAAAGGCGAAGGCGGCTGGCATCGAGAAGGTGGCATTCGACCGCGCGGGCTTTGCTTACCACGGCCGCGTCAAGGCCTTGGCCGATGCCGCCCGCGAAGCGGGTCTGCAGTTCTAAACGGACACGAGATTCAAAATGGCAAAGATTCAGGCAAGAACGCAGAACGAAGGCCCCGAGGACGGTTTGCGCGAGAAGATGATCGCGATCAACCGCGTCACCAAGGTGGTGAAGGGTGGTCGGATTCTTGGATTCGCAGCGCTCACGGTCGTGGGTGATGGCGATGGCCGCATCGGCATGGGCAAGGGCAAGTCGAAAGAAGTGCCCGCTGCCGTGCAGAAGGCCATGGAAGAAGCGCGTCGCAATCTGACGAAGGTTTCGATCAAGAACGGGACGTTGCATCACCGCGTGACGGGTCACCATGGCGCTGCCTCGGTGGAAATGATTCCCGCGCCGAAGGGAACCGGCATCATCGCCGGCGGCCCGATGCGCGCCGTATTCGAAGTGATGGGTATCACCGATATCGTGGCGAAGAGCCACGGCTCGTCGAACCCCTACAACATGGTCCGTGCCACGCTGGACGGTCTGAAGAACTCGACGACTGCGTCGGAAGTGGCAGCCAAGCGCGGCCTGACCGTCGAACAGATCTTCGCCTGATCGGGAGTACCGACATGACGACACAACAACAAACCCTGAAGGTGCAATTGGTCAAGAGCCCGATTGGCACCAAGCAATCGCATCGGGCCACCGTGCGCGGACTGGGCCTGCGTAAGCTCAACAGCGTGAGCGAACTGCAGGACACGCCCGCGGTTCGCGGCATGATCAACAAGATCAGCTATCTGGTCAAAGTGCTCTAAGAGAGACGCATATGGAACTCAATGGCATCAAGCCGGCCGCAGGTGCGAAGCACGCCAAGCGTCGCGTCGGCCGTGGTATCGGCTCCGGCCTTGGCAAGACCGCGGGCCGTGGTCACAAGGGTCAGAAGTCGCGCGCTGGCGGTTTCCACAAAGTCGGTTTCGAAGGCGGTCAGATGCCGCTGCAGCGCCGCCTGCCCAAGCGTGGCTTCAAGTCCCACCTGCTCAAGTTCAACGCCGAGATCAGTCTCGGAGCGCTTGACAAGCTCGGTTTGGATGAAGTCGACCTGCTCGCTCTGAAGCAAGCTGGCCTGGTCGGGCAGCTTGCGAAAGTTGTCAAGGTGGTCAAGTCGGGTGAGCTGACCAAGGCTGTCAAGTTGACGGGCATCGGCGCAACTGCTGGCGCAAAGGCCGCGATCGAAGCGGCCGGCGGCAGCGTCGCTTGACGCGAATCGGACTGAAAGAAGCTCTTCGTGGCAACCAACGCGGCAACGCTCGCAAAAACAGGCAAGTTCGGTGACCTGCGTCGCCGGCTTGTCTTTTTGCTGCTCGCGCTCGTGGTCTATCGCATCGGTGCCCACATTCCGGTGCCAGGGATCAATCCAGACCAGCTCGCGCAGCTGTTCCAGGGGCAGCAGGGCGGCATTCTGAGTCTGTTCAACATGTTCTCCGGTGGTGCGCTGTCGCGCTTCACGGTGTTCGCGTTGGGCATCATGCCGTACATCTCGGCGTCGATCATCATGCAATTGATGACCTACGTGCTCCCTAGCTTCGAACAGTTGAAGAAGGAAGGCGAAGCCGGGCGACGGAAGATCACTCAGTACACGCGCTACGGAACGTTGGGACTCGCACTGTTCCAGTCCTTCAGTATTGCTGTGGCGCTCGAGTCATCTGCGGGCTTGGTGATTTCGCCGGGCTTTGGTTTCCGGATCACGGCCATGGTGAGCCTGACGGCGGGTTCGATGTTCCTGATGTGGCTGGGTGAGCAGATTACGGAGCGTGGGCTTGGCAACGGGATTTCCATCCTCATATTTGCCGGCATTGCGGCTGGCCTGCCGAATGCGATCGGTGGCTTGCTTGAGCTGGTACGCACCGGCGCGATGAATGTGCTGGTCGCTCTGTTCATCGTTGCAGTTGTTGTTCTGGTCACGTATTTCGTCGTGTTCGTTGAACGTGGCCAACGCAAGATCCTAGTGAACTATGCGCGGCGTCAGGTCGGCAACAAGGTGTACGGGGGGCAGTCTTCGCATTTGCCTCTGAAGCTGAACATGGCGGGTGTGATCCCTCCGATTTTTGCTTCGTCAATCATCCTGCTGCCCACGACGGTGGTGGGTTGGTTCAGTACCGGCGAAAGCATGCGTTGGATCAAGGACGTCGCCAGCGCGTTGAGGCCGGGTCAACCGATCTACGTGTTGCTCTATGCAAGCGCGATCGTGTTCTTCTGCTTCTTCTATACGGCCCTCGTGTTCAACAGCCGTGAGACGGCGGACAACCTGAAGAAAAGCGGCGCCTTCATTCCTGGAATCCGGCCGGGCGATCAGACTGCTCGCTATATCGACAAGATCCTGGTTCGGCTCACGCTGGCGGGTGCTGTTTACATCACCTTCGTCTGCTTGCTGCCTGAGTTTCTGATCTTGAAGTACAACGTGCCGTTCTATTTCGGGGGGACGTCCTTGTTGATCATCGTGGTTGTCACGATGGACTTCATGGCCCAGGTTCAGAACTACATGATGTCTCAGCAGTACGAGTCTCTACTTAAGAAGGCCAATTTCAAGACTTCTTAGGCGATGAGATGTCGAAAGACGACGCGATCCAGATGCAAGGTGAGGTTCTTGAGAACCTGCCGAATGCAACCCTTCAGGGTGAAGCTGGACAATGGGCACGTCGTCTTGGGACATATTTTTGGAAAGATGCGTATGCATTGCATCCGCATGCTTCCTGGTGACAAGGTCACCGTGGAGTTGACGCCCTACGACTTGAGCCGGGCGCGCATCGTGTTTCGGGCGAAGTGAGTCGCCGGGTTGAACAGATATTAGGAGAATGAAATGAGAGTTTCGGCTTCGGTCAAAACCATTTGCCGTAATTGCAAGATCATCCGCCGCAAGGGTGTGGTGCGTGTGATCTGTACCGACCCGCGCCACAAGCAGCGTCAGGGTTGATCGTTAGAGTACTAGAGGACGCACATGGCACGTATTGCTGGCATCAACATTCCGCCGCACAAGCACGCCGAGATCGGTCTGACCGCCATCTACGGTATCGGTCGCACGCGCGCACGCAAGATCTGCGAAGCGAGCGGCATCGAATATTCGAAGAAGGTCAAAGATCTGACGGATGCCGATCTTGAAAAGATCCGCGATCAGATTGCGCTCTTCACCATCGAGGGTGACCTGCGTCGTGAAACGACGATGAACATCAAGCGCCTGATGGACATCGGTTGCTACCGCGGCTTCCGTCATCGTCGCGGCTTGCCGATGCGCGGCCAGCGTACGCGTACCAATGCTCGCACTCGCAAGGGTCCGCGCAAGGCGGCGCAGTCCCTGAAGAAATAAGGATAGACCAGCATGGCTAAAGCTCCTGCAAACAACGCAGCACAGCGCGTTCGCAAGAAGGTCCGCAAGAACGTTGCGGATGGTATTGCCCACGTGCACGCCTCTTTCAACAACACGATCATCACGATCACTGATCGTCAGGGCAACGCCCTGTCGTGGGCTTCGTCGGGTGGCCAGGGCTTCAAGGGCTCTCGCAAGTCGACGCCCTTCGCTGCGCAAGTCGCTTCTGAAGTGGCGGGGCGTGCAGCGGTCGAGCAAGGCATCAAGAATCTCGATGTGGAGATCAAGGGCCCCGGGCCTGGTCGCGAATCGTCGGTGCGCGCGCTCGCTGCGTTGGGCATCCGGATCAATTCGATCGCCGACGTGACGCCTGTTCCGCACAACGGCTGCCGTCCCCAGAAGCGTCGTCGCATCTGAGCTTCGACGTATGGCGCAGCCTGCTTTGCGGGGGCTGCGCATTTTGTTTTTTGAAAAGCCCACCGCCGCCGGCCTGCTGCTGACGGCTCCCGCGGCCCGCCGCGGAAGATGACATAAAGGAAGATCAAGTGGCACGCTATCTCGGCCCCAAGGCCAAACTCTCTCGCCGCGAAGGCACCGACCTGTTCCTGAAGAGCGCGCGTCGCTCGATCCAAGACAAGGCGAAATTCGACTCCAAGCCCGGCCAGCATGGCCGTACCTCGGGTCAGCGCACCTCCGACTTCGGTCTGCAACTGCGCGAAAAGCAGAAAGTCAAGCGCATGTATGGCGTGCTGGAGAAGCAATTCCGCCGCTACTTCGAGGAAGCGGACCGCCGCCGTGGCAACACGGGTGCGAACCTCCTGTTCATCCTGGAATCGCGCCTGGACAACGTCGTCTATCGCATGGGCTTTGGCTCGACCCGCGCGGAAGCGCGTCAGCTCGTATCGCACAAGGCCATTGTGGTCAACGGTCAATCGGTGAACATTCCGTCGTACCAGGTTAAGACTGGGGACGTGATCGCCGTTCGCGACAAGTCGAAGAAGCAGACGCGTATTGTGGAAGCGCTGCAGCTGGCTCAGCAAGTGGGAATGCCTGCGTGGGTCGAAGTCAATGCCGAGAAGGCCGAGGGCACGTTCAAGAAGGTGCCCGATCGCGATGAGTTCGCTTCGGACATCAACGAATCGCTGATCGTCGAACTCTATTCGCGTTGATATTTGCGACGTCCGTTCGGTACCTGCGCGTGCCGGACGAGACGGCCGATGTTCTTGTTTACGTTCCTGTTTCGCGCCGTGCCGCGGAACAGGTGCTTCACCAGCCTTACCGGTGTAACGAGCCGGGGGTATTGAGAGGAAGTCTGCATGCAAACCACCCTGTTGAAACCCAAGACCATCCAGGTCGAGCAACTTGCGCCGAACAAGGCCAAGGTGACGCTCGAGCCGTTCGAGCGCGGTTATGGCCACACGCTCGGCAATGCGCTGCGTCGCGTGCTGCTTTCGTCGATGGTCGGGTATTCGGCCACCGAGGTCACCATCGCGGGCGTGCTTCACGAGTACTCGTCCATCGATGGTGTGCAGGAAGATGTCGTCAACATCCTGCTGAATCTGAAGGGCGTGGTGTTCAAGCTCCACAACCGCGACGAAGTGACCCTGAGCCTGCGCAAGGATGGGGAAGGCGCGGTCACCGCGTCAGATATTCAGACACCTCACGACGTCGAGATCATCAATCCCGACCACGTCATTGCCCATTTGTCGCAAGGCGGCAAGTTGGACATGCAGATCAAGGTGGAGAAGGGGCGTGGCTATGTGCCCGGTACGATGCGTCGCTACGCCGACGAGCCGACCAAGTCCATCGGGCGCATCGTCCTGGATGCCTCCTTCTCGCCGGTGAAGCGTGTGAGCTATACGGTCGAGAGCGCGCGCGTCGAACAACGTACCGACCTTGACAAGCTGCTGGTCGAAATCGAGACCAACGGCGCCATCACGGCTGAAGACGCGGTCCGCGCATCGGCCAAGATCCTCGTGGAGCAGTTGGCTGTCTTCGCGCAACTCGAGGGCGGTGAATTGGCCGCATTCGACACGCCCGCACCGCGTAGCGCTCAGCAGTTCGACCCGATTCTGCTGCGCCCGGTCGATGAACTCGAACTCACGGTGCGTTCGGCCAACTGCTTGAAGGCCGAAAACATCTACTACATCGGTGATCTGATCCAGCGCACTGAGAACGAGCTCCTGAAGACCCCGAACCTCGGGCGTAAGTCGCTCAACGAAATCAAGGAAGTCCTCGCCTCGCGTGGCCTGACCTTGGGTATGAAGCTCGAAAGCTGGCCGCCGGCCGGTCTGGACAAGCGTTAAGCACGCAATGGTCGCCGCTTCAGTGGAAGCCGGCCATGCATCCCATCAACCTGGTGAACATGCAGTACCTGATCCGGCTGCATGCAATCGAAAAGTAAAGGAAAACACCATGCGTCACGGACACGGACTCCGCAAACTCAACCGCACCAGCTCGCACCGCCTGGCGATGCTGCAGAACATGATGAACTCGCTCATCGAGCATGAGGTCATCAAGACCACGGTCCCCAAGGCCAAGGAACTGCGTCGTGTCATCGAACCGATGATTACGCTGGCCAAGAAGCCCACTGTCGCCAACAAGCGTCTGGCTTTCGATCGCCTGCGTGATCGAGATAGCGTGGTCAAGCTCTTTGGGGAACTGGGCCCGCGCTATCAAGCGCGTCCGGGTGGCTATACGCGCATTCTCAAGATGGGCTTCCGCGTAGGTGACAACGCGCCTATGGCGCTGGTCGAGCTGGTCGATCGTCCGGAGGTAAATGAAGCCTCTGTCGATGACCAGGGTGCCGCCGAATAGGCTATAATCTCAGCTTACCGCGCGATGGAGCAGCCTGGTAGCTCGTTGGGCTCATAACCCAAAGGTCGCAAGTTCAAATCTTGCTCGCGCAACCAAATTTTCGAAGCATCTGTTCGCTTCGATTCGGTACTTAAAACGCCCACGTCATGTGGGCGTTTTCTTTTTCGGCCCGCGCGTCGACGGCTGCTCGATCCGCGCAGCCATCGGGGCAGCCTATCAATCGGGCACGACGGCCGTCACTTCAATTTCCACCTTCGCGCGTGCCTCGACCAGCGCGGCGACTTGCACGCACGTCATTGCCGGGAAATTCCGCCCCATCGCATCGCGATAGACAGGACCGAGTTCCTTCAGGCGCTGGTTGTACTCATCTCGATCCGTGACGTACCAGGTCATACGCACCATGTGCTCAGGTCCTGCGCCAGCTTCGCGCAGCACTGCGGCGACATTTCGCAGCGCCATGCCGGCCTGCTCGATGAAGTCATCGGACTCGAAACGTTGCTCTGCATTCCAGCCAATCTGGCCGCCCACGAAGACCATGGTGCCCCGTGCAGCTATCCCGTTTGCATAGCCCTTGGGGGCTGTCCAGCCCGGGGGCTGGAGTAGTTTGTTCATGTCAATTGCCTCAGTTTGAATCGTTGAAGTTTGCCCGTCTCGGTGCGCGGCAGACTCGCCACGAACGCGATCTCGCGGGGGTATTTGTAGGGGGCGATGGTTGCCTTCACATGCTCCTGCAAGGACTTCACCAAAGCCGGATCGCCGGTGTACCCCGGCTTCAGCACGCAAAAGGCCTTGATGAGCATGCCGCGCTCGTCGTCGGGCTTGCCCACCACGGCGCATTCCGCAACTGCCGGATGCTTCAGCAGGGCGTCTTCCACCTCGGGGCCGCCGACGTTGTAGCCTGCGGTGACGATCATGTCATCGGCCCGGGACTGATAGAAGAAGTAGCCATCGTCGTCCTCGACGAAGGCGTCGCCGGGATAGTTCCAACCCTTCTTCACATAGTCCATCTGTCTTGGATCGTTGAGATAGCGGCAGCCCACCGGGCCGATGATGGCGAGCTTGCCGACGGTGCCGCGAGGTACTTCGTTGCCTTCATGGTCAACCACGCGCGCGGTGAATCCGGGCACCGCCTTGCCGATCGCTCCGCGACGAACCTCGCCGGGGGGCGCTGAAATGTAGATGTGAAAGACCTCCGTGCCCCCAATGCCGTCGAGTATCTCGATCCCTGTCGCCTGCTTCCACAGTTGCCGCGTTGCATCCGGCAGCGCCTCGCCCGCACTCACGCTGATGCGCAGCGTCGGAACGCCCATCGACTTGGCGAACGCGGCCATCTGCCGGTAGAACGTCGGCGCCGTGTAGCAGATCGTCGCGCCGACTTCCCGGATCACCTTCACCATGGACTCTGGTGTGTACGGTGAATCATGGAAATAGACGGATGCGCCGGCCCACATCGGAAATACCAGCAGGCCGCCAAGCCCGAAAGTGAAGGCCAGCGGCGGGGAGCCGACCACGATGTCATCGCTTGTCGCGCGAAGGATGTGCCGGGGCCATGCCTCGCACATCGCGAGAACATCGCGATGGGTGATGACTGGCGCCTTGGGCTTGCCGGTCGTTCCGGACGTGAAGGCCAGCAGCGCGACATCATCGGAGGCAGTCTTGCACGCCGTGAAGATCCCATTCTTGCGCGAGGCTCGATCTTCCAGAGAACCCGACGCTTGGGGCTGGTTGAACGGAATGATTGCCTCTAGGACCGGGTGGTCTGACTGGGCAGTCTCGAGCTCGACCATCAAACGGGCGTCGCACAGCGCCAGCACCGGCCGCGCCTTCTCGATGATGTCGCCGAGTTCCTTGGCGCGAAGGAGCGGCATGGTCGCGACGGCGATCAGTCCCGCCTTGACGACGGCCAGCCAGCCGAGTGCCATTTCCATCGAATTTCCGCCGCGCAGCAGCACACGGTTGCCGGGCACCAGCTTGAGGTCTTCGATGAGCACTTGCGCGATCCGATTGACTTCACGTGCGGCATCTGCATAGCTAAGCGTACGAGCTGCCGAGCGCAACATCGGTTTGTCCGCGAAGCCCTTGCCTGCAGCCTTGTCGAGCAGTTCCTCGACCAGATTCGCCTGGTCGGGAAGTTGAAGCTCGGGCAACTCGTAGCGGAACAGGGGCAACTGGTCCGCCGGCGGCAGGCGGTCATGGACAAAGCGGTCGATTTGCGCGCTGGGGGTCATGTGCTTCTCAGGACGGACTTGCCGATGATCAATTGCTGAACCTCGGTGGCGCCTTCATAAATTCGCAGCGAACGGATATCGCGATAAAGGCTTTCCACCTTCGAGCCGACCTTGACACCGAGGCCGCCGTGCATCTGAAGGGCCATGTCGATCACTCGGCTTGCGTTTTCCGTCGCGCACATCTTCGCCATGGCGGCCGCGGAGCTCAGATCGCCGATCGGTGCACCCCCGCGTCGTTCACTGTCGTCGCGCATCCAGGCGGCGCGATAGGTCAGGAGGGCCGCACTGTCGATCAACGCCGCCATTTCGCCCAGCTTGGCCTGCGTGAGCTGGAAGTCGGCAAGCGTCTGCCCGAACATCCGGCGCTGGCTGGCATGCCGCACGGCCTCGACCAGCGCCCGCCGGCCCATGCCGAGCGCTGCACCGGCCACGGAAGCTCGAAAGATGTCGAGCGTGCGCATGGCCAGCTTGAAGCCGCCGTTCTGCTCGCCGAGCTGGGCTGACTTCGGCACAACGCAGCCGTCGAAGCGCAGAGTCGCCAGCGGATGCGGTGCCATCACCTCGATGTGGGCAGAGGTGTCGAGGCCGCTCGCGGTGGCATCAACGACGAACGCGGTGATGCCGCGCGATCCTGCGGTCGGATCGGTCTTGGCAAATACACAGTAGAAATCGGCAATGCCCCCATTGCTGATCCAGGTCTTTTCGCCTGAGAGGCGCCAGCCATCAGGCGCAGGCTCCGCGCGCATCGCCATTGCACCGACATCCGAGCCTGCTTCGGGTTCGCTCAGTGCGAAGGCCGCGATCTTCTGGCCGCGCCCCACGGCGCGCAAGTAGTCCTCTTGCTGTCTCGGTGTGCCAGCCAGGGTGATTGCGCCGCTTCCCAGCCCTTGCATTGCAAAGGCGAAGTCGGCAAGGGGGGAATGAAAGGCGAGGGTTTCGCGTAGAAGTACGAGCGCCCGCGAATCGAGGTGCTCGAGCGCGCCACCCGCGGAAGCGGGTACGCAGTAGCGCAGCCAACCGCTTTCGCCGAGTCGGCGCACCCATTCCCGGCAGGCGGAGCGGTCGTCGCGCTCATCCACGGCCTGCGCAGATGCCCATGGCAGCAGGTCGCGGACCAGATGTCGGTGCGCTTCGTCGAAGAAGGGAAGTGCGAGATGCGTCGTGGAGGGCAGGGGAGCCGGTGCAGCCATGGGTCAATCCCCTTCGAAAGCAGGTTTGCGCTTCGCCGCAAACGCCTCGTACGCTCGGCGGAAGTCCTCGGTCTGCATGCAGATGGCCTGCGCCTGGGCTTCGGATTCAATGGCCTGGTCGATCGTCATTGCCCACTCCTGCGACAGCATGGTTTTGGTCATCCCATGTGCGAAGCTTGGGCCCTGAACCAGCTCGCGGGCCACGGCCGTTGCGGCTGCCAGCAGCGCGCTGCTGTCGTGCAACGCATTGAAGAAGCCCCAGGCGTGACCTTCCTCGGCCGTCATGGCACGGCCTGTGAAGAGGAGCTCAGATGCGCGCCCTTGTCCGATCACGCGCGGAAGCAGCGCACAGGCGCCCATGTCGGCGCCGGCAAGTCCGACACGGGTGAACAGGAAGGCTGTGCGCGTACTGGGGGTGCCGTACCGCAGGTCGCAGGCCAGCGCAATCATCGCGCCCGCGCCGGCGCAGACACCGTCGATGGCGCCGACGATCGGTTGCGGGCAGTGGCGGATGGCCTTCACCAAGTCGCCCGTCATGCGCGTGAACTCCAGCAACTCCGGCATGCGCATGCGCGTGAGCGGGCCAATGATCTCGTGCACGTCCCCGCCGGAGCAGAAGTTGCCGCCGGCCCCTGCAACGACGATCGCCTTGACGTCGGTGGCGAAGCTCAGTGCCCTGAACAGATCGCGCAGCTCGGCATACGACTCGAAGGTCAGCGGATTCTTGCGTTCCGGCCGGTTGAGCGTGACCGTACCGACACCTGCGTCGAAGGACCAGGTGAAATGCCTGGCGACATAGCCCGACTTGGGCTCGAACTGGGCGCGCATGGGATTGTCCGCGCCGATGTAGTGCTTCATAGGGTCTCCGCCGTCTGTGCTTGTAGATGAGTGTGTTGCTTGACTTTGCCGAGCAGCCGATGGAGCTGGGCGATTTCCTTGGCGCTCAGGGCGGCGAAGGCGTCGACGATCCAGGCTTCATGCTGCTGTGCCATCTCGTTGAAGAGTTTGCGGCCGCGCGCGGTGAGCCGCACACGCCATGCGCGGCGATCACCGGCCACATCGACGCGCTCGACCAGGCCTTCCATGACGAGCTGGTCCGTGATGCCCGTGACATTGCCGCCTGTGACCATCATGCGGCGCGACAGCTCGTTCATCTTCAGGCCGTCGGGTGAGCGTTCGAGCTGGGACATGAGATCGAAGCGCGGCAGCGTGGTCGAGAACTGCTCGCGAAGTCCGTTGCGCACCTGCTTCTCGATCAGTTGCGTGCACGTCAGAAGACGCAACCACAGCCGCAGTTCCTCGGGATGCTCGCTATGGGCGCGTGCCTCGAGGTCCATGTCAGTGCTCCTCTTCGCCGGCGAAGCGGGGTGCGGTGGCTTGTGCCGCCAGGAGCTGCTGTTGCTTCGCGATTTCGCGATACATCTGGTCGCGGCCGCTCCAGTACTGCTTCGGCCAGTCCACATCGTGGCTTTGCAGCTTGGCGGCCTCGTGCAGGGTCCAGGCGGGGTCGGCCAGGTGAGGCCTTGCAATGGCGCAAAGGTCGGCTCGTCCGGCGGCAATGATGCTGTTGGCCTGGTCGGCGTCGGTGATGGCGCCGACAGCGATGGTTGCAATGCCGGCCTCGTTGCGGATGCGGTCCGCGAACGGCGTCTGGTACATGCGTCCATACACCGGCTTCGCCGCGCGGGTGGTCTGGCCGGACGACACGTCGATGAAATCGCAGCCGGCTTCCTTGAAGGCGCGAGCCACGACCACGGCATCGTTGTCGGTCAGGCCGCCCGGTGCCCAGTCGTGGGCCGAGATGCGCACGCTCATCGGGCGATCGGCTGGCCAGGTCGCACGCATGGCACGGAACACCTCGAGCGGATAGCGCAGACGGTTGGCAAGCTCGCCGCCGTATTCGTCGGTCCGCAGATTGGTCAGCGGGCTGATGAAGGACGACAGCAGGTAGCCGTGGGCGCAGTGCAACTCGAGCCAATCGAAGCCGGCTTCGGCTGCGCGGCGGGTGGCATCGACGAACTGGTCGCGCAAGCGTTCCATGTCGGCGCGCGTCATTTGGGCCGGGAGCTGGTTCTGCTCGCCGTAGGCCAGTTCGCTGGCGGCTATCAGCGGCCAGTTCCCCTCCTCAAGAGGCTCGTCCGTACCTTCCCAGCCCACACGCGTCGATCCCTTGGGGCCGCTGTGACCCAATTGCATGGCGATCTTGGCGCCCGACTGCGAGTGGACGAAGTCGACGATTCGCTTGAACGCCGCTTGCTGTGCGTCGTTGTAGAGGCCGGTGCATCCGGGGGTGATGCGCCCCTCGGGTGCAGGACTGGTCATCTCGACAAACACCATGCCGGCGCCGCCCAGCGCCCGCGCACCCAGGTGCACGAGCAGGAAGTCCTGCGGAACGCCGTCGACTGCGCTGTATGTCGCCATCGGGGAGACCACGATGCGGTTCTTGAGCGTCAGGCCACGCACCGCGAGGGGCATCAGCATGGGCATCACCGGCTTGCCGCCCGACAGCCATTGCTCGTAACCGCCGAGCCATTGCGTGTCGCGCAGCCGCAAGTTCTCGTGGCTGATGCGCTGCGAGCGCGTGAGCAGCGAATAGGCGAACTGTTCGATCTGCATGCCGGTGTAGCGACTCACGTTCTCGAACCATTCGGTCGAATTGCGCGCGGCATTCTGGATCTTGAGCACCTCGACGCTGCGGCGTGCCTCGTAAGCCTCGAGCACCCGATCGACATCGCCGCCGCGCTCGAATTCCTCCGCGAGGTCGATTGCATCCTCGAGGGCCAGCTTGGTGCCTGAGCCGATCGAGAAGTGCGCTGTGTGGGCCGCATCGCCCATCAGCACGATGGGCACGCGCCGGCCATTGACCTCGATGCGGTGCGTCCAGTGCTTGCAGATGACGCGGGGGAAGCGAATCCAGTTGGCGGAGCCTCGCAGGTGCGCTGCGTTGCTGATGAGCGAATGGCCGCCCAGGTACTTTGCGAACAGTTGCTCGCAGAATGCGATCGCTTCCGGCTGCTCCATCTGGTCGAGCCCGTGGGCGCGCCAGACCGCTTCAGGCGTCTCGACGATGAACGTCGAGGTCGTGTCGTCGAATTGATAGGCGTGGGCCTGGAACCAGCCGTGTTCCGTCTTTTCGAAGGCGAAGGTGAAGGCGTCGAAGGTCTGGTGCGTGCCGAGCCAGACGAATCGGCATTGACGAAGATCGATGTCGGGGTCGAACACCTCGGCATAGCGCTGCCGGATGCGGCTGTTGAGGCCGTCGCAGGCAATCACCAGATCCGCGTCGTACTGGGCCGCGAGCGCCTGATCGTCGGTCACGTCCGTCTCGAACACCAGCTTGACATCCAAGGCGAGGCAGCGTTCCTGCAGGATGTTCAGCAGGCGCTTGCGCCCGATACCGCAAAAACCGTGGCCGCTGGAGCGCACCTGTCGATTCTTGAAGTACACCTGAATGTCGTCCCAATGGTGGAACTCACGGCCGATCTGGGCCGCAGTCTCCGGGTCGGCGGCGCGGAGATTCTCGAGCGTCTGGTCGCTCAGTACCACGCCCCAGCCGAAGGTGTCGAACGGGCGGTTGCGTTCGACCACCGTGACTTCGAGATGAGGCCGCCGGGCCTTCATCAGCAAAGCGAAATACAGCCCCGCGGGGCCGCCGCCGATGCACAGGACGCGCCGAAGATCCGAGTTGAAGCTATTCATGGCTGAATAGTTTAGGCATAAACAATCTGATGTCAATCATCAACTGCCCTCGGAGGCCTCCCGGCCTGTGCCGGCTGGCGCCCTTTTTGACCGGCGGATGGCACCACCGCCTCGATCCAGGCCCTCTTCGGCGGGGTCTTGACAAAGCCCTTCCGGTTGACGTGGGCGCGCGTGATGGCAAAAATCAATCCCCATGCAGAGCCTGATACCGAAAATCGAGTCGCAGCTTTCCTCTTTGCGCGTACCCATCACCCTCAAGTTGCCCGACGGCCGCCAAGTGGCCAAGCCCGGTTCCCGCGTCACCCTGGCGTTCAAGGAGTGGTCGGCTCTCGCCAAGCTTGCGACCCGGCAGGTCGGTGCCATCGGAGAGGCCTACGTGGAAGGCCGAGTCCAGATCGAAGGGGCGATGCGTGACCTCATCGATGCAGCGGTCGGGCTCCTGCCGGACAATCCGGCGGAAACCACCACCCACTGGTGGCGTCGGCTTCAAAGGCGCGCCAGGTCGCACGGTTCGCATTCATTGCGCAAGGACGCGGCGCAGATCGAATTTCATTACGACGTTTCCGACGACTTCTACGCGCTGTGGCTGGACCCGCGCCGGGTGTATTCGTGCGCCTACTACCGCGACCCGGGCATGACGCTCGCGCAGGCGCAGGAAGCCAAGCTCGATCACATCTGCCGAAAGCTGATGCTGAAGCCGGGCGAGCGCTATCTCGACATCGGTTCCGGCTGGGGCGCACTGCTGATGTGGGCCGCTGAACACTACGGGGTCGATGCCACCGGCATCACGCTATCGAAGAACCAGCATGCGCACGTCCAGGCGTTGATCGAGAAGAAGGGCCTTCAGGGCCGGGTGCGTGTCGAACTGTGCGACTACCGCAAGCTGGAAACGGACCGGCCTTTCGACAAGATTTCTTCGGTCGGCATGTTCGAGCACGTCGGCAGCGCCAACATGTCGACCTACTTCCGCAGGATCCATTCCCTGCTGGCCCCCGGCGGACTGGTCCTGAACCACGGCATCACCTCCGGGCAACTCGATTACAAGCAGCTCGGCGCCGGCATGGGGGACTTCATCGAGAAGTACATCTTCCCGGGCGGCGAACTTTTGCACGTGACGCACATCCTGCGCGAAACTGCTGCCGCGGGACTGGAGATGGTGGACACCGAAAGCCTTCGGCCGCACTACGCGCGCACGCTCTGGGCCTGGTCCGATGCGCTCGAGGCCCAGTTGGACGAGGCGCGCGACGTGCTCAAGAAGAGCGGAGGCCGGCAGGGAGACAACGCGGAGCGGATCCTGCGGGCCTACCGCCTCTACCTGGCGGGCTCCGCGATGAGTTTCGAGCAGGGCTGGATCTCCCTGCATCAGATGTTGTCCACCAAGCCGGACGGGGTGGTCGAGGGCCATGACCTGCGCGGCTCACAATCGGTGTACCCTTTTGTCCGGGACTACATCTACAAGTGAGCTGACATGCTATATCGATTCAAATCGCAAGCGACTGCAGACGTTGTCATGATGGAGGCCAATGCGCGGCAGCTCCTCGAGATCATCGGCAAGTCGTCAGCTCCGAAGGGGATCATCACGTCCGACCAGATCCCCGCAGCCGTGGCAGCCCTCGAATCTGCCATCACGGCTGATGCCGTGCAGAATCAGCACAACCACGATTCCTTCGCCACGGAGGATCATGCCGACGAGGCCGAACGCCAGCACGTCGGCCTTCACCAGCGCGCTGCGCCGCTGATCCACATGCTCAAGCGCGCGCATGCCGAAGGCAAGGACGTCGTCTGGGGCGTCTGAGCGCAGCAGTGTATGAGGCTGCCCTGGTCACTCCACGGCGGCGCTTGGCACCACCGCAGTACGTCACGTCGACCGGGGGGGGCTTAGTCGACCTTGGCACCTGAGGCCTTCACCACCTTCGCCCATTTCGCGTGTTCGTTCTCGATGAGCTTCGCGAACTCTGCCGGTGAATTCCCGCTCGGAATGGCGCCTTGCACCAACAGCTTCTCCTTGATCGCCGGCGTGCCGAGCGACTTCGCGACTTCCTGCTGAATCCTGTTCACGATGTCGGGCGAGGTGCCCGCCGGCGCCAGCAGTCCGAACCATGAACTCGCCTCGTATCCCTTGAGTGCCGGCCCGCCCGCCTCCTCGACGGTCGGGATGTCCGGCAGTGCCGGCGAGCGTTGCGCGCTGGTCACAGCCAGGGCCTTGAGCTTCCCGGACTTGATCTGCTGCATCGACGAGGGCAGGTTGTCGAACATGACGTCCGCGTTGCCGCCGACCATGTCCATCAGGGCTGGTCCCGATCCGCGGTAGGGGATATGGGTCATGTAGCTGCCGGTCATGCTCTTGAACAACTCGCCGGCCAGGTGGATCGAGGTGCCGCTCCCGCTTGAAGCCATGTTCAGCTTGCCCGGATTGGCCTTGGCGTACTTGATGAAGTCCGCCACGCTCTCGATGTGGAGTGCGCGCGCCTTGTCCGCATTCATTTCCATGACGTTCGGCACTGCGGCCACGAGCGTGATCGGAGCGAAATCCTTGATCGGGTCGAAGGGGAGCTTGGGATAGAGCGCGCGGTTGATGCCGTGGGTGCCGACCGTGCCCATCAGCAGCGTATAGCCATCGTTCGGCGACTTCGCGACGATTTCCGCGCCGACGTTGCCACCCGCGCCTGCGCGGTTGTCCACGATGAACTGCTGGCCGAAGGCTTTGGACAGCTCCGGCGCGATGGCCCGCGCGAGGATGTCCGTGGTGCCGCCAGGAGCGAAGGGCACGACGATGCGCACCGGCTTGGCCGGCCAGGCGCTCTGGGCTGCTGCGGTTCCTGTCAGGAGCGCGAGCAATGCCGCCGAGGCGCTCAAGGTCAGCGCGATGCGGCGGCGGAAGGAGGAAGAAGAGACCATTCGGAATTCCTGTTGGAGGCGGGACGGTCCGGCCGCGCGTCCTAGATGTCCATGTCGCGCGAGGCCGGTTCGATGCCCACCGCTTTTACAGGTGAAGCACTCCTTTCGTCGCGAGTGGAAACCCCGGGAGCCGGGTGAGTGCGACCACGAGCCCTTTGGTTCATTGGGGCTCTCAATCGGCGCCTTCGATGCAATCAACTTCCGTCGAGCGCATGGCGCCGATAGCCTCGGGGACTCCAAAACAAACCCAGGGTGGCTAGATTGATTTCCAGGAAAACCGCACGCGGCGCGTGCATTGTCGCGAGTGCCGCGCTTGTGCTGAACGCTCACGCACAGAATCTCACGATGGACAACGGTGCCCCGGTGGGCGACAACCAGAACTCGCAGACCGCCGGTCCGAAAGGCCCGGTGCTCCTGCAAGACGTTCACCTTATCCAGAAACTGCAGCGTTTCGATCGCGAGCGTGTTCCCGAGCGCGTCGTGCATGCACGCGGCACCGGCGCGCACGGGGCCTTCACCGCGTCGGCCGACCTCTCGAAATACACCCGCGCGAAGATGTTCGCACCGGGCACGACGACGCCGGTATTTGTCCGCTTCTCCACCGTCATCCACGGCAATCATTCGCCCGAGACGCTGCGCGATCCCCGCGGCTTCGCCACCAAGTTCTACAGTTCCGAAGGCAACTGGGACCTGGTTGGCAACAACATCCCGGTGTTCTTCATCCGTGACGCCATCAAGTTCCCGGACATGGTGCATGCACTGAAGCCGAGCCCGGCGAGCAATCTGCAGGATCCGAACCGGGTCTTCGATTTCTTCTCCAGCGTCCCCGAAGCGACCCACATGTTGACGCGCGTCTATTCCAATGAGGGCATTCCGGCCAGCTACCGCATGATGGACGGCAACAGCGTGCACGCGTACAAGCTCGTCAATACGGCGGGTCAGGTGAGCTACGCGAAGTTCCATTGGAAGAGCCTGCAGGGGCGCAAGAACCTGAGCGCCGCCGAGGCTTCCGCGATCCAGGGCAAGAGCTTCAACAATATGACGGAGGACCTGGTCGGGGCCATCAATGCCGGGAACTTCCCCAAGTGGGACCTTTACGTCCAGCTCTTGAAGCCCGAGCAACTCGACAGCTTCGAATTCGATCCGCTCGATGCCACCAAGGTCTGGACCGGCATCCAGGAAATGAAGGTCGGGACACTCACGCTCGACCGCAATCCGGCCAACGTGTTCCAGGAGACAGAGCAGAGCGCGCATGCGCCCTCCAATCTGATTCCGGGCATCGAGCCATCGGAAGATCGGCTGCTGCAGGGACGCCTGTTCGCGTATGCCGACACGCAGATACATCGCGTGGGCACCAACATGCACCAGTTGCCGATCAACGCGCCGAAGGCCGCCGTTCGCAGCAACAACCAGGACGGCGCTGCCAACAGCGGCGCGCGGACCGGTTCGGTCAACTACGAGCCGTCCCAGGTGGCGCCCATGCCTCAGGACGCGGCCTACAAGTCGAGCCGCTTGCCGCTGCAGGGGGCGACTCAGCAGGCCCGGATCGCGAAGACCATGAACTTCCGGCAGGCCGGCGAGTTCTATCGCTCCCTGTCGACGCAGGACCAAGCCCACCTGATCGCCAATCTCTCGGCAGACTTGGGCGTAGTGAAGAGCGAGGCGACCAAGTACACGATGCTCTCGTATTTCCACAAGGCTGATGGCGACTATGGCCGCGCGCTCGCCAAGGCGCTGAATCTCGATGCAGGTCGGGTGGAGCGGCTCGCATCGGCGTTGAGCGAATAGTCTGCTTCCGCCGTGCCGTGCCGTGCCGTGCCGTGCCGCGGCGCACAGGTGCGCAGGCACGGCGGAACGTCGCGCGCTGGTGTCCGTCAGCAGACGGCGCCTGCGTATCGCGCCGTTCGAGGCCGCCCCTGCCGGGTTGCCGCGTCTGCAGGGATTGTCCTGATGCAAGTCCTGCGGATGCGCTGACATAGTTCGTTCGCCTTTCGAACTAACTCGAATCGCCAAGCCTGTCACAACATCAGGAGACATCCGCATGAAGCTCAAATCCATCCTTCCGGCACTGGCCCTCGCGCTCGGCGCCACCGGGGCATGCGCACAAACCGTCGTCGGCGTGAGCTGGTCGAATTTCCAGGAGGAACGCTGGAAGACGGATGAGGCGGCCATCAAGGCGCAGCTCGAGAAACTGGGCGCCAAGTACATCAGCGCCGATGCCGGGGGGTCGCCCGAGAAGCAGCTCGGAGACATCGAAGGACTGATGTCGAAGGGCGCGCAAGCACTGATCGTGCTGGCCATGGACAAGGACGCGATCCTGCCGGCCGTCAACAAGGCGATGAAGCAGAAGGTGCCGGTGGTCGCATACGACCGGCTGATCGAGACACCTGGCGTCTTCTACATCACCTTCGACAACACCGAGGTCGGTCGCCTGCAGGCGCGCGCGGTCTACAAGGTCCAGCCCAAGGGCAACTACGTGATGATCAAGGGCTCGCCGACCGATCCGAATGCCAATTTCCTGCGCGCCGGCCAGCAGGAGGTGATCGCGGACGCGGTCAAGAAGGGCGACATCAAGATCGTCGGCGACGAATACACCGAGGGCTGGAAGCCCGAAGTGGCGCAGAAGAACATGGAACAGATCCTGACCAAGGTCGGCAACAAGGTCGACGCAGTGGTGGCCTCCAACGACGGCACCGCAGGCGGCGCGGTGGCCGCGCTCACGGCCAAGGGCATCCGCGGCATTCCCGTTTCAGGGCAGGATGCGGACTTCGCCGCCCTCAACCGGGTGGCGCTGGGCACGCAGACCGTGACCGTGTGGAAGGACTCCCGCGAACTGGGCCGCGAAGCCGCCTCGGCCGCCGTTGCGCTGGCACAGGGCAAGCCGGCGGAGAAGGCCATGTCCTGGAACGGAGGCGAGAAGAAGCTCTCGATCTCTTCGCGCTTCCTGACGCCGGTGGCGATCACCCGCGACAACCTCGATGTGGTTCTCGGCGCAGGCTGGATCAAGAAGGACGAACTCTGCAAGGGCGTGTCCGGCGACAAGGCGCCCGCGGCATGCAGGTGAGTCGATGAGCCAAGTCCCCGGCTGGTGGCGCCGCAGCGGCGTCGACCTGCGGCTGCTTCTGATGTGCGTGCTGCTGGTCGTGATGGCGATCGTCTTTCACCTGATGTCAGGCGGCGTGTTCCTCACGCCCGAGAACCTCTACAACATCGCGCAGCAGACGGCGGTGGTGGGCATCGTGTCGACCGTGATGGTCCTCATCATCGTCGCGCGGCACATCGATCTGTCGGTGGGCTCGGTGATGGGGTTCGTCGGCGTGCTGGTGGCCTACCTGCAGTATTCCTCGGGCTGGTCCTGGCCCGCGGCCTCCCTGGCCGGGCTCGCGGTCGCGCTGCTGGTGTCGCTGTATCAGGGGGGGCTCACGGCGGTGCTGGGCGTTCCTTCCTTCGTGGTCACCCTCGGCGGGCTCATGTCCTTCCGGGGCGCCGCCTTCCTGGTGGCCGACGGCAAGACTCAGCCGGTCAACGACGAGTTCTTCCAGCGCCTGGGCGGCGGCTACGACGGCGGCATCGGCACCACCGCGACCTGGGCGCTGGCCTTCTTCGTGGGCATCGTGCTATTCGCGCGCATGTACCAGAAGCGCAGGGCGCGGCGACGCCACGGCATGCCGACCGAGCCGCTGTGGATCGAGCTCTTGTTGACGGCGGTACCGGTGCTCGCCGTGTTCGCCTTCGCAGCGGCGATGAACAGCTACCGGATCTCCTCCAAGACCGAGGCCCAGGGCTTCCCGATTCCGGTACTGATCTGGGCCGTCGTGGCCGTCACGCTGTCCTTCATCGTGCATCGCACCCGCTTCGGGCGCTACATCTTCGCCATGGGCGGCAATCCGGATGCCGCGGCGCTGGTCGGCATTCCGGTCAAGCGCGTGACGATGATGCTTTTTGCGCTGCTGGCCGTGCTCGTCACGGTGGCGGCGATCGTCTCGATCGCACGGCTCAACGCGGGAACCAATTCGCTCGGCACGGGCATGGAGCTGTACGTCATCGCCGCCGCCGTCATCGGGGGCACGGCGCTTTCGGGCGGCAGCGGCTCCATCTTCGGATCGGTGCTGGGCGCGCTGATCATGCAGTCGCTCGACAGCGGCATGCTGCTGCTGGATGTGCCCATCGGCAAGCGCATGGTCATCATCGGCCAGGTGCTGATCGTCGCCGTGGTGTTCGATGTGCTCTATCGCAAGCGCTTCGGAGAGACGGGATGACGAAGGCCCCACCCCTGGTCGAGCTGCGCGACATCCGCAAGGCCTTCGGCGGCGTGAAGGCGGTCGATGGCGTCAGCGTCAATCTCTATGCCGGCGAAGTGGTCGCGCTGCTGGGCCACAACGGTGCCGGCAAGTCGACACTGATGAAGATGCTCGCCGGCGCCTATCCGATCGACACCGGCGAGACGCTGATCGCGGGCGAGAAGGTCAGCATCCGCACGCCCTCCGAAGCCCAGGCCCTCGGCATCGAAACCATCTACCAGACCCTGGCCTTGGCCGACAACCTGGATTCGGTCGCCAACCTGTTCCTCGGACGCGAGAAACTCACGCCCTGGCGCACCCTCGACGACCACTTCATGGAAGGCCAGGCGCGCAAGGTCTTCCAGCGCCTGAACAAGAACTTCACCAACATCCGCGTGCCGGTGCGGCGGCTCTCCGGCGGCCAGCGGCAGGTGGTGGCGATCTCGCGCGCGCTCTACTTCAACGCCCGCATCCTGATCATGGATGAGCCCTGTGCCGCCCTCGGCCCCGAGGAAACCGCGATGGTCGGCGCCTTGGTCAAGCAGCTCAAGGCCGATGGCGTCGGTATCTTCCTGATCACGCACGACATGCCGGACGTGTTCGGCTTGAGCGATCGTCTCGCGGTCATGAAGAACGGCCGGCTGGTCGGCACCTACCGGACAGCCGATGTGACGGAAGACGAGGTGCTCGGGATGATCATTGCCGGCAAGCGGCCGGACGGCAAGGCCGAGGCCCTGCACGCCACCGCCTGATGTCCGCGCCCCGACACGGATGAAGACCACCGGCGATCAGCAGCTCGTCAAGCGTATCAACCGCAGTGTGCTGCTGCGTCTGCTGCGCGCGCAGCCCGGGCTGTCCCGCGCGCGGCTCGCATCCCGGAGCGGCCTCACCAAGTCGACCGTCAGCCTGCTGGTGCGCGAGCTGATCGAAGACGAATGGCTGGCCGAATCGGATGCATCCGTCACCGACGGACTGGGCCGCCCGTCGATCCCGCTGCAGATCCATGTCGGCGTGCGCGCGATGATCGGGGTCGAAATTGCCGTCGAAGTGGTGCGCGTCGTCTGTGTCTCGCTGCTGGGCGACATGCTGTATTCCGATGCGCAGCCCCTGCAAGACCGGGCGCCAGGCGCGGCGTGCGCGCAGGTGGCGCGCATGGTCTCGGCGGCCCATGCACAGCTGCTTGCGTCAGGGCTCCGGCTGTCCGGCATCGGTGTCGGCGTGCCCGGGGCGGTGGACGATGCCAGCGGCATGGTGCGCTTCGCGCCCAACCTGGGCTGGCGCGATGTCAACCTGCTGCCGCAACTGACCGCCGCACTGGCGCGGGAGGGGCTTGCCGAGGTGCCGGTCCAGCTGCAGAACGATGCGGATGCCGCGGCGCTCGGCGAGTACGAATTCTCCGACGGCGAGGGCGAGGACCCGTTGATCTTCGTGAGCTGCGACGTGGGCATCGGCGCCGGCATCGTCCTGAACGACCGCCTGTTCGTCGGATCGCGCGGCATGGCGGGCGAGATCGGCCACACGGTGCTGCAGATCGACGGGCCGCTGTGCTCCTGCGGCCGGCGTGGCTGCGCCGAAGCCTTCCTGGGTTCGCGCCTTCTCGGGCAGGACACCGCGGACCTGCATCGCGCCGCCCGCTATCTGGGTGTCCTGCTGCAGAACCTGTGGGTCACGTTCGAGCCGCGCGCGATCGTGCTGGGCGGCAAGTCCTGCGAACTGCATCCGGAACTTGTGCGTGAAGCGATCGCGACGGTGCAGCACTATGCGGACTGCGCTGGCATGCCGCCGCCCAATGTCCGCGCCGCGCGCTACGGACCCTGGGCGCCGGCGGTCGGCGCCGCGGCGCTGACCCTGCACGACTATCTGCGTCCCCTGCATCTCGATTCCGAGGCCCGGCGCGAGCGTGCCGCCGCTGCCGACGCGCAGGCTTAGCGGCATGCGCGCGATGCCGGAATGCATCGCTGGCGCGCAGGCCTTCCTTCAGGGGGCGGGGGCGATCAGTCCGCGTACACGCCCGCAGCCTTGATGATCGGCGTCCACTTCGCGATCTCCGCGGCGACGAACTTCTTGTGGCCTTCGGGCTCGATGCGGCCGTCGTTCGCGATGACCGCGCCCAGGCCTTCCTCGCGCCTGATGAACTCCGGATCCTTGAGTGCGGCCTTGAGCGCGTCGTTGAGCTTCTTCGTGATCGCGGGCGGCGTTCCCTTGGGTGCATAGAGGCCGTGCCAGATCGTGACCTGGAAGCCCGGGAGCCCTGATTCCGCCAGGGTGGGCAGGTTCTTGAGCGCCGGCGCGCTGAGCCGCTGGCTCGTGGTCACGGCGAAGGCCTTCACCTTCTTCGCATCGATCTGCTGGATGGTGTTGGTGGTCTGGTCGCACAGGAGGTCGATCTGGCCGCCCATGAGGTCGGTGATGGCCGGCGCCGTTCCCTTGTACGGAACCGGCGTCATCTCGGTCTTGACGGCGCTCTGGAAGAGCAGGCCGCACAGGTGCGAGGCGGAGCCGACGCCCGCGTTGCCCAGGTTGATCTTGCCCTTGTTGGCGGTGATCCAGGCGGCCAGTTCCTTGTAGTTGTTGGCCGGCAGGGTGGGCCTGGAGATCAGCGTCATCGGCACGTCGTTGACGATGCCCAGGTATTCGAAATCGCTCTCCACCTTGAAGGGCAGATTGCGCACCAGCGCGGGTACGGTGGACATGCCGATGTGGTTGAGCAGCAGGGTATAGCCGTCGGGCGCCGCCCGCGCCACCTTCGCGGCGCCGATGGAACTGCCCGCGCCGGGCACGTTGTCGATCACGATGGTGGCGCCGCCCAGCGGCTTGCGCAGGGCTTCCGCCAAGTCGCGGGCAACACGGTCGGTCGGGCCGCCGGCGGTGAATGGCACCACGATGCTGATGGGCTTGCTGCCGGGGAAGTCCTGGGCATGGACGCCGATGACGGTCGCGGCGATCGCGGTGAGTGTCAGTAGTCTCTTCATGGGGTCTCCGTGTGGAACGTCTGGCATCTTATCGGCTGAACGGAAGCTGACGAATCCCGTGTGCCATAAGAGAAATTCCGGTGGCCGGGGCTGAAGAGACGGGGCTGGATGGTGTGCTTTTCGACAGGGGTGGTATTGGGGTGTCGGCAATACGCGTATCGTGCGCGATGCTGTTTTCCCTTGGAGATCTGGAGAGGTTCGAATGTTGAAATTGAAAGATCCATCCCTGCTGCGCCAGCAGGTGTTCCTGGCCGGCGAGTGGGTCGATGCCGACGACCGCCAGACTGTGCCGGTGACCAATCCGGCCACTGGCGAGCAGATCGGCACCGTGCCCCTGTGCGGCGCCGAGGAAACCGCCCGCGCCATCGCCGCCGCCGAGACCGCGCAGCGCGCCTGGGCGCGGCGTCCGGCGAAGGAGCGCTCCGCCATCCTGCGCAGGCTCAACGACCTGATGCTGGCGAACCAGGACGACCTGGCGCTCATCATGACCACCGAGCAGGGCAAGCCGCTGGCCGAAAGCAAGGGCGAGATCGCGTATGCGGCCTCCTTCATCGAATGGTTCGCCGAAGAAGCGCGCCGGGTCTATGGCGACACCATCCCGGCGCCGCAGGCCGACCGGCGCATCCTGGCGCTGAAGCAGCCGATCGGCGTGACGGCGGCCATCACGCCGTGGAACTTCCCTTCCGCCATGCTCACGCGCAAGGCCGGCCCGGCGCTCGCAGCCGGCTGTTCGGTGGTCGTGAAGCCGGCCACGCAGACGCCGTACTCCGCGCTGGCCTTCGCCGAACTCGCGGACCGCGCGGGCGTGCCCAAGGGCCTGCTCTCGGTGCTCACCGGTTCGGCCTCGAAGATCGGCGGCGAGATGACGCGCAATCCCGTGGTGCGCAAGATCAGCTTCACCGGCTCGACCGAAGTGGGCCGCACGCTCATGAAGCAATCGGCCGACACCATCAAGAAACTCTCGCTCGAACTCGGCGGCAACGCGCCCTTCATCGTGTTCGATGATGCCGACGTCGATGCCGCGGTCGAAGGTGCCATGCTCTCCAAGTACCGCAACACCGGCCAGACCTGCGTGTGCGCCAATCGCATCTACGTGCAGCGCGGCGTGCTCGAAGCCTTCACGCAGAAGTTCGTCGCCAAGGTCGAGGCGCTCAAGGTCGGGCCCGGTACCGAAGCCGGCGTCACGCAGGGCCCGCTGATCGACGGCAAGGCGGTCGAGAAGGTCGAGGAGCACGTCGCCGACGCGCTTGCCAAGGGTGCGAAGGTGCTCGTCGGCGGCAAGCGCCATGCGCTCGGCGGCCAGTTCTACCAGCCGACGGTGATTGCCGGCGCGACCGGCGACATGCTTGTCGCGCACGAGGAGACCTTCGGCCCGCTGGCGCCGATCTTCGCCTTCGACACCGAGGCCGAGGCGGTCGCACGCGCCAACGACACCGAGTTCGGCCTGGCCTCCTACTTCTACAGCCGCGACATCGGCCGCATCATGCGCGTCGCCGAACAGCTCGAAAGCGGCATCGTCGGCGTCAACACCGGCCTGGTGTCGACGGCCGAGGCGCCCTTCGGTGGCGTCAAGCAATCGGGCCTCGGGCGCGAGGGATCGAAGTACGGCCTGGACGACTTCCTCGAGATCAAGTACGTCTGCCTGGCCGGCCTCGACAAGTAGCCGCGAGCGGCGCCACCGCCGGCGCACCGACCAGGGTCAGCCGGCCATGAGGTCGTCGAGCAGGCGGTAGTCGGGGAGGGTCGTGTCGATGGCGCGGCCCGCCCGCAGGACCGTGCGGTCGAACTGGGTGCGCGCGAGCATCTCCGAGTAGTTGCGCGCCTTCAGCACCAGCAGGTCGGCCGGCGTGCCGGCCTTGAGTACGCCGCGCTCGATGCCCATGATTTCCGCCGGCGTCTGGGTCGCGGCGCGAATCCAGTCGCCGATCGGATGGTCCAGGTGCAGGATCTTCACCGCCTGCGTGAAGGTGTCCAGCATGTCATGGTCGCCATAGGCATAGAAGGGATCGCGGCAGTTGTCGCCCGCGACGGCGACGCGCAGGCCGCGCGCCTTCATCTCGTGCAGCACCGTCACGCCGCGCCAGCGCGGCGTGCGGCCCGTCTGGCTGCGGTCCTGCAGGTACATGTTGACGGTGGGCAGGCTCACGATGTCGATGCCTGCGTCCTTGCAGGCGGCCAGGGTGTCCTCGATGAACTCGTCCGTCTGCAGCGCGAGCGCGGTGCAGTGCCCGCACAGGATGCGCCCCGCGAAGTCCTGCGCGACGGCGTTGCGCGCCACCCGGATCAGCGCGCGCGAGCGCGGATCGGTGGACTCGTCCACATGCAGGTCGAGGTCGAGGCCGCGTTCGGTCGCGAGCGCGAACACGCGCACCAGCGCCTCGTCCAGGTCCGGCGGCATGGCCTCGTCCGGGTGGCGCGTGGAGCGCGTCACGGCGCCCAGCCGGCCGCCGCTCTCGGCGACGATGTCCGCCAGCTGGCGTCCTTCGTCCGTGAGGAAGATGTCCAGCGGCGCGATCGAGGAGACCTGCAGATCGACCCGTCCCGCCCAGCGTTCACGCATCTCGCGGAACACCGGGAACGAGATCGAGGCCTGCGGCGCCAGCGAGTCGAGATGGGTGCGTATCGCGACCACGCCCTTGGCATAGGCGGTGGCCAGCCCGAACTCCATGCGGCGACGCACATCCTCGGCGGTCCAGCGTGCGGTCCGGTCGCGCATCGTGGCCATCGAGGCGCCGGCGCCGTCACCGGTGGTATTGGCCTGGCGCGGCCAGATATGGCCCTTGTCCAGGTGCGTGTGGCAGTCGACCATGCCCGGCAGCACCATCGAGGCGTCGAGATCGGGGCCGAGCTCGGCCGGCAGCGTCCCCGCCGCCTCGATGGCCGCAATGCGGCCCTGGTCCACGAGAACATCGACGGCGACGAGCGACTCGTCGCTGCGGCCCGGGAGTTCCGCCTGAACGAGGCAGCCTGGCGCGCGAAGGTTGCGCAGCGCATAGCGTGCTGCGGCAGGGGGCTGGAAGAAGGAATGGGTCATCGTGAGGTTGGGCGTCGCCGAAGGATGGCGATGATGGCGGTGTGCGGCGGATTGTCGAGCACCGCCGGTGGCGATCGCGTGATTCCGCACCGGACGCAAGGAGCATGCCCATGGCCGGAAACTCCGCCGGGCGAACGGCACTCCGCACCCGGCGCGCCGCGGCCCCTCAGCGATAGCTGCGCGCGTCCTCGATCACCTTGCCGTCGTTCGGCAGCTCACCCGGCGCGACCAGTTCCACGGCGCCGCGCAGCTTGGTCACCTCGCGAATCGCCTCGGCAATTCGTTCGGCCAGACCCTCCGGCGCACCGAGGGCACATTCAAGCCTGAGGGTCATGCGGTCCTCCCCGGTTTCGCCCTCCACCACGAGGCGCGCACGTCCGGCCTCCGGAAAGCGACGTGCGATGTCCGCGACCTGGCCCGGATGCACGAACATGCCGCGCACCTTCGTGGTCTGGTCGGCGCGGCCCAGCCAGCCGCGGATGCGTGTCTGGGTCCGGCCGCTCGGGCAGTGTCCGGGCAGCACGGCCGAGAGGTCGCCGGTGCCGAAGCGGATCAGCGGATAGTCCGGGTTCAGCGTGGTGACGACGATCTCGCCGACCTCGCCTTCGGGTACCGGGTCGCCGGTGCCCGGACGCACGATCTCGACGATCACGCTCTCGTCGAGCACCAGGCCCTCGCGGGGAGGCGTTTCATAGGCCACGAGTCCGAGGTCGGCGGTGGCATAGCACTGCATTCCCACGACACCCCGCTCGGCAATCCAGTCGCGCAGGCTCGGCGGAAAGGCCTCGCCCGAGACCAGCGCCTTGGACAGCGAAGGCAGGCCGATCCCCTTTTCCTCGGCCTTCTCCAGGATGATCTTCAGGAAGCCGGGTGTGCCTGCATAGCCGGCCGGTCGCAGTTCCGCGATCGCGTCCACCTGCTGTTCGGTCTGGCCGGTGCCGGCCGCGAACACGGTGCAGCCGAGCGCATGCGCGCCGCTTTCCATGATCGATCCGGCCGGAGTCATGTGGTAGCTGAAGCTGTTGTGTACCAGCTCCCCGCGCCGGAAGCCGGCCGCGTACAGCGCGCGTGCCGTGCGCCAGTAGTCGGAGGCCTCGCCTTCCGGCTCATAGAGCGTGCCGGGGCTGGCGAACACGCGCGGCATGCGCGAGCCGAAGCCGATGGCGGCGAAGCCGCCGAAGGGATCGCTCGCGCGGTGGGCCTTCTGCAGGGCAAGCAGTTCCGATTTGCGCGTGACCGGCAGGCGGGCCAGCGCTTCGCGGCTCGTGATCCTGCCGGCATCCACCCCGGCGAGGATGCGGGCGAAGGCCGAGGTCGCGGTCTGTGCTTGCAGGATCTGCCGCGGCAGTGCCGTGAGCAGGTCGCGTTCGCGCTGCGCCGGGTCCCGCGCTTCCAGCGCGTCGTAGAAATCGCTCATGCCAACCACCGCTTTCTGCGCTTGTAGCTCTTCACGTCGCGGAAACTCTTGCGGTCCGCGCCGCCGACGCCGAGATAGAACTCCTTCACGTCCTCGTTCTCGCTCAGGCTGCGGGCCTCGCCATCCATGACGACGCGTCCGTTCTCGAGGATGTAGCCGTAATCGGCATAGCGCAGCGCCATGTTCGTGTTCTGCTCGGCGAGAAGGAAGGTCACGCCTTCCTTCTCGTTCAGGTCCCGCACGATGCCGAACACTTCCTCCACGATCTGCGGTGCCAGCCCCATGGAGGGCTCGTCGAGCAGCACCATGCTCGGCGCGGCCATCAGCGCGCGGCCGATGGCGCACATCTGCTGCTCGCCGCCGGAGGTGTAGGCCGCCTGCGAAGTCCGCCGCGTCTTCAGCCGCGGAAAATAGGCATAGACCTTCTCCAGCGTCTGTGCGACTGCCGCCTTTCCGTCCGTGCGTGTATAGGCGCCGGTCATCAGGTTGTCCTCGATCGTCAGGTGCGCGAAGCAATGGCGCCCCTCCATCACCTGGACCAGCCCGCGCTTGACCAGCGCGGCGGGCGACAACGCCTCGATGCGCTCGCCGCGCAACTCGATCGTTCCCTTCGTCACCGCCCCACGCTCGCCCGCCAGCAGGTTCGAGATCGCACGCAAGGTCGTCGTCTTGCCCGCGCCGTTGCCTCCGAGCAGCGCGACGATGCCGCCCTCCGGCACCGCGAGCGACACGCCCTTGAGCACCAGGATCACGTGGTTGTAGATCACCTCGATCCCATTGACGTCGAGAAGAATGTTGTCGTCAGGCATATGCATTCCAGGTCCATCGCTTCACGCCGCAGAGTCCTTGCATCCACACCTCCGCCCATCGGCCGGACTCCCCCTCCCGCGCGGCGGGAGGGGGTGGGAGGAGGGTGCCGTCAGTGCAAGCAACTGCCGGTAGCGATCCGCCCCGCGGATCAAGACTGGCAGTCCCCCGCATCCCGCCGATTCAGCTTCTTCTCGTTCGCGTACTTCTCGCCCGCCGCCTTGACCATCGGCTTGATGATCTGCTCGTCGGCCTCGTACCAGTCGGTCCCGACGTTCCATTTCGCGCCGTCCCAGGTCTCGATGCGGGCCCAGCTCGAGCCCATGTGGTCCTGGCACGAGGTGCTGATCGGCCGCATCACGCCGGCGAAGCCCAGCGCGTCGAGCTTCTTCTGGTCGAGCGCGAGGTTCTCCAGGCCCCAGCGCACCTGTTCGCCGGTCATGACCTTGCCCTTGCCGAAGCGCTCCTGGGCGCGCCGCACCGCCTCGACACCCAGCATCTGGATGATCACGCCGCGCGTGTAGAGCACGGAGCCGACTTCGTCGCGCGGACCGGTGCCCTGGCCCTTGTCGTGCACGTTCTTCAGGATGTCCTGGATCACCTTCGGCTGCGTGCCCGAGGTGTTGAGCGCCAGGGCGTTGTAGCCCTTGGCGTTCATGCCGACGTCCTTCACGTCGGGCTCTGCGCCGGCCCACCACACGCCGTACATCTTCTCGCGCGGGTAGCCGGTGGCGACGGCCTCCTTGAGCGCGGTGGAATTCATCACGCCCCAGCCCCACAGCAGCACATAGTCGGGTCGCTGCTGCCGCACCTGGAGCCAGGCCGACTTCTGCTCGATGCCCGGCGCCGTGACCGGAATCAGCGCGAGCTCGAAGCCGTTCATCTTCGCGCGCTCCTGCAGCATCGGAATCGGCTCCTTGCCGAAGGGCGAATCGTGATAGACCAGCGTGATCTTCTTGCCCTTGAGCTTGTCGACGCCGCCTTCCTTCTTCGCGATGTGCTGGATCAGGATGTCGGCCGCCGTCCAGTAGCTGCCCATCAGCGGGAAGTTCCACTTGAACGCATTGCCGTCCTGCGAGGCCGAGAGCCCGTAGCCCACCGTGATCAGCGGGATCTTGTCCACCGGCGCCTTGTCGGTCAGCGCGAAGGTGATGCCCGTCGCCTGCGGATCGATCAGCGTCGCGCCCTTGTCCTTCAGACGCTCATAGCATTCCACGCCCTTGTCGGTCGCGTAGCCTGTCTCGCACTCCTCGTAGCTGATCTTCACCCCGTTGATCCCGCCCGTTGCATTGACCAGCTTGATGTAATCCTGCTTTCCGTTGGCCCAGGGCGTGCCGTTCGGTGCGTAGGGGCCGGTCCGGTAGACCAGCAGGGGGAAGAACTGCTCCTTGGCCTGGGCTTGCGCAAGCGACGGCGCGAAGGCTGCGCCGAGCGTGCCGGCTCCGAGGACGACGGTCAAGGCGAGCGATTTCAGTTTCATGCCTGTCTCCATATGGGGCACCGGGGGTGCCTGGGTTGCGAACGAGAACTCGGGATCAATAGGGGAAGGGCCAGAGGCGGAGCTTTTCCTTCGCCGTCGACCACAGACGTGCCAGTCCATGGGGCTCGACGACCAGGAAGAAAACGATCAACGCGCCGAAGATCATGAATTCCAGGTGCGACGAGAGCGCGGTCGAGATCGACAGCCCGAACCAGCCCGGCAGCTGGTTGAGCACGATCGGCAGCAGCACGATGAAGGCCGCGCCGAAGAAGCTGCCCATGATCGAACCGAGCCCGCCGATGATCACCATGAAGAGCAGCTGGAACGAACGGTCGATGTTGAACGCCGCCGGCTCCCAGGTGCCCAGGTGCACGAAGCCCCACAGCGCGCCCGCCACACCGACGATGAAGGAACTGACGGCGAAGGCCGAGAGCTTGGCGTAGACCGGCCGGATGCCGATCACCGCCGCGGCCACGTCCATGTCGCGCATCGCCATCCATTCGCGGCCGATCGCGCTGCGCACCAGGTTCTTCGCCATCAGCGCGAACAGCACCAGCAGCGTGAGGCACAGCAGGTACTTCTGCGCCGCGCTCTCCACCGGCAGGCCGAACAGGCTGAGCCCGGCAACGCTGACCGAGCCGGAGGCCGAGTTGTTGGTCAGCCAGTTGATGCGCAGGAAGGCCCAGTCGATGAAGAACTGCGCGGCCAGTGTCGCCACCGCCAGGTACAGGCCCTTGATGCGCAGGCTCGGAATGCCGAACAGCACGCCGACCACCGTCGCGCACAGTCCGCCCATCAGCAGCGAGACGATGAGCGGCATGCCGTCCACCCGCACATGGAAGTTGTAGGCCGCATAGGCACCCACCGCCATGAAGGCTCCGGTGCCGAGCGATATCTGCCCGCAGTAGCCGACCAGGATGTTCAGCCCCAGCGCCGCGAGCGACAGGATCAGGAAGGGAATCAGGATCGCCCGGAACCAGTAGTCGGATGCGATCGCGGGCACGACCGCGAAGGCCACCACCAGGAACAGGAGCATCAGCACGCGGTCCTGCAGGATCGGGAAGATCTGCTGGTCGGCGCGGTAGGTCGACTTGAATTGGCCGTTTTCGCGATAGAACATGTCTTCAGACCCGGTCGATGATCTTTTCGCCGAACAGGCCTTGTGGCCGGACGAGAAGAAAGACGAGCGCCAGCACGTAGGCGAACCAGATCTCGATGCCGCCGCCGAGCATCGGGCCGAGGTAGATCTCCGACAGCTTCTCGCCGACGCCGATCAGAAGCCCGCCGATGATCGCGCCCGGAATCGAGGTGAGCCCGCCGAGGATGACGACCGGCAAGGCTTTCAGCGCGACCAGCGAGAGCGAGAACTGCACGCCGAGCTTCGAGCCCCAGATGATCCCCGCCACGAGCGCGGCGAAGCCGGCCACCGACCACACGATCACCCAGATGCGGCTCAATGGAATGCCGATCGACTGCGCGGCCTGGTGATCGTCGGCCACCGCGCGCAGGGCCCGGCCGGTGGAAGTCTTCTGGAAGAAGAGCGCGAGCAGCACCACCAGCGCCGCGGCGATCACGGCCGCGACCAGGTCTTCGCGGCTGAGCAGCAGCCCGCCCTGGAAGGTGCTCTCCAGGACCATCATCGGTTCCTTGGGCATGCCGACATCGATCTTGTAGATGTCGTTGCCGAAGAGACTCTGGCCCAGCCCGTCCAGGAAGTAGGCGATGCCGAGCGTGGCCATCAGCAGCGAGATGCCTTCCTGATTGACCAGCTTGCTGAGCGCGAGCCGCTCGATCAGCCAGGCGACGGCGATCATCATGACCATGGCGAGCAGGAAGGCCAGCACATTGGCGAGCACCAGGCTCTCGAAACCCAGCCATGCGGGCAGCCATTCCGAGAATCGCGCCATCGCGAGCGCGGCGAACAGCACCATCGCGCCCTGCGCGAAGTTGAAGACGCCCGAGGCCTTGTAGATCAGCACGAAGCCGATCGCGATCAGCGAATACAGCATGCCCACCATCAGGCCGCCGAACAGGGTTTCGAGGAAAAATCCCATCGCGCTTCCTTGTGTGCGTCGTGTCAGTGTGTCGTGCCGAGGTAGGCGCGGATCACGTCCGGATTGCCGCGCACCTCGTGGGGTGTGCCGTCGCCGATCTTCTTGCCGTAGTCGAGCACCACCACGCGGTCGGAGATGTCCATCACCACGCCCATGTCGTGCTCGATCAGCACGATCGTGGTGCCGAATTCATCGTTCACGTCGAGGATGAAGCGGCTCATGTCCTGCTTCTCCTCGACGTTCATGCCGGCCATCGGCTCGTCGAGCAGCAGCACCTGCGGCTCCATCGCGAGCGCGCGGCCGAGGTCGACGCGCTTCTGCAGCCCGTAGGGCAGGCGCCCCACCGGCGTCTTGCGGTGCAGCTGAATCTCGAGGAAGTCGATGATGTGCTCGACGAACTCCCGGTGCGCGATCTCTTCGCGCTCGGCGCGTCCGAAGCGGATGGCCTGCGCGAGCAGGCCGCTCTTCATCTTGAGGTTGCGGCCCGTCATGATGTTGTCGAGCACGCTCATGCCCTTGAAGAGGGCCAGGTTCTGGAAGGTGCGGGCGACGCCCATCTCGGCCACCTGGCGCGAGTTCATGTGCCTGAACTGCTGCCCGCGAAAGGTGATGGACCCCTGCTGCGGCTGGTAGACGCCGTTGATGCAGTTGAGCATCGAACTCTTGCCTGCGCCGTTGGGGCCGATGATCGCGCGCACCTCGTGTTCGCGTACGTCGAAGCTGATGTCGGTCAGCGCCTTCACGCCGCCGAAGCTCAGCGAGATGTTGTGCACGTCCAGGATCACCGGCCGCTCGTGGGCGGCCGGGCGCGGGGTGGATGCCGGATCTCTCATGCGGCGGCCTTCATGGGCGGGAATCGCCCGGCGTCGACGATGGTGAGCGTGGCGCTCACGACGCCGGTGCGGCCATCCTCGAACTTGACCTGCGTCTCGACGTACTGATCGCGCTTGTGGCCGTAGAGCGCATCGACCAGCACGGCGTACTTGTCGGCGATGAAGCCGCGGCGCACCTTCCGCGTGCGCGTCAACTCGTCGTCGTCCGGATCCAGCTCCTTGTGCAGGACGAGGAAGCGCGCGATCTGCGTGTCGGCCATGCCTTCCTCGGCCGCCAGATCGGCGTTGACCTTCGCCACGCAGTCGGCCACCAGCGCCAGCACCTCGGGCTTGCCTGCCAGGTCCACGTAGCCGCCATAGGGGAGGCCGCGGCGCTCGGCCCAGTTGCCCACCGCCTCGTAGTCGATGTTGATGAAGGCGCAGACCTCCTCGCGCTCGTGGCCGAAGCACACGGCCTCCTTGATCTGCGGGAAGAACTTGAGCTTGTTCTCGATGTAGTTGGGCGCGAACATCGCGCCGGCGGCGGCGCCTTCGGCGGCCGCCATGCGGCCCACGTCCTTGGCCCGGTCGATGATGCGAAGATGGCCTTCGGCGTCCAGCACGCCGGCATCGCCGGTATGGAAGTAGCCCTCGGCATCCAGCACCTCGGCCGTCGCGTCCGGACGCTTGTAGTACTCCTTGAGCACCGACACGCCCCGCACCAGCACTTCGCCGTCGTCCGCGATCTTCAGTTCGATGCCCGGCGCGGCGCTGCCCACGGTCTGCAGCTTCACCTTGCCGTCCTGCTGCAGGCAGACGTAGGCGCAGGTCTCGGTCTGGCCATAGAACTGCTTGAGGTTGACGCCGATCGAGCGGTAGAAGCGGAACAGGTCCGGCCCGATGGCCGCGCCGGCGGTGTAGGCCACGCGGATGCGGCTCATGCCCAGCACGTTGCGCAGCGGCCCGTAGATCAGCAGGTTGCCGAGCGCGTACAGCAGCCGGTCCATGAGGCCCACTTTCGCGCCGTTGAGAATGTCCGCGCCCACGCGGCGCGCGAGCGCCATGCACTTCGCATACAGCCAGCGCTTGGGCGCGGCCGCATCCTCCATGCGGATCGACACGGCGGTCAGCAGGCCCTCGAAGGTGCGCGGCGGCCCGAAGTAGTAGCTGGGGCCGATCTCGCGCATGTCGTTCATCACGGTCTCGGCCGACTCCGGGCAGTTGAGCGTGAAGCCGCCGACCAGCCACTGCGCAACCGAGAACAGATGGTCCCCGACCCAGGCCATCGGCAGGTAGCTCATGATGTTGTCGCCGGGGCCCAGGCGATCGGTCTCGACGCCGCCCCGGCCCGCCGCGATGAAGCTCGCATGCGTCTGGCAGACGCCCTTGGGCCGGCCGGTGGTGCCGGAGGTGTAGAGGATCACCGCCACATCGGCAGGGTCGCCGGTCGCGACGCTCTGCGCGAAGAAATCAGGATGCGCGGCATCGTGGGCGCGGCCGGCCTCGATGAGCCGCTCGTAGCTCATGAGTCCCGGCTGCTCGTAATTGCGAAGGCCGCGCGGATCGTCATAGACGATGTGGCGCAGGCGGGTCGCCCGGCCCAGGAGTTCGCGGCATTCGAGCAGCTTGTCGACCTGCTCCTGGTCCTCCGCGATCACGAAGTCGATTTCGGCGTCTTCCAGCATGAAGACCATCTCGCCGGCCACCGCGTCCTGGTACAGCGGTACCGGCACGCCGTGCAGGCTCTGCGCCGCGATGACCGCCATGTAGAGATGCGGGCGATTCGCGCCAACGATGGCGAGGTTGTCGCCGGGCCGGAAACCCAGGCTGGCCAGCCCGCAGGCGAGTTCGCGCACCTCGCGTGCCACCGCAGCCCAGTTCCAGGTCTGCCAGATGCCCAGGTCCTTTTCGCGCACGGCGGGCGCGTCAGGTTGCCGCGCCGCGTGTGCCAGCAGCAACCGGGGAAAAGTGTTGGCGGTGGTGTCCACGATGGGGCGGACTGTAGAACCAGCTTTGACGCCAAGTTGTCGTTTGGACGACAATCCTAGGGACACTACTCCCCGGAGTTTCCCGATGGCCTCCCGCGGCGATGCAGCCGGTTCCTCGATCCGCGACCGCGTCCGCCCCGCCCGCCCGGACGAACTGGACAACATCCCCTGGCTGCGCACGCTCACTGCCGTGGAGCGCCGGCGCGCCGAGGAGGCGGTGGTGGTCGGCGACGCGGAGCCGGGCGATCTGGTCTGCCGCATCGGGCGTCCGCCGACTTTCTGGTTCGGCGTGGTCGAGGGGCTGCTCAAGATGAGCAACGACAACGCCGATGGCACCTCCATGACCTACAGCGGCCTGCCGCCCGGCGGTTGGTTCGGCGAGGGCACGGCGCTCAAGCGCGAGCCCTATCGCTACAACATCCAGGCCCTGCGCCGCAGCGTGGTGGCGGGACTGCCGGTCGATGATTTCCACTGGCTGCTCGATCACTCGATCGGCTTCAACCGCTTCGTGATGAACCAGCTCAACGAGCGTCTCGGCCAGTTCATCGCGGCGCGCGAGGCCGATCGCCTGAACAATCCCGACGCACGCGTGGCGCGCAATCTCGCGGCGCTCTTCAATCCGGTGCTGTTCCCGGGCGTGGGCGAACTGCTTCGCATCACCCAGCAGGAACTGGCCTACCTGATCGGCCTGTCGCGCCAGCGCGTCAACGAAGCCCTGCAGACCCTGCAGGCGCAGGGCGCGATCCGGGTCGAATACGGCGGCCTCCGGGTGCTCGACCTTGGCGCGCTGCGCGCCAACGGCACGGCGGGGAAAGGTGCCGCGTGAGACGGCTAGGTCGGTTGCAGCGAGTCCGATGCGAACGCCGGACTTGCGACCTGCTCGCGCTGCAGCCTGTCATCCGCGTAAGGCCGCAGGTAGGCCGCCGTTTCCTCGACAGGGCATTGCAGCCAGTCGTCGACCCAGGGGTCGCGCAGGATGACCGCGTGGCGCTGCTCGGGGCGGCCATGGGCGGCCAGCGTCAGGAAGGCGAAGCTTTCGACGCATTCACCCGTGGGCGAGCGCCAGCCGTTCCAGAGGCCTGCGAGCGCGAGCGGCTTTCCATCGACGCGGGTCACACGGACCGTGCTGCCCTCTTCGGCGCCGCGTTGGAGGATGGCGTTGGCCAGGATCACGCAGCGATGCCCGCGCTTCCATGGCTGGTAGAAGTTGCGTTCGGAATAGGCCGTCTCGCTGCGCGCCTCGAAGGTGTCGGCATCGAGCCCGTCCTTCGAGAACAGCGGGATCAGGCCCCAACGGCCGACGACCGTTTCGAGGCGGTGGGTCGCGCCTTGGCTGACGCGGTCGGCGCGTGGTCGACGCACGAACAGTCCCTGGTCGCCCGGTCGGACGATCGAGGCCTTCGGCCGGCAATCGAGACCGAATCGTTCGGCGAAGTGGCGCGGTTCGCTCGCTGCTTCGTAGTGGGTGGGCATTGGAGGGATTCGAGAAACGCCTGGCGAGTTTAGTCAAACTCCCGGGATCCATCGCCACGCGGCGCGGTGGGACTTGTCACTTCTCCCATGGAATCATTCATATGAACACTTCCTCCCATCTCACCGTGATCACCGGCGCCTCGCGCGGCCTCGGCCGCGCCGTGGCCGAACGTTTGCTGGCGCCGGGCCAGCGACTGTTGTGCATTTCCCGCCAGCTCGATGCGCCGCTTGCCGACAAGGCGCGCGAAGCCGGTGCTGAGCTGGAGCAATGGTCCCTGGACCTGGCCGACCCGGTCGCAGCGGCCGCGCGGCTCGGCGCATGGCTGGCCGCCCTGGACCCGCAGGACTTCGACAGCGCGACCTTGATCAACAACGCCGGCACCGTCGGCCGGCCTCGACCGCTGTCGCAGGCGCGCGCCGAGGACCTCTCGAACGCGCTGCGCGTCGGGCTGGAAGCGCCCATGCTTCTGACCTCCGCATTCCTGGCGGCGACGCGCGAGTGGCGCGGGCAACGCAAGGTGCTCAACATCTCGTCGGGCCTGGGGCGCAACGCGATGGCGAGCCAGGCGCCGTACTGCGCTGCCAAGGCCGGCATGGACCACTTCTCGCGCGCGGTGGCCCTGGAGGAAAAGCAAGTCGCGAATGGCGCGCGGATCGTCTCGCTTGCGCCCGGCGTGATCGATACGGACATGCAGGCGCAACTGCGCGCGAGCGAGGCCGGGATGTTCCCGGACCGCGCGCTCTTCGAGCGCCTCAAGGCAGAGGGCCGGCTCGACAGTCCGGAGACGGCGGCCGCGAAAGTGCTCGGCTATCTCGCGCGCCCGGATTTCGGCACCAATCCCGTGGCGGACGTGCGTGAGGTCTGAGCGCATGTGCGCGACGCCCGGTCAATGCATGGTCGGCGGACCGGGGTCGTCGTTCGGACGCAGGTAGGCCGTCACCACAGGGATGCCGGCGGCGTGTGCGCCGCGTGTATCCGTTCGCCGCTGCAGCGCGGCGATGCCGGCCATCATTGCCGCGCCGTAGGTGGGCATGGGTCCCTCCGCGGCGTCGATGGGCTTGCAATCGCCGCCGTCCTGCTTTTGCAGCACCCAGTAGAAATGTCCGGCGATCGGTTCGTCGACCACCAATGCAATCGATTCGATGTCCATGGCCCTTCCTCTTCGTGTGGGGATGTGGGCTGGTTGTACGCAGGCCGCGGGCGCCGGGATAGCAAGGAATTCACGTTGCCTCGGCGGGGCTGAAGAATTCCTTTCTCGGCGTGCAATAGGTCCGGCGCGCGCGCCGGACCGCGCAGAATTCACCATCCATCGAGCTGCCGCGCCGTTCGCCGATTTCCGAAGACGGCGGCACCGGATTCGATACCGAACCAGAGAACCGAGGGAGCGACATGCCCGGACCCACCGCCATCGTGATCGAGGACGAACCGCAGATCCGCCGCTTCGTGCGCGGTGCGCTCGAGGCCGAAGGCTGGCAGGTGCACGAGGCCGGCCTGCTGCGCGACGGGCTCGCGGCGGCCGGCACGCGGCAGCCTGACTTGCTCGTGCTCGATCTCGGCTTGCCGGACGGGGACGGCCTCGCACTGATCCGCGACGTGCGTGCCTGGTCTTCGGTTCCGATCATCGTCTTGTCCGCGCGCAGCGACGAGGCCGACAAGATCGCAGCACTCGACGCCGGCGCGGACGACTACCTGACCAAGCCCTTCGGCACCGGCGAGCTGCTCGCGCGGGTGCGCGCCAACCTGCGCCGGCCGCGCACCGCGGGCGCGGAGGATGCCGAGCCGCTGTTCCGCTTCGGCGACGTCGAAATCGACCGCAGAGCGCGTGTGGTGCGTCGCGGCGGCGCCGAAGTACATCTCACGCCCATCGAATACCGGCTGCTGTCCCTGCTGGTGGCCAACGCCGGTCGGGTGATGACCCAGCAGCTGCTGTTGCGCGAGGTGTGGGGGCCTTCGCATGGCGGCCAGAACCACTATCTGCGCATCTACATGGGCCATCTCCGGCAGAAGCTCGAGGCCGACCCGGCGCAGCCGCGTCATCTGCTCACGGAGACCGGGGTGGGGTACCGCTTGGTTGCATCCTGAGTACACCCCCAGGCTGCGCGCACTGCGTGTCGCTTCGCCAACCCCCTTGCAGGGGGCAACACCGGCGGCCCGGCAGAGCCGGTTCCGCGGTGTTCCTGGCTCACCCCCAGGCTTCGCGCACTGCGTGTCGCTTCGCCAGCCCCCTTGCAGGGGGCAACACCGGCGGCCCGGCAGAGCCGGTTCCGCGGTGTTCCTGGCTCACCCCCAGGCTTCGCGCACTGCGTGTCGCTTCGCCAGCCCCCTTGCAGGGGGCAACACCGGCGGCCCGGCAAAGCCGGTTCCGCGGTGTTCCTGGCTCACCCCCAGGCTTCGCGCACTGCGTGTCGCTTCGCCAACCCCCTTGCAGGGGGCAACACCGGCGGCCCGGCAAAGCCGGTTCCGCGGTGTTCCTGACTCACCCCCAGGCTTCGCGCACTGCGTGTCGCTTCGCCAGCCCCCTTGCAGGGGGCAACACCGGCGGCCCGGCAAAGCCGGTTCCGCGGTGTTCCTAGCCCACCCCCAGGCTGGTGCTCTGTGTGTCGCTTCGCCGGTGGCGGTGAAGCGACAATTCCGGGCTATGTCCGACACATCTACCCGTCTCAACAAACGCATGGCCGAGCTCGGCTTGTGCTCGCGCCGCGAAGCGGACGAGTGGATTGCCCAGGGCTGGGTCAAGGTCAATGGCGAGGTGGCCGGCATGGGGGTCAAGGTCGGGTCCGACGATCGCATCGAGGTGGATCGCCGGGCGCAGGACCGGCAGCAGCAGCAGGTCACGATCCTGTTGCACAAGCCGATGGGCTATGTCAGCGGGCAGGCGGAGGACGGGCATGAGCCGGCGGTCGTGCTGGTCCAGCCGCGCACGCATTGGCGCGAGGATCCGAGTCGCCATCGCTTTTCGCCGGCGCAGTTGCGCGGGCTCGCGCCGGCCGGCCGGCTCGACATTGATTCGGTGGGGCTCCTGGTGCTCACGCAGGACGGCCGTGTCGCCCGCCAGCTCATCGGCGAGGACTCGGGCATGGAGAAGGAATACCTGGTGCGCGTGTCCTTCGGGCCGGTGGCGCAGAACGTGCAGGCCGCCTTCCCGGATGCACAGTTGCGGCGGCTGCGCCACGGCCTGTCGCTCGACGGCCAGCCGCTCAAGCCGGCGCGGGTGGACTGGCAGAACCCGGAGCAGCTTCGATTCGTGCTCACCGAAGGCAAGAAGCGCCAGATCCGCCGGATGTGCGAACTGGTGGGGCTCAAGGTCGTCGGCCTCAAGCGCATCCGCATCGGCCGCGTGCTGCTGGGCCAGCTGCCGCCGGGGCAGTGGCGCTACCTGGGGCCGCATGAGCGTTTCTAGCCTGCACGCGGGCGGGCTTCTCAGCCTGATTTAAGAAACGCGGCGTAAGGTGGCGTCGGCTTGATATGTCAGCTGCCCCACCGCGCGTCGCATGAAGCGACACGCAGTGCGCGAAGCCTGGGGGTGTGCCAGCAACCGGAGACGCCATGCGCGCATTGCTCGTGGAAGACGACGAAATGATCGGGCGCAGCCTGATGCATGCGCTCGACGGTGCGGGGTGGTCGGTGGACTGGGTGCGCGAAGGCGACCTCGCGGAGAGCGCCCTGGCCGACGGCGGCTACACCTGCGTGCTGCTCGATCTGGGGCTGCCCAGGCAGGACGGCACCGAAGTGCTGCGTCGTGCGCGGCAGCGCGGCGATGCGACGCCGGTGCTGGTGCTGACCGCGCGCGAAGGACTGGACGAGCGCGTGCATGTGCTGGATCTCGGCGCTGACGACTATCTGCTCAAGCCTTTCGAACTGCGCGAACTGCTCGCCCGCATGCGGGCCGTGGTGCGCCGCCGCGACGGCGCCGCGCATTCGGTGATCGGCACCGCGATGCTTCAACTGGATCTGACCACGCGAGACGTGGTGGTCAACGGCATGCGGGAGGCGCTCACCGCGCGCGAGTTCGCGCTCCTGCACGCGCTTCTGGAGCGACCCGGCGCGATTCTCTCGCGGGAGCAGCTGGAGGCGCGCATCTACGGCTGGGGCGATGAAGTCACCAGCAACGCGATCGACGTGCTGATCCACGGCATGCGACGCAAACTCGGCGCCGAGGCGATCCGCAATGTGCGCGGACTCGGCTGGCGTGTCGTGCCGGCATGAGGCGGTCGATGCTGCGGCCCCGGTCCTTGCGCGGCCAACTGCTGCGCTGGCTGGTCGCGCTGTATGTGGTTGCGATCGCGGTCACTGCATGGTCCTCCTACGTGGCCTATGGACGCCTGGTCAACATGTTCATGGACGAGCAGATGCGCCTGGTGGCGGAGTCGCATGCCAGCCATCATCGCGTGCCTACGCTCGAACAGGCCGGCAGCGAGGGCGTCCTGCGCAGCGGCGTCTTCGTGGTGCAGGTCTGGAGCGCGGATGGAGCCTCGCTGCTCGCATCCTCCTATCCGGCGATCGACATGCCGCTTCGGTCCCGGCCGGGCTTCACGGATGCGCGCACGGGCAACGGCGATGAGGGCGGGTGGCGCATCTACACGACGGCGCCTGGCGCGGATGCCGCCGCGCCGCGCGTGCAGGTCCTGCAGAACAACGGCTTCAGGCGTTCACGCATCATCCGACGGGCGCTTCTGGAAAGCCTGCCCATGCTGCTCCTGCTGCCGATCACGCTGCTGCTTCTCTGGGCCATCGTGTCGGCCGCCTCGCGTTCGCTGCGCGTGGCTGCGCACGACGTGGTCACGCAGGGCGAGGGCAGCGCCGCCGACCTGCCGGTGGCACGCGTGCCGGAAGAGATCGCCCCGCTGGTCGCCGCCTTCAACAGCCTGCTGGCGCGGCTGCGCGGCGCGTTGGCGGACCAGCGGCGCTTCATGCAGGATGCGGCGCATGAACTGCGCACGCCGATGACCGCGATCGGATTGCAGATCGAGAACCTGCGCGCGCACGTGCCTGCGGGCGATGCGGCGCTGCGCTTCGAACAGCTGGAGGCCGGCGTGAAGCGTGCGCAGCACCTGATCGAGCAGCTGCTGCGCCTGGCGCGCCAGGACGCACCGCTCTCGAGCGCGCGCACACCCGTCGATGTGGCCTCCGTGCTGCGCGACAGCGTGGGCCAGATGATGGTGCTGGCCGATCAGCGTCGCGTGGACGTGGGCTTCGACGGCCGCATCGCGCCGATGGTGCCGGCGCCGGCGGCTGACCTGCGCAGCGTGTTCGACAACCTGATCGACAACGCGGTGCGCTATGCGCCCGAAGGCGGCGTGGTGGACGTGCGGCTGCACGAGATCGGCGGGCGGGCGGTGGTCGACGTGACGGACAACGGGCCCGGCATTCCCGGCGAGCAGCTTGCGCGCGTGTTCGACCGCTTCTTCCGCGCGGCCGCTGCGCCGGTGGGCGGCAGCGGACTCGGGCTTGCCATCGCCCAGTCGGCGGCGCGGCGGCATGGTCTTCGCATCGAGCTGTCGAATCGCAGCGACGGGGCCGGGCTTCTGGCGCGGGTGTACCTGCCGGCCGCCTCATTCTGAGCTAAGTCTTTGCTCATTCGCAGCTCACGCGGCCTGCCTAGAGTGGACTCAGGTTTGTCGCGCTGCCGCCTTCGCGGTATCGCACGACCGGGCAACCCGCTTCAAGGAGACTCTCATGCTTTCACGACTCAAGATGTTTGCGCTGGGCGCCTGTGCCGCGCTGGCTGCTTTCGGATCGATCGGCGTCGGCGCACAGCAGACCGATGGTTCCGACTATCACCCGCTGAAGATGAACTCGCCGCCGAGTCCGGAGGTCGACGCCGGAGCCGTCGCCGCGGCCCATCCGTCGGGCACCGAGGCCGTCGGTCAATCGACCTCGGCGCCAGTGACTTCCTCCGCATCGGCCGAAGCGGTCTACAAGGACGCGGTGGCTGCCTCGCATGCGAGCGGCACCGAGGCCGTGGGGCAATCCACCGCGGCGCCGATGGTGCGTTCCGGCATGGGCCAGTGAGTGCCTGGGGTCGTGTCGCGACGGCGGACGGGTCGGCCCTTCGCCGGCGATTCGGATCATCGATCCCGATCCCGCTGCGGCACGGAGCCGACGTGTTTCAGCGGTTCATCCGAATCGGGAAATCGGCGCTCGCGATGTCACGCACATAGACATCGATCCGTCGCGACGAGGCGTCGGCGCTGCCCCAGGGCAAGGGCATGGTGTCCTGGAGCAGCTCGATCTCGTGGCTGCCTCCCGTGACCGCCGGGAAGCTGTAGAAGCCCTGCGCGTCGGTGCGCGCCACATGGCGCCTGTTGACCACGACGGTGACCCCGGGGACTCCGCCCTCGCTGGCCTCCCTGCGTCCGTTGTTGTCGTGGTCGAAGTACACATAGCCTTCGATTCGTCCCGAGCCGCTGCCCGGCCCGCCGCCGATCGGTGCACGGGAGACGCCGGCGCGAGCCTCATGGCGCAGCGCCACCAGGAGTGTCCGGCTGGCCGGCGTCAGGTATGCGGGCTGCAGCGTCGCGGTCGTGAGCGCCGACAGCACCGCGGGATGGAACGGCTCCTGCCCGCGCGCCGCGGCGTACTGCGCCACGAAGGACCAGCCCCCGCCCAGCGGCCAGGCCAGTCGCGCGTTGGCATTCAGGAAATGCCGTGGCCTGCTGGCGATGCCGTGGCTGCCTCTCGCGCTCAAGTCCAGCCGGGCGCCGCCGGGCAGGGGCGTGGTGCCCAGGATCCCCCAGATCCATGTGCGCGCATCGAGGTTGGCGGTGCGCGAATTCTCGAAGGACAGGCTGGTCGACAGTGTCTGCGTCTCTCCGACATTCCAGGCGTGATCCACGCCGGCGCGGATGGCGCGCAGGTTGACGCCGTGCGCGAGGTCGGTGCGCCATTGCGTGTAGCCCCAGCCGGACTTGTGTTCCCAGGCGAACTGCGCCGATTGCGCGGCGAAGCGGCCGCTGCGCGCGGCCAGGGTGCTGGAGACCGAGTCGCGTGAATCGAGGCGATAGCGGCCGTACAGGTTGCCGTACACCGACGCGTCCTGGCGCCGGCTGACGCCGTTGCTGAACTCGATGTAGGCGCCGGCCTGCCACTGGCGCGTGATCAGGTCGCTACGCCATGAAGCACCCTGAAGATCGCTCGGCAGCGCGACGGCACCCCAGCGCAGCAGCGGCTCGAAGCGGAAGACGGAGGCCGACTGTTGCAGGAGTCCGGTCCGCCAGGCGGCATCGATCCAGGCGCCCGTGGCGGCGCCGGGCCTCGCGAGCGAGCCCGGGCCCGATGGGCGGGTCGTGCTGCGGGCCAGGTTCGCCTGTACCCGGAGCCCGCCGACGCGTTCGCCGATGCCGCCGATCCCGTGGCCGACGGCATCGGCCCACGGCGCCACGCCCTGCCAGGATGCAGCGGCCCAGGCCGCACGCGTGTGCTGTGCATCGCCCGCCGCGCCGTTCGGGTGGACATGGTGCGCATCGATGAACTGCAGCGCCGCATCGGTGCGGTTCAGTGCCAGCGGGCCGTTGCCTCCGCTCAGTTGCGTCTGGGCGCCGGTGCTGGCGGCGCTGCCTTGGCGAGGCGAAAAGCCGGGGACGGGCAAGCCGTCGAAATAGCCGAGCCGTCCCGCCGAGGCGTTGACGCTTGTCCGGTCCGGCCGTTCGATGCCGATGGCCACACCCTCGATCGGCTGGATCGGCAGGGAGACGCGCCCGAGCCCGCGCGCGAGGGGACTGGTCGTCGTGTGGATGTGGCCGATGCTGCCGTGCCCGAGCCAGCCCTCGTCGAAGGGCATGCCGCGCTGGTCGACGCGCCAGTTGCTGCCGGTGCGGTAGGCGTCGGGCGCGAGCGCGTAGGGCAGGCCGGAGCTGCCCGGCAGACCGAGGCCGTGGATCGGCGTCGAGTTGCGATTCAGGTTGAGGTTGGCGGACAAGGCGCCATGGTTCGGCGTGTCGAGATGGGCGCTGAAAAGCAGCGCCTGGCTGTCGGCACTGATCGCGCCGCTCGATTGCTTCAGGGCCTGGGCCTCGATGCTGTAGCTGCGCGGCCATCCTGTGCGGAGGGCTTCGATTTCCTCGGGTGGGATGGGCAGGGGCGAGTCATCGAGCACGCGATCGACGTATTCCTCCGGCGCAGGCATGCCGGCTGCCGGCGCCACGGCGCTTGGATGCGGCATGGCATCCCGGCCTTCGCTCGCGGTGGCCGGGGTCGGCTGTGCGCCCGTGCCGGCGCTCGCCAGCGCCATGCCGACCCAGCACAGCCGGAGGGCAAGGCGGTCGGGCCGGATGGTCATGGGGCGAATTGCTGATCGATCGGCATCGAGCCGTTCCGGCCCCACTCCAGTCGGCCCCGGACGGTGATGGGAAAGCGCACGGCGACGGCCGTCTCCGTGTCGCCGGGGCGGGTGGCGATGAGCGCGATGTCGCGTGTCTCGCCGGGCATGATCGGTGTCGTGCTGGCCTGAAGCTCCAGCCGGGTGCCGCTCGCATCGGTGCCCGAGAGAAAGCCGGCCAGGCGCCCATGCGCCTGGCCGGTGTTGCGGATCGACAGCATCGGCGTCGGGCGTCCCTCCACCGTCCGCACCGAGGCGCCCGCGAGTTGAAGCACCGGAGCGACATCGCCCACCGCCACATACACGATGACGCCGATGCGCGCGCCGAGTGCGAACGGCATGCCGGGCGCCGAGGAAGGCCGGGTGCCTTCGATCATCACGGCGAAGCGGCATTCCTGCGGCTTGGCATCGGCCGGTGGCGATACCTCGAAGCGGAAGCGGTAGGGGCGGCCCGGTGCGAGGCTGAGCTTGCGGCGTTCGATCGCGACCCAGGGCCGGCAACTTTCCGGCAGCAGCGCATCGCTGAAGTCGACCGCGGCGTCTGGACGGAAGATCCAGTCGGCGGTCTTGAGCGTGTAGGCCCCGGCGCCCGTGTCGCCCTGCGTGAGTTCGATCGCCTCGCGCACCGTCTCGCCGGGTTTGACGGAAAGCTCGAAGTGCGGCGGCGACGCCGCGAGCGAGAACTGCGCGGCGGACAGGCTGCAGGCCGTCGAGGCCGCGAGGCCGATGGCCGCGCAGCGCGAACGGATGGCATCGGCGGGGCGAATCATGGCGACACCTCGATCTCGAAGAAGAACTGCAGCGCCTGCGCCCGCTCCACCGAGCGGCCATCCGCCCGCAGGTCGAGCACGATGTTTTCCTGCAGGACGGGCTCGCGCACCGTGCCTTCGAAGACCAGCGTGCGGCCGCCGGCGCGCACGCTGCCCGGCAGCAGCCGGCCCTGGGTGCGCCATGTGGCGAGCATCTGCTCGCCCTCCGTGGGCACGAGTGCCATGTAAAGCCGTGCCGGGCGGTTCAGCCAGGGCGCGAGATGGAGCCTGAGCGCGACGGTGACGCTGCCCTCGACCGTGTTGTCGCTCGCCCGGCCCGGTGCCAGACGGCGCCAGCGCATCGGGGTGACCGGCTGGCTGGTGACGGTTCCGGTGTCGTCGACCCGGTACGTGGATGCGCCCGCGGGCAGTGCAAGTGACGCCGCCACGCCGAATCCCGTGAGCAGCGCATGTCGACGCGACATGTTCATGGCGCGGTCAGCGTGAAGGTGGCCCGGCCGGTGAAGGTGCCTGGGGGGGTGATCTGCGTGTTGAGATAGCGGAAGGCCAGGCAGCTCTCGAACCAGAAGTTGCGGGTGACGGAGCGCAGGGTCTGCGTGCCGCCGGTGAAGGCGCCGCTCGGAATGGTCGGCGCGTGGTCGCTGAGGCCGGACGAAGTCCATGCGATCTGTTGGATGGGAATGGTGTCGCCGTTCGCACTGGTCAGGAATGGCGGCGTGCTGACCGAGAGCGTGGCCGCGGCGCCAGTGGTCCCCGGCACGCGATAGAAGCCGCCGACGTAGACCTGTCCGCTGGTGGCCGGCGGCTCGCAGAAGGCGAAGAGATCCAACGGGCTGATGATCACAGGGCTGTCGGTGCTCATGGGCAGCGGAGTGCCCGAGCCGAGTGCAGCCGCGGGGACCGCGAGCGAAACCGTATTGATCGTGGCGTTGTTGTCCGGCACCCCGATCGTGAAGAAACTGCCGCCGGTCATCGTGCCTTCGCCCACCTGCAGGAACAGTGCGCGGACACCGGCGGTGATGGGCACGTAGTAGGCGTGGGCATGCGCCAGACAGAGTGCCTGGAGGACGACGAGCCCGAGATTGCGCACTCGCAGGCGGACGCGCAGTGAAGATGATGGTGTGTTCAATCGGCTTTCCCCCCTTCGATGGGCGCGCTGATTCAAGTTCTATCGCCCACCGCCAAATTGCAAGAAGACCCGCCCCTCGGGCCTGCGACGCACAAGGCGCCGGTTCAGGGAACGCTGGCTGTGTAGGTCACGACGCCGTTGTTCGACGGGCTGCTGCCGTAGGTGCCCGAGGGCAGCATCACGGCATTGGCGTAGGAGAAAGTCCAGCTTCCTTCCTGGCGGACCAGTCCGCCGGACGCCGTCAGGACGGTGGGCGCCGTGGAACTGCCGCCCGCGGGGCCCGTGTTGAAGGGCGGATGGCTGATCGCTGCGTTCGTGTAGCCGGCGCTCGTCACCGGCAGGGTGCCGGCGGCCACGGCGATGGCGGACCAGGGCACCGTCGGATTGCCGGCCACCCCGCTGCTCAGTGGGCCGGTGGTCGCATTGGTGAGCGACACACTGCCGCTGTTGCCCATGACGCGGACGGTCACGCCGCCGCCCGGAAGGTCGCCGCCGATGCCGGGGACTGCGGTGCCATTGCCCACGGCGCCGGCCGGGATCGTGAAGTTGATGATGTCGACCGTTGCGCTGTCCAGGTAGGGCACGCCCGAACCGACCTGGAGGTAGAGCACTTTCGGAACGGTCAGGACGAAGTCCAGTCGCGCGCTGGCGGTCATTGCGCCGGTGTCGCTCACGAAGTTCGACTCGGCATGGGCCACGAAGGGAAGAGCGCCCGCGGCGGCGACGATCACAAGCAGTTTTTTCATCTGGACTCCAAGAAAGTTCTGGGATGAAAGGACGACCGGACTGTAGGCGAGCGTTTTGCGAGGCCCGTAGAACATAGTTGTCGTGGGCGCAGGCTCCCGGTACTTTGGTCAGGAGACAGTCGCTGTAAAAGTATGTGTCTGTGGCTGCGGCGTCACACCGGGGCGCAGCGCGGCCGCAGGGCATCGCTTGCATCGGGTAAGTACCGGTCTTGTAAAGTTGCCGGCGTGCCCAAATCTGGCGCGTTTTCCCCTTGACGATCATCGAGTCATGAGCAATTCAAAGACCAAACTCCCCTTCCAGGCCGAAGTTGCCCAGCTTCTTCACCTCGTCACGCACTCCCTCTACTCCAACAAGGAAATCTTCCTGAGGGAGTTGATTTCCAATGCGTCCGATGCCTGCGACAAGTTGCGTTTCGAGGCCATCGACCAGCCCGCGCTCTATGAAGAGCAGCCCACCCTGGAGGTGCGCGTCGCCTTCGACAAGGCGGCGAAGACGCTGACCATCACCGACAACGGGATCGGGCTCAGCCAGCAGGAGGCGATCGACAACCTCGGCACCATCGCCAAGAGCGGCACCCGCGAATTCATGAGCAAGCTCTCCGGCGACCGGAAGGCCGACGCGCAGCTCATCGGGCAGTTCGGCGTGGGCTTCTATTCGGGCTTCATCGTGGCCGACAAGATCACGGTCGAATCACGCCGTGCCGGCCTGCCGCCCGAGGAGGGCGTGCGCTGGACGAGCGGCGGTGCCGGCGACTTCGAGGTCGACACCATCGCGCGGCCGCAGCGCGGCACGAGCGTCATCCTGCACCTGAGGGATGACGCGGACGAATACCTCAACGCGTGGAAGCTCAAGTCCGTCATCGGCAAGTACTCCGACCACATCTCGCTGCCGATCCTGATGGAGCAGGAGGAGTGGAAGGAAGGCGAGGACAACAAGGGCGGCGAGATGGTCAAGACCGGCGAATGGGAGCCGGTCAACCAGGCGAGCGCGCTCTGGACCCGGCCCAAGCGGGACGTCAGCGACGAGCAGTACGCGGAGTTCTACAAGAACATCAGCCACGACTTCGAGCCGCCGCTGGCCTGGAGCCACAACCGCGTCGAGGGCACGACCGAGTACACGCAGCTGCTCTACATCCCCTCCAAGGCGCCGATGGACCTGTGGAACCGCGACAAGCACGCGGGGGTGAAGCTCTACGTCAAGCGCGTCTTCATCATGGACGACGCCGAGGCGCTGATGCCCAGCTATCTGCGCTTCGTGCGCGGCGTGATCGATTCGGCGGACCTGCCGCTCAACGTCAGCCGCGAGCTGCTGCAGGAAAGCCGCGACGTGAAGGCCATTCGCGAAGGCAGCACCAAGCGTGTGCTCGGCATGCTGGAAGAGCTGGCCAGGAAAGAGAAGACGCCTTCCGACGACAACGCCGAAGCCAAGGTCGACGTCGGATCGGGTGAATCGGTGCCGGCGCCCGAATCCTCGGAAGGCGTGACCGATGTGGTGGACAAGAAGGCCGGAGGGGACGACGCCGGCAAGTACGCGAAGTTCTACGCCGAGTTCGGCGCCGTGCTCAAGGAAGGCCTTGGCGAGGATTTCGTCAACAAGGACCGCATCGCGAAGCTGCTGCGCTTTGCCTCGAGCACCAGCGATTCGGTGAGCGTGAGCTTTGCCGACTACAAGGCGCGCATGAAGGAAGGCCAGGAGGCGATCTACTACATCACGGCCGACACGCTGGCCGCGGCGAAGAACAGCCCGCAGCTCGAGATCTTCCGCAAGAAGGGCATCGAGGTCCTGCTGATGACCGATCGCGTGGACGAGTGGGCACTGAACTTCGTCCACGAGTTCGACGGCACGCCGCTGCAGAGCGTGGCCAAGGGCGCGGTCGACCTCGGCAAGCTGCAGGACGAGGCCGAGAAGAAGGCGGCCGAGCAGGCGGCCGAATCCTTCAAGCCGGTGCTGGAGCGGCTCAAGGAGGTGCTCAAGGACAAGGCCGAGGACGTGCGCGTCACCACCCGGCTGGTCGATTCGCCTGCCTGCCTGGTGGCGCAGGACGGCGGCATGAGCACGCAGCTCGCCCGCATGCTCCGCCAGGCCGGCCAGCCCGCGCCGGAAGTGAAGCCGGTGCTGGAAGTGAATGCGGAGCACCCGCTGGTCAAGAAGCTGGAAGGCTCGGATCGCTTCGACGATCTCGCGAACATCCTCTTCGACCAGGCCTTGCTGGCCGAGGGCGGCCTGCCGGCCGACCCGGCCGCCTACGTGCGGCGCGTCAACGCGCTGCTGGTCTGAGCGAGTCCGGGTTGTCCGGGCTGCCCGGGCTGCGCTCGATGAAGCGCTCGCCCGGCGCCGGCGCCGGCGCCGCTTCCACTGCGTGGTCTCACGCGTAGAGGGGATCCTCCGCCATCGCCTCGCACTGGTCCTGCAGCATCTGGATCTGTCCCTTCCAGTAGTCGCTCGACCCGAACCACGGAAAGTTGATCGGGAAGATGGGGTCTTGCCAGCGCCGCGCGAGCCAGGCGCTGTAGTGGATCAGGCGCAATGTGCGCAGCGGCTCGATGAGCGCGAGTTCGCGCCGGTCGAAGCCGCGGAACTGTTCGTAGCCGTCGAGCAGGCCGCTGAGCTGTGCGGTGCGCTGGGCGCGGTCGCCGTTGAGCAGCATCCAGAGGTCTTGCACGGCGAAGCCGGTGCGCGCATCGTCGAGGTCCACGAAGTGCGGGCCGCCGTCGGGTCGGTCGGTCGGGGTCCATAGGATGTTGCCCGGATGCATGTCGCCGTGCAGGCGCAGGCTTCGTGGCCGCACCGTGTCCGCGCCCGCCATTTCGCGTGCGCCCAGCGGCGTCGCCTCGATCATGTCGAAGGCCGTGTTGCACGCGGATTCCCATTCGCGCTGCACGTCCAGCGGCACCTGCTGGTGGGCGAGCAGCCAGTCGCGCGAGGCGATGCCGAAGCTCTGGAGGTCGAGCGTCGGCCGCGCGACGAAAGGCCGGCGCTCCCCGACGGCATGGATGCGTGCCAGAAAGCGCCCCACCCATTCGAGCACCTCGAAATCGTCCAACTCGGGCGCGCGCCCGCCGCGATAGGGGCTGACGCTGAAGGCGAAGCCGGCGTGCCGGTGCAGCGTGCTGCCATCGACCGCGATGGGGGCGACCGCGGGCACCTCGGCCGCCGCCAGCTCCAGCGCGAATTCGTGCTCCTCGAGGATCTGCTCGTCGGTCCAGCGCTCGGGACGGTAGAACTTGACCACCACGGCGGCCCGATCTTCCAGGTGGACCTGGTAGACGCGGTTCTCGTAGGAATTGAGCGCTGTCAGCCGGCCGTCGCCGTACAGGCCCAGCGTTGCGAGCGCGTCCAGCACCACGTCGGGCGTGAGGCTGTCGTAGGGATGGGTGCTGGCGGGCTCGGGGGGAAGGGACATCCCGCCATTGTCGCTACCGCGGGGCGGTCCCGGGCGCGGATGGTGACAGGTTGTGACCTGTGGTGGTCCGCTCCGGCCAGCCGGCACCGCCCCTGGCGCGATCAGGCGATGACGAGTTCGACGTCGACGTTGCCGCGCGTGGCGTTCGAATAGGGGCAGACTTGGTGCGCCGTGTCGACCAGCAGCTTCTTCTGCGCCTCGTCGAGGCCGGGCAGCGTGATCGCCAGCTTGACGGCGATGCCGTAGGCAGCTCCGCCGTCAATCGGCCCGAGCGACACGCTGGCGTCGATCGCCACGTCCTCCGGAATCTGGAGCTTGAGCTTCGGGGCCACCGCCCGCAGCGCGCCGATGAAGCAGGCCGAGTAGCCGATGGCGAACATCTGCTCGGGATTGGTGCCGGGCTTGCCGGAGCCGGGCGGGCTCAGCTTGACGTCGAGCGCGCCGTCGCTGGTCTTGCCGGCGCCTTCGCGGCCGCCGATGGTGTGGGCTTGGGCGGTGTAGAGCACCTTGTCGAGTTTCTTGACCATGGAAGACCTTTCAGTGGATTGAGAGCGAACAAAGGACAAAGGGATGCCCCGGCACGCCGGGGCGGCGAGGGAAATCTCAGGCTGCCTTGATGCGATCGCGCAGGTGCTGCAGCTGCTGCGTGAGCACGACCACCTCGTCGATCGAGCATTGCGACGCGGCCAGGAGGCAGGCCGGCACGTCGGCCGCCTTGGCCTTGAGCTTGCGGCCGGTGGCGGTGAGGGTGACGTGCACGCGGCGCTCGTCCGCCACGTCGCGCACGCGCGCCACGTAGCCTTGTGTTTCGAGGCGCTTGAGCAGCGGCGTCAGCGTGCCCGAATCGAGCGACAGGCGCTCGCCCAGCTCGGACACCATGAGGCCGTCGCGCTCCCACAGGACCAGCATCACGAGGTACTGCGGATAGGTGAGGTGCAGCTTGTCGAGCAGCGGCTTGTACAGCTTGGTCATCGCGAGCGAGGCCGAATACACCGCGAAGCAGAGCTGGTTGTCCAGGCGCAGCATCTCGTCGACGGAGAGCGAGGGGGGGATCGATTTGCGCATGAGTGTGACTGTAGTTGGCAATTAAATTGCGTGCAATATAAAAGCACGCAATGATCATGGAAAAGACCATCCGCAAGAGCGGGTGTCCTGGTGTTCTGCTACAGGAGCCGCCTTTCGGCGATCAGCGTCCGCTGAATCTTGCCGGACGGCGTTCGATGAATGAGCGCACACCCTCGGCCGCGTCCTCGCTGTTCGCCAGCCGCTGCTGCACGGGGATGAAGTCCTCCACGGCCGCGAGCGGCCCCTGCTCGATCGCCTTGATGACGTTGAGCCGCGTGGCAACCACGGCGAGCGGCGCCTGCGCCGCGATGCGCTGGGCGATGCGCAGGGCCGCGTCGAGCTCGGCGCCGGCCGGCACGACCTTCTGAACGAAGTTCAGGCGCAGGGCCTCGGCGCTGCCGAATTCGTCGGCCGTGAGCAGGTGCAGCATCGCGTTGCCCAGGCCGGCGCGTTCGGCCATGCGCAACGTGGCGCCGCCGGTCGCCATGATGCCGCGCTGCACCTCCATCTGCGAGAAGCGGCAGTTGTCGGCCGCGACCACGATATCGGCGCCGAGCATCAATTCGATGCCCACGGTGAAACAGATGCCCTTGACCGCGACCACCATCGGCTTGGTGCGACGGCGGTAGCCCGGCGTTCCGAAGTCGTGCGGCTCGACCAGGCCCGCTGGAATGGCCTTCTCGCCGCGCTTCATGTACTCGGCCACCGCCGGCAGGTCCAGCCCGGCGGTGAAGTGCTCGCCGAAGGCGTGCAGCACACCCACGCGCAGCGCAGGATCGTCATCAAGCCGTGTGTAAGCCTCGGCGAGCTCCCGGAACATGCGAGGTGTCCAGCCGTTGCGCTTGGCCGGCCGGTTGATGCCGATCAGCAGTACGTGGTCGAGCACCTGGGTGTCGATGCAACCCTCGGCCGGCGGCGTGGTGGGGATGGCGGTCATCGTGGCTGTCTCCTCCGTGCGGTTCGGCCGCGCGTCTCAGTCTCAGTACTTGTAGACGCCGTGGCCGGTCTTGCGGCCCAGTTGGCCGGCGGCGACCATTTCCCTCAGCAGCGGGCAGGGGCGGTACTTCGAGTCGCCGAACTCTTCGAGGTAGACCTCCATCACCGCCAGGCAGACGTCGAGGCCGATCATGTCGGCGAGCGCCAGCGGGCCGATGGGCTGGTTGCAGCCCAGCCGCATGCCGGCGTCGATGTCTTCCGGCGTTGCGAGGCCTTCGGCGAGCACGAAGAAGGCCTCGTTGATCATGGGCACCAGGATGCGGTTGACCACGAAGCCCGGAGAGTTCTTCACCGTGATGGGCGATTTGCCGAGCCTGAGGGCGAGCGCTTTCACCGTGTCGTGCGTCGCGTCGCTGGTGAGATAGCCGCGGATGATCTCGACCAGCGCCATCAGCGGCACCGGGTTGAAGAAATGCATGCCGATGAATCGGTCCGCGCGCGAGGTGGCGGCGGCCAGCTGGGTGATGGAGATCGACGAGGTGTTCGACGCGATGATCGTCTCGGGCGCCAGCAGGGTATCGATCTGCTTGAGGATCTTGACCTTGAGCTCGTGGTTTTCGGTCGCGGCCTCGATCACGAGCTGCGCGGCCTTCAGGTCGTCGTAGTTCGTCGAGCCCTTGATCAGCGCCAGCGCCGCATCCTTCTGGGCGGTGGTCAGCTTGTCCTTCTTGATCAGGCGATCGAGGCTGCCGGCCACGGTGGCCAGGCCCTTGTCGACGGCCGCCTGCGCGATGTCGACCATGACGACGTTGACGCCTGCCACGGCGCAAGCCTGTGCGATGCCGTTGCCCATCGTGCCTGCGCCGATGATGCCGACCGTTTGGATGGTCATGAAAAGTACTCCTGGAAAGAAAGTGGAGGGGAAGAACGGCGCGATGCGCGCCCATGGCCTCGATTGTGGAACACGTGGCGGCCGGTCGGATTGCCGCATGCGACAAGCCGGCGCGAACATCGGCTGTCGAGTGATTTAAAGTCCCGCGTTCCCCCCTCAGCCCCGGAATTCACATGACAACTCTCGGCACGCCCCTTTCTCCTTCCGCGACCCGTGTGATGCTGCTTGGTTCCGGCGAACTCGGCAAGGAGGTGCTGATTGCACTGCAGCGCCTGGGTGTCGAGACGATCGCTGTGGACCGCTATGCCAACGCACCGGGCCAGCAGGTGGCGCACCATGCGCGCACCATCACGATGAGCGACCCGGACCAGCTCAAGGCTTTGATCGAGTCCGAAAGACCCCAGCTCGTGGTGCCGGAGATCGAAGCCATCGCCACGCCGGTGCTCCAGCAGCTCGAGGATGCCGGCGCGGTGCGCGTGATCCCGACCGCGCGCGCCGCCCGCCTCACGATGGACCGCGAGGGCATCCGGCGCCTGGCCGCCGAGACCCTGGGCGTGCCCACCAGCGCGTACCGGTTCTGCGATTCGCTCGCGGAGCTGCAGGCGGCGATCGACGGCGGCATCGGCTACCCCTGCATCGTCAAGCCGGTCATGAGCAGTTCGGGCAAGGGGCAGAGCAAGATCGACGGACCGGCCGACGTGCGGAAGGCCTGGGACTACGCCATGGCCGGCGGGCGCGTGAGCCATGGCCGGGTCATCGTCGAGGGCTTCGTCGATTTCGACTACGAGATCACCCTGCTCACCGTGCGCGCGCTCGATGCGTCCGGTGCGGTGCGGACGCACTTCTGCGAGCCGATCGGCCATGTCCAGGTCAGCGGCGACTATGTGGAGAGCTGGCAGCCGCATCCGATGGCGCCCGAGGCGCTGCGCAAGGCGCAGCAGATCGCGCAGGCCGTGACCGGCGACCTCGGCGGCCAGGGGCTGTTCGGCGTCGAACTGTTCGTGAAGGGCGAGCAGGTCTGGTTCAGCGAGGTCAGTCCCCGTCCGCACGACACCGGCATGGTGACCATGGCGACGCAGTGGCAGAACGAATTCGAGCTGCATGCACGCGCGATCCTCGGCCTGCCGGTGGACACCACGCTCAAGAGCCCGGGCGCCAGCGCCGTCATCTACGGCGGCGTGGATGCGGCCGGCATCGCCTTCGACAAGGTCGCCGATGCCCTGGCGGTGCCGGGCACCGACCTGCGCCTCTTCGGCAAGCCAGAGAGCTTCGTCAAGCGTCGCATGGGTGTGGCGCTGGCACACGCGGATGACGTGCAGACCGCCCGCCGCAACGCAAAGGAAGCAGCGTCGCGCGTGAAGCCGCGTGCGGCTGCGTAGTTCCGACTGCTTCGTCGTCCCTTCCCTTCATTCGCCAAGGAGACCATCGTGCTGCATCCGCAGGCCAGGGCATTGCTCGATCTGCTCGAACAACGCGCCGTTCCGCCGACCCATACCTTGCCGGTGGCCGATGCGCGCCGTTTCTATCGCGAGCGTCGTCACATCACGCAGCCCGATCCGCCGGCGGTGGCGGAGCTGCGCGAGTTGCAGGCCGAGGGTCTTCGCGGACCGATCCCGCTGCGTCTCTACCGGCCGGCGGGTTCGAGCGCAGCCCAGCAATTGCCGGTGCTCGTGTACTACCACGGCGGTGGGTGGACCATCGGCGACCTGGACACGCACGACACGCTATGCCGCGAACTCTCGAACCTGTCCGGCTGCGCGGTGGTCGCGGTCGACTACCGCATGGGGCCGGAGCATCGTTTCCCGGCCGCGGTGGACGACGTGCTCGCCGCGACGCGCTGGGTGCGTCGCGAGGCGGCCTCCCTGGGTGTCGACGCGACGCGGCTCGCGGTGGGCGGCGACAGCGCCGGCGGCAACCTCGCGGCGGTGGTCGCGATCGCGGCGCGCGATGCGGGTGACCTGCCGATCGCGTTTCAGCTCCTCATCTATCCGGCCACCGACATGCGGTGCGTCCACCCCTCCCATGTCACGAACGGCCAGGGGTATCTGCTCACGCGCGACACCATCCGGTATTTTCACGACCACTACATCATCGACGAGACGCAGGACCTGGACTGGCGCGCCTCGCCGCTGCTGCGCGAGGATCTCGCCGGCCTGCCGCCGGCCCTGGTGCTGACCGCCGGGTACGACCCCCTGCGCGACGAGGGCCTGGACTATGCGCGAGCCCTCACGGAAGCCGGCAACCGCGCGGTCCATGTCTGTTTCGACCGCCAGATCCACGGCTTCATCACGATGGGCCGGTTGTTCGACGACGCGTCGACGGCGCTCGTCTTGTGCGCGGGCGAATTGAGGCGCGCGCTCGGGGCGCGCTGAGCGCGCGTGCCGCGCTCAGTCCTCGACGAAGGCCTCCTCGCGCTTGGACTTCACCGCAGGCAGCAGCACGATGCCCAGCAGCAGGCAGGCGGCGACCAGCAGGCCGGCAGACAGCGGGCGCGTCACGAACACGCTCCAGGCGCCGCGCGACAGCAGCAGGGCGCGCCGCAGGTTCTCTTCCATCATCGGTCCGAGGATGAAGCCCAGCAGCAGCGGCGCCGGCTCGGCGCGCAGCTTCAGGAACAGGTAGCCGATGAACCCGAAGGCGGCCACCATCCAGACATCGAAGGTGTTGTTGTTGGTCGAGTACACCCCGATCGCGCAGAAGAGCACGATGGCCGGGAACAGGAACTTGTAAGGCACCGTCAGCAGCTTGATCCACATGCCGATCAGCGGCAGGTTCAGGATGATGAGCATCGCGTTGCCGATCCACATCGAGGCGATCAGGCCCCAGAACAGCTCCGGATTGCTGGTCATCACCTGCGGGCCGGGCTGGATGTTGTGGATGGTCATGGCACCCACCATCAGGGCCATCACGGCGTTGGGCGGAATGCCCAGCGTCAGCAGCGGGATGAAGGAGGTCTGCGCGCCGGCGTTGTTGGCCGACTCCGGAGAGGCCACGCCGCGGATGTTGCCCTTGCCGAAGGGCACTTCGCCGGGCTTGCTGCGCATCTTCTTCTCGAGTGCATAGGCCGCGAAGGACGCCAGCAGCGCGCCGCCGCCGGGCAGGATGCCCAGTGCCGAGCCGAGCACGGTGCCGCGCACGACAGCGGGTGCCATGTCCTTGAAGTCCTGCCGGGTCGGCCACAGGCCCTTGACCTCGGAAGTGAAGACCTCGCGTTCCTCGTCCGGCTGCGAGAGGTTGCCGATGATTTCGCCGTAGCCGAACACGCCCATCGCGATCACGACGAAGCCGATGCCGTCGGTCAGTTCGGGGATGTCGAAGCTGAAGCGCGCCACGCCCGAGTTGACGTCCGTGCCCACGATGCCGAGCAGCAGGCCCAGCACGATCATCGCCACCGCCTTGAGCAGCGAGCCCGAGGCCAGTACCACCGCACCGATCAGGCCCAGCACCATCAGCGAGAAGTACTCGGCCGGGCCGAACTTGAAGGCCAGTTCGGTCAGGGGCGGCGCGAAGGCGGCCAGGATCAGCGTGCCCACGCAGCCGGCGAAGAAGGAGCCCAGGCCGGCCGCCGCGAGCGCCGGGCCGGCGCGGCCCTTGCGCGCCATCTGGTAGCCGTCGATCACGGTAACCACCGAGGAGGACTCGCCCGGCAGGTTGACCAGGATGGCCGTGGTGGAGCCGCCGTACTGGGCGCCGTAGTAGATGCCGGCCAGCATGATCAGCGCCGACACCGGCGGCAGCGCATAGGTGGCCGGCAGCAGCATTGCGATGGTCGCGACCGGGCCGATGCCCGGCAGCACGCCGATCAGCGTGCCCAGGATGCAGCCGATCAGGCAATACAGCAGGTTGGTAAGGGTGAAGGCGACGCCGAAGCCGGTCGCCAGGTTGTGGACCAGATCCATCGTTGTCTCCTCAGCCCGAGATGAAGGTGGGCCACACCTGGATCTGCAGCTTCAGCGCCCAGATGAACGCCGCATAGCTTCCCGCCGCCAGGATGGTGGCGAGGACCAATACGTCACGCAGTTTGAAATGTTCGCCCGCGAGGCTCGAAATGATCGTGAGCGCGTAGATGGCAAGGATCATTCCCATCGCCGGCAGGCCGATGCTGGGCAGTCCGCCCAGCAGCACGCCGAACGCCAGGTTGGCGGCCAGCACGTAGAAAAGCGGCTTCCAGGCCCACTTGCCGATCGGATCTCCGTCGACCGTTTCCACCACCAGCGACTGGAAAAGCACTGCCGCACCCAGGATGGCCAGCAGCACTCCCAGCATCAAGGGAAAGTAACCGGGGCCCATCCGGGCGCCGTCGCCGATCGTGTAGCTGGTGGCGCCGATGGCGAAAGCGCCCCCGATCGCGATGAACATGACTCCTGAATAGAAGTCCGCCTGACTCTTGATGCGCATTGTCTCGCCCCTCGTTGTAAGTGCATCGAGGGTCGTCGCCGAAGGCTGACTTCTGGCTGACCATTTCTGTACGGACTTCCACGTAGCGCGCCTCCATTCGTTCCATGGGGGTGGCCTATGGCATGAAATCAGGGTCAATCAGCCGATTTATGAGACGATAGCTTCAGAAAACTGGAACGTTATTATTAATTTGGCCCGGTCAAACTGAATATTCAGTCAGTCAGGTTTTGCTCAGGAGGATTCGCGATCGCCTGGATGGAGCGATGCAGTTCAAGGGAAATGAGTGGCCACTGGGAATCGGCGGCCGGAAGTGCACAAGCCGGCGCCGCCGTCAGCCCGGCAGCATCCGCTCCTGGGCAATGACGAGCAGGCCGTCCATGATCAGGCTGTCGACCAGATCGAAGGCGCCATTCATGCTCGGCGCCATCTTCCAGCCGGCGCCGCCGGTCATGTAGCACACGGGCTCGGCACCGCAGTGCGCGCGCAGGTGCTGCACCATGCGATCCACCGCGCCAGCGATGGCGTAGGTGCCGCCGCTGGTGAGTGCGTCACTGGTGTTGGTCGGGAACTCGCGCACCTCGCCGGTCGGCACGTGAAGACCCGCCGTGCCGGACTCGAGCGCGCGCAGCATGATGCCGTGACCGGGGAGGATGAGGCCGCCCAGAAAGTGCCCATTCGCATCCACCGCCTCGACGGTCACGGCGGTGCCGATCATCACCACCACCATCGGCCGCGCCGGCCCCTGCGACAGCATGCGGTGCCGCGCGCCGATCATGGCGACCCAGCGGTCCGCACCCAGGCGCGTCGGATGGTCGTAGCCATTCACGATGCCCGCCTCGGCTGCGCTGGAAACGACCCAGCGCGGCGAGCAGTCGAAGCGCTCCATCACCTGCTCCTCCGCGCGTCGCCGGACTGCGTCGCCGGCCACGACGCAGCCGAGCATGGAGGCGGGCGAGGGCAGATCGGCCCAGGACCCCTCGGCCAGGCGCTCGATGTGATCGAGGAATTCAGCGCCGTGCGCGAGCAGCAGCGCGCCGGGGCGCGCGGCGTCGTACAGGGACCACTTGAGGCGTGTATTGCCGATGTCGATCGCGAGAAATGCCATGCGGGCATTATCAGTTGCACTTAAGTACGCTTGCACGTGCGGTTCTCACATGCCCAAGCAGATGCACCCGGGTCGGAAGCTGTGCATTCCGCCGCGGAAGTCGAAGGCCTGATTGGACGCTTCCCCGGTGAGCCCAGGGTCTAGTTCTGTTTCCATGGAAGCCCGCGCAGGCGCCAGCCGCCCTTGCGGCCGCGATGGCCGAGTTCGTCGGCATCGCCCTCGAAGCCTTCGACGATGTTGTAGGCCTCCAGACCGAGTTGGGTCGCCCGCTGGGCGGCTGCGATGGAGCGAACGCCGCTTCGGCACAACATCACCGCCTTCGTGCCGGGGGGGACGGCCGCCTTCAGGCCTTCGTCGAAGCCGGGATTGAGCGCCATGCCGGGCCATTGCTTCCAGGCGAGGCCGACCGCGCCGGGCACGAAGCCCACCCATTCGCGCTCGGCGTCGCTGCGCACGTCCACCATGACCGCTTCGCCTTGCTGCATCCAGAGGGCGGCTTGTTCGGGTGTCACGTCGCCTGCATATCCTTGCGCGGGTCGGACGCCGAGGCGCTCCGTGGCGGGCGTGGGGAGGGAAGACGGGGAATGGGGAGAGGTCATGGTGCTTGCTGTCCTTGGCTTCATTGAAGGGGCGGGGCCCGCGGCCGCCGGCCATTTGGATTCCGGCGGCCGGTGTCTGGCGCGGAGGCCGGCCACCGTGATTCTTCACCAGTTCGCCACGCCCCGCTGCGGGCCGGTGCCCGTCCCCTCGTGCGGAGTGCCGATTGCATCTGGTTGCTACGCGAAGCTGATAGTTGCAGCCTTAAGAGCTTTCCCTGCCGACGCGGCGCCGCCCTCGCGCGTTGTACGGGACATGAAGAAAAACCGAAATATGTATTCAGGGATTGCGCGTTGGCGTGCCTGCGCGGGCGCCTGCCTGCTGGGCTTGGCGATGCTGCTCGCAGGGCCGGCCGCTTTCGCGCAGCCGGACCCGCCGGGCCGGGTCGCGCGTCTCGATGCCTACCAGGGCACGGTGAGCTTTTCTCCCGCCGGTGAGGACAACTGGTACGCAGCGATCCCGAATCGTCCCTTGACCACCGGCGACCGCCTGTGGACCGACCGCAACGCACGCGCGGACATCGGCATGGGCGCGGAATCGCTGCGGCTGGACGCGCAGACCAGCGTCACCCTCTCCGAACTCGACGACGACAGCACCCGCATCACAGCCGTGCAAGGCAACCTGCAACTGCGGGTGCGCGACGCAATGGCCGGTCGGCGCCTCGAGATCGACACCGGCAATGTCGCGGTTGTGGTCGAGTCGCCGGGCAGCGTGCGCGTCGACGTCGATCCGGCCGCCGACACGACGCGCGTCGCAGTCGTCTCGGGGCAGGTCTCCCTGTATGGCGAGGGCGGCGAATCCTTCCAGCTGGGCGCCGGCCAGAAGGTCACGGTGGCGGGCCGCAACCTCGCCAGCGTGAGTGGGCCGCCGGTGCGCGCCGCCGACGGTTTCGACCGCTGGGTGGCCGAGCGCGACCGCATCGAGGACCAATCCATTGCGGCACGGTATGTGTCGCCTGACGTGGTGGGCTATCAGCAGCTCGACGCCTACGGCGACTGGCAGGTCGATCAGGCCTATGGAGATGTCTGGTATCCGCGCGGTCTTGATGCGGACTGGGCGCCCTATCAGAACGGCCAATGGGTCGAGATCGCGCCGTGGGGCTGGACCTGGATCGACGCCGCGCCCTGGGGCTTCGCGCCTTCGCACTACGGACGCTGGGCACGAATCGGCAAGCGGTGGGGCTGGGTGCCGGGGCGCCGGAACACGCGGCCGGTGTACGCACCCGCACTGGTGGGTTTCGTCGGTGCAGCGGGCGGCGGCACGAATGCGGGCATTCCGATCGGCGGTGGCCGCAATGGGGTCGGATGGTTCCCGCTGGCGCCCGGCGAGCCTTGGCAGCCGGGGTACCACGCGAGCCGCCGCTACGTCGACGAGGCCAACCGGGCGATCGCCTACAACCGCATCGCCAGCGCCGGGAGCACCTTCGCGAACCAGCAGACGCCGGGTGCGATCACCATCGTGCCGATCGACATCTTCGGCCGTCAGCCGATCGCACGACGCGACCAGGTCCGAGTGCCGGACGATCGCATCGTGCGCCTGCCGATCGGCATGGGCGTTCCGGTGCCGTTGCGTGGCGATCGACCGGCCGGCCTCTCGGGCCATGGCGTCGCGACGGTCGCTCCGCCACCGGTGCCTGCCTTCCAGCCGTCACGGCCGCCGGGCGTGGGGCGTGCCTCCATGCCTGCGCCGCCCCCATCCTGGCCGGCTGGATTGGCCTTGCCGGACCCGCAGCGCCAGCAGGAACTCCTGCGTCAGCAACAGCAACAGCAACAACTGCAGCAAATGCAGCAAATGCAGCAAATGCAGCAACGCTCGGCCGCAGCGGCCGCAGCGGCGGCAGCGGCGGCGGCGGCGGCAGCGGCACAGCAAGCACAGCAGGCACAGCAGGCACAGCAGGCACAGCAGGCACAGCAGGCACAGCAGGCACAGCAGGCACTTCAGATGCAGCAGGCCATCAAGGCGCAGCAGGCACAGCAGCAGCTGTACCAGCAAGCGCAACAGGCCTATCAAGCTCAGCAGGCGCAGCAAGCCCAACAGGCGCAGCAAGCCCAGCAGGCGCAGCAGTCGTGGCTGGCCCAGCAGGCGCAGCGCCAGCAGCAGGAGATGCAGCGCGCAGCTCAGCTTCAGGCCCAGCAAGTCCAGGCCGCGCAACAGCAGCAGGCCCTGCGCGCCCAACAGCAAATGATGCAGGCCCAGCAGCAGCAACTTCTGCAGGCGCAGCAGCTCCAGCAGCAGAACGCGCTCCGCCAGGCGCAGGAGGCGCAGCAGCGCATGCTGCGTCCGCAGCCGCCGCCTCAGGCGCCGCCGCAGTCCGGCGGGGATGCGCGCTTCCCGCAGCGTTCATGGCCGGCGGGCGGCCGCGACGGAAACGCCGACCGGCCATAGCAGGCCCTGCTTCGGTCGCTCCTTCGGCGCGATTGCCGGCTACAGTCGCCGGCAAGGAGCACCCATGCGCAGCGAAGACTTCGACCTTTTCGTGATCGGCGGCGGCAGCGGTGGCGTTCGCGCGGCCCGCATGGCGGCCCAGCGCGGGGCGCGTGTCGCGTTGGCCGAGTGCGCCGAATTCGGCGGGACCTGCGTCAACGTGGGATGCATTCCCAAGAAGCTCTACAGCTATGCCGCGGGCTATGCCGAAGCCTTCGAGGAAGCGGCCGGATTCGGCTGGCAGGTGGGCGAGCCGCGGTTCGACTGGGCGATCCTCAAGGCCAATCGCGCGAAGGAGATCGCAAGGCTCAACGGCATCTATCGCAATCTTCTCGATGGCGCGGGTGTGAGCCTGATCCACGGCTGGGCCCAGATCTGCGACGCGCACACGGTGCAGGTCGGTGACAGGCGGTACAGCGCGCGCAACCTGCTGGTCGCAACCGGCGGCATGCCCTTCGTGCCCGAACTGCCCGGCAGCGAGCATGCGGTCGTGTCCGACGCGATGTTCGACCTCGACGTCTTTCCGAAGCGCTTGCTCGTCGTGGGCGGCGGCTATATCGCCTGCGAATTCGCCTCCATCTTCAACGGCCTGGGCGCGCAGGTCACGCAGGTGCAGCGCAGCGCGCATCTGCTCAACGGCTTCGACGAAGACGTGCGGCAGTTCCTGTGCAAGGAGATGACACGCGCAGGGGTCGACATCCGCTTCAACGCCGAAGTGGAGATGATCACGCCCCGGGACGGCGGGCTGTGCGCGCTGCTCTCGCGCGGCCAGCGTGTGGAGGCCGATGTCGCCCTGTTCGCCACGGGGCGGGCGCCAAATACCGCGGGCCTGGGGCTCGAAGCGGCCGGTGTCGCGCTCGATCCGCGCGGTGGCGTCATCGTCGATGCGCAGTACCGCAGTTCGGTGCCGTCCATCTTCGCCGTCGGTGACGTGTCGACGCGCCATCCGCTCACGCCTGTCGCGCTGGCGGAGGCGATGGTGGTGGTCGACACCCTGTTCGGCGAGGGCCGGCGCCGGCTCGACTACGAGTTCACGCCGACGGCGGTCTTCACGCATCCCAATGTCGGCACCTGCGGCTACACGGAGGCGGCTGCCCGTGCGAAGTTCGGCGAGGTGACGGTGTTCTCCAGCGAGTTCCGCGCCCTGCGCCACACCTTGTCGCAAAGCAAGGAGCGCACCTTCATGAAGTTGATCGTCGAACGTGCCACCGACCGTGTCGTCGGCCTGCACATGGTGGGTCCCGACGCTGGAGAGATCGTGCAGGGCTTTGCGGTCGCGATGCGCGCCGGCGCCACCAAGGCGGTGTTCGACAGCACCATCGGCATCCACCCGACCGTGGCGGAAGAATTCGTCACCATGCGCGAACCCATGCCCGGCTGACCGGGCCGGTGTTCCGGGACCGGGCGATCAGCCGTGTGCGTGGACTAAGCCTGGCCTCGGGGGTCTGTGGCGACGAAACTCGGGCGCTGTCGCATGACAGCCTGTGCGCGCTGGATGTTGGGTGCGTCGGCCATCAGCCTCGCGGTCTCCGGCATGCCTTGCAGGTAGGCAAGGATGGGCGTGACGAGCAGGTCGGCGAACGAAACCGTATCCCCGCCGAGGAAGTCGTTGTTTCCATAGGCCTTGTCCAGCGCGGCGAGTTGCGCGGGCATGTCCTTGAGCGCGCCCTCGATCACGCCGCGATCGGGCTGGCCGCCTTCTCCCTTGGGAAAGAAGATCTGCAGCAGGTAACGGCGCACCATGGTGTCGTAGAGGTAGCAGTGGACGGCGCTGACCCATTGCTCGCTGCGCACGCGGCCGGAGATCGTGCCGGGCGTCAGCGACACCGGCGAGTCGAAGCTTTCATCCACGTACCTCAGGATGGCGCTGGTTTCCCAGAGGGCGATTTCGCCGTCGAGCATCGCCGGAATGCGACCGAGGGGATGTACTGCCAGAACCTCGGCCGAGTGCGGGCCGCAGTTCTGGAAGGTGTACGCCACGCCTTTCTCGGCCAGTCCCATCCGTGCGGAGCGCGTGTAGGTGCTGCGTGTGTCGCCCAGGAGGGTGACGGTGGCGGCGCTGCCGCGCGGATCCAGCAGGTCGTTGAGGCGATTGAAGCAGGAGCCCCAACCCTGGCCGTGCGAATCGCGCGCCGCGCCGACAGGGAAGCCGCTGTGGGTCATGCGCAGTTCGGTGCCGCCGTCTTTCTCGGCGAAATCGACCTCGATCAGGGTTTCCATGCCCGACATGGGGTTGTGCTCGCCTTCCCACTTCCATGTGTAGGCCAGACGCGCGGGCCTCTGCACCTGGCGGTATGTGCCGCCGACGATGAAGCGGCTGCCGTCGCGCGCTTGCATCTCGGTGCGCCAGATGCCGCCTTCGCGCACGTCGACCTGGCACGCGGCCACCTGCATGCCGCGAGGGCAGTGCCAGTGGCGCAGCTGGGATTCGGTCACGAAGGCGTCGAACACCTTCTCGCGCGGTGCGCGAATGAAGCGCGACATGTTCAGCGTGAAGCGTTCGGGAGCGTTCATGGTTTCCTCTTCTTCCTGTGGACCTGGGTGGAAGGGGGCTCTTCGAGCAGGTCGGTCAGCTGGTCCAGACTGGCCTCCCAGAACATGCGGTACTGATCGAGCCAATCGCGCGCGGCGTGCAGGTTCGGTCCGCGCAGGCGGCACACGCGCCATTGCGCGTCGACCGACCGCTCGATCAACTGGGCTCGCTCCAGCACGCGCAAATGGCGAGAGACGGCGGGGCCGGAAATGCTCAAGGGCTTGACCAGCTCGCCCACGTGCGTCTCACCCTGTGCGAGCCGCGCGAGGATGGCGCGGCGCGTGGGATCGGCGAGCGCGGCGAAGGTGGCGCTGAGGGAATCCATGCGTGTATTTAACGCATTTGTTAAATACAGGTCAAGGCAGGGTATGCCCGGGCTCCCGCACCCGGGGCGTCAGCGCTGGACTGGCGGTGCGGGGTCGCGGAGGATCGCGATCCGGTTCTGATCGTCGTCGCCCAGGGGCTGTGGCCACGAAGTGGCCGACAGCGACGGGGGATGACTCTCAGGCTCAGGCCGGCACCGGCCGCGCGCCGGCGGGGAGGCCGGGGCTGGACGCCAGGTACCGATGGACCGAGAGGCCTTCGGTGTTGATCTCGGGGCGTCGGCCCATGACCTGGTCGGCCACGACCTTTCCCGATCCGCATGCCATCGTCCACCCCAGGGTGCCGTGACCGGTGTTGAGGAAGAGATTCGCGTAGGGCGTGGCACCGACGATGGGGGTGCTGTCCGGCGTCATCGGCCGCAAGCCCGTCCAGAAAGTGCCGCTCGACAGGTCGCCGCAGGGGAACAGGTCGGTCACGACGCGCTCGAGCGTGGCGCGCCGACGCGGATTCAGGCGCAGGTCGAATCCGCCCAGCTCGGCCATGCCGCCGATGCGGATGCGGTCATCGAAGCGTGTCACCGCGATCTTGTAGGTTTCGTCGAGCACCGTGGATTGCGGTGCAAGCGCCGGATCGACCAGCGGCACGGTCAGCGAGTAGCCCTTGACCGGATACACCGGGATGTCGAGCCCCAGCGGTTCAAGGAAGTCGCGTGAATAGCTGCCGAAGGCGAGCACGTAGCGGTCGGCCTTGAGCACCTCGTTCGCGGGGCCGTTCAGGCGCACGCCCGCGATCTGGCCGCCTTCGATGACGAGGCCAGCGACGGACTGGCCGAATCGGAAGTCCACGCCGAGCCGGCGGGTGATGGCGGCGAGGCCGCGCGTGAAAAGATGGCAGTCGCCGGTTTCGTCGTTCGGCAACTGCAGGCCGCCGGCCAGGAGGTCGCCGGTGCGGGCCAGCGCGGGTTCTACGCCGGCGAGCTGCTTCCGATCGAGCAGGCGGTAGGGAACGCCACATTCCTCGAGCACCGCCACGTCGCGCTGCACGGCGTCGAGCTGAGCCTGGGTGCGGAACAGCTGCAGCGTGCCCTGGGTGCGGTGCTCGTAGCGGATGTCGGTCTCGGCGCGCAGCGCACGAAGGCAATCGCGGCTGTATTCGGCCACGCGCATCATGCGTTCCTTGTTGACGGCGTAGCGCTCCGGCGAGCAGTTCTTCAGCATGGCCGCCATCCAGCGCAACTGGTAGAGGCTGCCGTCCGGTCGGATCGACAGCGGCGCGTGCTTCTGGAACATCCACTTCAGCGCCTTCAGCGGGATGCCGGGAGCGGCCCACGGCGTCGAATAGCCGGGCGAGACCTGCCCTGCATTGGCGAAGCTGGTTTCCTGTGCGGGGCCGTCCTGTCGATCGAGCAGCGTCACCTCGGCGCCGGCGCGGGCCAGGTAGTAGGCGGTCGTGACGCCGATGACACCGCCACCCAGAACAATGACTTTCATCGCAATGCCCCTTTAATGCAAGATTGATGGCAAGCATATGCAGATCATTGCCATAAGATTCACTGAATTCATGGTGCATCTCAGTGGTTTTTGCCGTCACGGGCCCGGCAGGGCGGCCCAAGGAGTGAAATGTGGAACTCGACCGTACCGACCGGAAAATCCTGGACATCCTGCAGCGCCAGGGGCGCATTTCCATGACCGAGCTGGCGGAGCAGATCGGGCTGTCGACCTCCCCATGCTCGGAGCGCGTGCGGCGCATGGAGCGTGAAGGCGTGATCACCGGCTACCACGCACGCATCGATCCCCAGGCCGTCGGCAAGACGCTGCTGGTCTTTGTCGAGATCACGCTGTCGTCCAAGTCGGGCGATGTGTTCGACAAGGTCCGCAAAGAGTTGCTGCACGTGCCCGAGGTGATGGAGTGCCACCTGGTGTCCGGCGGCTTCGACTACCTGGTCAAGGCCCGGCTGCGCGCGATGAGCGACTACCGCAACCTGCTCGGCGACCTCTTGAAGAAGCTGCCGGTCACGGCTGAATCGCACAGCTATGTCGTGATGGAGGAGGTCAAGGAAAGCCTGTACCTGCCGGTGGACCGTTGAACCCGGGGCCTGTCACTTCGACGCTGCACAATCCGCCCATGCCCTACATGCCCGCCTTCATTGCGCCGACGCGTTTCTCCGACCCCGATGCCGCCATCGAGCAGGTCCGCCTGATCTACGACAGCGGGATTGCGCATCTGCGTGACGCAATGCAGCGCTTCGTGGCTGGCGAAAGCCTCCCCGGTCGCGTGCGGGCCTGCTACCCCTTCGTGCGGGTCCACACGCACACCGTCTCGCGACGGACCCCGGCGGCCAACGCGGGGTTGAGCTATGGCTTCGTCGCCGGCCCCGGTCGCTACGAAACCACCTTGACGCGTCCGGACCTCTTCAAGAGCTACTACCGCGAACAATTCAGGCTGCTGCTGGAGAACCACCACGTCGAACTCGAGGTCGGGACCAGCACGCAGCCGATCCCGATTCATTTCTCCTTCGCCGAGAACGACTACATCGAGGGCACGATGAGCGCGGAGCGGCGCGCGCTGATGCGCGACGTGTTCGACCTGCCCGACCTGAGCGAGATGGACGACGGCATTGCCAACGGCACCTTCCAGGCCAAGGCCGGCGAGGCGCAGCCGCTGTCGCTGTTCACGGCCGCCCGGGTGGACTACTCCCTGCACCGGTTGCGGCACTACACCGGCACGATGCCCGAGTGGTTCCAGAACTTCGTGCTCTTCACCAACTACCAGTTCTACATCGACGAATTCGTGCGGCTCGGCCATGAGGCGATGACGGACGAGCACAGCGATTACGTCGCCTTCATCGAGCCGGGCAACGTCATCACCCGCCGGCGCGGGCTCGCGGCCGGGTCGAGCCCGACCTTCGGGAGCCTGCTCGACGGCACCCAGGGCACCGCTCCCGCGCGGCTGCCGCAGATGCCGGCCTACCACCTCGTGCGCGAGGATTGCACCGGCATCACGATGGTCAACATCGGCGTCGGCCCCGCCAACGCGAAGACCATCACCGACCATGTGGCCGTGCTGCGTCCGCACGCGTGGGTGATGCTCGGCCACTGCGCCGGCCTGCGCCAGGGGCAGCAGCTCGGCGACTACGTCCTGGCCCATGCCTACGTGCGGGAAGACCACGTGCTCGACGAGGAGCTGCCCCTGTGGGTGCCGATCCCCGCCCTGTCGGAAATCCAGCTCGCGCTCGAAAAGGCCGTGGCCGACGTGACGGGCATGCAAGGCACCGAGCTCAAGAAGATCATGCGGACCGGCACCGTCGCAAGCACCGACAACCGCAATTGGGAACTGCTGCCCGGCAACCAGCCCCAGCGGCGCTTCAGCCAGAGTCGAGCCGTCGCGCTCGACATGGAAAGCGCAACCATAGCGGCGAACGGCTTTCGCTTCCGTGTGCCGTACGGCACCCTGCTGTGCGTGAGCGACAAGCCGCTGCACGGCGAGATCAAGCTGCCGGGCATGGCGAACCAGTTCTATCGCGAGCGCGTGGAGCAGCACTTGCGCATCGGCATGGCGGCGATCGACATCCTGCGGCGCGAAGGGTCGAGCCGGCTGCACAGCCGCAAGTTGCGCAGCTTCGCCGAAGTGGCCTTCCAGTAGGCAGGGCAGGCGGCAGAAGAGTCGGCCGCGCGTCGCCTGGGGGCGAAGAGACCAAGTCGGCGATCAAGTCGCTGCATGCCAGTCGCCGGTGCCTTCCAGGTGAGGGGACAACTCGGCCGCTCCCCAGCGCAGCGGCAGCGCGCCCGGTCGGTGCAGAACGGACTCGACCTGCATGCGCAGGAGACGCTGCGCCCCCGCGAAGGCTTCGACCTCGGGACCGTCCCAGATGACCTGGGCGTTGACGGCGAGGTGCAGCAGATCGCCGTTCGCGAAGTCGATGAACAGCAGCCCGGCCTTGGCATGGATGGCGATGTTGCCGAGCGTATTGAAGAAGAAGTTGCCCGCGAAGTCGGGTGCGCTCAGGGTCCGGTCGCCGTCCAGTCGCACGAAGCCCGGGCGACCGCCGCGGTGCGACACGTCCACGCCGTGCATGGCGCGCATGTCGCCGGTCCCGTGGCGGGCCAGGGGATGGGCGGTGGCGATGTAGAACGTGTCGGCGCTCGCCACCATGCGGCGCGCGGCCTCGTCCATGTGCGTGCTCGCGTGCCACCGTGGCGCGGCCACGGCATCCTCGACGAACACGGGCGCGCGTGCCTGGATGTACTTGGGGCAGTTGCCGAAACTCTGCCCCACTTCGACCGAGAACCCGCCCGCGTCCCGTTGCGTGACCCATCCGTTGAGCCGGTTGCGCCGGCGCGTGTGCGGTTCGATGCCGAGCAGGGCGATCGAGGCGCCGGCATGGAGCGTGTCGCCCAGCGGGTTGCCCGGCGCCGGCAGCGCATCGACGCGCAGATGGCGTGGGTCGGGCGAGTGCGCGAAGCCGGGTGGCGCTGCCAGCACGCTGGCCCAGGGCTGGTCCTCATCGTCGATGCTGCCCGTCACCAGGAAGGGCAACTGGGCGAAGAAGGCCCGATGCTGCTCGGGCATGTGATCGCGCAGCACACGCGATCCGAGTTCGGCCATGCGGTTGGCCACGCCGGCGCGCGACTGCAGCGCGCGTTCGCCCGCATGCCAGCCCGAGCTGGCGGTGCCGGTGTTCATGCCGCAAGCCCGATGGCCGACTTCTTCATCGGCACGAACCCCGGCAGGGCCTCCACACGGGCCAGCCAGGCGCGCACGCGCGGATAGGCCTCGAGCGAGACATTGCCCTCGGGCGCATGCGCCACATAGGTGCAGTTGGCGATGTCGGCCAGCGTCGCGCCCGGGCCGGCGAGGAAGTCGCGTTCGCCGAGTTCTGCGTCCATCACCCGCAGCAGGTCGTGGGAACGCGCGATCGTGTCGGCCGGATCCCTGGGCAGGCCGAACAGCACGATCACGCGCGCGGCCGCGGGTCCGGAGGCCAGCGGGCCGGCCGCGACCGACAGCCACCGCTGCACCTGCGCCGCGCCGAAGGGATCGCGCGGCAGCCAGCGACCCGGATCGTCGGCATAGCGCTCGTTCAGATAGACGAGGATCGCGTTGGAATCGGCCACGGTGAGGTTGCCGTCGACGAGGACCGGCACTTGTCCGAAGGCGTTGAGGCGCAGAAACTCAGGCTTGCGCTGCTCGCGCGCGGGGAGGTCCACCTCGATCCATTCGAAGGGCAGCCCCAGCAGTGCGAGAAAGAGGCGCGCCCGATGGGCATGGCCTGAAACGGAGGAGCCGTAAAGGCGCAGGGCTTGGGCGGGAAGAGCACGGTGCATGTCTTTTCTCCTGGGGTCGAGGGATGGAACGTACGGATTCTGGTTTGCTTCGATTCACGGATTAATGGGCCGGAACGCAGGTGACTGCTCCGATTTCCGGTTTAATGCCTGCCATGGATCGTCTCAAGGCCATGGAGACCTTCGTGCAGATCGCCGACCATGGCAGCCTCACGCGCGCGGCGGACGCGACCGGCAGCTCGCTGCCGGCGGTGGTGCGTTCGCTCGCGGCGCTCGAAGCCCATCTGGGCGTGAGGCTCTTTCAGCGCACGACGCGTCGCATCTCGCTGACCGAGGAAGGGCGCCGCTACCTGGAGAGCGCGCGCGAGGTGCTGGCCGCCGCGGACGCGGCGGACCGTGCGCTCGCGATCGATGCCGCCGAACCGGCGGGGCAGCTCACGGTGACGGCGCCGGTCCTGTTCGGGCACATGTACGTCGCGCCGGCGATCGTCCGCTTTCTCCGGCGCTATGACAAGGTGCGTTGCAGCGTGCTGCTGCACGACCGCACGGTGAACCTGCTGGAAGAAAACGTCGACGTCGGCATCCGCATCAGTGCGCTCGAGGATTCCTCGCTGGTCGCGCAGCAGCTCGGCAGCATTCGTCGCGTCGTGGTCGCGAGCCCGTCCTATCTGCGCGAGCATGGCACGCCCGGGCATCCGAGCGAACTGCTCGACGCCGATTGCGTTCGCATCCACCCGAGCGTCGCCACGCCCTGGCGTTTTCGCGACCACGGCCGGCCGATCGCGGTCCAGGCCAAGGGCCGGCTCGAGTTCAATCACGTCGCGCCGGCCATCGAGGCCTGTGCCGCCGGCATGGGCTTCGGCAACTTCTTTTCCTACCAGGTGCTGCCGCACGTGGCCGAAGACCGGCTTCGCATCGTGCTCGAGGACTTCGAGCCGCCGCCGCGGCCGGTCAGCGTGATCTATCCGCATGCCCGTCTGCTGCCGGCGCGCACGCGGGTCTTCATCGACTGGATGAAGGCCGAGTTCAGCGGCCTGCGGCTCTGAACCGCACGGCGCGGGCTTGGGCACAATGGCCCGGTGCCGCCTCCTATCTTCCATGTCAGCCATCTGTGCAAGCGCTATGGCGCGACCACTGTCGTCGACGATCTTTCCTTCGAGATCGCGCCGGGCGAATGCCTTGGCGTGATCGGGCCGAACGGCGCCGGCAAGACCACCACCATTCGCATGTGCCTGGGCCTGAGCGCACCGGACCACGGCACGATCGAGGGGCTCGGCGGGCTTTCGATGCCGCGCGATGCGCGCGCCATCAAGGCTCAGCTCGGCGTGGTGAGCCAGTTCGACACGCTGGACCCGGATTTCAGTTGCGCCGAGAACCTGATCGTCTATGCGCGCTACTTCGGCCTGCGCCGCGCGCAGATCGAACCGCGCATTCCGCGACTGCTTGAATTCGCGGCGCTCTCGCACCGCGCCGACGCGAAGCCCGGCGAACTTTCCGGTGGCATGCGGCGGCGCCTCTCGCTGGCCCGCGCGCTGGTCAACGACCCGAAGCTGCTGATGCTCGACGAGCCCACCACCGGCCTCGATCCGCAGGCGCGCCACTTGATGTGGGAGCGGTTGCAGCTCCTCCTGCAGCAGGGCAAGTCGATCCTGCTCACCACGCACTTCATGGATGAGGCGGAGCGCCTGTGTTCCCGCCTGATTGTGCTCGACCACGGTCGAAAGATCGCCGAAGGCCGGCCGCGCGACCTGATCGCCGAGTACCTGGAGCCCGATGTGGTGGAGGTGTACGGCAACGGCGCGCTCGAGCTGGCGCAGTCGCCGCTCAAGCGCTTCGCGGCGCGCGTCGAAGTCAGCGGAGAGACGGTCTTCTTCTACACGCAGGACGCGCGCGGCCTGCTCGGCGCGCTGGCGGAGCGCGGCGGGCTGCGTACCTTCCACCGGCCGGCGAACCTGGAGGATCTGTTCCTCAAGCTCACCGGCCGACAGATCCGAGAGGATGGTTGAAACATGTCGAGTCCGATGTCATCAGCCCCTTCGTCCACGGCGGCGGATGCCTTCGCCGCCGCGCCCATGCCCTCGGTGTGGCGCGCGCCGGAGCTCACGGCGCGGTGGTGGCCGGTGTTCCTGCGCAACCTGCTGGTCTGGCGCAAGCTCGCGGTTCCGAGCCTGATCGGCAACATTGCCGAACCCCTGATCTGGCTGATCGCCTTCGGCTACGGCATGGGGGCGCTGGTCGGACAGATCGAGGTGAACGGCGCGCGCGTGCCCTACATCCTGTTCCTGGCCAGCGGCTCGATCTGCATGAGCGCCATGAGCGCGGCCTCTTTCGAGGCGCTGTATTCCGCGTTTTCGCGCATGCATGTGCAGAAGACCTGGGACGGCATCATGAACGCGCCGGTCGGACTCGACGACGTGCTGCTCGCGGAGATGCTATGGGCCGGTTTCAAGGCCATCTTCACCGCCACCGCGATCCTGTTCGTGATGATGGCGCTGGGCATCAGCCACAGCCCCAAGCTGGCGGTCGCCTGGTTCGTTCTGATCGGCGTCGGGATCACGTTCTCCTGCATCGCGCTGATCTTCAATGCGCTGGCGAAGGGTTACGACTTCTTCACCTACTACTTCACGCTCTTCATGACACCGATGATGTTCCTGTCGGGCGTCTTCTTCCCACTGGAGCAGCTTCCGGCCGCCGTGCGCGCGGTCGCCGTTTGGCTGCCCCTGACCAATGCGGTGATGCTGGTGCGGCCGCTGTTCATGGACGAATGGCCGCAGGCCTGGTGGAAGCACGTGGCGGTCATGGCGGTCTATGCGGTGCTGGCCTTCTGGGTGGCGCTGGCCCTGACCCGCAAGAGATTCCGCAAGTGAGCGGCGCGGGCGGTGTCCTTCAGCCCGGACTCTGGCCGGGTGTGCGTGGCGCCTGCGGCAGCAGGCGGGAGAGCGGCGACAGGAACACCGCGCCGGCCCCGGTCTGAACGGGATAGACCATGCTGTCCAGCGCTTCGTATTCCTTCCGCCGCGCGGCCGCGTGCGGCACCGTCGAGGACTCGTCTTCCAGCGAGGGGTGGCACATCAGCACATCGCCGGTGCGGCACTCGGCGATCCACCGGCGCAGCCTCTCGGCATAGCCGCCGGCGCGATCGTCGAAGGGATAGACGCCGAGCAATCCGCTGCTGACCGGAATCCCGCGCCGGGCTGCGGCCTCGATGAACCTCGCCCCACCGAGCGCGAACACGAGGTCCGCCTTGGTCCAGGGAAACCGGCGCGGCGCTGGTGGAGCGGTATTGCGCATCCATGGCTTCGCGCCGGTGTAGCGGCTCGCGATTTCCTCGGTCAGCACTTCGCGCACCACGGCAAACTGGTGCACGTGCCGATGGCCGTCCACGAAGGCCGGCGGCCGGCCCATGCCGTCCTCGAATCGCGTCAGCTGGCGCCGGATCTGCGTCCGCAGGCCTTCAGGGTCGAGGCGGCCCAGCCGGCTCTTCAGTATCAGGGCGCCGAGGCCCGGCTCGGACGTGCCTCCGGCAGGAATGGGCGTGAGATCGAGGTGCAGTCCCACGTCGAGCGCCGCGGGCGGGATGTCGCGCAAGGCCTTGCGGCCGGCCTCCCAGGCGTCGCGCCCGACCATGCAACTGGTGGCCGAGAGCTTGCCGCGTTCGGCAAGCCGGAGCACCGCGGCATTGATGCCTTCGCTCATGCCGAAATCGTCGGCACAGATGCAAAGGTAGCGGTCGGCGGCCGGCGGCGCGGTCATGGTGCGACCGCCGTGCGGGGCGAGGGAGCGCCCGGGGCATCGGTGCATGCCAGTCCCTCGGGCTGGCGCGTGAGGCGCCAGACAGCCATCTCCGAGTTGTCGGTGACGAGCTCCGCCTGCGCGAGCCACGGAAGCAGCGATGGCAAGTTCGGCGGGCCGATCAGCCAGGTGGTGCCGGTCATGCAGGGCATGCCTCGGGAAGCGCCGGGGCCGACCAGCAGGCGCGTGGCCAGGGCCGGCTCGAAGTGACCGGCGTCGTGGAGCTCCTTGCGCCAACTGTCCTGCGCGTTCACGACCTCAGGTGTCCAGTTGCTCCAGACCGTGACCTGCTGCTGCAGCTTCCAGTAGAAGGGGACCTCGTAGTAGTAGGCATCGAGCATCACGACCTGATCCGTGGGCGCGACGGCCTGGCCGGGGGGAAGGTCCAGTCCGGCGCTGGGCGGCTTCGCATACACCTGGCCGGCGATGACACCCGCCACGCAGACCGCGCCCGCCAGGGCGCCGGACCAGCGCACGGCGGGGGCCATGCGGCCCGTGTCGTCGACGGCAGCCCGTACACGTGTCGCAATCAGGTAAGCCAGGGGCGGCAGCGCGGGCAGCACGTAGCCGATCAGCTTGGAACGCGGGATCGAGAAGAAGACGACGATGCCCAGGCCCCAGATCCCCATGAGCCAGTTCACGTCGGATGTGTGCGGGTCCTTGCGCGCGGCGCGCGGCTTGCGCAGCAGCCAGCCGACCCACGGCAGCGACAGGGCGGCGATGACCGGCAGGTAGAACCAGAACGGGTGCTCGTTGTTGAAGCCCGAGGCCGCGAAGCGCCTGAAATGCTGGGTGACGATGAAGTAGTCGAAGAACTCCGGATAGCGAAGCTGCATCGCGACGAGCCACGGGCCCGCGACGGCAACCAGCAGGCACAGGCCGGGCGGCCAGGCCATCAGCCACGCATCGCGCAAACGGCGCGTGGCGACGCACCACAGCACGAAGACCATTCCCGGCAGCACGAGGCCGATGAGCCCCTTCGCCAGCACCCCGAGACCGGCGCAAACGAAGGCGCCGGCCAGGGCCCGGCGCCAGCCGGAGTCCGGCGCCTCCCGCCTCGACAGCGCCGCATGCGCCGCCAGCAGCACGGTCGCGGAAATGAGGCCCGCGACCAGCATGTCGAGATTGGCGAACTGGGCGCCGATGTAGAAGAAGGGCATGCTGGCGAGCACAGCGGCCGACAGCATTGCCGTCTTCGCATCTGTCCAGCGGCGCAGGAAGAACAGCAGCGAGACTGCCGCCAGCGTCGCACCCAGCAGCGAGGGCAGCCGCGCCGCCCATTCCGTCGCGCCCAGCACCGACATCGCCGCCGCGCCGATCCAGTAGAAGAGCGGGGGCTTGTGGAAGAAGGGCAGTCCGTTCAGCCGCGGCACCAGCCAGTCGCCGGAGCGGATCATCTCGTAGGCGACAGTGGCGTAGCGGCCCTCGTCGGGCGAGGTCAGGGGCCGATACCACGCGATGAGCGCGAGCCACGCGAAGACCAGGGCCGCGACCAGCCAGGGCCGCTCGAAGACCGGAGGGCGCTGCGCTCGATTCATGGGGTCGGCGCGTCCAGGCCGTGGCCGAGTTCCTTCTGGACGATGTAGAGCGGGCGGCCCTTCACTTCCTCGAAGATGCGGGCCACGTACTCGCCGAGGATGCCGGTGGAGATCATCTGGATGCCGATGAAGAACATCAGGCTCACGACGATCGTGGTCCAGCCCGAGACCGCATTGCCCACCAACTCGTGCTCCACGATGAGGTAGAGGCCATAGGCAAAGGCCGGCGCGGCCAGCAGGAGGCCGATCACCGTGACCAGACGCAAGGGCCAGGTGGTGAACGATGTCAGCCCGTCGATGGCGAAATTGAAGAGGCGCATCGCATTGAAGCTGCTCTTGCCGTGCTGTCTCGGAGCGGGCATGTACGGCAGGGCGACTGCCTTGAAGCCGACCCAGGCATACAGCCCCTTCATGAAGCGGCTGCGCTCGGGCAGGCTCAGCAGGGCATCGACCACCTTGCGGTCCATCAGGCGGAAGTCGCCCGCGTCCTTGGGCAGCGAGAAGCGCCCGGAGGAGTTCACCAGCTTGTAGAAGAGGTCCGTGCCGTAGCGTTTCAGGGCGCCCTCGTCGCTGCGCTCCTCGCGCACGGCGTACACCACTTCGGCGCCATCCAGCCATTGGTCGATCATCGTCGGCACCAGCGTCGGGGAATGCTGCAGGTCGCCGTCGAGCACGATCATGGCATCGCCGTTCGCAGCCTTCAGGCCGGCGCTGATGGCGGCTTCCTTGCCGAAGTTGCGCGACAGCGAAATGCACCGAAAGCCGGAAAGCTCGCACCACTCGGCCGCGACCTCGACTGTGTTGTCGGTGCTGCCGTCGTCGACGATGATGATCTCCCAGCCGAGGCGCGTGTCCCGCAGAATCTCCTCGAGCCAGGAGAGCAGCCCGGTCAGGTTGCCCGCCTCGTTGAAGCAGGGGATGACGCAGGAGATCCGCCGGTCCCGCCGGGCGTGCCCTTTCGCGGCCTGCGTCGTCGCCGCGGCATGTGCCGCGCGTTCGGGGTGACCGGGGGCTCCGGCAGGCCCGGCGGGCTCGATCGTCCTGGCAGCGGGCGTCGCGGCCGCTGCATCGTTCATGTGTAGTGATTGGCGCATGGCGCTGCTCCTCAGTGTGCCGGCCTGCCGGCCGTGGGAGCCATCTGATCGCGGGCGGCCGGTCCGCGGCGCGCGATGGAGGGCATCAGAAAACGCAGGCACACAGCGTGGAGTGCCCGCAAAACCAGTGAAATCACCAGGGCCAGCAGCAGGCCGGCCGCGATGTCGAGCGGGAAGTGGACGCCGACATAGATGCGCGCCAGGCCGTTCGCCAGCGCGATCAGTCCCAGGGCGATCCCCAGGCGGCCAAGGCCCGCGTGCAGCATGCACGCGAAGGCGATCGTGAACAGGGCCGTCGCATGGGCGCTGGGCAATGATCCGCGCGCGCCGTGCGGGATGTAGGACGGGCTGATGCCCATCATGAACGGACGCGGAAGTTCGAGCGTCGCGGCGAGCATGTGCGCCAGCAAGGCGGCGATGCCGCAGGCGGCGACCACCGCCAGCAGGTAGCCGCGGGACGAGGGCTGGCGCCATGCTGTCCATCCCATCAGCACCGCGCAGATCCACGGTGCGCCCGTTGCGATGGCCGCCATGACGGGCAGCAGCAAGGCGTTCGGATGATGGCCCGCGCCCATCCATTGAAACAGGGCGAGATCGAGCTGTCGTACTTCAGATAGTGGAATCAACGTCACCCTTGGGTCATGTCATCGGGATTCGGCAGCGCGCGGCGGGGCCGAATCTTCGGCGCCGAGCGTTGCGGTCGCCGTGGTCAGCAGGAGGCGGGGGGCGCGCCACACACCGCGTGGTGTGGGGCTACAAGTCCGCAGAAGCGCGAGACCGCCGGTGCCGAACTTTAGGCGCCCGGTCTGAAGGGAGGCTGAACGTCCGAGTCAGCTGCAGGACAGGGAGCCCGGCCCCTTGCCCGGTTCTCCTTGCCGGGTTCCGGCGCGAGGGGTTCACGCGCGAACCCACTGCGTCAGCGCATGGATTCCCAGACCGACCAGCCCGCCCACCAGGGTTCCGTTCACGCGAATGAATTGCAGGTCCCGGCCGATGTTGCGTTCGAGTTCGAGGGTCATCTCGTCGGCGTTCCATTCCGACACGCGCTCGACGATGTAGCGCCGGATGTCCTCCCGGTAGCGGTCGATGGCGCGCGGCGCCGCGTCGATGATCTGCTCGTTGATCCAGTGCCGCATGGCCTCGTCGCGCCGCAGCCTGTCGCCCAGGGTCGCGACCATGCCGGCGATGCGGGCGCGGATGGTGGATTCGGGCCTCTCGAGGTCCGCATGCAGCCAGGCCAGCACGTCGCTCCACAGACCGTGCAGGTAGTCGCCGAGAGCGGGATGGGCCTGGAGTTCCGCACGGATGGCATCGCCGCGCTGGCGGAAGTCGGGATCGGTCTTGAGCCGTTCGACGAAGTCGTTCATGAACAAGTCGAAGCGCAGGCGCAGCGGATGCGCGGGGTCGGACGCCATGTCCGCGATGGTGCGGGCGACGGCTGCCACGATCTTGCGTGTGGCGAGCTTGGCGGCGACCTGGTCCAGACCCACGTAGCGCAGCGCCCTGATCTCGCGCGCGATGGCCTCGGCAATGTGCTCCTGCGCCTCGTCTCCTTCGATGACGCCTGCGACCTGGGTCAGCACATTGTCGAGCAGGGCCTGATGGCGGCCGCCGGCGGTCAGCGCATCCAGCACCTGGCCGGCGAGGCGCGAGAGATCGAGCTGCCCGAGTCCGGCCGAGGCCATGCGGCTGAGAAAGGCGCGCACGCGGGCGTCGTCGAAGGCGGCAAGGCCGTATCGCACGGCGGCGGCGACGTGCTCGCTGAGCCGGTCCGCCTTCTCCGGGCGCGACAGCCAGTCCGCCAGCCGGGCCGCCGGATCGAGCCGGTCGAGCTTGGCCAGCACCTGCGGCGTGCTCAGGAAGTTGTTGCAGATGAAGCCCGCGAGCTTGGCGCCGATGCGGTCCTTGTTTGCCGGGATGATCGCGGTATGCGGAATCGGCAGGCCGAGCGGATGCCGGAAGAGCGCGACGACCGCGAACCAGTCGGCGATCGCGCCGACCATGGCCGCCTCGGCAAAGGCCGCCACGTAGCCCCAGTAGGCGGCACCCGGGTAGCGTGCACCGAGCGCCGTTGCCGCTGCATAGATCAGCGCGGCGGCACAGAGCAGTCCGAGCGCGACGCGCTTCAGCGGATTTCCTTTACCGCGGCGAGGCCGCGCAGGAAGCGCTCGCAGCGGGCCAGTTGGGACAGCGTCACGTATTCATCCGGCTGATGTGCCTGCGTGATGCTGCCGGGGCCGCAGACGACGGTGGGAATGCCTGCATTCTTGAAGATGCCGGCCTCGGTGCCGAAGGCCACCAGCGTGGTGCGCGGCTCGCCGGCCAGGCGCTGCGCGAGGCGCGTGACCGGCTCCTGGGCCGAACTCAGGAAGCTGGGGATCTCGCAGATGGTGTCGAAGCTGAAGCCTGCATCGGGCGCGACCTTCTTCATGCCGCCTTCCAGGCGCGCGGCATAGGCGACGACCTCCTTCTGCATCTTCAGCGCGTCGGCGGTGGGCAGGTTGCGGAATTCGTAGCGGAACTCGGCGTCGCGCGGCACCACGTTGTCGGCGATGCCGCCATGGAACTGGCCGACGCTCGCGGTGCTGTAGGGCACGTCGAAGCCTTCATAGCGCGGCTCCTCGCGCTCGAAGCCCTCCGCCATGTCGCGCAGCCTGCCGATCACGCGGGCGGCCATCTCGATCGCATTGACCGACTGCGGCGTGAGCGAGGAATGCGCCTCCTTGCCGCGCACGCAGCAGCGGTAGCGGTAGACGCCCTTGTGGGCGATGGCCGGCACCATCATCGTCGGCTCGCCGACGATGCAGGCGAGCGGCTTGACGCCCTGGTCCTTCATGTCGGCGATGAGGTCCCGCACGCCGAAGCAGCCGACCTCCTCGTCGTAGCTGAAGGCGAAATGCACGGCGAAAGGCGAGTCGCTCTCGATGAAGTGCCCGGCATTGGCCAGTGCGATGGCGATGAAGCTCTTCATGTCGGCCGAGCCCCGGCCATAGAGCCGCGGCTCGGTGTCGGCATCATCCTGCGGCCAGTCCTGCACGATGGCCGAAAGCGGGTCCACGCTCCAGTCCTGCCCGTCCCATGGAACGGTGTCGGTGTGGCCGGAAACGATCACGCCCGCCTTCTTGCCGGCCCCCAGGGTCGCGAAGAGATTGGCCTTGGTCCTGTCGGCGTTGTAGGTCAGGCGGCTGCGTATGCCCAGCCCCGCCAGGTGGTCGCGCAGGAAGTCGATCAGTTCCAGGTTGCTGTTGGCGCTCACGGTGTTCATTCGCACCAGCGTCTGGGCCAGTTCGAGGCTGCGGGAGGAAAGCAGGTCTGACATGCGCGCCATTCTCCCGGAAGTTCGCCGGCGGCGGACGCCGCCCGGGTCGAGGCACGGACTTTGCGGGTGCGAGCGGCAAAGCCTAGACTCTGCCCATGAAACTCATTCACTCCCTCGTCAATCAGGCGCCCGGCATCGCCGAGGTCCGGCGAGATCTGCATGCGCATCCCGAACTCTGCTTTGCGGAAGTCCGTACCGCCGACCTGGTCGCGGCCAAGCTGACCGAATGGGGCATCCCGATTCACCGGGGGCTCGGCACCACCGGTGTGGTGGGCATCGTCAGGAACGGGACGAGCCCCCGCGCCGTCGGGCTGCGCGCCGACATGGACGCGCTCCCCGTCACCGAACTCAACACCTTCGCGCATGCGAGCAGGCACCCCGGCAAGATGCACGCCTGCGGCCACGACGGTCACACCGCGATGCTGCTGGCCGCCGCGCAGCACCTGGCGAAGCACCGGAACTTCGACGGCACCGTCTACCTGATCTTCCAGCCGGCGGAGGAGGGTGGCGGCGGCGCGCGGGAGATGGTCAAGGAAGGCCTTTTCGAGAAGTTCCCGATGGAGGCCGTCTTCGGCATGCACAACTGGCCCGGCATGAAGGTCGGGCAATTCGCAGTGAGCCCCGGGCCGGCGATGGCGTCGAGCAATGAATTCGCGATCACGATCCGCGGCAAGGGCGGACATGCGGCGCTGCCGCACACGGGCATCGACCCGGTGCCCGTGGCCTGCGAAATGGTTCAAGCCTTCCAGACCATCCTGACGCGCAGCATGAAGCCCGTGGACGCGGGCGTGATTTCGGTCACCATGATCCATGCCGGCGAGGCCAGCAATGTCATTCCCGATACCTGCGAACTCAAGGGCACGGTGCGCACCTTCAGCCTCGAGGTGCTCGACCTGATCGAATCGCGCATGCGCAGGATCGCCGAACACATCTGCGCCGCGCACGAGGCGGAGTGCGATTTCCATTTCCATCGCAACTACCCGCCGACCATCAACACGGCGGCGGAAGCCAATTTCGCGCGCCGCGTGATGGCGGGCATCGTCGGCGAGGACAACGTGCTGGTGCAGGAAGCGGCCATGACGGCCGAGGACTTCGCCTTCATGCTGCAGGCGCGGCCGGGTGCCTACGCATTCATCGGCAACGGTGACGGCAGCCACCGCGCCGTTCACCACGGCGGCGGCCCGTGCGTGCTGCACAACGCGAGCTACGACTTCAACGACGACCTCATCCCGCTCGGCGCCACCTGCTGGGTGCGGCTGGCCGAGCAATTCCTCGCCGGGGGGCTGCAAGAGGCCGCCGCATGATCGGCGTCGGCGAGGCCTTCGCGCCGCGCTACGCGCAGGCACGCCGGAAATTCCTCGAGGCGTGCGGCAGCGCCGGCCTCGAGGTGCAGACCCACATTCTTCCGCTCGAAGGGCGCGACGGCGAAGAGCTGGCGATGGATGTCGCCTTCGACGGCGACCCCGCTGCCGAGCGCCTCCTGATGCTGACCAGCGGCTGTCACGGCGTGGAAGGTCATTGCGGCAGCGGGGTGCAGGTGTTCTCGCTGCATGATGCCGAATGGCGCGAGAAGGCGCGCGGGCACGGCGTGGCGGTGCTTTATGTGCAAGCACTGAATCCGCACGGCTTTTCGCACGGCAGGCGGGTCACGCAGGAGAACGTCGACCTCAATCGCAACTTCCTCGACTTCTCGAAGCCCTTGCCGGTCAACGAGGACTACGCGGCGCTTCATTCCCTGCTGCTGCCGCCGGAATGGCCGCCCACGCCGGAGAACCAGGCAGCCCTCGGCGCATGGCTGGGGCAGCGGGGTCCGACAGCCTTTCAGGCCGCGGTGTCGCGCGGGCAGTACCAGTTCGAGGATGGCCTCTTCTTCGGCGGCAAGGCGCCGACCTGGAGCAACAGCACGCTGCGCGCCGTGCTGCGTCGCCACGGCCAGGCGGCGCGGCGCCTGGCCTGGATCGATCTGCACACCGGGCTCGGGCCCGGCGGCGTCGGCGAACGCATCTTCGCGTGCAAGGACGACAAGGCCGCGTATGCGCGGGCCAATGCATGGTGGGGCGCGAGCGGGGCGCCCGTGACGTCGATCTATGACGGCTCGTCGACATCGGCGCTGCTCACCGGGCTCAACTGGAACGCGATCGAGGAAGAGTGTCCGCAGGCCGAATACACCGGCATCGCGCTGGAGTACGGCACCCTGCCGATCCTGGAGGTGACCGGTGCGCTGCGCGCCGATCATTGGCTGTACAGGCATCCGGAGGCGCCGGCCGATCTGGCGGCCTCGATCCGGGCCCGGATGTTCGAGGCCTTCTATACCGATACGGATGCCTGGCGAGGCAAAATCATCGCCCAGGCACGCGAGGCCATGTTCCAGTCGGTGGACGGCTTGTGCGGGCTCAGGACCTGACCATGACTTCTTCCCCGATCCAGGTGCTCGGCGCCTGCCCTCATGACTGCCCGGACACTTGCGCGCTGGTGACCACCGTGCAGGACGGCGTGGCGGTCAAGCTGCAGGGCAATCCGGCGCATCCGCATACCGCGGGCGTGCTGTGCACCAAGGTGTCGCGCTACCTCGAGCGCAACGACCATCCCGAACGGCTCGTGCATCCGATGAAGCGCTGCGGCCCCAAGGGCAGCGGCCGCTTCGAACGCGTCAGCTGGGACGAGGCGCTCGATGACATCGCCGCACGCCTCGATGCGATCCGGCGCAGCGATCCCGAGAAGATCCTGCCCTACAGCTATGCCGGAACCATGGGCCTGGTCCAGGCCGAATCGATGGACCGGCGCTTCTTCCACAAGCTGGGCGCGTCGCTGCTGGACCGCACCATCTGCTCCACCGCGGGCGGCGAGGCGCTGGGCTACACCCTCGGCGGCAAGGTCGGCATGCGGGTGCAGTTCTTCGCCGAGGCGAAGCTGATCCTGATCTGGGGCAGCAACTCGATCGGGAGCAACCTGCATTTCTGGCGCCACGCGCAGGCGGCCAGGCGAGCCGGCGCCCGGCTGGTGTGCATCGATCCGCGCAAGACCGAAACCGCCGACAAGTGCGACGAGCATGTGGCACTGCTGCCGGGCACCGACGCGGCACTGGCCTTCGCCCTGATGCAGCAACTGATCGTGAACGACTGGCTCGATCACGACTACATAGCGCGCCACACGCTCGGATGGGAGGCGCTGCGCGAGCGCGCGCTCCAGTGGCCGCCGTCGCGCGCGGCGGCCGTCTGCGGCGTGCCGGAGGCGCAGATCGTCGCGCTGGCGCGTGCCTACGGCACCACGAAGCCGGCCGCGATCCGCCTCAACTACGGCATGCAGCGCGTGCACGGCGGCGGCAATGCGGTGCGAGCGGTGGCTTGCCTGCCGGCGCTGGTTGGCGCCTGGCGTGAGCGAGCAGGCGGTTTGCTGCTCAGCAGTTCCGGCCTCTTTCCGGTCGATCGCGCGGCGCTCCAGCGGCCCGACCTGCTCGCGGGCCGCCATCCGCGCACCATCAACATGAGCACGATCGGCGACGCGTTGCTCGACACGGCCCATCCGGTCGACGCCCTGATCGTCTACAACAGCAATCCGGTCGCCGTGGCGCCGGATTCGGGCAAGGTGGTCGCGGGCTTCGCGCGCGAGGATCTGTTCACGGTCGTGCTCGAGCAGTTCCAGACCGACACCGCGGACTATGCCGACTACCTTCTGCCGGCCACCACGCAACTGGAGCACTGGGACATCCACATCAGTTACGGCCATACCGACGTGCTGCTCAACCGGCCCGCACTCGCGCCGCGCGGCGAGGCGCGCAGCAACGCCTGGGTGTTCCGTGCGCTGGCCCGGCGCATGGGTTTTGGCGAGCCCTGCTTTTCGGAGGACGACGAGAGCCTGTGCCGCAGCGCCTTCCCGGACGGCGTGGTCGACTTCGAACTGCTCCGGACACAGGGCTTCGCCACGCTCGACCTGTCCGATGCACCCTATGCCGAGGGCGGCTTTCCGACGCCGTCGGGCCGCTGCGAATTCTTCAGCCCCAGGCTCGCGGCCCTGGGCCGGGATGGTTTGCCCGACTACGTGCCCAACCACGAGCCGGCGGGCAGTTCGGCCGCCTATCCGCTGGCGATGATCTCGCCGCCGGCGCGGAACTTCCTCAACTCGACCTTCGTCAACGTGCGCAGCCTGCGTGCCATCGAGGGCGAGCCGCTGCTCGAGATCCACGAGGCCGATGCCGCCGCGCGCGGCATCGCGGACGGCGCCACGGTCCGTGTGTTCAACGCGCGCGGCGAGCACCGCTGCCGGGCGGAAATTTCCCCGCGCGCGCGGCCGGGCGTGGTGCATGGCCTGGGGATCTGGTGGCGCAAGATGGGGCTCGACGGCACCAACGTCAACCAGCTCACCAGCCAGCGCCTCACCGACATCGGCCGGGGCCCGACCTTCTACGACTGCCTGGTGCAGGTCGAGCCCGACGCGATGCCTTCGTCTGCGTCATGAGACGAGGAGGACGCCGGCAGGCCGTCGCCCGCATGGCGGCGGCCATCGCAGCGACGGCAATGCTCGCCGGCTGCGCCGACGTCGGCTACTACTGGCAATCCGCCAGCGGCCATCTCCAGCTCATGCGTGCTGCGCGGCCGGTGTCCCAATGGCTGCACGATCCGGCGACTTCGCAGGCGCTCAGGGCCAAGCTCGAATTGACGCAGCGCATCCGCCGCTATGCCGTCACGGACCTGGGTCTGCCGGACAACCCGAGCTACACCTCCTATGCGGATCTGCACCGCGGGGCCGCGGTCTGGAACGTGGTGGCTGCACCGGTGCATTCGCTGACCCTCAAGCGCTGGTGTTTTCCGGTCGCAGGCTGCGTGGGTTATCGGGGCTACTACGAAGAGGCGGCGGCCCAGTCGGAAGCCGCGGCGCAGGGTGCGCTCGGTCTCGAGACCGCGGTCTATCCCGTGCCGGCCTATTCGACGCTCGGCTGGATGAACTGGGCCGGCGGCGATCCGCTGCTGTCCACCTTCATCGGCTATCCCGAGGGCGAACTTGCCCGCCTCATCTTCCATGAGCTGGCGCATCAGGTGCTCTATGTGTCCGGTGATACGGTGTTCAACGAATCCTTCGCGACAGCGGTCGAACGCATCGGCGGCGCGCGCTGGCTGGAGACTCAGGCCGGCGAAGCGGCGCGTCAGGAATACGCCGCCTACGATGCGAGGCGCCGGCAGTTCCGCGAGCTGGCGGCGAGCACCCGTCGTGCACTCGAGGAGATCTATGCCTCCAGAGAGGCGAAGGCGCAGGACTGGCCCGCCGTCGATGCAATGAAGAAAGCGGCGATGCAGGACTTCCGGGCGCGCTATGCGGCGCTGCGCGCCGGCTGGTCGGGCCCGCGCCAAGGCGCCTACGACAGCTGGGTCGCACACGCCAACAACGCGCTTTTCGGCGCACAGGCGGCTTACGACGACCTGGTGCCGGGCTTCGAGGCCCTGTTCGAACACGAGGGCCGGGATTGGCCTCGCTTCTACGCCGCGGTGAAAGGCCTGGCGGCGCTGCCCGAGGCCGAGCGTCATCAAGCCTTGAAATCGCAGTCCCAGGCCGCGATGACCGCCAGCGGCGCACAGCCTTCGCCCTGCTGCAGCCGATTGAACAACCACAACGGAGTACCCGGTGCCTGACATCCACATCGAACGCCAGCACAGCCTCGGGCTGTCCGAAGCCCGCACGATCGCGCGCCAATGGATGCGCCGCACCGAAGAGTCCTATGGCCTCGCCTGGAGCTACGACGAGGGCGAGGCCGGCGACGTCGCGCGCTTCACGCGTGCCGGCATCGATGGTGCGATGGAAGTCGGTGCCGACCGGTTGGCCCTGCGCGCGACGCTCGGGGCCTTCTACGGCAGCTTCGCCGGACTGATCGAGGAGCGCCTGCGACGCAAACTCGACGAATTGCTCCAGCGCGAAGCCGAGGGGTGAGCTTTAGCGCAGCGATTCGATCAGGTCGATGTACTGCTGCTTGGCGTCGTCGGCCGACAGCCCCTTGCGCGCGGTCCAGGCATCCCACTTGGCACGCGCCACGATGTCGCTGAAGCTGGGTTTCTTCTCCGTGTTGTCGCCGGCAGTGGCTTGCTTGAACAGACCGTAGATCTTGAGCAGGGTCGGATTGTCCGGGCGCTCGGCGAGTAGTTTGGAGTTGGCTTGGGCGGCTTCGAAGCGGGCGTTGAGGTCGGACATCGGCGAAACAAAGGGCTGCGTGAAAGTCCGTCATCTTAAGTGACGGTGTCGTTCATAACGAAGGAATCAATCCGAGAGGCCGGCGCGGGCCAGTTCCACATCGAGGCGCTCGCGCGCGTCCGCGGGCTCGAGGTTGGCGGCCCTCTCGTAGAGCCGCATCGCTTCGGCCATCCGGGCATCGCCTTCGAGCATGAGCAGACCCCGGGCGTATTCGATGAGCCCGGCGGCCGATTGCGGATTCAGCTGCAGGCCGCGTTCGAACAACTCGATGGCCGTCTCGGCGCGAGCGCCGTAGGTCATGCGCCCGACCAGGGCGCCCACCTTGTCGATCACCTCGGCGTGGAAGATGGCCAGCGCGACGTGGGCGTCGGCATGGTGCGGCTGCAGCTGGATCACGCGTTCAAGCGCGTTCTTGACTCTCGTCCCCAGGCCCTGGGCCAGCGCGCGGGCGACGCTGATGCCCTGGCCGTAACGGCCCAGCGCATAGGCTTGCCAATACAAGGCATGGCAGTTGTCCGGCTCGACCTCCACCTGTGCGGCCGCGCGCTCGGCCACTTGCCGGAAGAGGGCGAGTCGTGCGCCTTCGCGCGGCTCCAGGTAGTTGGCATAGATGGCGGTTGCCTCGTTCGCGAGCGGCAGGCCCGCGCTGCCGTGCTGCAGTGCAATAGTGACCGCCTCCTGGAAGTCGCCGCTGTGATAGAGCGCCCAGCCGTCGGCCAGCGGACCCGGCGGCGGCGGCGGGAGGCCTTGGCTGCCATGCAGGCGCGGCCAGTGCTCCAGCAGGCCGGCGGCATCGAAGCGCGGCGTGTCCCGGTAGGGCTGCCGCGCCCAGATCTCCGCCGAAGGGGGTGGGGCGTCGACCGGCGGGCTGGAGAGGGGATCCGATGGGGGCATTCGTCGGGGCTCAGACCGTTGCGGTTTGATCATCGCCGGTATAGGCATTGCTGAGAGTCAGCAAATGTCTCCGTTGCTCGATCGCGAGGTAGGGCGCCAGCAGATGCAGCGTGTGATGGGCGCCGCGAAGCATCGCGCCTTGCGCGTGCGCCGGCTCCAGCGCCTCGCGCGGATTGCGCACGTATTCGTAGCTGAGCCAGTAGGTCAGCACCACCACCATGCTGTGTGCAAGCGTGTCGACCTCGCGCGGATCGATGTCCAGATGCCCGGCGCGGCTCATGCCGGCCAGCAGGGTGCGAATGGCGCGCACCTTGTTCTTCAGTACGACCTGGAATTGCGTCTCGAGGTGCCGGTTCTTGCTCAGAAGGTCGTTGAGGTCCCGGTAGAGGAAGCGGTAGCGCCAGATCAGCTCGAACAGGCTGTGCATGAAGAACCATGCATCCTCCACGTCCTTCACCCCTTCGCTGGCCTGAAGCAGTTCGTTGAGCTCCACCTCGTAGCCCTCGTAGAGCCGGTTGATCAGCTCGTCTTTCGCGGGGTAGTGGTAGTAGAGATTGCCGGGACTGATGTTGAGCTCGCCGGCGACGAGCGTGGTCGACACGTTCGGCTCCCCGAAGCGGTTGAACAGGTCGAGCGCGGCTTCGAGGATGCGTTGCGCGGTACGGCGTGGCGCTTTCTTGGCCATGTCCTTGCCTGGTGTTGTTGTCTCCTGTGAGCCACTCTAGCGCAACTCCATCAAGCCGGGACATAGTCCTATCGCCTAGTTGGGGGAGGGGGCCGCGTCCCCCGCGTGCATGCCGGCCCCTTCAGCGCGTGCCGCCCGGTTTGTGCCGGCGGGACGGCCGGGGCGATTCGGCCGCCGGGCGCGCCGCAGTCTTGTGCGCCGGGCGCGATGCGGTTGCCGCCGTCTTTCGCTTGAGTTGCGCCTCGAGCGCCTCGACCCGGGCCTGGAGTGCCGCGACGTCGCCGGCCGAGGGGATGCCGAGTTTTTCGAGCGCCCGCGCCACGCGGTCCTCGAAGATGTTTTCGAGCTTGCCCCAGCCGCCTGCGGCCCGGCTGCCGAATTCGCTCGCGAACCCGGACATCCGCGCCTGCGCCTGGGCCAGCGTTTCCTCGGCGGCCTGCTGGGTCTTCTTCTGGACGCCCATGCCGTCTTTCACCAGTGCCTCGAAGGCCTTGCTGCCCTCTTCCTGCATCTTGGCAAAGGCGCCGAGGCCGGCGAGCCAGATCTGGTGAGCGGAGTCCTTGATGCGGTCCTGGGGCTTGTCGTCTTGGTCGGCCATGTGGGTTCCTCCTTGGGATGGTCGACCGACTCTAGCCGCTGGCGGCCGGGCCGGTGTAGAGGCGCGGGTCTAGGAACTTCAATGCCTCACCTTGGCGTCCTCGCCGCCGACCGAAACCTGCGCGCTCCCGATAGGCATGCCCAGGTCGTGAAGCCACTTGTACCCTTCGGCAACCAGCGTGAACTGCAGCTCGTAGAGGCCGGAGGTCTGCGGCGGCGGGATCGTCAGGCTGACCTGCTCCGTTTCGCCGGGTGCAATGGACACGTTCAAATCGTGTCGCGCGTCCCAGGCTGGCTCGGGCAATGACGAATCGACCGCCTGGGGCACGAAGCGCCATGAGAGCCTCAATGGCTCGCCGATGCCCGACAGGCCGTGCAGGATTTCCTTGCCCTCGTTCCGGATGCGGACAACCAGCGCCAGCCCGCGTGGGTCTTCGTCCGCGAGCGTTGCCTCGAGTCGGATGCTGCGCGCGGTTTCCTCCGGGATCGGCTTCATCGCGATGCCGGTCGGTAGATTGCGTATCGGGCAGGTTTCACCCGGTAACCAGATCGTCCGGGCGATCAGCGACTCAGGCGACATGCCCTGGCGCGCGAGCAGAGGCCGCGCGATGGCATGTATGCGCACCGCCGGTGATACGCAGGGTTCCGGATGGAGATACCCGGGAGGCGCATTGCCGGAATAGCCGTTCAGGGTGGGAATCTTCAGATCCTGCGCCATCAGCATGCCGTCGAGTTCGGTCATGTAGAAAGGCTCGCCGCTGCGTCCGGTCACATAGAGCACCGAATCGGCTCGGATTGTGGAATGTGCCGCGGCGGCCGCGATCGGCGCCAGGCGCTCGCGCCACGTCTCGATCGGCGTTCTCGTCGGTTGGTAGGACAGGGTTTCGGCCGACAGGGCGGTGACGATCAAGGCGGACAGCATCCAACGGGGTGCGAGGTCGTGCTCCAGCTTCTCCACTCCTGCGGCCGTCATCACGGCCACCGGCAGCGCCATCACGAGGACGATGCGGCTCACTGCGCGGATCGAGGACACACCGGGCAGCCTCATCGCCAGTTCGTACAGCGATCGCCCGTTCAGCTGCAAGGTGGCGGCGACCAGCAGCGCAAGAGTGATGAGGCAGAGCCAGGCGAGCTGGCGCCTTGGCGAAAAGGCGTCCCCCCGCGATCCGGCCAGCCCGCACAGGGCGAGCACGATCGGTGCAACGCCCATGAACATCTGGTGCTCGTGCCGCATGGGAACAGCCCCGATGCGCTCGCCGATCCAGCGGTAGAGCGTGCTGTGGTCCGCGAGCAGGTAGCTCTGCGGCCAGGGCAGCATCGTGAGCACATCGACGGGCGACCGGACGAACCCGTAGATCTTGCTGATGGTCTGGTACTTGAACAGCAGGTAGCCCGTTGCAATGGCGCAGACCAGGATCACGAGCAGCGCGGGTGCCGGCGCATCCCGTCTCGCGCCATTGCGCCTCGATCTCACGGGACGCAGCCCGGGAAGCAGCATCGTGACGGCACTGGCGGCGATCAGGTAGGCCGTGAATACGCCCAGGTAGATCGAGAAGTAGAACTGCAGACTTCCCCAGCCCGCCAACTGCGCGAGCCGGACCCAGCGCCGCTCGCGAGCGAACTGCACAAGCGCCAGCCAGGCGAGGGGGACCGCGAAGCGGTAGGTGAGTTGCGCGTGTGTCTCCTGTGCGAAGGCCGGCAGCGAAAACGCGAAGATGAAGGCAGCCACCGCACTCGCGAAGGACGAAAAGTCCAGCTTGCGCATGGCCGCATGCATGGCCGCGAAATTCAGCAGGCATCCGATGGCGAACCAGCCGTCGAATGCGAGTTCGCGGCCCAGGCCAAGCCAGCGCAGGACGATGTAGACGATGCCGGAGCCGAAGTGGTTGTCGCTGAAGGCGAGGACGCCGGTGGCTGGATAGAAGAAAGGGGGGGACCACAGCGAGCGCGCATCGCCGGTCGCGCGCTGGAACAGATGCTCCAGTATTACGCTGTTGAAGCGCGCGTCACCCAGATCTCCGGGCACGCTGCGAAACCAGTCGGTGGACCGAAGTACGAAGAAGAAGAGCCCCCCGAGCGCCAGGAGCCAGACAGCGGGACGGTACTCGGTGGGTCGGCTTGTGGTGGACATCGGGCCGGAACTCACTGGCACGTGTAGTCCGGCTGTGCGTCGCTATGGCGGAAAGGATCGGTCAGATCGTCGCTGTACCGGCCCATGAGGAGACGTTGCTTCGGCAGAAGGTGTTGCCGGAAGAAGCGGCTGAAGCTCGCGAGCGTCCGGCCCTTGTCCGTGAGAAGTACGCAGCCGTTGTCGATCCGGATCGTGCCGGATTCGAGCTGCTCGGTGAGGCGCACATCGACCAGGCGGTGTTCCTTCACGTACTCATGCGTGAAGACCTCGGAAAACCGGCTCTGCTGGATGCCGCCGCCGCGTTGCTGCAGCTTCTCGAGGATGTAGAACGACAGCGAGCGGTCCAGCACCGTCGGCACCGAGATCGCCAGGGCATAAGCCGCCAGCAGCCAGATGAGCAGCATCTGGAACTTCTCGAACACGCCGAACACGGAGAAGGCGCGCAGCGGCCAGACGATGGCGCCGGTCGCGAGCGCAGCCAGTACGCCGTCGAAGATGGCCGCGTAGAACACCACGTTCACGCGCAGGAAAGTGACATGGATCCAGTAGACGACGCAGCAGAGGAAGAAGAAGAGCGCACTGGCCAGGATGAATTTGCGTGTTTTCATGTTTCTCGGAATACGAGCAGCTTGTTGCCCGCGTAACTCAGGACAGTCTGCAGGCCGGTCGCCAGGATGAAACCCATGCTGTAGTCGAGTCCCGCCAGATCGGTCCAGGCGAAAAGGAGCAGGCCGTGAAGGCAGGCGATCAGGGCATACAGCAGCAGAAAGTGCGCCGCTTGCCGCAGCCAGGGAGCGTCCGCCTTCTTGAACACGAAGAAGCGGCTGCCGATAAACGATGCCGCGATCCCGAACCAGGCTGCCATGAAATTCGCCGCGCCGGCCGAGGGGATGCCCAGCACCTTGAGGTTGAAGCTCAACACGCCGTAGTGCACGGCGGTGGCGACCAGGCCGTTGGCGACATAGCGCGCCAGTTCGGCGACACGGGGGCGGCCGAGTGCCACGCGCGCGCGCATGCCATCAGGCATCGCTGTGGGCGACCGTGTCCACGAAGTCGCGATAGGAGTTCTGCATCGACGTGCCGGATTTCGCGACGCCTGTCAGCATCAGGCTCACCAGGGCCAGCGCTCCGGTCTGGAGGAACACGATGAGCAGGATGCCAAGCGCCACCGAGAACCAGCCCGGTGTGGCGAACCCCGAGACCTTGAGACCCACCGAGACCAGGCCTCCCACCACCGACAACCCCGCGACCAGCGCGCAAGCGATGCCCACGCGTACCAGCACGTCTTCGGCAAACACCATCAGGCCGCGGAATCCGTGCAGGGCGAGCCCGACGAAGTTCATCTTGCTCTGGCCTGCGTATCGCGGGCCGCGGTCCAGGGAGCAGGTGACGATGCGCAGCCGCGAACCGAGCACGCAGCTCGCCACATGGGTCCACAGCTCCTGCATGGCGGCAAGGCGCCGCACTGCCGCCGGCTTGAGCGCCATGAAATTGCCGAAGCTGATGCTGCGCCCGGAGAGCAGTTTGAAGAGCCGCTTATAGACTTGATAGAAGAGCTTGAACCGCAGCGTTTCGACGCGCGTTCTGCGCTGAGCCACCACCACGTCCACATCGGGCGCATCCAGCGCCTCCAACAGCTCCGGAATGGATGCCGGCAGGTCTTCGCCGTCGGAGTCCATCACGACCACCGGGCGGTCGCTCATGAATTCGGCGACGTGGCTCAGACCGATCGCGATGGCGCGCTGGTGCCCGACATTGCGGCGCAGGCGGATCACGCTGCCGCGAATGCCCGCGTCCCGCATCCATTGCACGTTCACGGGCTGCCGCACCGATCCATCGTCCACGGCCACGACGTGCACCCGCTCGCCGAAGGCTGCCGCGAGCTCCTTGAACAGCCGCATCGATGCCTCGGCGTCCTCGAAAACAGGCGTGACCACGACAAAGGCGGAAGAGGGGGCGCTCATGCTGGGAATGAATCTGGGGTGCTGGAGATGAAACGAGGCCGGAACGCTCGGCAGTTGCGGGCGCCGGCCTCAGTTTGATTGCCATGCCAACCGCGTTCGTCCGTGAACCGGACGGATCGCATGGAAGGGCGGAAGCTCTGGGCGCCTATTGTGCCGCAGGCCGGTGACGGGTCGCGTGAGCGCGCGGCGCCACGGGCGCCCAGTTCACTTGGATCAGGGGACCTTGGGCCGGAGCGCCGGCCACTGCAATCTGTTCAGCCTCGATGCCCGATAAGGGTGCTGAACTCTTCGCGCACCTTGCCCAGCTTGGTCGTGACGCCGCGCGCATACCCTGCCAGGCGCGATGACGACTGCGCCGGTGTCGGTTGCAGCGCTGCGCCGAGGAGGCCCCAGCATGCGGCGGCACAGACCGCCAGCACAGTGTCCCTCATGCCGCTGCGCAGTGAGCTTGAGCGGACCGTTCGCCGCCAGAAGCCGGGGACGTCGCGCGCCGGCACGAGCGACAGTCGCTGAAGAAAAAGACCGAGTCGCCGGTCGTCGCCGCCGAGGCCCAGGTCGCAGGGGCGCTGCGGTTCCGCGATGTCGAATTTGATGACGAGCGCAACGGCCCGGCCATCTGCCCGACGCCGAGGCGCGATCGGCAGATCGAAGTTCAGGTATTTGCTGTTGCCGCCGGATGTCAGGCCCTGCAATTCCATCTGCCGTCCGCCGATCCAGGCGCGAATCATGGGCACCCGGGGCACGCTGCGTGCGAGTGAACGGCCTTCGAAGCGCAGGGCCCATTCGGATGTGTCCGGAGGGAGCGCGTCCGGGCGGACTGGAATGACGAGGCTGGCGTGCCTGCCGTTGGTCCACGTTCCGGTCGCCTCGGGCTTCGACCATCCGAAGCCGAGCCAGGCGGTTTCCGGGCGGCCGGCATGAAATTCGTGGATTTCCCCTCGCTCGATCGGCGGGCAGGTCTCGAGGCCGTCGGATTGGGCATCGAGTCCCCAGCGAATGCCGAAGATCCTGTCGAGTGAATCGGCGGGAAAGGATGGCGCGCATGCCGCTGCATCGACGGGGCTCGCACAGATGCGCGCCAGGCTCGCCTGGGAAAGAATGTCCGGGCCGACCGATATCCAGTCGGAGCAGCCTGGCGGAAGGTGGGCGCGATTGTTTCGGTCTGCCTGGATCAGCGGGATGGCGTATTTCATGAAGTACGCCGCTTCGCTCAGCACGCCGGAGGACAGGCCGCAGAGGAACTTCAGGTTGTCCGCGCACAGCAGCGCGTAGATGTTCGCATCGGTCCAGGCGGCGTTGGGCACTTCGGCCGCCAGCCGCGCAAGATGCCGCATGTCCTGCTCGTAGGGATGAGGCTTGATGAGCAGCACGTCGACCGTGTGGGCCAGGGCCCGGACCTCGTCGACCGCATCGATCGGCCGGGCGATGGTGCCGTCGCGCACCAGGGCCAGGTCGATGCAGGTTTGCCCGCAGAAGAGGCCCACCTTGAGCGTTCTGTCGAACAGGTACTCGCAACCCCGGCGCGCGAAATAGCCCTGAATGACGGCGGCTTCGTTCCAGAGGGTTTCTTCATCGACGCGGCAGGGCGCGAGCGCGGCCTCGATCCGGCGGTCGTTGGTCCGTACGCAAAACGCCAGGTTCCTGGCGAAGCGCATGGGATCCACCTCGATATCCAGGAAGGCCGCGCCACTGCGATCGATCCAATGCATCAAGGACGGCGACAGGCCCCATCCGATCACCAGGGTGCCTGGCGAGAACTCCGGCAGCAGCCCGGACTTCGCCAGCGGCATCAGGTCGGCATTGCACGCACAAGCCCAGCCGTCGGCGGTATGCGGAAGCGCCAACGCATCCATCATGGCCGCCACGTCGAGTCCGCCACCGTCACCCTTGGCGAATTCCTGGCGGCACGCGATGCCCAGCCGCTGAGCCTGAAGTCCGAGGACGCGGCCGAGCAGCCGTCGATTGACCGGATGCGAATGCAATTGATTTTCCGGCGACCGAAAGAAGTCGTCCATGAAAACAATGCTGGTGAACTGCGCGCTATAGCTCATCGACACACTCCCGAACACTTTTTTGTTGACCTGCGCGACCCCGATGGTGCGAGGTTGCGGCGAGTGTGACACGCGGTCTGCAGCCTGGTTTCAATCTTTACGTGAGCCTTTACCGCGCGTTAACAGATTCGGGCAATTTCACGCGATGGGATAATCCTTTGCCCGATCGCTGGCATGGTGATCGCGCACATGCAAACAGTGGGGATAACGCATGATTCTTGTCACCGGCGGAGCCGGCTTCATTGGCGCCAACTTCGTACTCGACTGGCTCGCGCAAGGGGGTGAGCCCGTTGTCAATCTCGACAAACTCACCTACGCCGGCAACCTGGAGACGCTCGCATCGCTCAAGGGCGACCCACGCCACATCTTCGTGCAAGGCGATATCGGAGACGCCGTGCTGGTCGATCGCCTGCTGGCCGAACACCAGCCGCGCGCCATCGTGAACTTCGCGGCCGAATCGCACGTCGACCGGTCCATTCACGGCCCCGAGGATTTCGTGCAGACCAATGTGCTCGGCACCTTCCGGCTGCTCGAATCGGCGCGTGGCTACTGGAGTGCGCTGCCTGCGGAACGGAAACCGGCCTTTCGCTTCCTGCACGTGTCGACCGACGAGGTCTACGGCTCGCTGGGGCCCAAGGACCCGGCCTTCACGGAAGAGAACAAGTACGAGCCCAACAGTCCCTATTCCGCGAGCAAGGCCGCCAGCGACCACCTGGTGCGTGCCTGGCATCACACCTATGGCCTGCCGGTGCTCACCACCAACTGCTCGAACAACTACGGGCCCTATCACTTTCCCGAGAAGCTGATCCCGCTGATGATCGTCAACGCCCTGGCCGGCCTGCCGCTGCCGGTGTATGGCGACGGCATGCAGGTGCGCGACTGGCTCTACGTCAAGGACCATTGCAGTGCGATCCGTCGCGTGCTCGAAGCCGGCCGCCTGGGCGAGACCTACAACGTCGGCGGCTGGAACGAAAAGCCCAACATCGAGATTGTCCAGACGATCTGCGAACTGCTCGACGAGCTCCGACCCCGTGCCGACGGCCGCGGCTATCGCGAGCAGATCGCCTTCGTCACGGACCGTCCGGGTCATGACCGGCGCTATGCGATCGATGCGCACAAGCTGGAGCGCGAACTGGGCTGGAAGCCGGCCGAGACCTTCGACTCCGGCATCCGCAAGACGGTCGAGTGGTACCTCGCGAACGTCGAGTGGGTGCGCAACGTACAGACCGGCGCCTATCGCGAGTGGGTGCAGAAGCAGTACGACAACCCGAAGGCCGCGGCATGAAGGTGCTGCTGTTCGGCAAGGGCGGACAGGTCGGCTGGGAGCTGCAGCGCAGCCTGGCGCCTCTCGGCGAGGTGGTGGCGCTGGATCACGACAGCACCGATTTCCACGCTGATTTCAGCCGTCCCGAGCGCCTGGCCGAGACCGTGCTGGCGGTGCGGCCCGATGTGATCGTCAATGCGGCGGCGCATACGGCGGTCGACAAGGCCGAAGGCGAGCCCGACCTTGCCCGCCTGCTCAACGCGACCGCGCCCGGTGTGGTGGCCGAGACGGCCCGGCGCATCGGCGCGTTGATGGTCCACTACTCGACCGACTACGTCTTCGACGGCAGCGGTACCGCGCCCTGGAAGGAAGGCGACCCGACGGGTCCGCTGAGCGTGTATGGCCGCACCAAGCTCGAAGGCGAACAACTGGTGGCACGGCACTGCGCGAAGCACCTGATCTTTCGAACGAGCTGGGTCTACGCCGCGCGCGGCGGCAACTTCGCCAAGACCATGCTGCGCCTGGCTAGGGAGCGCGACCGGCTCACCGTCATCGACGATCAGCACGGTGCACCCACCGGCGCAGAGCTGCTGGCCGACGTGACCGCCCATGCGATCCGCGACACCGTGCGCGATCCGGCGAAGGCCGGTGTCTACCATCTGGTCGCGGGTGGCGAGACCACCTGGCACGGGTACGCCCGATTCGTCCTCCAGCAGGCGAGGGCCGCGGGCGCGGAGCTGAAGGCATCGCCCGAGACCGTCGATCCGGTGCCGACCACCGCCTTCCCCACGCCGGCGATGCGGCCCCGCAATTCGCGGCTGGACACCACGAAGCTCCAGTCCACCTTCGGACTGTGCCTGCCGGATTGGCAGGCCGGCGTCGCGCGCATGCTGCGCGAAACGCTCTGATCCACGAACAAAGCCAAAGACATGACGCAACGAAAAGGCATCATCCTCGCCGGCGGCTCCGGGACGCGGCTGCATCCCGCGACGCTGGCCATCAGCAAGCAACTGCTGCCCGTGTATGACAAGCCGATGATCTATTACCCGCTCAGCACGCTGATGCTGGGCGGCATGCGCGACATCCTCGTCATCAGCACGCCGCAGGACACGCCGCGCTTCCAGCAACTGCTGGGCGACGGCAGCCAGTGGGGCATCAACCTGCAGTATGCGGTGCAACCCAGTCCCGACGGGCTGGCGCAGGCCTTCATCATCGGCGAGAAGTTCGTGGGCAATGCACCCAGCGCGCTGGTGCTGGGCGACAACATCTTCTACGGCCACGACTTCGTGCATCTGCTGTCGAATGCCAATGCCAGGACGCAAGGCGCGACCGTCTTCGCCTATCACGTGCAGGATCCGGAGCGCTACGGCGTCGTGGCCTTCGACGCCCAGGGCAAGGCCAGCAGCATCGAGGAAAAGCCCGCCAAGCCCAAGAGCAGCTATGCCGTGACCGGCCTCTACTTCTACGACAACCAGGTGGTGGACATCGCCAAGGCCGTCAAGCCCAGCGCGCGCGGCGAACTCGAAATCACTGCCGTGAACCAGGCGTATCTCGACCTCGGGCAGCTGAACGTGCAGATCATGCAGCGCGGCTATGCCTGGCTCGACACGGGGACGCACGACAGCTTGCTCGAAGCGGGCCAGTTCATCGCCACGCTCGAGCATCGCCAGGGACTCAAGATCGCCTGCCCCGAGGAAATCGCGTGGCGCAACGGATTCATCGACGCCGAGCAATTGCAGAAGCTCGCCGCGCCGCTGGAGAAGAGCGGCTACGGCATGTATCTCCAGCGTCTGCTCAACGACAGGGTGCGCTCGTGAAAGTGACGCCGACAGCCATCCCCGAGGTGCTGATCATCGAGCCGAAGGTCTTCGGCGATGCGCGGGGCTTTTTCTTCGAGAGCTTCAACCAGAAACTCTTCGACGAGGCAGTGGGGCGGCACGTGGATTTCGTGCAGGACAACCATTCGCGTTCGGCGAAGGGGGTGCTGCGAGGGTTGCACTATCAGATCCAGCAGACGCAGGGCAAGCTGGTGCGCGTCACGAGCGGTGCCGTGTTCGACGTCGCGGTGGACATCCGGCGATCGTCGCCCACCTTTGGGCGGTGGGCGGGGGTCGAGCTCAGCGAAGCCAATCACAGGCAGCTATGGGTTCCCGAAGGATTCGCGCACGGATTCCTCGTGCTGAGCGACACGGCGGACTTTCTCTACAAGACGACCGACTACTACGCGCCGGCCCATGAGCGCAGCATTCGCTGGAATGACGCGGATCTGAAGATCGAATGGCCCGATATCGGAAGCCCGCCGCAACTGTCGGCCAAGGATGAAGCCGGGGCGGCGTTGAGCGCGGCCCAGCTCTTCGATTGAGGGCCAAAGGCGTGACAAGCACGTGCCGCCCTGTGCCGGCCGGTGTGCGACGGATGCTGCGCCTGATGCAGCTCGGCTCGTTGGCGGAGGTGGGGCCGAAGGCGGCGAGTTGGCCCGTGCTCCTGTTCGGTCTTTGTCTCGCGGCCCTGGCTTTTCGCGTCACGCTCGGCGTCGATCTGGGGGACGAGGCCTACTACGCGGCCTTCATCGATGGATGGTTGAAGGATGGCTTGGGCAAGAGCCCCTTCCTCATGGTTCATCAGACGGCCGATCTGGTGGTCTACCCCCTGGCGCTTCTCTATCGCGCGATGCGCGGCAACGCGGATGGCCTGGTGCTCTTCCTGCGCCTGCTCTACCTCACGGTGTCGGCGCTGTCGGCCGCGTGCCTCTATCGGGCAATCGCGCCGTACCGGGGGAGGGCGCTTGCCTTGCTCGCTGCCCTCTTTTCGCTCCTCTTCATTCCGTTCAGTCTGCCGGCGCCGTCGTACAACACGATCGGCATGATGTCGCTGGTCGGGGCGCTGTCGCTGTTTGCCGCGGGTATCAGCCAGGCTTCGCCGCAGAGGCTGGAGCCCGCCTGGGCCGGGCTTCCTCGTTCCTTGTGGTTCTCGGGTCTGTGGTGGGCCGTCGCGTGCGTTGCCTATCCCCCGATGCTCGCGCCGCTGATGGCGGCTCTCGCACTCTCGCTGGTGGCGCTGCGTAACGACGCGCAGCGCAGTCTTGTGCGCCGCTATGCAGTCGGCTGCGGCGCCCTGCTGGCGATCGCATTCCTCATGCTGTGTGCCGCGCTCGGGCCCGCGAAGCTGATGCAGATGCTGCGCTTCACCAATGCGTTCAACAACGTCTCGGGGGGAGTGGGCGGCAAGCTGCAGACGGCGATCCATGCATTCGCCGCACATCGGCGTTTTGCGCTGATATGCATTGCAGCCCTTCTCGTGGGGGGCGCACGGTGCCTTCGGTCGCCGAAGGCCCGCCTGCTGTCCGACGTGGCGCTCGGCCTGCTGGTCGTCGGTGTCTGGACCTCCGAGATGCCGACTTTCTTCAGCCGTGCGCACGACCTCGTTCTCGTGCTCGCGCTCACCGGCATCTGCGTGGCGTTTCGCCAGATGGTTCTTCCCGATGCGGATGGGCGGACCCGCATGTTCGCCGTGGTTTGCGGGGCAAGCTTCATCGGCGGCCTCGCCACCGCGGCGGCGGCGTTCAATGGGTTGTTCAATTTCCCCATCGGCGGTTTCCTGGCCGCCTGCCTTGCCCTGGTGCTTCCGGCGCCGGGGTCGCTGCTCCAGCGCGCAGTGCGTCTGTGCGTGATGGCCCTGGCGTGCGCCGCCATGGCCGCGACGACTTTCACCACCTATTACGGCCAGATCGATCCCCTGTCCTACAAGACGTCGGTGCGTGTCTCGCACGGCGCATTTGCCGGACTGCGGACCGACCCGGACCAGGCGACCTTCATGGCGCGGATGACCGATGCGATCGAGCGGCAGCGAGCTTGCGGGAGCAGGTTCGCGGTGATTGGCACGGGCCCCGGCTTCTACCTTCTCACGACCATGTCGCCGACGGCTCTGTCGACGTGGAACTTTCCGGGAGAAGCACGCAACTTCGCGACCGAGGCCGTGGAGTCCTTCTACCGCGAGCCGGCCAACCAGCCCGATGTGCTGGTCGTGAACAATTGGCAATGGGCGACGCCGCTGTCCACGTCGGATCGCGCACTCCTCGAGAAGTACACGCTGGCTGAAAGGGTGCGGGTCGGGATCCGCGATGCCTCCGTGTATCGACGAACCGGCTGCGCAGGCTGACGCCGGCTTCGTCGTCGGGTGCGCGACCTCGCGTCAGCGGATCGGCACTTCGTTCATGTTGATGCGCTCCCGCTCGACGACCAGCGGTCTCTTCATGACGTGCGTCAGGATCGCGCCCACGTACTCGCCCAGCAGCCCGATGAAGAACAGCTGCACGGACGCGAAGAAGAACATGCCGATCAGGATGGGCGCCGTGCCCGCGGAGAATTCCTTCCAGAAGATCAGCTTGAGCACCAGGTAGATCAACGAGATCAGCAAGCTCACACCCGACAGCACGAAACCCGCGATGGTGGCGATCCGCAGCGGCACCCGCGAATGCGAGGTGATGCCCAGCATCGCGATGTCATAGAGCGTGTAGAAGTTGTTCTTCGTGATGCCGCGCTTCCGGCGGGGCTGGTTGTAGGGGATCTGTACCGGCTCGAATCCGATCTCCGAGATCAGGCCGCGGAGGTAGGGGTAGGGGTCGTCGATCTTGCGCAACTGCTCCAGCACCTTCCTGTCGTAGAGGCCGAAGCCGGTGAAGTTCTGGACCAGCTTGACGTCGGCAATGCGCGAGATGGTCCTGTAGTAGGCCCTGCGGATGGCGAACATCAGCCCCGACTCGTCCGCGCTGGGCTTGACGCCCACGACCATCCTGGCGCCCTTGAGCCATTCGGCCACGAACGCCTTCATGAGTTCCGGCGGATCCTGAAGATCCGCGACCAGCAGGATCGCCGCGTCTCCGCCGGCTTGCAGCAGGCCGTAGTACGGCGATCGGATGTGACCGAAGTTGCGTGCGTTCAGGATGACCTTGACCTTGGGGTCCGCAGCGGCCATCGCCCGCAGCAGATCAGGCGTGCGGTCCGTCGAGAAGTTGTCGATGAACAGGTGCTCGTAGGTGACGCCCTCGATCTCCGAGAAGACGTCGCGGGCCTGCCGGTAGACCTCTTCGACGTTGTCCTCCTCGTTGTAGCAAGGGGTGACGACGGTGATGTGTTTCATGAGGCTCCAAAAACGAATCTGCGCTGGAGCACGAAAGCGATCAGCGCCAGCGGCAGGATGACAAGGGCGTTTGCCAGGTAGACGCCGAGGCCGGTCCGCAGCAGCAGCGCGACCGAACCGACGTTGATGAAATACACCACCGCGTAGGCGGCGACGAAACGGCCGAGTTGCGACAGCGGCGCACCACCGAAGACCAGCCTCCCGGTGCTCTGGAAGTTGAATGCGATTCCCAGCACCGTCGCCAATCCGATCGCCACCGGATAGGGCAAGCCCGCCCAGATGAAAGCAGCAAAAAGCGCGTAGCCCACGACGGTGTTCAGACCGCCCACCATGAGGAAGCGTAGGAGCTGCGAATTCAGCACGTCAAGGCGCTTTCCATTTGGCGGCGAAAGGCATCACACGTTCGCGTACCGTCGCCAGGTCCAGTCCGTGCTCGCGCATCGCATGGGCGTGGCTGCCGCAGGTTTCCGAGAAGCGTTCGCCGATGCCGATGCGCAGCACGGGAATCGGCGTCGCTTCGGCGATCGATTCCACGACGGCGCCGCCGAGCCCTCCTGCGAAGGAGTGTTCCTCGAGCGTCACGAAGGCCTTGGCATCGGCGGCGAGTGCGCCGAGCTGCGCATCATCCAGAGGCTTGATCCATGGCGCGCTCCAGACCGACGCGTCGAGCTCGTCACCGAGTGCCCGGGCCGTCTTGACCATGGAGCCGGTCGCGATCAGGACCACCGGGTGAGATCCGGCGCGAACCTGCACCAGGCCACCGCGCTGGAGCCGGGGCAATGCGCTGTGGATCGGTCCGATGTCCGCCTTGCCCATGCGGAAGTACACCGGCCCCTCCTGGGCGAGAGCCATCCTGAAGCAGGCCGTCAGTTCGTGCGCATCGCAGGGCGACATGATCTCGATGTGCGGCACCGCGCGAAGACAGGCGATGTCCTCGAAGCTCTGGTGACTCGTCCCCAGCGTGCTGTAGACCAGCCCGGCCCCGTCTCCCGTGAAGATGACCGGCAGCTTCTCGTAGCAGACGTCGATCTTGATCTGCTCCAGCACCCGGACCGGCACGAAGGCGCTCAGCCCGTACACGATGGGCCGGAGTCCGGCCTTGGCCAGTCCGGCCGCGACGCCGACCATGTTCTGCTCGGCAATGCCTGCGTTGATGTACTGGTTCGGGCAGCGCTTGCGAAATTCGTCGAACAGCGCATAGCCGTGATCACCCGTCAGGAGCACCACGCGCTCGTCCTGGGTGGCGGCTTCGACCAGTGCGTTGGAAAAGGCGACTCTCATGCCGATGCTCCTTCGATTTCGCGCAGCGCCTGCGCATAGAGATCGGGATTCAGGCGTGAGTAGTGCCAGGCATTGACGTTCTCCATGTACGAGACGCCCTTGCCCTTGACCGTCTTGGCGACCAGGGCCTTGGGCCGGCCGTTCTTCATGGCTTCGAGCTTCTCGACGGCTGCTGAAATGGCGTTCATGTCATGCCCGTCGACCGACAGCACGTCGAAGTCGAAGGCGGAAAATTTCGCGTTGAGGTCGCCGAGCTTCATCACCTCATCGGTGGTTCCCATGGCCTGGAATCCGTTCGCGTCGACGATGACCATCAGGTTGTCCAGCTTCGCATGCGCGGCGAACAGCATCGCCTCCCAGATCGCGCCCTCGTTGATCTCGCCGTCACCGACCACGGCGTAGCATTTCTGGCCCGTCTTCCCGCGCGCTGCCGCAAGTGCCAGACCCACGCCCACGGAAAGGCCGTGCCCCAGCGTGCCGGATGTCACTTCGCAGCCCGGCACGTGCGCGTCGGACAAGCCTTTCAATCGCGACCCGTCGTGGAAGTACTTGTCGATGTCGTCGCGTTCGAGCCACCCCAGTTCGTACAGGCACGCGTATTGCGCCATGACACCGTGGCCCTTGCTCAGCACCAGATAGTCGCGGATGGGGTCGTTCGCGTTCTTCTCGTCATAGCGCATGTGGCGACCATAGAGGCAGGCGAGCAGCTCGATGATCGAGAACGCACAGCCCAGGTGGACGGCGTTGCCCGCGAACGCCATTTCGACCACGGTCTTGCGCAGGCGCGGGGGATTGAATTGAGGTTTCATGTTGGGGCGGGTGAAAGTACGCTCGGCGCTCTTCGCCATGCGAGGGTGCGTCGAATACCCTCCTCGAGGTCCACCGCATTGGTGAGTCCGAGTTCGTCTGACGCGCGACGCAGATCGGGCACATAGCGCGGCCCGGCAAGCCCTGGTGTGGGTTGTCCGGCGATGCGCACAGGTTGATCGGTATCTGCGAGCCGCGTCACTTCGTGCGCGAGCCGGGCGATCGTGACCTCCGACTCGCCGCCGACGTTGTACGCGCGGCCAGGCGCGCCGAGCACGAGACAGCTGAGCAGCCAGCGCGCCATGTCGCTGGCGTACTGGTAGGTGCGCACGGCTTCGCCCGTGCCTTGCACCACGATGCCCCGGCCGAGCGTCGCCTCTTCGATGAATTGGGCGGCGGCAGCGCCGCTCGAGGCGAGCAGGTAGGGACCGATGAAAGCGAAGCAGCGGGCTATCACGACGTCGAAGGGCCAGTCTTCCCCGACGACCGATTCGGCGAGGCGCTTCGCGAGGGTGTACTCGTTGGCCGTGGCCGAGCCGCGCCATTCCGACTCTTCCGCCAGCGCGGCCGGATTGGGCTGCGCCCCGTACACCGCGCCTGAACTGACATGGAGGAGTCGCCGGCTGCCGCTGGCCGCGGCGAATTCGCAGACCCGGCGCGCGCCAGCCTCCGCGAGTCGCTGGAGGCCGCCACTGCCTGATTGCGGCGGCGCCACCGGCAATGCTGCGTGAATGACCGACGAGAACTCTCCCGGCGGGAATTCGAAGTCGAGCACGTCGCCCCGGACCAGGGTCACCGCGGGCGCCTTCGCCAGATGTGCGCTGGCGCGCGCGAACCTGTCGGGCTCGCGCGTCAGCACGGTCAATCCAAGCCCCAGTTCCATCTCGCGGTTGGCGTGCAGCAGGCATTCAAGCAGCCACTTCCCGACGAAGCCGGTGCCCCCGGTCACGAACAGGGATTGATGGCGAAGCCCGGCCCACACCGCGGGGGCCGTCAGGCGCAGGACCTCGTCGAGATCCGCTGCCGACACGGGGCGGTGCAGGTCAGTCAAACCGAAGGCCGAGGTAGGTTTCGATGCTTTCGACGGTGTGGTCCAGCATCGACTCGGTCAGGCCCGGGTAGACGCCGATCCAGAAGGTGTCGTTCATGATCCGGTCCGTGTTGGTCAGTTCGCCGACCACCCGATAGTTGCGGCCGATCATGTAGGGCTGACGCAGGAGATTGCCCGCGAACAGGAGCCGGGTGCCGACCTTCTGCTGATCCAGGTACGTCAGCAGATCGACGCGACGGGTGTTGGCCGCCTCGCGCAGCGTGATCGGGAACCCGAACCACGAGGGCTCGGAGCCGGGCGTCGCTTCCGGCAGCTCGAGAAATTCCTCGCAGCTGCGCAGTCGGTCCTTCAGGTAGGCGAAGTTCTTCTTGCGCGCGGCCACGAAGCCATCGAGGCGATCGAGCTGGGCCAGTGCGCAGGCGGCCTGCATGTCCGTGATCTTGAGGTTGTAGCCGAGGTGCGAGTAGGTGTACTTGTGGTCGTAGCCCTCGGGGAGGTCGCCGAGCTTCCAGCAGAAGCGTTTGCCGCAGGTGTTGTCCTTTCCGGGCGCACAGTAGCAATCACGCCCCCAGTCCCGGAAGGACTCGGCGATCAGGCGCAGTTCGTCGCTATTGGTGAACACCGCGCCGCCTTCGCCCATGGTGATGTGATGGGCGGGATAGAAGCTCAAGGTTCCGATGTCGCCGAATGTTCCGACGAGCTGCCCCTCGTAGCGGGAGCCCAGTGCGTCGCAGCAGTCCTCGACGAGCCAGAGGCCGTGCTTCTCGCATGCCGCCTTGACCACCTTCAGGTTGTAGGGATTGCCGAGCGTATGGGCGAGCATGATCGCCTTGGTACGCGGCCCGATGGCAGCTTCCAGCAGTTCCGGGTCGATGTTGTAGGTGGGAATGTGCACGTCGACGAAGACCGGCACCGCACCGAATTGAAGGATCGGGTTGACCGTCGTCGGAAAGCCTGCGGCCACGCCGATGACCTCGTCGCCCGGCTTGATGGCGCGGTCGCCGAGCTTGGGCGACGTCAGTGTGGAGAACGCGACAAGGTTCGCCGACGAGCCGGAGTTGACCGTCATGAGGTGCTTCACGCCCAGATAGGACGCCAGGCGGCTCTCGAACAGCGTGTTGAAGCGGCCGGTCGTCAGCCAGGCATCGAGCGAGGCGTCGACCATCAGCTGCATCTCGGGTGCGCCCACGACCTTGCCCGATGGCGGAATCATCGTCTCGCCCGGCACGAAGGGCGGCGTCGAGTCGGCCAGTTCGCCGTACTCGGCCACCAGCGCGAGGATCTTCTTGCGCAGCTCGTTCTTCTTGAATGAAATTTCAGTCATGGGTGGGGGTGCTTTCGTATTGCGCGATTTGTTGAAGGGTGAAGTCGGTCATGTCACGGCCATCGAGCCAGGCGCGCTGCCAATCGACAATGGCCGCCAGACTCCTGCGCAAGTCCCAGCGCGGAATCCAGCCCAACGTTTGCCGGGCCTTGGAGCAATCGAGCTTGAGCCAACTCGCTTCATGGGGCTGATCGGCCTGAGTGTCGGTACGCCAGCGTGCGCCATTTCCCCAAAGATCAGCCAGGTGCTGCGCAATCCAGGAGACGGGCCGCGCATCCGAATCGCTCGGGCCGAAATTCCATGCCTGTGCCCAATCCGGGCCCTGACCGAACAGTCTTTCCGCCAGCATCATGTAACCGCGAAGCGGTTCGAGTACGTGCTGCCACGGGCGGACTGCGTGCGGGTTGCGGATGTCGGCCTCGCGGCCTTCGCCGAAGGCACGCAGCAGATCCGGCACCAGCCGATCCTCGGACCAGTCGCCCCCGCCGATCACGTTTCCCGCCCGGGCCGTTGCGAGGGCCACGCCATGCTCGCCGTGGCGGGCCCCGTTGAAGAAGGAGGACCGATACGAGGCCGAGACGAGTTCAGCGCATCCCTTGCTGTTGCTGTAGGGATCGTAGCCACCCATGGGCTCGTTCTCGCGATAGCCCCATTGCCATTCGCGGTTCTCGTAGCACTTGTCGCTGGTCACGATGACGACCGATCGGACGGTATCGCATGCGCGCACGGCTTCAAGAAGATTGACCGTGCCCATCACGTTGGTCGAATAAGTCTCGACCGGATCGACGTAGGAGCGGCGTACGAGCGGTTGCGCAGCCAGGTGAAAGACGATCTCTGGCGCGCAGGCGCTCAGAGCACCGCGCAGGCGATCCAGGTCCCGGATGTCTGCAATGACGGAATGTGCCGAGGACTTCGGGGCGGTCATCGCGTGAAGGCTGGGCGTGGTCGACGGTTCGAGCGAGTAGCCCGTGACCCGGGCGCCCTGCTTTTCGAGCCACAGCGCCAGCCAGCCACCCTTGAAGCCGGTATGACCTGTCAGGAAGACGCGTTTGCCGGACCAGAAGTTGTTGCTCATTACCACGCCTTCCACGGCGCCTTGCCGCTTTGCCAGAGGTCTTCGAGATGGGTCTTGTCGCGCAGCGTATCCATGGGCTGCCAGAACCCGTCGTGCCGGTAGGCGCCCAGTTGCGCCTCGGTCGCCAGACGTTCCAGCGGCTCGCGCTCCCAGATGGTGTGGTCGTCGGCGATGTAGTCGATCACCGACGGGGACAGGACGAAGAAACCGCCGTTGATCAGGCCGCCGTCTCCCATCGGCTTTTCCTTGAATGCCACGACGTTGTGGCCTTCCAGTTCCAAGGCACCGAAACGTCCGGGCGGCAGCGTGGCGGTCAACGTGGCCTTGAGTCCGTTGCGTCGATGAAACTCGACCAGCTTCGTGATGTCGATGTCGCTGACCCCATCTCCATAGGTGAAGCAGAAGTCCCGTTCGCCCTTCAGGTGTTCCGCGACCCGCTTCAGGCGGCCACCGGTCATTGTTTCCTCGCCGGTGTCGACCAGCGTGACTTTCCATGGCTCCGCATATCGCTGGTGGACGCGCATCTGGTTTTGCTCCATGTCGAAGGTCACATCCGACATGTGCAGGAAGTAGTTCGCGAAATACTCCTTGATCACATATCCCTTGTACCCGCAGCAGATGATGAATTCATGAATGCCGTGGGCGGAATAGATCTTCATGATGTGCCAGAGAATGGGTTTTCCTCCGATCTCGATCATGGGCTTGGGCTTGAGATGGGTTTCCTCGGAAATTCTGGTTCCCAGGCCGCCGGCAAGAATGACTGCTTTCAAAATTTCTCCTTCCGCTACTGCTGCTCGCGCTGAATATTGACGATTTGGGCTTGGGGTGAACGTTGCCGGGCCCCGTCGACCGCATGTTCGGCTGTCATGATCAATTCAAGGGGGGAAATGCCGCGCCTCGGTCATGGGGCGCCAGCGTCGATGGGCGGCCGAGCAGACCGGGCGGGGATTTTACCGTTTCCCGGCCGGCGTCCGCATGGTTCCGCTTGTCTATGTATTCCCGGGAAATCCAAGTCCTTGAATGTTGAAATTGATCGAGGAATCGATTCGTGTCAAATAATAAAAAGAGGTCGTGGCAATTGTTCTTTTGAACTGTTGAGGCGGCGGCGAATAGGTGATTTTCAGGCCGTGTGCCTCGAACTCGGTTGAATCGCGCCGGGCAGCTCGACGATCTCCGCTAAATTGGTGCGTGTCATGCCGGATGCGATATTCGCGGCGGCCCCCGGGGCGATTCTGTTGCGCATTTCCGTCCGGCATCTTTTCAGCCGCGCAAATCGAAGAGTTCCAGCGGGGCCACGATGTCCGTCGCCCGGATCAGGTCCGGCGCGGCACCCCATTGCTCCATGTACGCGGTCAGCGCATTTGTCATCGCGAGGGCGGGACGCGCGGCCTGCACGAGCACGCTCGTCTCGACAATCTGCCGCGCATAGTTCGCCGCGGTGAAGGTGGTCGCGGCCCACTGCTGGCCTCGGAGCGCCATCGCATGTCGACTGGATGGGCCGGCAGCCAACTGCTCCAGAGCGATTCGGAGTTCCGGCACCTCATCGGACATCGAGATCTTGCGCACACAGTCGTCGGGCAATTCGCTGTAGAAGCCCGTATCGGTCACCACCACCGCCTTTCCGTAGAGCAGGCCTTCGATGGCGGTCGCGGAAGCGGCCTCGAGGCTCGGCCAGCGCAGGCAGCAGATGACATCGGCAGCGTTCATGGCGCGCTGCAGGGCGATGCTCTCCATCTCGCCCGAAATCGTCAGCTGGACCCCGAGCGAGCGTGCCAGTCGGGCAAGTTCGAGCGCGTAGTGCGGTTCGATGCGACCGCACAGCCGGTAGTGGACGCGGTCCCGCAGGGCCTCACTGGCGCCGATGGCCCGGATCACGCTCTCGATTCGCTTGTTCGCGTTCGCATGACCGACGGTCAGGACTTGTATGACGCCGCGCTCGCCGGCCTGCGCGACCGCCTCTCGGGCCGCGGGCGCGTCATACGGCAGAGGCACCACGCGAACAGGTCCTCCGCACGACTGTGCAACGCGTGGCATGCCCCAGTGGCTGTGCGAGATCACGCCTTGCGCCATCGAGCAGATCCACTCGGTCATCGGATGATCGCGGCTGGCGGATTCGACGAACTCGCGGTGATCCCTTGCCGCAAAGAAGTCGCGGGCCACCGATTCGCCGTACCAACTGCGCAACGCGTGCTGCGCCTCTGTCTGACGAGTGTCGGCCCATCCGGCGAACAGATGGGCCACGACGAAGTCGTGGAGACACACGATGCCCGGCAGCAACGCCAGCCAATGCAGACCACCGCAGTGGAAATCGTAGTTGTTGCCGATCTGGTAGATCAATGCGTCGGCCTCGCCGGAGGCTTGCCTGACCGCCGCCTCGTCCGTCCATGGAATCACGCGCGCCGTGCACGGGTGCGGCGGCTCGGCGAGGAGGCGAGGCTGCTCGGTGCGGACCACGGTGATCTCATGGCCCAGGTCGGTCAAGGCGGGCGCGATCAGCGAAGTCACTCGGCCGATCGCCGACTGTGTGGCGAGGGGGCTGAACAGGATGAACTTCATGACATCAGCGCGGCCACGGTGGCCTGCCAGTTGATCTGGTGGCTTTCCCAGAGGTTCTTTGCGGAGACCCCGAGTGCGCGTGTGCGCGCAAGGTCGACATAGGCCGCGCTCATGGCCGCGGCCAGCGCCTCGGCGGTGGGTTCGGCCACCCAGCCGGTCTCGCCGTCCTTGGCGAGGCCCAGCACGCCGCCGCTGTCCGTGGTGCTGAGCAGCGCCTTCCCCGCGGTCGCCGCCTCCATGGCGACGTAGCTGAAGGATTCCTCGTCGAATGGCAACGATGCAACGGCAAGCGCGCCGTTGATGTAGTTCGCGTACTCGTGCCGTTCAAGATATCGAAGGTCGAGCCGCACGCGATCCCGCAGGCCCAGTCTTTCGACCGTCTCCTCGAGTTGACGGGCATCGTTGGCCGTGTCCGGCGGGCCGCCGACGATGAGGCGGACTTCCTTCGCGGCATCGGCAAGCGCTTCGACGAGCAGGCATTGCCGTTTCGCCCCGTTGATGCGTCCCCCGGCGAAGATGTAGCCCTGCGGCTCGCCGCCGGTGAAGCGCTCCGGATCGTTGATCGGGGCGCGCAGTATGTCCGCATGCACGCCGTTGTAGCGCGCGAGTCGCTGCTGCGTCACATCGGATATCGCGAAGATGCGTCGCGCATCGCGGAAGCACTCGTCATCCGCATTCCTGATGAGTTGCCGGATATCGGCGCCGGTCTGTCCGGGAGGCAGGTTGGTCTGCCCCGCGTCGTAGAGATCGTAGGCCTGCCGATACTGGTGAACCAGCCACAGTGTCTTGCGCGGGTGCTGGATCAGATAGGCCGGGAATTTCAGCGCGATGACATGGTCGACGTTCTGGAGTTCGAGCGCGCGCGCCATCAGCATCTGCGATGGAATCCGCGTTGCAGGCTCCCACTGGAAAGGCACGCGCAGGAGCTCGGCCTGGTGTCCCGCGATTTCGAGATTCCGAATCAGATGCTCGGCCAGCGCCTCCGCGCCGCCGCGCACGAAGGGCGCCATGTTGTTGACGACGAGGACCTTCATGCGAGCAGCCTTTCGAGCACGTGCGGCCAGGCGATGTTCATCTCGCCGATGCGCGCGGCGGCTGCTTCGCCGAGTTGCCGGGTGGCTTCGCGGTGCTCGAACAGGCGGTCCATGGCCTGTGCGACCGACCTCGCATCCGGATCGGCCACGAGCCCGTTTGTTCCGTCTGTCACGAATTCGAGGACGCCACCCGCATCGCTCGCCGTGAGTACCGGTTTGCCGGCGTGGGCCGCCTCGATGGTGGGATAGCCGTACGAATCTTCGTCGAGCGGGAGATAGGCTGCCGCGAGGCAGTCGGCCAGCAGTTCGGCCTTCTCGTCCTCGCTGATCCAGCGCTCGTCGATCGTCAAGCGGTCCGATACGCCCCAGTCGTGTGCCCATTGCGCGACTGCCGCGGAATAGCCGGTCCCCGCGCTGAGACCGCACAGTCTCAGCCGCACATCGGACTGACAGTATTTCAAGGCCTCGACGAGCAGGTGCTGTCGCTTGTGGTGCTCGAGTCGGCAGATGCAGACGATCTCGTCGTTCATGCCGCGAAAGCGAAATCGCTCCGGCCTCAGGACGGGGGGGAAGAGCGGCTCGCTGTCGATGCCGTTATAGGTCGCGAGCCGCTGGCTCACCACGCGTGAATTGGAGAACACGCGCCGCGCTTCCCGCAGCGCGGCGGTGTCGGCCGCCCTCAGCGCGGTTCGAATGCCTCGGTGCCTGGCGTCATCCGGGAAGCCTCTGTAGTCCGGGTTGTCCCAGAGGTCGTAGAACGCGCGCAGGTGGTGGATGAACCAGACGATCTTGTGGGGATGCCGGATGAGATGCGACTGGGGCCGGAAGCAGATGATGCGGTCGGCCGCGTCGAGGTCGACGAATCGGAAGGCCGCCATCTGCCGAAACAGGATGTCGGGCGAATCCGCCTCGGGCAGGTAGATCCTCTCGACCTCGTGTCCTGCCTCGAGCAGCATGGTCTCCAGCCACTCGACGATGTTCCTGTAGCCTCCATTGACGAACGGAACGAACGAGGAACAAAGCGCAATCTTCATCGCGCCAGGGCGCGCTTCAGGCTACCGGCGATCCGGGTGATGTCCTGAGGCACAAGGAACTGGTGGGTCGGGAGGTTGATGCCTCGCTGGGCCCATGTGTCGGCCACAGGATAGGACGCCGACTCCAGGTAGGGGGGCAGCACGTGCATCGGATAGAAGACCGGGCGGGTCTCGATGCCATCCGCATCCAGGGCACTCATGACGGCATTCCGGCGCGCTTCGTCGCCTTCGCGCAGGAACACGGTGTACATCCAGTAGACGTGATGCATGCCGGCCTGTGTCGACGGCAGGACGAGCTGGCCACTCAGCGGGGAGAGGGCCTCGTCGTAGTGTCGCGCGAGTGCCTGGCGATCGGCCAGGGCGGTGTCGATGGTTTCCATCTGCGCCAGCCCGATCGCCGCCTGGATGTTCGTCATGCGGTAGTTGTAGCCCACGACGGGGAACCAGTAGCGCCTGCTGGGATCGACGCCCTGGCCTCGGTAGAGCCTCAGCTTGGCGGCGAGTTCGTCGTCGTCCGTCGTCACCATGCCGCCTTCACCGGTCGTGACGATCTTGTTGCCGAAGAAGCTGAAGGTCGCGCAGTCGCCCAGGCCGCCGACGCGCTTGCCGCCGACCTCCGCCCCGTGCGCCTCGGCCGCATCTTCCAGCACCCAGAGGCCGTGCTTGCGCGCGATCGCGTTGATGGCTTCCATGTCCGCGGGATGGCCATAGAGATGCACCGGGATGATGCCGCGCGTGCGCGGCGTGATCTTGGCTTCGATAACGGCAGGATCGATGTTCATTGTGTCGGCGCACACGTCGACCAGCACCGGCACCGCGCCGCAGTAGCGCACGGCATTGGCCGTCGCGATGTACGTGACGGTCGGGATGATGACTTCGTCGCCCGCGTTCAGGCCGAGGGCCACCAGCGCGAGGTGCAGCGCGGTCGTGCCGTTGTTCGCTGCCACCGCGTGCTTCACGCCGCAGAATCTCGCGAAGGACTCCTCGAAGGCCGGGATGTACTTGCCATTGGAAGAGATCCAGTTGGTGTCGAGGCAGTCGAGGACGTACTTGCGTTCGTTGCCTTCCAGCTTCGGCTGGGCTACGGAAATTCGATTCATTGGGGTCGTTGGTTATTTGCTGATGGGCCTTGCCGGAACCCCGGCAATTCGAGCGCCTGGAGGCACGTTGGAAACGATGACGGAGCCTGCACCGGCGACGACATCCGCGCCGATGGAGATGCCGGGGATCACCTTGCTGCCGATGCCGAGGAAGGCCCGCTCCGAGACACTGACATTGCCGGCGAGGCCGCAGTGAGGGGCGATGTGCGAGGCTTCGCCGATCTCGCCGTCATGGTCGACGCTGGCCAGCGTGTTGATGATGGCCAGGTCCCCGATCGTGGTGCAGGCATTGACGACGGCGCCCGCCATCACGGCGATTCCCTCGCCAAGCCGTGCCGTCGGCGAGATGGTGGCGTTGGGGCTGATCGCATTGACGAGCCGGTAGCCGAGCGTGCGCGCGATCCGGCCGAGCCGCTGCCGCACGGCGTTCGATCCGATGGCGATGAAGGCGAGGTCGTACCCCATCCCCCGAAGTCTCTCGAGGTGGATGTCACCCTTGTGAACCTCGAGACCCAGGCACCGGTCGTCGCTGTCATCGCCGCCGATGCAGCAGGCGACCGGCGTGCCGGCAGCACGCAGCAACTCGATGCACACCTTGGCGTGACCGCCGGCCCCGACGATGACGACGCCGCGATTCATGATTTCTTCCACGCGCGACTCCATATCTCCGATTCGGGACGTGCAAGGAACAGATTCACCGACGGCGTCGCCTCCAGCTGATCGACGGACAGCGCCTCGAGCTCGCCCGACTCGGGGTCGATGGCGCCATACGCGAGGCCGATGCGCTGGAACGACTGCAACCAGTCTTGCGTCGTGTGTCCCGTTCGTTCGAGGTGGGAGAAGCCGAATTCGACAATCATTCCGACGTTCGGGTTGTTCGAAATCGTTGCGCGAGCTCCGTCCAGCACGTCCAGCTCGGCGCCTTCCACATCGATCTTGATCAGGTCGACGCGCGAGTCGCCTTGCAGCACATCGTCGATTCTCACGAGTTCGACCTCCACCTGAGGGGCGGCCGGCGCCATGGGGTCTTGCAGCTGATAGAGAGAGTGATGGGCGGGGGTCGCACCCAGGAACAGAGGCCGGTTGGCGCGTCGGTTCGACGCCGCTGCCTGATGGGTCTGCGTGATGCCGGAGAAGCCGTTCAGCCAGATGGTCCTTGCGAGGAGCGCATGCGTGGCGGGGAAAGGCTCGAACGCAACGATCCGTCCTTGGCCGGCCATCGCGGCGGCGGCCGCCAGCGTATGCATGCCCACGTTGGCTCCGACGTCCACGAAGGTGTCTCCGGGGCGAAGGAGGCGCTGGATCAGGGCCCGGGTTCCTGGTTCGAGTTCGCCGGCTTCCACCAATGTGGAGACAAGTGCCTGATCGGTGCCGTGGCACAGCACATAGCCGACATTGGTGCGAACCAGCACCACGCCCTCCCCACAGTAGATGGCAGTCCGACGCGCCGCGGCCATGCTGTATTGCTCGATGCGCGCCAGCAGCGGCGCCAGTTCGGCGCTGGCCATGTCGGGCGCGAGCTGGGAAATCCTGCGCGCGAGCAGGTCGCGGCTCGCTTGGACCTCCTGCATCGTTTGCATCGCACGGTCCGCCACCAGGCGGTCCGTGCTGGACTCGATGCGCGACGCCTGCCGCGCGATCGATGCGTCGAGATGCCTCGCAAGGCGCACCACATCCGCCTCCTGGCGTTCGGCTGCGCGCCGGAACGCTTCCTCCTGCGCAGAGGACTGACGCCGGAGCTCAACCAGAATCGGCTCCGTCAGATAGGCGCGAACGCGAAACGCAAGGGGGCGAAGCAGAGGCTTCAGGCCCCTGAACACAGCCGCGACGAGCGGACGGGCCGCCCGCTTGACGACCGATGCCGGGCGCGGGCGGCCGGTCGGCGGCGTGGCCGGCGTCAGCGCGCCTTGCGCCGCATGGCGGGTCGGATCGTCAGAGACAGCCTCGTCGTGGGGGGCGGGAACTTCCGGCCCTTCCCGGGAAAGCCTTCTCGCAGATGCCGACAGCGCCACCTGGACGTCAACGCCCGCTCTTTCGGTGGTATTCATGGCGTGGAACTCATACCTTGTCAGATGTGACGTCCCCGCGGAATGAAAGCAGGGGGCGGCGTGCAGGTACCCGATTGGCGCACGCGCCCGGCCAGGCCACAGGGATTCAGAACGAATGCCCTTCGGCATTCCGCCTCAGATCCGCGTCGACCATCATGCTGCACAGCTGTTCGAGCGTCGTCTTGGGTTCCCAGCCGAGCTTTTCCTTGGCGCGCGCCGGATTGCCGATGAGCAGGTCCACCTCGGCCGGGCGGTAGTACTTGGGATTGACGCACACCAGCGTCTTGCCGGTCTTCACGTCGATCGCGACTTCGTCCTGCTCCTCGCCCTCGAAGCGCAGTTCGTAGCCGGCGGCCTTGAATGCCATGTCCACGAATTCGCGGACGGTTTCGGTGCGGTTGGTGGCGAGCACGAAGGTGTCGGGCTCCTTGGCCTGGAGCATGAGCCACATGCCCTCGACATATTCCTTCGCGAAGCCCCAGTCACGCTTGGCGCTCAGATTGCCCAGCTCCAGCACGTCGAGCTTGTCGAGCTTGATCTTGGCGACTGCGTCGGTGATCTTGCGCGTCACGAACTCGCGGCCGCGCAACGGGCTTTCGTGGTTGAACAGGATGCCGCTGCAGCCGAAGATGTCGTAGCTCTCGCGGTAGTTGATGGTCATCCAGTGGGCGAAGAGCTTGGCCACGCCGTAGGGGCTGCGCGGATAGAAGGGCGTCTCTTCCACTTGCGGGATGGCCTGGACCTTGCCGAACATCTCGGACGTGGAGGCCTGGTAGAAGCGGATGTTGCGATTCGTCATGCGGATCGCTTCCAGCAGATGAAGGGCGCCCATGCCGGTGATCTGCGCCGTGGCGTCGGGCTGGTTGAAGCTCACGCCCACGAAGCTCTGCGCTGCCAGGTTGTAGACCTCGTCCGGTGCGGCGTCCTTGATGAGGGTCAGCGAACTGCCGAGGTCCGTGAGGTCGTATTCGACCAGGTGCAGGTCCGGGTGGTCCTGGATGCCCTGTTCCTCGATGCGCCAGAAGTTGACCGAGCTGGTGCGACGGTAGGTGCCGTACACCACGTAGCCCTTGCTCAGCAACAGTTCTGCCAGGTAGGCGCCATCCTGACCGGTGATGCCGGTGACTACAGCTCTCTTCTTCATAGGTCCCTCGATCTCGATCGACAAATAGGTATGCGACGCGAAGCGGCGTCCGGGTCGCGGTCAGCCGGCGATTTTGCCCGAAGTCCGTCGGGTTTCGGTCCGAAGTCAGGTACATCACGTGCCCCGAGCCCCCTGCGGGCCGGAAGAACGGGGGGCGGCGCTCATAAAATTGCCGGATGACGCGGCCCGGGTGTTTCGTCCTCGCGTGCTGCACGGAGATGCAGGCCGTCAGGGTGCCCTGCGGTTGCCGCAGACGGCATGTGCCCCCGTGTCGATGATCAACGCTTCTCGCTCCGCGCCACCAGCGGCTTCGAATCCATGGCTTTCGTTTCCTATGCACAGAACTTCGAGGACGTGATGCTTTGGCGCGCGCTCGGGCATGTGCAGCGCGGCTTCTACATCGACATCGGCGCCTGGTCGCCCGACCTGGATTCGGTGACGCGGGCCTTCAGCGAGCGCGGATGGCGGGGGATCAATGTCGAGCCCGATCCTGTCTGGTTCCCTCGGCTCCAGGAGCGGCGCCCCTCGGACACGAATCTCCAGGTCGTCGTCGGCGACTCGGAAGGCCGGGCCACGATGCACTTCATCGCGAACTCCGGACTGTCGACGATGGACGATGCGATCGCCCGGACCCATGCGGCCGCCGGCTGGCCGGTGGAGGATCGGGAAGTGACCGCGACGACCTTGACGTCAATCTGGCGGGCCCACGTCCCGGAAGGGCAGCCGGTGCACTTTCTCAAAGTGGACGTGGAGGGAGCCGAGCGGGCGGTGCTGCTCGGCAACGACTGGCGCACGCTTCGTCCCTGGGTCGTGGTCGTCGAGGCGACCCGGCCCAATTCGCAGGTCGAAACCCATGAAGGCTGGGAGTCCATCCTGCTCGACGCCGGGTATCGCTACGTCTACGGCGACGGGCTGAATCGCTTCTACGTGGCGCAGGAGCGGCCTGAACTCGCCTCCGCATTCCGCTATCCGCCGAATGTGTTCGATGGTTTCTTGCGCTGGGAACTGCAACAACAGGAAAAAGAAGTTGCGGAAGCGAAGCGGCTGATCGACGAGATGCGCCGGCGAATCGAGGTGGCCGAGGCCGGCGCACGCCTGGCGCGCGAGCGCGAGCAATCCATCGAACGCCTGGCGCGGCGGCAGGCCCGCGAGTTCCGGCGTTCCCTCGCCGCCCGCGATGCGGAAATCGCGGCGGTCGACGCCCGGATCGTCGAGGCGAAGCGCGCTACGGATGGTTGGGAGCACCAGTACCGGAGTCTCACGGCATCGACCGCCTGGCGCGTGACCACGCCGCTGCGCAGGATTGCGGCGCAACTTCCACCCCCGGTGCTCAGGCACATGCGCCGCGCGGCGAAGGCGGCCTGGTGGGCGATGACTCCGTGGCGTTTGCCGGCACGGATGGAAGCCCTGCGTGAAAGGCGCCGCGCGGCATCGGCCGTCGAGGTGGAGCCCGCGGTCCTGGCGGAGTGCGCACCGGGGACGCCGGCCTTTGCGTTGCTGACGCCCAATTGTTTCTGGCCACTGCAGGATCCGCAGGCCATCAGCGACGCCGAGTCTGCGGCGAGGTTCTGCATCGACCTCTGCCAGACAAGCGGCGACCTCCGCGCGCGCTTTCCGAAAGCGCTTTCAGCGCCGACGGAAAGCGGCTTCGCTCGCTGGCTGCTCGATACCGAGGCGCCACGCCTGGGGCTCCCGTCGTCCGCCGTCGAGCAACTGCGCAGCGTGCTGGCCTCCGACTTCGCCGCACGTGCGCGGCAGTACTTCCTGTTCCGTGCCGATGTGCGCAAGCGCTTTCCCCTCGCCTTGACGCCCGCGGCCAGTGCCGATCTGCTCCGGTGGTTCGTTTCCGCCGGACGGCGCGAGGGCGGGCTGCGCATCGAGGAGATCGTGTGGCTGTTCCTGCAGGCGCAGGAGGATCCTGCGCGCGAGCTGGCTCGCGCCTACCGTTTCACGCCCGGCTGGCAGGAACTGCATCCGGATGGCATGACCGTGTTCGGCGCGCCCGCTTTCGCGGACTGGCTGGTGGCCACCTACAAGCTCCATGCGGGGGACGCCTGGATCGACCCGGCAACCTGGCCGCTGGAGGCCGACGCGGCCAGACAGTTGCGCGAGGCCTACCACGCGCGTGTCGAGTGGCGGATGGCCCGCCACGATGCGCTTGCGACGCCGGATGCGGCAAAGGGGCTCGTCGAATGGCTGCAATCTCCGGCATCGCCGCTTGCCGGCGATGCGGCAGCCTGGTGCCGCTCGCTGGATGCGGCGGCCATCGCGTCGGAGCTGGCGGTGCCGGGTCTCAATGTGATCGGACATTTCTGCAGTCCCTCGGGCCTGCGCGTCTCCGCAGAGGCGCTGGTCGAAGGCCTGCGGATGCAAGGGCTTCCGACGTCGTTGCGCGACATTCGCACCGACATCAAGGACGAGCCCTTTCACGAGCGTTTCGACGGCCTGGAGGACTTCGAGGTCACGCTGATCCACACGCAGCCCGAGCCGTTCTTCCGGGACGCTTTCCGGCGGGCCGACCTCGCGGAGCGTTCACCCAGGACCTATCGCATCGCCTACTGGTATTGGGAGTTCGACAGCATTCCGGACAAGTGGCTGCACTACGCATCCATGGTCGATGAAGTCTGGACCGCCACCGAGTTCGTGGCCAAGGGCCTGCGCGAGAAGCTGCCGGTGCCGGTCAAGACATTGTTTCCCGGTGTGCAGCTCGGAAAATTTCAACGGCGCGATCGCGCGTTCTTCGGCATCCCGGAGCATTCTTTCGCCTTCCTGTTCAATTTCCACATGAACAGCGTGATGGAGCGCAAGAATCCCTTGGGGCTCATCCGGGCCTTCAAGGCGGCCTTCAAGCCCGGAGAGCCCGTGGTGCTGGTGATCAAGACCATGTTCGGCAGCCACCAGCCCCTGCACATGAAGCAGCTGCGCGATGCCGCTGTCGGCAGCAATGTGATCCTGATCGACGAGACCTACGATGCCGACGAGGTGCTGTCGCTCATGGACGCCTGCGATGCCTACGTGTCCCTGCATCGCAGCGAAGGGCTGGGCCTGACGATGGCCGAGGCCATGCTGCTGGGCAAGCCAGTCATCGCCACCCACTACTCGGGCAATGTGGACTTCATGGATGAATCCAACTGCTTGCCGGTGCCCTACGAGCTGGTGAAGCTGGGCCGGCCCTATCCACCCTATGACGAGAATCTCGTGTGGGCCGAGCCTTCGCTCGAGCACGCGGCACGCCTCATGCGCCGTGTGTTCGACAATCCTGAGTGGGCCAGGGAGCTGGGAGCACGCGCCAGGACGATCGCGCAGGAGCGTCTGTCGATCCGGACGGCGAGCGATGCGGTGGCGCGTCGACTCGTGGAGATTCACGCTGAATTGAAGGCAGGCAGGCGTCTCTGAAATTCGCCGTCCGCACCGTCAAAGGGAAGGTCGTGGCCGTGGTCCAATTTCCCGGCCCGAAGGCAACGCAATAACGACTGAGAGCAATGAACGAACACACACCGCGCCTCGCGTTGGACATGTATGTCCTCGCGCAGGGGGTCAAGACAGGGATCTATCGCGTTTGCGATGAGCTGTACCCGCTGCTGGCGAAATCGCCGCGGCTGAGTGCCAGGGCTTTCGTCCGGCCGGGCGACGAAGTCGCGACCACCCAGTATCTCGAATCGAAGGGCCTGCGGATCCGGCCTCATCGAGGCATGGGGACCGATCCGTCGACCGACGCGGACATCCTGCTTTCGCCTTTCGGGGTCACGCCTGCCGACTGGCTGCTGAATTCCAACATCCTCCACGCGCACATCATCTACGACCTGATCGCGGTCAATCGGCCGGAGTACTTCTCCGAGGTCGCGGCCGACGAGGTCCGGCGGATCATGGAAAGCCTGGACGAGCACACGGTGGTCTTTTCGATCTCGGAATCGACCAAGCGTGATCTGCTGGCCTTCAGGCCGGACCTGAGCCCGCTGCAGATCACGGTGATCCCGCTCGCGGCCGGAGCGGCCTTTGTCCCGTGCCGCGATGCGTCGCGCAAGGCGGCCATGCGCGCGCGCTACGGCATTCCGCCGGACGTGCCCTACGTCCTCAGCCTCGCGACGCTGGAGATCCGCAAGAACCTCGACCAGGTGGTCCGGTCCTTTGCGCTGCATCTGGACCGCAATCCGTCGAGCCCGGTGCACCTCGTCCTCTCGGGCATGTCCGGCTGGAAGCTCGAACAGCTGCACGAAGCGTTGAAGGCCGCCGAGCGCTGGCGCCATCGCATCATCCTGACCGGCTTCGTCGAGGACGAGGACCTGTCGGCGCTCTACAGCGACGCCCTGTGCTTCGTGTACCTGTCGCGCTACGAAGGTTTCGGCCTGCCGCCGCTCGAAGCGATGGCGTGCGGGACGCCCGTCATCTGCTCGAACAATTCGTCGCTGCCGGAAGTGGTGGGGCCGGCCGGTGTGCTGCTCGACGCGGATGACACCGAAGGTGTCGCGCAGGCCATCGAGCAGGCATGGCGCTCCGGAGAATGGCGCGAAGCCCTTTCGAAGGCGGGCATCGCGAGAGCCGGACTCTTCACCTGGAGCCGGTGCGCGGAGATCATGATCGATGCGTTGAGCGCGGCCTATGAGCGTCATGCCGCGCGGCCGCCCAATCGCCGGCGGCGCACTCTGGCGCCGGGCGCGCTCGGCATCCGGTACACGTCGGTCGACGGCATTGTGGAGGCGAACATCGTCGACTACCAGAACGGCAGCCGCGGGCCGCGTTTCGCGCCGCGCATGGCAACTCCGCGGGCCGAAGCGCCGACACGATGGCCCGCCTGGACCGACCGACTGACGCCCGTCGGCGACGCATTGCTTGCCGAAGGCGGCCTGCGAATGCGCGGCATCCTGAAGTCGGGCACGCCGGAAGAGCCGCTCATCACCTATGTCACCGTCGTGCGCAACAACACGACGACGCTGGAGCGGACCATCGAAAGCGTGCAGCGCCAGACGTACCGGAACGTCGAGCACCTGATCCTCGACGGCGCCTCCACCGACGACACGCTCGACGTGATTCGCCGCCATGCCGATTCGCTGGACTATTTCGCGTCGGAGCCCGACAAGGGGCTCTATGACGCCATCAACAAGATCGTTCCGCTCGCGCGGGGACAGCTGATCTGCGTCCTCAACTCCGACGACTGGCTGGAGCCGGAGGCGGCCGCCATCGCGGCGAACCGCATGCGTGGCCGGGAGGGCGCGGCTATTTTGCTGACCGCGGCCAATGTGCAGGGCGCTGCGCTGCCTCAGGAGTGGTACCCGTCGGTGGTCCACCCGGGCTGCTATTTCCTGTGCGCCAACGACTGCCACAACGGGATCTACGCCACCCCGGCGGCCTACGAGCGCAGCGGCCCTTACGACACCAGCTACAGGATCGTCGCTGACTTCCGATGGATCATGACCTGCCTGGAAGTGCAGACGGACTTCATCTACACGCGCGAAGTGACGGTCAACTATTCGCTGGGCGGCACCTCGGGCGACGTGGTGCAGCACAGCGTCGAATGCATGCGCGTGGTCGGCGAGCGCTTTCCGGTGCTTTCGCCGGAGGAGATCACCGGGCTCTACCACTGCTTCTTCGTCTTCGCTTCGCTGGCCAATATGCCGGGTGCGCCGGCGGACCGGTCGACCTTCCTCAAGGAGGTGTTCGCACGGCATTCGGCGGACTCCGGGCTCTTCGACGCGCTCTCATGGGCCGCCTTCGAGAAGCTGCGGCATCCGGCCGACCAGTCCCTCGCGCCGGCAGCCGCGCCAATGTCCGGTCGGCAACTGGTCAAGGAACTGGCGAAGAGGGTCCTGAACAGGAATCCGCGCGCCTACCGGCTGGCGCACCGCGTCTACGCGTCGATGCGAGGAAGGTGACCCGGTGGCACGCATCGCATACGTCGACCATTCCTACCATCGGACGACACGGTCGACGACCTTTCTGCCCGACCTGCTCGCGCGCCACGGCCATGAAGTGCAATTCTTCTGGGACGAGGCCTGGCAGGGCGGGCGCCCTGTCGCGTGGGACGAGGTCCGCTCGCACGACGTGGTCATCATGTTCCAGTCCTACTGTCCGCCGGCGGACCGGCACTTCAGGCTGTCGCATCCCAACGTGATCTATATCCCGATGCTGGACCAGTTCGGCATCTGGCAGGGGCCGGTGTTCAATCTGACGGCATTCTGGGAGCCGTTCCAGGGCTCGAAGATCCTGAACTTCTCGAACGCATTGCATTGCATGGCGACTTCCTTCGGGCTTGCCAGTCACTTCGTGCGTTACTACCAGCCCCTTCCCGAACGGTTGCCGGAGCCGCGTTCGGGCCTGCACGGCTTCTTCTGGCTGCGCCGGGAAGAGCAGCTCCCCTGGCGAGTGATTCGGCAGCTCATCGGCGGCGCCCGCTTCGACAGCCTGCATCTGCACCTCGCGACGGACCCCGGAACGCCCGCGGCCGAACCGCCATCGGCGGAAGACATCGCGACGCACAACATCACGACCTCCACCTGGTTCGAGAACAAGCAGGACCTGGTGGACGTGATGGAGCGCGCCAACGTGTTCTTCGCGCCCCGGCTCGAAGAGGGCATCGGGCAGTCCTTCCTGGAAGCCATGGTTCGCGGGCAATGCGTGGTCGCACCCAATCACGGCACGATGAACGAGTACATCGTCCACGGCGTCAATGGGCTTCTTTATGATGCGGGCAGTCCGCGGCCGCTCGATTTTTCGATGGCCGCGAGGCTCGGCCAGCAGGCGCGCCAAGGCGCGGTGGCCGGGAGGCTCGAGTGGGAGCGATCGGAAGACGCACTCGTGCGCTTCATCCTTGCGCCGAGCGAGGAGCTCTACAGGGGCAAGTATCAGCATCCCACGCTGTCCGGCGCGCAGGCCGCGGGGGGCAGCGATGTGCCCCCGTCCGAGGCGTTGACAGGCTGGAGGCGAGTGGCTCGGCAGTATGCGGTGTTCAGATTGACACGCTTTCTCTGGCAACCGCTGATTCAATGGGCTCGACGGGCGAAGCGCTGGCATGCGGCCCGACGCACCTGAGCGACGCCTTCGAGGCGTCGGGAAATTCGAGGATGTACATGGTTAGAAAGAAAGTTTTCGTTGCAGGGCATCGCGGCCTGGTCGGTTCGGCCACGGTCCAGGCGCTTGCGCGGCTGGATGGCTATGAGGTGTTGACCCGCTCGCACCAGGAACTGGACCTCGAGGACCGCGACGCGACCCGGGAGTTCTTCCTGCGTGAACGTCCGGACCTGGTGGTCATGTGCGCGGCGAAGGTCGGAGGCATCCTGGCGAATTCCAGTCTGCCGGTCGATTTCCTGCACCGCAATCTGCGCATCCAGTTGAATGTGTTCGATGCGGCCCACGAAGCGGCCATCGACCGCATGGTGTTCCTCGGCTCCTCCTGCATCTACCCGCGCGATTGCCCGCAACCGATCAAGGAAGAGTACTTGCTGACCGGTCCTCTCGAAGCCACGAACCGGCCCTATGCGCTGGCCAAGATCGCGGGCGTCGAATCCTGCTGGGCCTTCAACCGTCAGTACGGCACGCGCTATCTGGCGCTCATGCCGACCAATCTCTACGGGCCCGGCGACAACTACCATCCGGAACATTCGCATGTGCTGCCGGCGCTCATCCGGCGTTTCCACGAAGCGAAGCTGCGCGGCGATCGGGAGGTCGTGGTGTGGGGCTCCGGCAAGCCGCGCCGGGAGTTCATGTATTCGTCGGATCTGGGCGAAGCCATCGTCTTCCTCCTGAGCCTCCCCGAGGAGGGCTTTGCATCGCTGACCCAGGCGGATACGACGCCGCTCATCAATGTCGGCGTCGGCACCGATGTGACGATCCGCGAGGTGGCGGAACTGGTCAAGAAGACGGTCGGCTTCGAGGGTGAGCTCAAGCTCGACGCCAGCAAGCCGGACGGCACGCCCCGCAAGCTGCTCGACGTGAGCCGCATGTCCGCCCTGGGCTGGAAGGCCCGCACGCCCCTGGAGGCCGGCTTGCACGACGCCTATGCCGATTTCCTCGAGCACCATGCATGAGAGCGAGTTGAAGCGCTACGCACGTCGCCTGGCCAAAGGCGCTTGGTGGCTCGCCACGCCGTGGCGCATGCCGGAGCGGCTGCAGTACTTGCGTGAGCGCGCGACCACTGAAGCGCGCGATGCCGAGCTGACAATGCTCGTCGAGCGCGACAAGCTGCGCCAGGCGCTTCGTGCCAGCGACTTGCCGGTCGAGTCCGAGGACCCGGTCGACCTGTTCGACGACGCGGCGGTCGCGGAGGTGGTGGGCTTGCCCTGGGATTCGATCTACTGGAAGCCGATCGCGGCGCATCAGGTGGTCGACAAGTGGACGGCCGCGCGTTTTTGCATCGACTTGTGGCGCGGTCGCAGCAGCACCCTGCGCTTTCCGCGGGCCGGCAATGCCGAGTGCGAGCCCTTCGGACTGTGGTTCCAGCAGGTGGCGGCATCGGCGCTGGACCTGCCGGAGGCGGTCATGCGGCATCTGCAGGAGGTCCTCGATTCCGACTTCCCGGACCGAGCGCGCCAGTACTTCATGGACCAGTCCGCGCTGCGCGCGGTGCTGCCCGAAGGCCTGACACCGCCCGGCATGGCGTCGTTGCTGCGCTGGTTCTTCCGATATGGCGCGCTCGGTGGCGAGCTGCGTCTCGAGGAAGTCTGGTGGTTGTTTCTCGAAGCCGCGGAAGACCCCCGGCACGAATTGGTGCTGGCCTATCTCTTCACGCCGGCCTGGCAGGAGCGCCATCCCGATGGACTCACGGTGTTCGGCCGGGACGCATTCGCGGAATGGTTCGCGTCGGAATACGGCGTCACGGACGCGTGGGTCGATCCGGTGAACTGGCCCGAGTGGGAACAGCCGGTGGTTCAGCTTCGCATCAGCTACGGGGCGCGCAGCGGCTGGCGGCAGGCGCATCCGGACGCGCTCGAGACACCCGGTGCCGCACGCGCCTTCCTGGATTGGCTGGCATCGCCGGAAGGCGGGCTCCCCGAGCGGCAACGCGCCTGGTGCTCGCAGCTCGATTTCGATGCGGTGAGCGAGCAGCTCGCGCAGCCGGCCGTGAACGTCATCGGCCACTTCTGCTATCCCTCGGGCCTGCGCGTGTCGGCCGAGTGCCTGGTGCAGGCGATGTCATTGGCGGGCGTCTCGCCCTCGCTTCGTGACTTGCGCACGGATGCCAGCGACGAGCCGCGGCATGTGCATTTCCACGGCACCGAGTGCAACGACATCACGATCCTCCACACGCAGCCGGAGCCCTTTTTCGACAAGGCCTACGAGCGAGCCGACCTCGCCGAGCGCGCGGAAAGAACCTATCGGATTGCCTATTGGTACTGGGAATTCGATTCCATTCCCGATTCATGGCTGCCGCACACGAACGGGGTCGACGAGGTCTGGACCGCCACGGAGTTCGTCGCCCGTGGCTTGCGCGAGCGCCTTTCCGTGCCCGTGCGCACGATGTTCCCGGGCGTTCGCCTCACCTCCTTCGAGCCGCGAAGCCGGGCGCATTTCGGATTGGCGAAGGGGGCCTACACCTTCCTCTTCACGTTCCACATGATGAGCGTGATGGAACGCAAGAACCCGCTCGGGCTGGTACGTGCATTCAAGAAGGCCTTTGGCGGCGACGAGGCGGTCCAGTTGGTGTTGAAGACATCCTTCGGCGACCGGCATCCGGCGCAGTTGCAGGAACTGCACGAAGCAGCCGCCGGCGCCAACATCAAGATCATCGACCAGATCTACAGCCTCGACGAAGTGCTGTCGCTGATGGATGCCTGCGATGCCTACGTGTCGCTGCATCGAAGCGAAGGGCTGGGCCTGACGATGGCCGAGGCCATGCTGATGGGCAAGCCGGTGATCGCCACCCACTATTCGGGCAATGTCGACTTCATGGACGAGAGCAACAGCCTGCCCGTCTCCTACGAGATCGTCACGCTCGAGAAGTCGATTCCGCCCTACGACGCCGGACTCCGATGGGCCGATCCCTCGGTCGACGATGCCGCGCGCCAGATGCGGCGGGTCTATGAGAACCAGGTCTGGGCGCATCAGCTCGGCGAGCGCGGCCGGGCCAGCGCCGAAGCGAACATGTCGCTGGAAGCCGCGGGCCGACGCATCCGCCACCGGCTGGAGGAAATCCGCGAGCTGCGGGCGAGGTCCCCGCGCCCGCGCTGAACGCAGGCGCGGTGGACGTCAGGAGACCGACACGATCCGCCCGTGTTCCAGGTGGATCACGCGGTTGCATTCCTTGGCGATCAGGGCGGGGGAGTGCGAGGCGAGCACCAGGATGCCGGACTTCGCGACCACGTCCTTCATCCGCTTCTCGGCCTTCTCGGTGAAATCGGCATCGCCGACCGACAGCCATTCGTCCATCAGCAGGATGTCGGCTTCGATGCTGGTCGAGATCGAGAAGGCCAGGCGCATCAGCATGCCGGTGGAGTAGGTGCGCACGGGCATGTTGACGTACTCGCCCAGGCCGCTGAACTCGCAGATCTCTGGCGTGAGTGCGTCGATCTGGCGCTTGCTCATGCCCATCACGAGGCCGCGCAGCATGATGTTCTCGATGCCGGTGGCATCGGCTTCGATGCCGAGCGAGGGATCGATCAGGCTGGAGACGCTGCCGCGCCGCACGAACTCTCCGGACGAAGGCTCGTACACGCCGGCCAGCGTACGCAGCAGCGTGGACTTTCCGGCGCCGTTGTGGCCCACGAGTCCGAGGCGATCTCCGCTCTTGAGCTCCAGGTTGATGTCGCTCAGCGCCTGTACGACCGTGACCCCGGTTTCCTTGCCGAAGCGGCCGCCGGTCACCGAGGCTGCGAGGGTTTTCTTGAATGAAGCGGCGCCGGCACCGTAGATGGGGAAGTTGACCGAGACGTTCTTGAGAGAAATGGAAGCCATGGATCAGAGCCAGTAGACGACACGTCGGCGGTATTTGGTGAAGAGCAGGCTCGAGGCCACGACGCTGAGTGCGGTCCAGCCGAGGATGCCCCACCAGTTGTAGGCCTCGGCGACGCTGCCCATCAGCGGTGCACGGAGCAGTTCGAGCATCTGGGCGAACGGATTCCAGAGGATGTACTTGGCGCGGCCAGGCAGGTTCTCGGGCAGCCAGAAGACCGGCGTCATGAACATGAGCATCTGCATCACGCTGGTGATGATCTGGGTCACGTCGCGGAAGCGGGTGCAGACCAGGCCCAGCGCGAGGCCCAGGGCCTGCCCGTTCACGAGCGCGAGGATGAACGCCGGGATGACCAGCAGTGCCGACCACGACAGGGACACGCCGGCCCAGATGGCCACCGGTACGTACAGCACGATCTGGTGCGCGAACACGATGATGTTGCGCGCCATGCTGCGCCAGACGAAGAGGCTGATCGGGAAGTAGCCCTGCTTCAGGTAGTTGGCCGAGCCGATGAAGGCATTGCACGAATCGGTGACCAGGCTGGAGAAGAACCCCCAGAAGATGAGGCCCAGCGCCAGGTGCGGGAAGAACTTGTCGATGTTGGTGCCGAAGAGCGAGCTGTAGAGCGGGCCCATGGCCGCGATCATCGCGCCCATGCTCAGCGTCAGCCACAACGGGCCCAGCATGGAGCGGCGATAGCGCAGGAGGATGTCGAACCAGGCCAGCGTCCACCAGATGTCGGTTCGGCGGGTGCCTTCCCACCAGTCGCCCCAGGCGCTGCGATGAAGATTGGAATGGGCCTGGTTCATACGCGTCCGTAAGTGTCGACGAGCCGGACGATGTCGTCTTCGCCGAGGTAGTTGCCGCATTGCACTTCGATCAGCACCAGTTCGTCCTTGCCGATGTTCGTGAGGCGGTGCTTTTCCTTCAGCGGGATGTAGCGGTATTCCCCCGGCAGCGTCTTGTGCTCGGTTTCGCCGATCTGCACCAGCGCCGTGCCGCGCACGACGACCCAGTGCTCGGCACGCTGGTGGTGGTACTGGAGCGAGAGTGCTTCGCCCGGCTTCACCGTGATGCGCTTGACCTTGTAGCCGTCCTCTTCCTTGAGGGAGGCATAGGTTCCCCAGGGTCGATGCACCACCGCAGGCAGATGCACGGTCTCGTGCTGGCGAGCCTTCAGGCTGTCGACCACGCGCTTGACGTCCTGGGCGCTGTTCTTGTGCGCCACGAGCAGCGCATCCGGCGTGTCGACGATCACCAGGTCATGCACGCCGAGCGCGGCCACCACCTTCGCGCCGTGGCTGTCGACATGAATATGCGTGCCGGTGGTGTCGATCGCGACCACATCGGCCGGCATGGTGTTGCCGCTCGCGTCCGGCGTCAGCGCCTTCGCGACCGAGGGCCACGAGCCCACGTCGCTCCAGCCGAACTTGGCCGGCACCACATGCACGTTGTCGGCGCGTTCCATCACCGCATAGTCGATGCTGATGTCGGGCTGCAGGCCGAAACTGTGGGGCTCGAACTGCATCGTGCTGCCGTTGGACTGGGCGGAATCCAGCGCATGGCGTGCGGCTGCCAGCAGCTCGGGTGCATAGCGGTCGAAGGCCGCGATGATCGCGTCCGCAGTGAAGCAGAACATGCCGCTGTTCCAGTAGTAGCGGCCGGTCGCCAGGTACTCCTGGGCGGTCTGGAGGTCGGGCTTTTCGACGAAGCGCCGCGCCGGCTGGCTTTCGCGCGAGACGTGTTCCACCTCGACATAGCCGAAGCCGGTGTCCGGGCTGGTCGGGCTGATGCCGAAGATCACCAGCGCGCCCTGCGCGGCCAGCCTGAAAGCCTGGCTGGCACTGGCGACGAACGACTCGACGTCGGGCACCAGATGATCGGCCGAGAGCACCAGCATCACGGTGTCGCCGCCGAACTGGCGGGTGCACTGGAGCGCGGCGAGCGCGATGGCCGGACCCGTGTTGCGCCCCTTCGGTTCGAGGAGCAGCGTGGCTTCGGGCGGGTCGGACATCTGCCGAAGCACGTCCTTCGTAAGGAACAGGTGGTCCTTGTTGGTGACGATCATCAGATCGCCCGTGCCGCATGCCTGACCGCGTTCGATGGCCTGCTGCAACAAGGTGGAACCGCCAAGCTTCATGAAGGGCTTGGGGAAGGCTTGCCTCGAAAGTGGCCACAGTCTGGAGCCCGCACCTCCCGAAAGCACCACGGAAAGCAGTCGCATTTTTGTCCTTTGCCTAATGTTGGCGAGATTTTACTGAGGCGTATCCATCGCCCCGTCCCCCTGGCGATGCGGTTGTGGCCGGGCCGGGGGGGCCGGTTCGTTGCGAAGATAATCGCCGGTTGGCCGGCGACTCGCTCGCCGGACGTCCGATTCCGCCTGAACGCCTCACTGCATGCCGCGTACGCAAGAAGAGCACCACCACCTCGCCCATCCCAAATACCGTCCGGACATTGACGGTCTGCGCGCGATCGCTGTTCTGTCGGTGGTCGGTTTCCACGCCTTCCCCAAGTGGGTGCTTGGCGGCTTCGTCGGCGTCGACATTTTCTTTGTCATTTCCGGCTTCCTGATTTCGACGATCATCTTCGGCAGCCTCGGCGGCGCCGGCTTCAGTTACCGCGAGTTCTACGCGCGGCGGATCCGCCGCATCTTCCCGGCGCTGCTCGTGGTGATGGCCTCGACCTTGCTGTTCGGGTGGTACGTGCTGCTGTCAGACGAGTTCCGGCAACTCGGCAAGCACCTCCTGTCCAGCGCCGGATTCGTGACCAATCTCGTCTTGTGGGGCGAGGCCGGCTATTTCGAGACCGCGGCCGAGTACAAGCCGCTGCTGCACCTGTGGTCGCTGGCGGTCGAGGAACAGTTCTACATCTTCTGGCCGCTGCTTCTGGGTTTCGCTTGGAAGCTTCAGGGCGGCAAAGGGCGCCGGGCGGCATTCTGGATGTGGGTGGCGACCGTGCTGTCCTTCCTGCTGAATGTCTATGGGGTCCATCGCTATGCGACCGCGACCTTCTACTCGCCGCTGCCGCGCATGTGGGAACTGGCCGCGGGCGCGTTGCTCGCATATGGTGCCTTGAAGCGGGAGCCTCATCGCAATGTATTCAGACGCGAGCTGCGCAGCGTCGCCGGACTGGTCTTCATCGGTCTGGGCATCGGGCTGATCAGCCACGACAAGGCCTTTCCGGGATGGTGGGTGCTCCTGCCGGTGCTCGGTACGTGTCTCTTGATTTCCGCGGGGCCGGGCGCTTGGCTCAATCGCCATGTGCTCGGCTCGAAGCCGATGGTCTGGGTCGGCCTCATCAGCTACCCCTTGTACCTCTGGCACTGGCCCTTGCTCGCTTACCTGCGCATCGTCGAGGGGGCCGAGCCCGAGCGGGACCATCGAATCGCCGCGATCGCTGCCGCAATCGGGCTTGCCTGGCTGACCTATCGCTTCGTCGAACTCAGGTTGAGGCGAAGCGATGGCCGGAAGGTGGTCCAGGGGCTGGTCGCCGGCATGGTGCTCATTGCGGTGATCGGTGCCCTGGCTTTCGCCCGCATCCTCCCGTCCCGGAACGACGATCCGGCCGTGCAGGCGGTCGTTGCCGCCAGCAGCGACTGGGCCTTCCCCGACGGTCTGCGCGGCGTCACGGTCAAGGGGCAAACCATCTACGGCATTGGTGAAGGCAAGGAACGAGTGCTGCTGCTCGGCGACAGTCACATCGAGCAGTACGGGCCGCGTGCCGTCGAACTTGCCGGCACGGAGCCGGGGCGCCTCAAGACCTTGTATTTCGCGACGCGCGGAGCGTGTCCGCCGGTGCCGCAGCTCTTCGAGGATCGCGACGTCGAATGCGGCGAACGCCGCGAGCAGATGCTGCGTTTCGCAGTGAGCCCGGACATCGATACCGTCGTCATCGGCGGCTGCTGGAGCTGCTATTTCGATGTCGGCGAGACGCCGACGGCCACGACCAGTGCGCCGCCACCGCCGGACCACTACTACTACCTCGACATTGACGGGCGTCACCTGTTGCGCGGCGGCGATGGCGTCGCTCGGTCGCTGGCCGCGCTGGAATCGTTCATCAAGTTGCTTCGTGCGTCGAACAAGAAGGTCTACCTCGTGCTGAACCTGCCCGTCGGGCCGGACTTCGAGCCGCGGTCGCTCATCACCGGCAGCCGGCTCGGCAAGATCAGCGCGTCGCATTCGACGGAGACTGCGCCCTTGCCGCCGAGCCAGAAGCGGCTTCACGACACGTTGCAGGCGCTGGGAGAGCGAGCCGGTGCCACGATCATCGACCCTCAGTCCACGCTTTGCGACGCGCGGGGACAGTGCCTGCGCAACGACGTCGACGGCATTCCCATCTACAAGGACGGCGCCCACCTGCGGGCCCGCTATGTGCGCCAGTCCGCGACCTTCCTCGACCCGGCGATCACGTCGTCGCGGTGAGCCGCGCGAACATCCGGCAGCAACCATGAAATCCTTTCTCTATCGCGTCGCCACGACCCCGGCCGAATTGCTCCGCGGGCCCGGGCTGGCGGGGCGTCTCCAGCGCGCGTTTCGCATCTTCAGGAAGTCGGGCTGGGCCGGCGTTCGCTGGGAACTCGGCCGACGCATCGGGGGTTACAACGACTACACGAAATGGGTGCGGCGCTACGACACGATGACGCCGGAGAAGCGCGAGAAGCTGGTGCAGCGCGCGGCCGCGTTGCCTGCGAAGCCTCGCATTTCGGTCGTGATGCCGACCTACAACCCCAACCCCGCGTGGCTGCAACTGGCCATCGAATCGGTCCGCGCGCAGATCTACCCGAACTGGGAGCTCTGCATCGCCGACGACGCTTCGCCTTCGGCCGAGGTGCGCGCGATCCTGAAGCGCTTTGCGCAGGAGGATCCGCGCATCAAGGTCGTGTTCCGCGAGAAGAACGGCCATATCTCCGCGGCGTCGAACAGTGCCATTGAACTGGTCGAGAGCCCATGGATGGCCCTGATGGACCACGACGATCTCCTTCCCGCGGATGCGCTGTACTGGGTGGCCGAATGCATCGGCGCGCATCCGGACGCGCGCCTGATCTACTCGGACGAGGACAAGATCGACGAGCAGGGGCATCGCTTCGGCCCCTATTTCAAGCCGGACTGGAATGTCGACCTGTTCCGTTCGCAGAACATGTTCAGCCATCTGGGGGTGCTGTCGACGGCGCTGGTCAGGGAGGTGGGCGGCTTTCGCGTCGGTCTGGAGGGGTCCCAGGACTGGGACCTCGTGCTGCGTTGCATGGAGCGCGTCGCTCCTTCCCAGGTGCAGCATGTGCCCCGGGTGCTCTATCACTGGCGCGTGCACGGGGAAAGCACGGCCAAGTCGATGGATGCGAAACCCTATGCAGCCCTGGCGGGCGAGCGGTCTCTCAACGAGCATTTCGAGCGGACAGGCGTGCATGCCGCAGCCGAGTTCCTGGGCTTCGGATACCGCGTGCGCTATGCCCTTCCGGAGGCGCAGCCGCTGGTCTCGATCATCATCCCGACGCGCAACGCCGAGAGGCTCGTTCGCCAGTGTCTGGACTCGATCGTCCAGAAGACCACCTACAAGAACTACGAGATCCTGCTGGTCGACAACGGCTCGGACGATCGCGCCGCGCTTGACTACTTCGCCTCCCTTTCCGCCCGGCCCGACATCCGGGTGCTGCGCGATGACCGCGACTTCAACTATGCGGCGATCAACAACGCAGCCGTTGCGCAGGCGCGCGGCGAACTGGTCGCCCTGGTCAACAACGACATCGAGGTCTTGACGGGGGACTGGCTGTCCGAGATGGTCGGTATTGCACTCCAGCCAGGCGTGGGTGCCGTCGGTGCGCGGCTGTGGTATCCGAACATGACGCTGCAGCATGCGGGTGTGATCCTCGGCATCGGCGGCATCGCGGCGCATTCGCATCGCGGCATGCCTGCGGGCCGTGAAGGCTATGGAGGGCGCGCGGCGCTGATTCAGTCCTTCTCGGCTGTCACGGCCGCCTGCATGGTGATCCGCAAGTCTCTCTACGAGGAGGTCGGCGGCATGGACGAGGTGCACCTGAAGATCGCCTTCAACGACGTGGATTTCTGCCTCCGTGTTCGCGAGGCCGGCTATCGCAACGTGTGGACGCCTTATGCGGAGCTCATCCATCATGAATCCGCATCCCGTGGCCGGGACATCTCGCCTGCGCAGCGCGAGCGCCTGGAGGCCGAGACGGCCTACATGAAGCAGCGCTGGGCTCAACTGCTGGCTCACGACCCTGCCTACAGCCCCAACCTGATGCTGGCGCGGGAGGACTTCAGCTACGCATGGCCGCCGCGGCTGGAAGTGCTCTGATGCCGCCTGCGGTATCGGTCGCGCTCTGTTCGCGCAACGGCGCTCGCTACTTGCCGGCGCAGGTGCGCAGCATCTGCACGCAGGAGCCGCCACCGGTCCAGATCGTGCTGTCGGACGATGGGTCGAGCGACGACAGTGTCGCAGTGGTCCGCCGAACTCTCGAGGAGTGCGGCGCGGCTTCGACGATCGAGCTGACAGTGTTCGAGAACGCGAAGCCTCTCGGCGTCGCCCGCAACTTCGAGCAGGCCATCCGCGCCTGCCGGGCGGATCTGATCGCGCTGAGCGACCAGGATGATGTCTGGCACGCCGGCAAGCTTGCGCGCATGACGACGAGCTTCGAGGCGAATCCGAAGCTCCTGTTGCTGCACACGGACGCGCGCCTCGTCGATGCTCGGCTCGAACCGCTTGGCCTGAGCTTGTTTCAGGCACTCGAGGTCCGGGAGAGCGAACTCGCCGCCATTGCCGCGGGGCGCGCCTTCGACGTGTACCTGCGGCGCAATCTCGTGACCGGCGCGACGACGATGTTCCGTCGCGGCTTGCTCGATGCCGCGTTGCCCTTCTCCCAGGAATGGATTCACGACGAATGGCTGGGTGCGATCGCCGCAGCGACGGGATCTGTCGAGGTCCTGCCCGAGCCCTTGATCGACTACCGCCAGCACGGCGGCAACCAGATCGGCGCGAAGCGGCTGCGACTGGCGGACAAGCTGCGCAAGGCGATGGACCGTCGCGGCACCAAGCACGCCGACCGCCTGCGTCGGGCGGAGGCCTTGCTCGCGCGTCTGCTGTCGCTGAAGGGGCTTGTGCCTGCGTCGATCGTGAGCTCGCAGCGCGAAAAGGTCGAGCACCAGCGTTTCAGGGCGGGGTTGCCGGCGTCGCGTATCGCTCGGCTCTTGCCCGTGCTGGCGGAAGCGATGCGCGGGCGATACGACCGCTATGGCCGCGGCATGCAGGCGATCGCGCAGGATCTGTTGGAGCGCGGCTAGCGTCCGTGTCGTGCCTGGGCGTCGAGCCGGCGGTAGCGCCAGAACGCGGCCGACGACCAGACCTTCAGGAGGCTGGTCAGGTGCCAGTAGAGATGCCGTTTGCTGCTGTGGCTGGCGCGCTGCGCGTCGTGGCGGGCCTGGAGGTCCTCGGCAATCTGCAGCTTCCAGCCGTCGAGCTGCAAGCGCGCGCAGATGTCGAAGTCCTCTCCGTACATGAAGAAGCGCTCGTCGAAGCCGCCGATGCGCCGGTATGCCGCGCTGCGGAACAACATGAACAATCCGGGAATCCACGCCGGTGTGTCCGGGATCGCATAGCCGGGCTTCTTGCGCGAGACGATTTCCAGGGGCGTGATAATCGCGCGGTGCTGCTCGGGCGTCTGCTTGCCGGGCTCCAGGATTCGCGGTGCAAGCAGCCCGCTGTCGGTCCGTGACTGCGCGATCAGGGGTGCCAACACGTCCTCGTCGAAGCGGATGTCCGGATTGAGTACGAGAAACCATTCGCTCGCGCAATGGCTGAACGCCTGGTTATGGTTCGCGCCGAAGCCCATCGGCTCGTCGTTGACGATGCGCTCGATTTCAATGCCGAACTTCACTCCAGCGAGCACGTCGGGCTCGGGGACGTTGATCGTGAGGACGACCTTCGCGACGGTGCCGCGGCTGAAGCGGTCGAGTTGTTCGAGGAGGGGCAGAACCAGCGGAAGCTGGCCATGGCTCACGATCGAGACCGTGACGGGCGGCAAGGCGGGCAGTGAACTCGGCATGGTCTAATTTCGCCCGGGGATTCTAGAGTCCCGCCACTCATCCATGATTGCTCTGATCGTCATCAGTTTTTTCGTCTCGGCCCTGGCCGTGCAGCTGTTCATGCGCCGCGGGCGTCGGCACGCGCGGCGCTACGGCGCCGACATGCCGCAGCGTTTTCACAAGGGGCATGTGCCGCGCCTGGGCGGCGCGGGCATGTTGATCGGCATGGGGGTGGCGTGGCTGGTCGCCGGCATACCCTCGGATCCATTCAACGTTTCCTGGCCGATCAAGGTTTCCGCTCTGGCGCTGCTGAGCATCTGCCCGGCGGTCATCGGCGGCATCGTGGAGGATCTGACCCAGCGCGTCTCGGTGCGATACCGCCTCGGCCTGACCATCGGGTCGGCGCTGCTTCTTTGCTGGGTGCTGCGGCTGGGCGTGTACCGCACGGGCCTCCCCCTGGTGGATGGCTGGTTCGCGGCCGTTCCCTACCTTCCCTTCCTGTTCGCGGCCTTCGCCATCGGGGGGCTGCCGCATGCCTTCAACATCATCGACGGCTACAACGGTCTGGCAGGTACTGTGGCCGTGCTGGTCTGCCTCGCCATCTCGCACGTCGCGCTGCAGGTCGGCGATCGGCAACTCGCAGCCATGGTGATCTGCCTGGTCGGCGCGACGCTCGGCTTCCTGATCTGGAACTACCCGCGCGGCAAGGTGTTCGCGGGGGACGGCGGCGCCTACGTGTGGGGCATGGTCATCGCCGTGGCCGTGGTGACGCTGGTGCAGCGGCATCCGGCTGTCTCGCCGTGGTTCCCGATGCTGCTGCTGATCTACCCGGTGTGGGAGACGCTGTTCTCCATCTACCGCAAGGTGGCGCGTGGTCAATCGCCCGGCACGGCGGATGCGCTGCACTTCCACCAGCTCATTTTCAGGCGCATCGTGCGCGTGGCCTTCGCCGATGACGAGGCGCGGCAGATGCTCGCGCGCAACAACCGGACCTCGCCCTACCTGTGGATCTTCGCCGCGCTGACGGTGGTGCCGGCCGTGCTCTTCTGGAACAAGACCTGGGTCCTGATGGCTTTCTGCCTGCTGTTCGTCGCGACTTATGTCGCGGCGTACCTGATGATCGTGCGCTTCAAGGTGCCGCGCTGGCTGCGTCCCTGAGTTTGGGCACAATTTCGAGCAACCCTGAATCCGAACGCTCACCATGACCGATCCTGTCCTGAACATTCCCCCGCGCGACAAAGCCGAGATCCTGGCCCAGGCGCTTCCGTACATCCGCAAATTCCACGGCAAGACCATCGTCATCAAGTACGGCGGCAACGCGATGACCGATCCTGAGCTTCAGGCGGACTTCGCCGAGGATGTGGTGCTGCTCAAGCTGGTGGGCATGAATCCGGTCGTCGTGCACGGCGGTGGCCCGCAGATCGAAGCCGCGCTCAACCGGCTCGGGAAGAAGGGCCATTTCATCCAGGGGATGCGCGTCACGGATTCGGAGACCATGGAAGTCGTCGAATGGGTGCTGGCCGGCGAGGTTCAGCAGGACATCGTGGGCCTGATCAACCAGGCCGGCGGCAAGGCGGTCGGGCTCACCGGCCGGGACGGCGGGATGATCCGGGCCAAGAAGCTGCGCATGGCCGATCGCAACGATCCCAACATCGAGCACGACGTGGGGCAGGTCGGTGACATCGTGTCGATCGACCCGAGCGTGGTGAAGGCCCTGCAGGACGATGCCTTCATCCCCGTGGTCAGCCCGATCGGCTTCGGCGAAGCGAACGAGAGCTACAACATCAATGCCGACGTCGTCGCCGGCAAACTCGCGACCGTGCTTCAGGCCGAGAAACTCATGCTGCTGACCAATACGCCCGGCGTGCTGGACAAGAACGGCAATCTGCTGACCGACCTGAGCGCACGCGAGATCGACGAACTGTTCGCCGACGGCACCATCTCGGGCGGCATGCTGCCCAAGATCGAAGGCGCGCTCGACGCAGCCAAGAGCGGCGTCAATTCCGTGCACATCATCGACGGCCGGGTGCCGCACGCGATGCTGCTGGAAATCCTCACCGACCAGGCCTACGGCACGATGATCCGCGCCCGCTGAAGGCCTCGGCGCACGGCTTCAGACGTAGCCCTGCGGATTGGCCTGCTGCCAGCGCCAGCTGTCGACGCACATCCGGTCCAGGTCGCGTTGCGCCTGCCAGCCCAGCACGGTCTGGGCGCGCGAGGGGTCGGCCCAGTAGGCCGGCACGTCGCCGGGCCTGCGCGGCCCGATGTCGTAGGGAATGGGCCGGCCGCTGGCTCGTTCGAAGGCCTTCACCACATCCAGCACCGATTCGCCGCGCCCGGTGCCCAGGTTCAGCGTGACCAGGCCGGGCTGCTCTTCCGCGTGGCGCAGTGCGGCCACGTGGCCTTCGGCGAGATCCATCACGTGTACGTAGTCGCGCACGCCCGTGCCGTCCGGCGTCGGATAGTCGCCGCCGAAGATCGCGAGTCGTTCGCGCAGTCCGACGGCGACCTGGCAGACGAAAGGCATGAGGTTGTTCGGCTTGCCCTGGGGGTGTTCGCCGATGAGCCCGCTCTCGTGTGCGCCGACCGGGTTGAAATAGCGCAGCAGCGCGATGCGCCAGGCGGGATGTGCATGCTGCAGGTCGGCCAAGGCTTCCTCGACCATCAGCTTGGAGCGTCCGTACGGGTTGGCGGGCCGGCGCGGCGCAGTCTCCGGAATGGGGGATCGGTCCGGGTCGCCGTACACGGTGGCCGAAGACGAAAAGATCAGGGTCCGAACGCCCGCCGATTGCATCGCGGCAGCCAGCACCAGCGTGCCGTTCACGTTGTTGTCGTAATAGGTGATCGGATCGGCGACCGAGTCGCCCACGGCCTTCAGTCCGGCGAAATGGATCACGCCACCGATCGGGTGCTCCTGAAACAGCCGGTCGAGCAAGGCGCGATCCCGCACATCTCCCTCGATCAGCCGGGGCGCGGCGCCGTTGATACGGGCCAGTCGGTCGACCACGCGCGCATCGCTGTTGCAGAGGTTGTCCAGGATCAGCGGCGTATAGCCCGCCGCCGCCAGCGCCACGCAGGTGTGGCTGCCGATGAAGCCGGCGCCGCCGGTCACGAGGATGGTCTTGCTCATCTGCGGGCTTGCCTAAAGGTCCAAAAAGCGTCAATTCTGCGCGACAGCGCGTGCAAACCCGGTTGGCGCGCGCTAACTGCGCTGTGCGAGAATTATTTTTTTACATTTGTACGTGCCCATGCAGAACGAAGACGCAACCGCCTCCGGCGTGGCTGGTAGTTCCGACCCGGCGGCCGTTCCACCGCGCAAGCGGCCGAAGCCCGGCGAGCGTCGCGTGCAGATCCTGCAGGCACTGGCCTCGATGCTCGAGCAGCCGGGCGCCGAGCGGGTGACGACCGCGAGCCTGGCGGCGAAGCTCGATGTCAGCGAGGCGGCGCTCTACCGCCATTTCGCGAGCAAGGCCCAGATGTTCGAGGGCCTGATCGATTTCATCGAGCACAGTGTCTTCACCCTGGTCAACCAGATCACCGAGCGCGAAGCGCCGGGCCAGGAGCAGGCCGCGCGCATCGTGACGATGCTGATGCAATTCGCGGAAAAGAATCCGGGCATGACGCGCGTGATGGTCGGCGATGCACTGGTGTTCGAGAACGAGCGTCTGCAGAACCGCATGAACCAGTTCTTCGACAAGATCGAGGCCGCGCTTCGGCAGGAACTGCGCGGCGCCGCGGCGTCCGACGGCTCGGCGACCCCGAGCGTGGACGCGCAGGTGCGCGCTTCGGCATTGACCGCCTTCGTGGTCGGGCGGCTGCAGCGTTTCGCCCGATCGGGTTTTCGCCGTCTTCCGTCGGAGCACCTGGACGCAGTCATGGCGCTGATGCTCTGAGCGCCGGGTCGTCGGGGTTCCCGCCTCATGCCTATGGCGGCGATTGAACAAGTGCTCACACGGCGCGCGTCTTTCTCCTGAAAATTCATGGCTCCCGCACACATCAAGGAGCCCCACATGACTGAATCCCGCAAGCTGACGACCGAAAACGGCGCGCCTGTCGAGAACAACCAGCAGTCCCAGACCGCCGGCCCCAATGGGCCGGTGCTCATGCAGGACCACCACCTGATCGAGAAGCTCGCACGCTTCGACCGCGAACGCATCCCTGAGCGCGTCGTGCACGCCCGCGGCTCCGGCGCATTCGGCACCTTCGAAGTGAAGGCGGATGTCACCCGCTGGACCAAGGCGCGCTTCCTGAGCCAGGTCGGCAAGAAGACCGAAGTGCTTGCGCGTTTCTCCACCGTGGCACTCGAACTCGGATCGGCCGACACGGTACGCGACCCCCGGGGCTTCGCGCTCAAGTTCTACACCGAAGAGGGCAACTACGACCTGGTCGGGAACAACACGCCGATCTTCTTCATCCGCGATCCGCTGAAGTTCCCGGACTTCATCCACTCGCAGAAGCGCGACCCGTACACCCACGTGCAAGAGCCCGACAACGCGTGGGATTTCTTCTCCCACTCGCCCGAAACGACGCATCAGTTCACCTGGCTCTTCGGTGATCGCGGCATTCCGAAGTCCTATCGGCACATGGACGGATTCGGCTCGCACACCTTCCAGTGGGTCAATGCGAAGGGCGAGGCCTTCTGGGTCAAGTATCACTTCAAGACCAACCAGGGCATCGAATGCTTCACCGCCGAGGAAGCGCAGCGCGTGGCAGGGGAGAACCCGAACCACCATCACCTGGACCTGCTGCGTGCCATCGAGCGCGGCGACCATCCGTCATGGACGGTGCAGGTGCAGATCATGCCCCTGGCCGAGGCGCAGAGTTACCGGTTCAACCCCTTCGATCTCACCAAGGTGTGGCCGCACAAGGACTACCCGAAGATCGACATCGGCACGCTGACGCTGAACCGCAACCCGGACAACTATTTCGCCGAGATCGAACAGGCCGCATTCAATCCCGCCAATTTCGTGCCGGGTATCGGCCCGTCCCCCGACAAGATGCTGCAGGGACGTCTTTTCAGTTACGGCGACACACAGCGCTATCGGCTGGGCATCAACCACACGCAGCTTCCGGTGAACTGTCCGCATGCGACGCGTGCGGCCAACTATGGGCGCGACGGCGCCATGCGCTACGACAACGGCGGACGCAGTCCGAACTACGAGCCCAACAGCTTCAGTGATGCGCCCAAGCAAAGCAATGAACCGGTGTATGCACCGCTCGAAATCCATGGGTGGACCGGCAGCCACGCGTGGACCCGCCATCCGCAGGACAACGATTTCGTGCAGGCCGGCGATCTCTATCGTCTGATGGACGAGGCGGCCAAGCAGCGCCTGGTCGGCAACATCGCCGGTAGCCTCGGGGCCGTGACGCGGCAGGACATCATCGATCGCGCGGTGGCCCATTTCCGGCAGGCTGACACTGACTTCGGCGCGCGGCTGGACAAGGCAATCCGCGCAGTGCAGGCGAAGACCAAGGGCGCCTGAGCAGCGCACCGGGCCGTCGCTTGATGAGCGTCGGTCCGGCGCTGTCGCTGCGTTCCTAGAAATCCACCAGACTCACGCCGATGCTCAGGACCGTGCGCTTGCGGTTGTAGTCGACCAGCGTGTCGCCGTAGCCGTGGAAGAGCTGCGTGTGAAAGCGGAGATTGCTCTTGACCGGATCGCCGATGACCTTGAGCCACTCGAGGCGGATCGAACCCCTGCCGTCCGAGTGCAGGTTGTTGCGCAGGGTCACGGCAAGCTGGTTCTCGCGGTTGAGATTCCAGCTGCCGCGCAGCTCCGCGCGTCCTATGTAGTTGGAGATGTCGGGGTTGTCGTCGTTCTCGGGACTTTCGGGAATGCGCTTCCAGATGCGTCCCGTGACGTTGAAGCGGTCGTCCAGTTCCATGCCCCCCATCAGGTAGAGGCGGTTCCAGCTTCGCGAATAGGGCAGGCTCTGGCCGTTTGACTGGTGGACGAGTCCGAGGCCCGTGTAGCGAAGGCGCCAGCCGCCGGGCAGCTGTGCGTCGGTCGGGTAGGCATAGACCAGTTCGGGCTCGTGATCGGTGGTGCGGAAGGGGCGCGAAATTGCGCCGTTGAATACCTGCCAGGTGGATTGCTGGGTGTAGGCGAACCACAGCGAGTCCTTCTTCATCGGCTCGTCCTGCGTCAGCATTCCTTGCGCCAGCTTCGTGCGCACCGACAGGCCGATGCGCATTTCGCTCGCCTGGTAGGCGATGTCCGTGCCGGTATGGCCCGCCGATGGCGAAGTCGGCGTCTGCGGCGCGTCGGTCCCGCTCGACAGCGAGACATTGAGTGGGCGATAGCCGCGAAAGACATAGTTCCCGCAGGAGCTGCCTTCCTCCAGTTCCCAGAATCGCGACAAGTCCGAGTACTGGTGATCGCGGCAGCGCTCCTCGGTCGAGACGGCGACGACGCGCGTCGCGGGCACCGATGCATCGACCGGCGTCGGCGTGGGTGTCTCGGCTAGCACCGCCGGCGCCGGCGGCACCGCTGTGGATGGCAATGTCTGCTGCTGGGCCCATCGGTCGAAGCAGGCCAGTCGGGCCTCCTTGTTGTCGCTCAGCCGCTGGCATTGCTGCCATGTGAGCTGTGCGTCCGCCATCGGACTGGGTGGCCTGTCCACCGGCTGTGCATGGGCGGAGGCCATGCCCATGCCGGCGAGCAGGGCGGTCATCGAGAGGGTGCGTCTATCCATCGTCAGTGGTCTGTCTTCCTGAGCAAGACAGCGTGCGTGCTGTCGTCGGCGGCGTTGCGCCATGTCCCCCTGAGTTCGCGGCCGCACGAGCCCGGCTCCAGCTGTGCGGACCACACGCCGCTGATGGCGTGGCCATCCTCCGATTCGTCGATGCCGAGCTGGCCCTCGTCGTCGATGTCGCCCGCGAGCCGCGCGACGCGGTCGGGTGCCCCGTTGGCGCCAGGGCGAACGATGCGGCCTTGCACCCCGGCATAGTCCGGGTGTTTCGAGAGTTCGATCCGGGCGACGCCGGCCTGGCCGTCGATGCGAGCCTCCCAGTGTCCGTAGAGCGCCTCCAGCGGAAGATCCGCTGCGCTCTGCGGGCAGTCGGTCGGCGCCCCCTGAGCCGCGCACGCAGTCGCCGCAAGGCAGGCCACGCCCAACAGCAGCGCACGAACCATGCCGCCGCCCCTCATGGGGCCGATGCGGCCGCCGCGGCGGCCGCGCTGTCCTGGGCCTTGCGCGCGAATTCCGCGCGCAAGGCCTTGAGTTTCTCCCGCGGATCCTCTTTGGCGGTTTGCTTGTCCAGCGCCATCTCGGCAATGAAGCGGCTGGGTTGGGCGGCAACCATTTCCCGGCCTTTCTTGCGCCGCTTGGTCCAGCTCACCGCGAGGCTGCGCTGTGCGCGCGTGATGCCCACGTACATGAGCCGACGCTCTTCCTGCAGCCGTTCGGCGGTGTTGTCGCTGACCTTTTCCTGCCGGCCTTCGTCGTCATCGAGCTTGAAAGGCAGAAGGCCCTCGTTCACGCCGATGAGCATCACGTGCGGCCATTCGAGGCCCTTCGACGCATGCAGCGTTGACAGCGTCACCACGTTCTGGTCCTGCTCGCGCTCGCTGATGGTCGAGAGCAGCGAGATGGTCTGTGCCACTTCCAGCAGGCTCTTGCGCTCGTTTTCCGTCGTGGCGCCGGAGGCGTCGTCGATCTGGCCGCCGCAGCGCTGCGACATCCAGTCGCAGAACTCGAGCACGTTGGTCCATCGGCTCGCCGCGGCCTGCTCGCTGTCTTCGCCGTCGTACAGATGCTTCTCGTACTCGATCTCCTTCAGCCAGTCCGTGAGGAAAGTGCGCGCGTCCTCGGCACCCAGCGTGCGGCGCGCGCGGTATTCGAGGTCGTTGATGTAGCGGCCGAATTCGTGCAGTCCTTCCAGCGCCCGCTTGGCCATCACGCTGGGCAGCGAAGGCGAGAAGAGCGCTTCGAACAGGCTGAGCTTGTACTGGCTCGCGAAGGTGCCGAGGCTGGCGAGCGTCGTGTGGCCGATGCCGCGCTTGGGCGTGGTGACCGCGCGCAGGAAGGCCGGGTCGTCGTCGTTGTTGACCCACAGACGGAACCAGCCGCACAGGTCCTTGATCTCGGCGCGATCGAAGAAACTCTGGCCGCCCGACACCTTGTACGGAATCTGCGCCTTGCGCAGCGCCTGTTCGAAGACCCGCGCCTGATGGTTCGCACGATAGAGGACCGCGAAGTCGCGGAACTCCTTGTACTGCTTGCCCTGAGTCGTCGCATCGCCGGCGCGCAGGCTCTGGATGCGTGCGACCACGCGTTCGGCCTCGTGCGCCTCGTTGTCCGCGTCGACGATGCGCACCGGCTCGCCTTCGCCGAGTTCGCTGAACAGCGTCTTCGGAAAGAGCTTCGGGTTGGGGCCGATCACGTTGTTCGCCGCGCGCAGGATGGCGCTCGTGCTGCGGTAGTTCTGCTCCAGCTTGATGACCTTGAGGTTCGGATAGTCGACCGGCAGTCTCTTCAGGTTGTCCAGTGTCGCGCCCCGCCATCCGTAGATCGACTGATCGTCGTCGCCCACGGCCGTGAAGCGTGCGCGTTCGCCGGCAAGCGCCTTGAGCACTTCGTACTGGGTGGCATTGGTGTCCTGGTACTCGTCGACCAGCACATGGCCGAGTGCGGCCTGCCATTTGGCGCGAACTTCCTCGTGCTGCTGGAGCAGCTTGAGCGGCAGGCCGATCAGGTCGTCGAAATCCACGCTCTGGTAGGCGGCGAGCCGCTCCTCGTAGCGCGCCATGATGCGCGCCGTGACGCGCTCGTTGTCGTCCGCCGCCTGTGCCTCGGCCTGGGCGGCATTCAGGCCCATGTTCTTCCACTTGCTGATGGTCCACTGCCAGGTGCGGGCCGTGGCCGCATCGGAGGTGCCGCCCGCATCCTTGAGGATCTTGACCACGTCGTCGCTGTCCAGGATGCTGAAGGCCGGCTTCAGCCCCACGACGGCGCCGTCCTCCCGCATCATGCGCACGCCCAGCGCGTGAAAGGTGCAGACGATGACATGCTTGGCATCGCGTCCGATCAGCTCCTTGGCCCGTTCACGCATCTCCGTCGCCGCCTTGTTGGTGAAGGTGATGGCGGCAATGCGCTTGGGCTCCAGCCCGGCCTGGATCAGCCGCGCGATCTTGTGCGTGATCACGCGCGTCTTGCCGGATCCCGCACCGGCAAGCACCAGACACGGGCCGTGCATGTAGTTGACTGCTTCCTGCTGCGCGAGATTGAGACCGAAGGACATGAAGGGGAGAGGCCCGCTATCGGGCGGCGCAAAGCGGGCAATGATACGGGTCGCTGTCGCGAGGTCGAGGATGTGAGGCTGTGTTAAACATGTGCTCTTTTGTGCGGGTGTGCCGCCTCGATGAACAAGCAAGAATCAGGCGCTCGCCAGCCCGGCCCGCTTGCCGATCGCCCTTCGTGGGGCGGCCGGCAAGCGGCAAGAAAATCCGGCGGCAGAGCGTGCGTGGAGGCAACCTGACAATCCCCGCGTGCTGCAAATCTTCGTCGTTACCGTTCCCTTCTTCGCGCTGATCGCCGCCGGTTATGCGGCTGCCCGCTCCGGTGCGCTTCCGTTGGCCGCCATTCCCGGGCTCAACGTGTTCGTCCTCTATTTCGCCCTGCCGTGCATGCTGTTCCGATTCGGTGCCGGTTCGCCGATCGCTCAGTTGCTGGACGCGGGCGTGCTGCTGGTCTGGGGAGCGTGTGCGCTCGCCATGGTCGCGCTCACCGTGGCTCTGTCACGCAATGAGCGCATCGGCTGGAATGACGCGGCCTTTGGTGCGCTGGTGGCCGCGTTCCCCAACACCGGATTCATGGGTGTGCCCTTGCTGGTCGCCTTGCTCGGGGCGCAGGCGGCGTCGCCCATGATCATCACGATCGCTTTCGACATGATCGTGACCTCCTCCGTGTGCATCGCCTTGTCGCGTCTCGATGGCGCCGATGAGCACGGCGCAGGCAAGGCCGCGCGCGAGGCCCTGCGAAGCGTGGTCCGGAACCCGCTGCCGTGGTCGATCGCATTCGGTGCGCTCGCATCGGCGTCTCGGATCGCGTTGCCGGCGCCTGTCGATCGCACCATCGCGATGCTGGCTGATGCGGCCTCGCCGGCGGCGCTCTTCACCATTGGTGCCGTGCTGGCACGATCGGCCGTGCTGGCCCGGGAGCATCGCGCGAGCGCCGTTGTGGCGGCCGCGATCGGCGGCGTGCCTGCGCCCAGGCCGGTCGAGGCGCCGATGCGCGACGTGCTGCCGGTCGTGGTGCTCAAGCTGGTCGTGCACCCGCTGCTCGTCTATGCCGCGGCGCGCGCTGCCGTTGCGTCAGGGCTGCCGCTCAGTCCTGCATCCACAGGAGTGATCGTGCTGCTGGCAACTTTGCCGAGCGCCAGCAACGTGTCCATGCTGGCAGAGCGCTTCGGGGCCGACAACGGCCGCATTGCGCGCATCATCCTGTGGACCACGGTGGCCGCCTTCTTCACCTTTCCGCTGGCGGCAGGCTGGATGAAGTAACGCCCCGGGGCTTGCCCACTTGGTGTGGCCCCCACACCCCCTTGCAGGGGCAAAGCCGGTTCTACGGTGTTTCCCGAGGGGGCGCGGGTGGGGCGGGCCGGATGGTCAGGGGGTGAGGACGCCCAGTTTGTAGGGGTCGGCGTCTGATAGCACCTCGCAGCGCGACATGTCGCGGCCTTGGGTGCCATCGCAATAGAAGCTGTTGTGCACCGCGCCGAACAGGGTCGGTGTGGACGTGAACAGCACGCCCTGGTTGCTTGTCCAGGGCTCCTTCGGTCCCGAGGCCGGGGGCATGGCATTCACGCCGCTTTCGTCGGCCATGCCGCTTGCCGAAGAGGCCAGCACGATCGGCGCTGGCGGGGTGCCCGCCGTTGGGCCGCTGGCGGATGCCGGCTTGACCGACACGGTGAACTCAGCCAACGCCCGGTAGACATCCTCGCCGCGCCAGCGGGCAGTCAGGTCGTTGGGTTTCGGGCGTCCAGTGAAAGGGATCAGCAAGGCGTTGACCTGAAATCCTCGGCCGAAGCGGTGCTCTTTTCCAGCCAGGAAGGCAAAGGCGCAAGCGGCCTGGCATTGGCCCTTGACCTCGGTGTTGACCCCGCGTGCCTGGATCGCGCGGGCGTATTCGGCTGCTACTTCGGGCGTGCCGCCCAGCGAGTTCTCGAACACCACGGTGCGTACCTGGCCGGAGGCCAGGTGGTCCTTGAAGGTTGCGACAGAGCTGCCATCCAGGATGCCGCTGACCAGCAGCCGACTGCCTTCGAGATCCAGCTCGGCCGCCTGGGCGGTGACGCTCAGGCAACTGATTGAAAAAATGAAGCATCTCCATGCGAACGGCGTCTTCACGATGTTCCCCTTCGCGAAGCACATCTTTGGCTTCGCAGTCGTCCCTAGATTGGACATCGCGCCGGTGTCCCGTCAACTTCTGTTTCAGAGAATTTCTTACACGCTGGCGGGCTTTTTCGTTGAATAGTGCCGTTTGGTCTCTTGACTAATGCTTCTGGCTTAAGAGGCGCTGCTAAAGTGGGTTCCGAATCGGGGAATGAGCATGACTACTTTGATGCGTGGAACGCTATGGGTGGCTTGGCTTGTCGTTGTCGGCTGGCTGTGGCGCTTGGGCGTGCTGGGAGCAGCCGGCGCAACGCTGGGCTGCCTTTTCAGCGTCGTTCTGCTGGCTTGGCCTGCAACCGGCCGGCGACGCCGGTCGGTGCTGCGCTACGTCGAGATGGGCAAACAGCCGCTCGGCTTGCGCTGAGCGCTGCAGTGGCGGCACGCCCGCATCGATGATGACGGGCGTTCAGATGCTGTGCGGGTCCACGTCGACCAGCCAGCGAATGACCCCGCGTCCCGCCGGCGTACGCCGTAGCGCATGCAGATGCGGCTGCCAGGCCGCGAGAAGTCGTTGCAAGGCAAGGCGTGATCCGCTTTCGACCAGCATCTGCGCCCTTTCCACATTCGCCACCCGCTGGATCGCGAGCGGCACGGCCGGATAGCGCGTGACGGCCGCGGCGTCCGCGAGGCCTTCGGCGGCTTCGTTCGCGGCGTTCAGAAATGCCTGTGCAGCCTCCTGGGTACGCGCATCGGCGCGCAGCAGGGCCTGGTACGCGAAGGGTGGCATCGCGGCCGCCGCCCGCTCTTCGAGCTCGCGCTCGGCGAACGCGGGGTAGTCGTGACGACGCAGCGCGGCGAAAAGCGGATGCTGCGGATGGTGCGTCTGGATCCACATCTCGGCCGTCGTACCTTGCGCCGAGACATAGGCCGCATCGCGGCCGGCCCGGCCTGCCGACTGCATGAGCAGGCTGAAGAGCCGCTCGGGCGCGCGGAAGTCGCTGGAGAACAGTGCGCCGTCCGGATTGAGGGCCGATACCAGCGTGATGCGGCGGAAGTCGTGGCCCTTGGCGATCATCTGCGTGCCCACGAGCACGTCGACCTCGCCCGCGTGAACCGCGGCCAGTTGCGACTCCAGCGCGCCCTGCTTGCGGGTGCTGTCTGCATCGATCCGTGCAACTCGCACCGGACCGCCGCCGGGGCGCGTCACGCCCGCGAACAGCTCGCCCAGGTGTTCCTCCAGGCGCTCCGTTCCGCGGCCGATGGGCGCGATGTCCGGATTGCCGCAGGCGGGGCAGGCGCGCGGCACGCGCTCGGTGAAGCCGCAATGGTGGCAGCGCAGTGTCCGGTCGATCTTGTGGAACACGCGAAAGGCGCTGCAGTGTGGACATTCGCTCTTCCAATCGCAGTCGCCGCAGCCGAGAACAGGCGCGTAGCCGCGCCGATTGAGGAACACCATGCTCTGCTCGCCGCGGGCGATGCGCTGCGAGATCGCATCGAGCAAGGCGCCGGACAGGATGGTCCTGGGCGGTTGCAGGTTCATGTCGACCAGCCGGATCGCGGGTAGCGCGCCCGCCCCGATGCGCGAGGGCATCGACAGGCGGCGATACCGTCCCCCGGGGTCCTCGCCCAGCGCCGGCCTGCTCTGGTGCCAGCTCTCCAGCGATGGCGTGGCCGAACCCAGAATCACCGTCGCACGCTCGCGCTGGCCGCGCCACACCGCCAGATCGCGCGCGGAGTAGCGGGCGCCTTCCTGCTGCTTGTAGCTCGGGTCGTGCTCCTCGTCGACCACGATCAGGCGGAGCGCGGGCATCGATGCGAACACGGCCATGCGGGTCCCGAGCACGATTCTCGCGGTGCCTGTGTGCGCCGCGATCCAGCTCGCCAGCCGTTGCGGATTGGTGAGCCCGCTGTGCATCGCGACGACCGCACCGGCGCCGCAGCGAGGCTCGAAGCGTTCATTGAAACGGGCTTCGAGCTGCGGGGTGAGATTGATCTCGGGCACCATCACCAGTGCCTGGGCGTCAGGCTCCTTGTCGAGCATTCGCGCCACGCATTGAAGGTAGACCTCGGTCTTCCCGCTGCCAGTGCTGCCGAACAACAGGAAAGGCCCGGTCTCTGCTTCCAGGCGCGCGAGCGCTGCTGCCTGCTCCGCCGTCAGTGAAACCGGCGGCGCCGGTGCGGCGCTGCCGGCGGCGTCCTGTCCGTTCGACCGACGCTTCAGCCGCCGCGCCAGTTGCACGACGCTCAGGTCCCTGAGCTGCGGCGGCAGCGCGGCCAGCGCGATCTCCCCGATGGAGCGCTGGTAGTAACGAGCGGCGAATGCGACCAGATCGCGCCACCTCTCGCCCAGTGGTGGAAGGCCGTCGAGCACGGATGCGACGGGTTTCAATTCCTGCGGCTGATCTTCTTCGGATTCCCCCGCGCCTCGCTCGGCCGCCCAGACGACGCCCAGGACTTCCCTGCGACCGAGCGGAACCCGTACGAGGGTGCCCGCGGTCAGTGGAACGTCACTCTTGTAGCTAAGTACATCCCCTAGTGCGCTGTGCGCAGGAGTCTGGACGGCGACATCGATCCGCCAGCTCAACGCGCCTCCCTGGGAGCTCTCGGTGTTAAAGCAACTTTGAATAAGTGTGCCTAAGTTGTTGATTTGGCTGTGCTTTGGAACACATCCAGAGATTCTGTGGATAACTTTGTTGATATCGGGCCGTAACACGTCGCGAGCCCTTGAAAATCAAGGCTCCCGCTGGAATGCCCGCAAAAAAAGCAAAGTTCAAAGTCCATATAAATCAACAACTTAGCTTCGCTATCGCTTTAGGAGCAGGCAACTTGGACGGTCCCGGACTTTTGCGCACCGCAACAGCTGTTTTGTGCATAAGTAAGTCCCGCCTCACGCTTTCGGGGGTCTTGACAAACGGATCGTGACCGCTCTCATTTGCTTACAAGAAATAACAGAAGGCGCTCAAGCCCGCATCGTCCTCGAATGTGCATGCACGGCTTGCACCAGTGCGGCGACATGTTCGGGCGGGGTGAACTGGCTGATGCCGTGACCGAGATTGAAGATGTGCGTCGGGCCAGGCTGGCTGGAATCGGTGTGCGGCGCGCCGAAGCGCTTCAGCACGCGCGCGACTTCCGCGTCGATCTGCGCTTCGGGAGCGAAGAGGACGGCGGGATCGATGTTGCCCTGCAAGGCTTTGCCGACGGGACCCTCGCCCACCAGCGCACGGGCGCGACCAAGGTCGACAGTCCAGTCGACGCCCAGCACTTCGCAGTCGAGTGCGCGCATGTCTTCAAGCCAGAGCCCGCCACCCTTGGTGAAGACGATGCGCGGCACCGGCCGACCATCCGCACCCTCGCGCTTGAGCTGCGACAGCACGCGTGCCGTGTAGGCCAGGCTGAAGGCCTGGAACGCACCGTCGGCCAGGACCCCGCCCCAGCTGTCGAAGATCATGAGCGCTTGCGCCCCGGCGTCGATCTGGGCATTGAGGTAGGCGGCGACTGCGTCGGCATTCACGCCGAGCAATCGGTGCATGAGGTCGGGGCGGCTGTAGAGCAGGGTCTTCACCAGGCGGTAGTCGCTTGAACCCGCGCCTTCCACCATGTAGCAGGCCAGCGTCCAGGGGCTGCCCGAAAAACCGATGAGCGGCACCCGTCCCGCCAGTGCGCGGCGAATCGAGGCGACCGCGTCGAACACGTAGCGCAGCCGATTCATGTCCGGCACGGCCAGCGCCGTGATCGCCGCCTCGTCGCGCACCGGTCGAGCGAATCGGGGTCCTTCACCGGCTTCGAAGGAAAGGCCCAACCCCATGGCGTCGGGCACGGTCAGGATGTCGGAGAACAGGATCGCCGCGTCGAGCGGGAAGCGTTCCAGCGGTTGGAGCGTCACCTCGGTCGCATGGTCGACATTCGTCGCGAGCCCCATGAAGCTGCCGGCCTTGGCGCGGGTGGCCACGTACTCGGGCAGGTAGCGGCCGGCCTGGCGCATCAGCCACACCGGCGTGTATTCGGTAGCCTGCCGCCAGCAGGCGCGCAGGAAGGTGTCGTTGTGCAGGGGCGCGAAAGGCATCCCGCGATTGTCGCAGGCACGCTTGCGGGAAGAGTCTCCTGTGCTGAAGCACGCCTGCACAATCAGGACGAGTCAGCAGTACGTCCGATGCAGGCGGGCCGCGCCGGCGCACCCGGCGGCGCGCTGGTCGTCAGCTCCGGTACTTGATCGAGCAACCGTAAGGTCGCGTCGCCGCCGCACTGATGGCCTTGCCATCGAAGGCCTCGGCCAGGGCCTGATTGACGTAGTTGGTGGCGGTCTTGATGTCGTCCGCGCGCGCGGATGCGATGCTGTCGATGCCGCCCGCATAGACCAGCGTCCCCTTCGGGTCGACGATGAATATGTGCGGCGTGGTGCGCGCGCCGTAGGTCCGGCCGATCACGCCGTCCTCGTCCATGAGAACGGCGGTCGGTGCGGCCGATTGCGCCTTCATCCATGCGGCGAGTGCCGCCGGCCGGAGGTAGTCGCTGGCTGCGCGTTCGGTCGAATTGATGGACAGCCAGACCACGCCCTTGGCCGTGGCGGCTTTCTGGGTGGCCGGCATGTTGCCGCTGTCGTAGTGCTTGCGGACGAAGGGACAGCCGGGATTGGTCCATTCGAGCACCACGAACTTGCCCATGAAGTCCGACAGGCGATGCTGCTGACCGGCGGTGTCGACCGCGATGAAGTCGGGCGCCTGCTGGCCGACGGCGGGTGCCGCCTGGGCCTGGGAATTGAACATGAGGGTCGCGCCGAGTGCGACGGCGGCGGTCATGATGGCGCGACGCGATGCGCGGCTCAGCGCGGCCCTGGCTTGCCGCGCGGCGCGGCGGGAACGCGTTTCTGAGGAGGTGGACGAAGACATGTTCGGCTGAATCTCCCGTGGCAAATATTCAACAACCACGAGAGCTTAGAACTGTTTCTTCATGCCAATGTGACAACCCGTAGCCGCGCAGGGTCAAAGACTTGCCAGGGCCTGGCGCACCTCGTCCTTGCCCAGGATCTCGGTCAGTACGACGGGCGCCTTGCCCGGCGCCTGGAGCACATAGACAGGGACGCCGCTTCGCCCCAGCGCCGTCAGCGCGGCGGTGACGGCCGGATCGCGGCGGGTCCAGTCGGCGCGCAGCAGTGCGACTTGCTTCGCATCGAAGGCGGCCAGGATTTCCGCGTCGGCCAGCGTGCTTCTCTTGTTGTACTGGCAGGTCACGCACCAGGCGGCCGTGAAATCGACGAAGACCGGCCGGCCCGCCTGTCCCAACTCGCGCGCGCGCTCGGGCGACCAGGGCTGCCAGCGCTCGCCGGTCGAGCCGGCCAGAGAAGGCTCGGCGCCGCGCACCACGTTTTCGCCGATCGCGCCGGCCAGCGCGGCCGTCAGCACGAGCATCAGGGCGGTCAGAACCCAGCGCGTGCGGCCTTGAAGCGTGAGCGCCCAGGCAATCGCCGAGAGGCACACCAGGAGCGCGAGCAATGCACCGGCCCCGTCGATGCCGCTCTGCTGGCCCAGCACCCAGACCAGCCAGGCCACCGTCGCGAACATCGGGAATGCGAGCAGCCGGCGAAGGGTGTTCATCCAGGCGCCGGGGCGGGGCAACAGGCTGGCCACGGCCGGCACGAATCCCGCGGCGACGTAAGGCAGGGCCAGCCCGATGCCGAGCATCGCGAACATCCACAGCGCCTGTGCCGCCGGCAGACCGATGGCGAAGCCCAGTGAGGCACCCATGAACGGCGCGGTACAGGGAGACGCCACCACCACGGCCAGCACGCCGGACAGGAAGTCGTTGACCACCGGATGCCGCGCTTGAACGCCCGCCAGCGAGGAGGGTGCAAGGCCCCCGAGTTCGAAGACGCCCGCGAGGTTGAGGCCGATCAGCGTGAACAGCCCTGCCAGCACGGCCACCACCGCCGGTGACTGGAGCTGGAAGCCCCAGCCCAATTGGGCTCCGGCCGCTCGCAGGGCGAGCATGGCGCCTCCGAGGGCGAGGAAGGAGAGCACGACGCCCGCCGCGTACGCCAGTGCGGCCATCCGATGTCCATGCCGGTCGTCGGCCCGCCGGGCGACGCCCAACACCTTGATGGCCAGCACGGGAAAGACGCAAGGCATCAAATTCAGCAGCAGCCCGCCGATCAGCGCTCCGACCAGCGCCATCGCCAGGGAGCCCGCAGGCTGAGGCAGCGTGGCGTTCGGCGAGGCATTGGCTTCCAGTGCGGCCTGCAGGGCCGGCGACACCTGTACCTTGGGCGCGACCGTGGGCCAACTGCCGCGGACTGGCGCTTCGGCCCGCCACGCGAATGGCTCGCCGGCCCGTCGGTCCGCCGCCGGGAGCGCCACGACGACCGGCATGACGCGAGGGCTGGCGCTGCGCTGCTCCGCCAGCGGGACGCGCGCGGTCCATGTGCTGCCTTGCCACGCTTGCGTCCAGTCCTTGCCCTGCACCGCCGCCGCGTGGATCACCTCGGCGGTTTCGGGGAAGAATTCGAGCGTCCTGCCGCGTGCAGAGGCGGGCAGGCCTTCAAGGTGCACGGCCAGTTTGTCGCCGTCGATCGTGATCGTGGCCGGCGCCGCGAGCGCCTGGGGCGCAGCGGCAAGTGCAGCGTCGAAATCCGCCTTGTGCAGTGCTGTCGAGCTCTTTGGCGGCAGCTTCAGCAGAAACTCGCCCTCCTCGGGGATGCATTCCTTGCGGCATACGAGCCAGGAAGCCTTGAGGCGGATGTCGATCTCGTCCGCGCCGGTCAGGGAAGTCGCGGGCGTGAAGTCCGGCGCGACCGCGAGCGGCACCGGCAGCAGCACCGTGTCTTCATAGCCGTAATTGGCGAGGTTGCCGATCGGGATCTTCTTCGGCACGGGCCAGGCGATGTCGCCGGCGGAAATGCCCGCTGGCAGTGTCCACGCGAGTTCGGTCGGAAGGCCGGAATCCCCGGCATTCTTCCAGTAGGTGTGCCACTCGGGCTGGTGGGTGATCTGCAGTCCGACCCAGACGGGCGCTCCGGGCGCCACGCCTTCGGGCGCATGGGCGACAAGCTCGGCCCGCACATGCGGCGTGACCACCACGGTGCCGGGCCGGGAGGCGTTCAGCTGCGCGGCGGCCGGTAGAGAGGCAGCGATGGCTATCAGCGGCGCGAGCAGCCAACTCGCCAGTCGGATCGGGGACGGAAGATGCATGCGCACGGTCGGAGCGGGTTCGGACGGCGAAGTTCCGGCCTGGCCTTCAGGCCCAGCCCAGCACCACGCGGCGGCTGTTGGCACTCTTCTTTTCGATCTTGGTGACGATGATGGCGCCGATTTCCCCTGTATTCGCCACATGAGTCCCGCCGCACGGCTGGAAGTCGATCGCGTCTTCGACGCCCGGCCGGCCGATGCGGATGGTCCGCACGGTGCCGGTACCGCGCGGCGGCTGCACGCTCATGCTCTTGACCAGCGCCGGATTGGCATCGAGTTCGGCATCGGTGATTGCGCCCACGACCAGGGGATGGGCTTCGGCGATCAGGCGGACGAGGCCGGCGGTCAGTGCGTCCTTGTCCAGCGGATCGGTCATGTGGAAGTCCAGCCGCGCATAGTCCGGCGTGATCGAACACCCATTGACGGGCTGCGGCACCAGATGGCACAGCAGATGGGTCGCGGTGTGAAAGCGCATCAGCTTGTGGCGGCGCTCCCAGTCGATGGAGGCCGTCACGGAGTCGCCGACTTTCAGGGATGCCAGCCTTTCGTCCTGGCCGGGCGCCGGCACGTGGACGATGTCGTCCGTGGCTCGCCCCTCGGCGTCCTTGGCCTTGCGCGTGTCGGCGATCCGGATGTCGCCGTCTTTGGCGAACCGCAGCACGCCGCTGTCGCCGGCCTGGCCGCCACCGAGCGGGTAGAAGACAGTGCGATCGAGCACGATGCCGGTGTCGTCGATGCGAAGCACGCGTGCCTGGCACTCGCGCAGGTAGGCATCGGAGCGGAACAGGTCGTCGGTCATCGCCCGATGGTAGCGGCCGCGCCGGTATTCGGTCGCCCGGCGGATGGCGCGCGTCGGTGGCGCCACCACTAAGATCGCGCCATGACCGCATTCCCCAGCCGCTACTGGTCCCAACTCGCCAGCCGGGATTTCCGCACGCTCGATTCGGCGAGGACCGTGGCCGTGCTTCCGCTGGGTGCGACCGAGCAGCATGGGCCGCACCTGTCGCTGGGCGTCGATTCGGTGCTGGTCGATGGCATCGTGCAGGCCGCACTGCCATTGCTGCCGGCGGAGCTGCCGGTGCTTTTCCTTCCGACCCAGCAGGTCGGACTGAGCCCGGAACACGCCCGCTTTCCGGGCACTTTGACCCTTTCGTCCACCACGCTGATCCAGCTGTGGAGCGAGATCGGCGCGGCTGTCGCGCGAACGGGTATCCGGAAACTGGTGTTCTTCAACGCGCATGGCGGCCACACGGGTCCGATGGACGTGGTCGCCAGGGAACTGCGCAGCGCGCATGGCCTGATCGTCTATAGCGTGAGCTGGTTCAATCTGCCGCTCGGCGATGCAGCCGCCCAGTTCAGCGCCGACGAGCATCGCTTCGGGGTGCATGCCGGCGAGATCGAAACCTCGATGATGCTGGCGCTTGCGCCGGCTCAGGTCGACATGGCCGAGGCGCGTGATTTCGCTTCCACCTCCAGGGTGCGCGCGGCGCAATACCCGATCCTCGGCAATGGCAGGAGTGCCAAGCTCGGCTGGGCGATGGAGGACTACAACCCGGAGGGAGCCGCAGGCAATGCGGCCGCGGCCAGCGCCGTGAAGGGCCAGCGGCTTGTCGATGCGGCGGCCGCGCAGCTTGCAGCGCTGCTAGACGAAGTTTCGCGCCTGCCCCTCGCGACGGCACACACACAGCCGCTCGCCTGATTGGCCTGTTGCCTCGGCTATCATGCCCCGAGCCCATACGGGGCGGCATGCTGCCCCTTTTTCCACACATCACACAAGGAATCGTATGAGCCTCGTCTGGACCCTCCTGATCGGCTTCGTCGCGGGCCTCGTGGCACGCGCGATCAAGCCCGGCGACGATTCGGCCGGAATCATCGCAACCACGCTGATCGGCATTGCCGGCTCGTTGATCGCGACCTATCTCGGCCAAGCCATGGGCTGGTACACGGCGGGGCAGGGCGCGGGATTCATTGCCTCGGTGGTGGGTGCGATCGTGGTGCTCTTCATCTACGGGCTGATCAAGCGGAAGTAGGGCCGCGAGACGGCCCGCCGCCCGGATCCTCAGGTGGCTCAAGGCAATGCCGCGCAGCAGGAGGCCCCGTCATCATCACTACGTGTACGTGGTCGAACTCGACGACCGTGTCTGGAATGTGGCGCGTTTCCGGCGCGCCAATCCGGACTACAGGCTCGGAATGCCTTTCGTCTACGTGGGCATGACGGGGCTCGATCCCGATCTGCGATTCGACAAGCACAAGGCAGGCATCCAGGCCAATTCCTTCGTGCGCGACCACGGCCTGCGCCTGCTGCCGGCGCTCTATTCGATGTACAACCCCATGCCCTACGAGTCGGCGCGCGAGATGGAAGTCGAACTGGGTATCGCCCTGCGGGCCGCCGGCTATGGGGTCTGGCAGGCCTGAGTCCCCAAATGGCCGAGGCGCAGATGGACGACGAACGAGCTTGCATCGTGATGACCACCCTCGGCAGCGAAGCCGAGGCCGAGGGATTGGCGGTCGGCCTCGTGGAGGCGCGATTGGCCGCCTGCGTCCAGATCCAGCCGATCCGTAGCGTGTACGCGTGGAAGGGGGCGCTGCAACGCGAGCCCGAATGGCTCCTGATGATCAAGACCCTGAAGACGCGCTATGCGGCCGTCGAGGCCTTCATCCAGGAGCGCCATCCGTACGAGACGCCCGAGATCGTCTGCGTACCCATCATTGCCGCCGCCAGCGGCTACATGCGCTGGCTCGAAGGCGGCGCCAGTCAGGCGTAGGTCACCCAGTCCGCGTAGGCCGGGTCGTCCAGGTGGGGCAGGGTGTTGTAGGTCACCAGCATGTGCCGCTTGGGCGTGAAGGCGAATTCGGTGACGGCGGTATTGCGGATCCGCATGTTCAGGTCGATCGTCGTTTCCGGCGTCGTCCCGAGCACGTGACCGACGGCCGTGCTGATCGGCCCGCCGCTTGACACCACCAGCACCTTCGAACCGTGGTGCTTGTCGCGCACGTGGTCGAGCGCCGCGGTCACGCCGGCGAGGAAGTCCACGTAGTCGGGCATGCCGACCGGCTCGGTTCGGCCCTGCATCCAGGCGCCGAGGCCGGCGCGCAGCAGGCGGAAGTGGTGCCGGTACAGCTCGGGCGTGTCGGGTCTTTCAAGTGGCCCGGGATGGATGGTCGCGATGAGGGCTTCGCTGTCGTATTCGTTGAGGCCGGGCCACGGAAGCACATCGTCACGCTGGAGTCCGAGGCCCTCCGCGATGCCCTCCCAGGTCTGCCGGTGCCGCCGGAGGGTGCCCGTGATGACGGCGTCGAAGACCATGCCGCGTTCGCGCCAGTACTCGCCCAGCCGCACCGACTGCTTTCGCCCCAGATCGCTCAGGTTGTCGTAGTCGGCCGCGCCGAAGCTGGCTTGGCCGTGGCGCACGAGATAGAGGGTTCCCATCCCGGGGATTCTGCGCGCCGCTTCCTGCCCTCGCCGTCTCGCGGGCGACCTGTCTCCTGTTGCCAACAATGCCGCGAAAAGCCGACATGTCTGTAAACAAATGAGCTAAATAGTATTCAATGTGTAAGAATGAATGCTTCATTTTTTCGTCGAAATGGCCTGCCTCGGCCGATTCACGCACTTCCTACAGCGGGACAGCAAGAACATGAACAGGACATATCGCAGCGTCTGGAACCACGCGATCGGCGCATGGGTGGCAGTGTCGGAAATCACCAGAACGAGGGGGCGCCGCTCCAGCGGCGTGGCAGGCACGCTCGCGGCCGCCGGGCTGGCCGTTCTGGCGTCCAGCGGCGCGGCGCAGACGCGCGACTATGCGGACGGGTTCAACGACGGCACGTCGCTCACCGCGAGTCCGGCAGGCGCGACGCTCAACAACCTGGGCTCGGGCACCGCTGAACAGTCCGGTGTCATCGACGGTTCCGGGGGCATCACGAAGACAGGCTTGGGCACGCTCATCCTGAGCGGCGCGAACACCTACGCCGGCACCACTTCGATTACCAGCGGGACCCTGCAGATCTCCGGCAACAGCAATCTGGGCGCGGGCGGTCTGATCTTCAGCAACAACGCCCAGCTGCGCCTCACGGGTGCCATCACCGGGGCGCGGCCGATCACTCTCGGCGCCGGCGGCGGCACCATCGACGTCAACGACACGACCGGAAACACCCTCACGGGCGTGATCTCCGGAACAGGCCAGCTCACGATCGTCAACGCCGGCAGCGACGTCACCGAAACCCAGCGGCTCAGCATCGACAACGCGGCCAACAACTACTCCGGTGGCACGCTGTTGCGGGGCAATGCGGGTGCCGGGTCGGCGCGCCTCAACGTCACGACCAGCACGGCGGGTTCGCTGGGCACCGGCGCGGTGAGCATCGGGACCAACGCCGAACTGCAGTTCCTCGGCGCCGCTGCCAGCGCCGGAAACCTGGCCATCACGGTTCTCGGAAGCACCAACATCCAGGGCTCGAACAGCGGCATGCAGTTCAACAGCGGGGCCAATGCCGGTTCCGCGCAACTGACGCTCAATGGCACCGGGTCCTACCTGATCTTCGGTTCCGGCGCCTCCGCCTCGAGCTCGCAGATCGTGAACAACGGCGGCCGGGTCTACTTCGATGTCGACAGCACCGGGGGCTCGGCAAGCGTTCAGAACAACGCCGGCGTGATCTATTTGCAGAACACGCCCAATCTCTCGGGCGCGACCATCGCCAACAACGCTGGCGGGCGGATGTACATCAACACCGTGAACACGAGTGTTTCGGTGGGCGATCTGTCAGGAGCGGGCGATGTGGTTCTCGGATCGAAGAATCTGACGGTCGGAGCGCTCAATCAGTCGGGCACCATCAGCGGAGTGATCTCGGACACCGGGCCGGCGACGCCGTCCGGCGGCGGTGTCCCGTACAACTACATAGTGACCGACACGGGCGGCTCGGTGACCAAGGTCGGCGGCGGCACCCTCACCTTGACGGGCACGAACACCTACACAGGCGGCACGACCATCAGCGGCGGCACGCTGCAGCTCGGCAACAACGGCAACACGGGGAGCGTGCAGGGTGCAATCACCGACAACGCCACGCTGGCCATCAACCGCTCGGACAGCGTCACGCTTTCCAATGGGATCTCGGGCAGCGGCAGGCTGGTTCAGAGCGGCACGGGCACCACGACCATCGCCACGACCAACACCTACACGGGGGGGACGGTCCTGAATGCCGGCACGCTGGCGATCACGTCCTCGTCGGCGCTCGGCTCAGGGGCCGTGACCATCAACGGCGGCACATTCGCCACGCAGGCGCAGCTCAACAACGCGGTCATCGTCAATGGCAGCTTCAATGTTGCGCCGGGCGGTACCGTCGCATGGACAGCGCCGGTGACGCTCAACGCCGACGCGACCATCACCCAGGCAGCGCCCGGAGGCGGCATCGATTTCTCGGGGGGCATCGCCGGCGCGCACAGCATCACGCTCGGCGGCGCTGGCGGTGGTTCGAGCGCCTATACCTATTCGGCTGCGAACACCTACACGGGGTCGACCACGGTGCAGGGCAACGCGGCGCTGACGGTCAACGGCGCTTCGGGCAACGTGCCGGGCGACCTGAACGTCGCGGGTCAAGGTGTCGTCATCGTCTCGTCGGCAAACCGCCTCTCTTCCACGGCAGCCGTGACGGTCGACTCGACCGGCAATACGGTGGGCGGCACGCCACTGGCCGGGCTCGAGCTGGTGAATGCCGATCAGACCATCGCCCAACTGAATGGCAGCGGCAAGGTCGGTCTGTCGGGCAGCCGGCTGACGGTGGGACAGGGTAATTTCACGGGCTCGATGTCTGATGGAGACCTGCCGGTCTCGCCCGGGCCGAGCTCGGGTTCTCTGGTCAAGACGGGTGGCGGCACGCTGACGCTTTCCGGCGCCAACACCTACACCGGCAGTACGCAGGTCAACGGTGGCACCTTGCGCGCGGGTGCGGCGAATACGCTGAGCGCTGCGTCGGCGCTTTCCGTTGCGTCCGGCGCAAGCCTGGATCTGGCGGGTTTCAGCCAGACGGTTGCCTCGCTGAACAACAGCGGCACGGTGTCGCTCGTGGGTTCCACGCCGGGTGCCGACTTGCGCGTCACGGGCGCCTATGTCGGCAACAACGGCGTCCTGCGCCTCGGCACGACGCTGGGTACGAGCGGGCCTTCCGATCGGCTCGTGCTCGACGGCGCCACGGCCAGCGCGACCGGCCACACCGCGCTTCAGATCACCAACCTCGGCGGCCTTGGCGGGCAGACGGCTGGCAACGGCATCCAGGTGATCGCCGCACTGAATGGCGCGACCACCACGGCGCAGACAACGAAGGACGCGTTCGCTCTGTCGGGTGGTCACGTCGACGCGGGTGCCTTCGAATACCGACTCTATGCCGCGGATGCGAGCGGTGCCGGTGAGAGCTGGTATCTGCGGTCGCAGGTGACGCCGGCTCCCGCACCGGCACCGGCACCGGCACCAGCTCCAGCTCCAGCTCCAGCTCCAGCTCCAGCTCCAGCTCCAGCTCCAGCTCCAGCTCCAGCTCCAGCTCCAGCTCCAGCTCCAGCTCCAGCTCCAGCTCCGGCTCCGGCTCCGGCTCCGGCTCCGGCTCCGGCTCCGGCAGCCGTCCCCGTGACGGCCTATCGTGCCGAGGTCCCGATGCTCGCCGCACTTCCCGCGCAGCTGCACCGGAGCGACCTCGCAATGCTCGGCAGCATGCACAGCCGCTTCGGCGACGACGACGCCAGTGCGCAGGCACTCGCGAGTCTGACGCCAGTGGCCGGCGTACTGTCGATCGATCGGCGGGCCTGGGCTCGCGCCGTCTATGCAGACCTGAACGTGCGCCAGGATGGCATCGTCAATCCCGAATCCAAGGGCCACGTCGGGGGCGTCCAGGCCGGCACGGATCTTTATGTCTCGGCACCGGGCAATTGGCGCGCGGGCGTGTACGTCGGCATGCTCGATGGCGATTCGGACGTGAACGGATTTGCCAGCGGGCTTTGGCGTGCCGTCGGCAGCACCAGCCTGAGGGGGCGCTATCTGGGTGCGTACGCCACGTACGAGAACAACACCGGCTTCTACGTCGACACGGTGCTGCAGTACGGCACGCAGGACTACACGATCCGGCCGCTCGGCGGCCTCGAGGCCTCTGGCAAGGGCAACAGCGTGATGGCCGCGCTCGAACTCGGGCAGGCCTTCGCCCTGGGTGGCGGCTGGACTCTCGAGCCCCAGGCGCAGTTGATCTACAGCCATGCGCGTGTCGACGATCTCGTCATCTCCGGCGCCCGGGTTCAGCAGGACAGCCTGGATGGCTGGACCGCCGGTCTTGGCGTGCGGGTGAAGGGTGACTTCGCAACTTCGGCGGGGCGTCTGCAGCCTTATGCCCGCGTCGGCGTCGTCCATGGCAGCAACGGCAACAACGTCGCGCGCTTCATCGGACCCGCCGCCTTCACCGACATCGTGAGCGCGAGCAGCTACACCTCGACGGAGCTGGCGGGCGGTTTCACGCTCGCCTTGACGAAGACCACGAGTGTCTATGGCGAAGTCGGCAAGGTCTTCAGTGCAGGCGGCGACACCCAGGTCAGGAGCTCGGTGCAGGGGGCCGTGGGCGTGCGCGTGCGCTGGTAAGAAGAAGCGCGTCGGCGGAACTCGCGCGCGCTACCGCGCATCCCAGCGGGATGCATGCCCGTTCCGCCAATCCGGATCTTTGGCGGCGCACCGTCGCCGCTGCCTTCGTCGCTGCGCCCGCGCTATGGCTCGGGCCACGCGCACGGGCGGCGGACAGACGCCCACTCACGCCAGCCCAGACCGAAGGCCCCTTCTATCCGGTCAGCCTGCCTGCCGACTCTGATGCAGACCTGCTGCACAACGGCAATCTCAGCTATCGGGCCGGCGAGCCCGCCTGGCTCAGCGGAACGGTCACCGACCCGGAGGGCCGGCCTCTGCGGTCGGCACTGGTGGAGATATGGCAATGCGACCAGGCGGGGCACTACCATCATCCGGGCGACGGTGATCGCGCCGATCCGGCTTTTCAGGGCTTCGGCCGTGTTGCGGTCGCTGCCGATGGTTCCTACCGTTTCCATACCATCCGGCCGGTGCCCTACACGGGACGCACGCCGCACATCCATGTGAAGGTGAAGCTCGGTGTGCGCGAGCTGCTGACCACGCAGGTCTATATCGAAGGCCATCCCGGCAATGCGCGCGACGGGTTGTGGCGCAGCCTCTCCGCCGATTCGCGCGCGGCACTCACGTTGCCCTTCGAGCGTGCCACGGACGGGTGGCAGGCGCGCTTTCCGATCGTGGTCGAGGCGTAGCGAAGGTGCGAATCCGCGTCAGCCGGCCGCGTTGGAGAGGATCCCCGCGAAGCGGGCTCGGCGCGCGGCGTTGAATTCCTCGCCGCAGAGGCGCGGGGTCATTTGCGCTCCGTGAGCGCAATGCGCACGGCCAGCGCGGCCAGCACACTGCCCATGACATAGCGCTGCGCGCGCAGCCAGCGTTCGCTCCTGGAGAGAAAGGCAGTGATTCCGGCGGCGCCGAACACCAGCAACGCATTGACGCTGCCGCTCACGCCGATCTGCACGGCACCCAGGCCCAGACTCTGAAGCAGCACCGAGCCGCGCTCCGGATGCAGGAACTGCGGGAAGAAGGACAGGTAGAACATCGCCACCTTGGGGTTGAGGAGATTGGTGAGAAAACCCATGCTGAAGAGCCGCGCGGGCCGATCATGAGGCAAGAGCCGCGCCTCGAAAGGCGTGACGCCGCCCGGCTTTATCGCCTGCCATGCCAGCCACAGCAGATAGGCTGCGCCGGCCATCCGGATTGTCTCGAAGGCAAAGGGGACGGCGAGCAGCACGGCCGTGAGACCGAGCGCGGCAGCCATCAGGTGGACGAGAAAAGCGACCAGCACGCCACCCAGCGAAATCAGCCCGGCCGCGCGACCCTGGCACAAGGCGCGGGAGACGCAGTAGATCATGTTCGGTCCGGGCGTCAGGACCAACAGCAATGCGGCCAGTGCGAACCAGGCCAGTTCGATCGTCGTGAGCATGTTTCAGATTCCTCGTGATTCAAGCGTGATGCTGCCGCGCGGCGTCTCGAGCACCGCGCGGATGTTCGGCGAACCTGCAGCGAGCGTGACGCCCTGCATACCGATGGCGCGCAACGCGGAATCGAGATCGCCGGTGCGCGGATGTCCAAGCGCCAGCGAGCGCAGGCGGACTTGCGAATCCGCCATGCTGTCTGTCGGGTGCACGGGGCCCCACTGGATCAGCGTCGGCAGGGCGCCGTAGAAGAGCCTCTGGCCATCATCCCGAACGGTGATGTGCCACACCAGGCGACCCGCGGGCGTGTCGCGCGAGGCTTCGATGATCGGTCCGCGGTCGATGCGCTGATGCGCCATTGCATGTGCGGCGGCAGCGGCATCGGGAACCTCGGCCACGAAATGCACGAGACGCGGTCCCTCGCTCGCGATGCGTGCCTGCAGTGCAGGGTCGTCAAGATCGAACCATCGGCGCCGACCCGGGCCTGGTCGATGCGTCGCCTGGGGATCGATCGCGATGATCTCGAGGTACGCGCGCGGATAGTCGGCTGACGCGATCTTGATCAGTCGGTTGTGCGTACCCATCAGCGGGTGCGCCCCTCCGGGCCCGGGCGTCAAACCCAGCGTTGTCTCGCACCAGCGCACGCCCTCGTCGAGTGCCCGCGCGGCGATCACGAGATGGTCCAGGCGTGCAATCGCGTTCATGGCAGATGCCTAGAGTCGGACCGTGCCCTCGATGCAGGTGACCGAGTCGCCACCGATCCAGACTTGCCCTTGGGCGTCCCGCATCACATGGACGCGTCCGGATCGTCCGAGCGCCTGGCCTTGGGCCGCGATGTAGTGCGAGGGCAAGTGCGTTTCGGCGATCAGCCACTGTGCGAGGCTTGCGTTGAGACTTCCCGTGACCGGGTCCTCCTCGATGCCGATGGGCGCGGCGAAGGCGCGCACCTCGAGGCCGATCGCGGCCGCCCCGGTGCCGGCGAAGGCGCGGGCTTCGCGGTTGGATCGCGCGATGAGCGCCGGCGCCGGGTCTGCAGCCGGAATGCCGGCCACGCCCACCTTCTGCCCCAGTTCGCGTAGCGCGCGATGGTCCGGCTTCAGCGTGAGCACCGTGTCGGCGTTGTCGAGCAGCAGACCGAGCCATACGGGCCCGTTGTCCAGCAGCTGCGCGCCGATGATCTGCTGCGCCTTGAGTCCGAGTGCGGCCGCGACCTTGGCGAGCAGCGTGGGGCTGGGCGCGCTGCGCCTCATCGGCGGTGCGGCGAAAGTCAGGCGATCTTCGTCGCGACGGATCGCAACGAGCCCGCCCGCGCATTGCTGCACGATCAGGTCGCTTCGCGGTCGTCCGCCGGCCTCCAGCCACGCATGGCAGCTCCCCAGCGTCGGATGCCCGGCGAAGGGCAGTTCTCCACCGGGTGTGAAGATGCGAACGCGGTAGTCGGCGTCGGGGTGGGTGGGGGGCAGCAGGAAGGTCGTTTCCGACAGATTCGTCCAGGCGGCGAAGCGCTGCATGGCTGCGTCGTCGAGGCCGTCTCCGTCCAATACCACGGCAAGCGGGTTGCCGAAATAGGGTGTCGACGTGAAGACGTCGACCTGCTTGAAGGCGCGCTTTGTCATGGGGTCATTCCAGTGTCAGATCGAGCACGCCGCGTGCGCCGGCGCGATTGCGAAGATCGCCGAACCAGCGTTCCACGTTCGGCCACGCGGGCCGGCTGTATTCGGCGGCAGGCAGGCCGAACCAGCGGTGCGCTTCACAGCCGGCAGGAATGTCGGCCATGGTGAACTCGTCGCCCAGCATGAAGGTCCGCGTGGCAAGGTGCGCATCGAGCAGGGCGAACAAGGGCTCGGTGGCGCGCACCGAAGCCGCGATCACAGCAGGTTGGCGCTCAGCGGGCGGCGTGCGAATCCATTGCTTGAAGGCACCGGCGCTGGCTGGGTTCAGCGTTGTCTGCTGCCAGTCCATCCAGCGCTCGGCATCGAATCGCGCGACCAGGGGCTCGGGGTAGAGCCTGCCGGTCGAATGCTTCGCGCAGAGATAACGCACGATCACGTTCGATTCCCAGAGCGTCACGCGGGCATCGCCCTCGCCGTCATCGATGGACGGCACCAGCGCATTGGGATTGAGCGCGAGGTACTCGGGCGTCTGTACGATTCCGAATCGGCCGCCGGCATCGGTGCGCTGGAAATCGAGCCCGAGTTCCTGCGCGCACCACACCACCTTGCGGACGTTGATGGAGCTGATGCGCCCCCAGATGTTCAGCATGTCGCCGGGCCCTTGCCAAATGAAGTCATTGAACGGATTCAGACCGGAGTGGCGGCGAGCCGCCGCTGCACGTCCTCGGCGGCATTCTGAGCGAGCTGCTCGCGAACGACCCGCGCCAACGCGGCGATGGCCGTGTTGATCTCGTCGATGCTCGCTGTGACGAAGGAAAGGCGCATGGTCCGCGCGTCGCCCTCTCCGGCATAGAACGGCAGGCCGGGAACGAAGGCGACGCCGTGTTCCACCGCCTTGGGCAGCAGCGCCACCGTGTCGATGCCTTCGGGCAGGCGTACCCACAGGAACATGCCGCCGGCCGGCCTGCTGAACTCCACCTTCAGGCCCTTCATCTCGCGCTCGAGCGCGGCCAGCATCGCATCACGCTGTTGCTTGTAGAGCGCGCGGATCGTGGGTACGTGGCGGGCCAGAAAGCCGTCCTTGATGACTTCCGAAACCATGCGCTGGTTGAAGCTGGGCGTGTGCAGGTCGGCGGCCTGCTTGGCCTGCAGGAGCTTGGGAAAGATGGATTTGGGCGCCACCAGGAAGCCCAGCCGCAATCCCGGCGCCAGCACTTTCGAGAAGGAGCCCAGGTAGATGCAGCCTTCCGGATTGCGGGCGGTCAGCGGCGGGGGCGGCGCTTCATCGAACCAGAGCTCGCCGTAAGGGTTGTCCTCGACGATCGGCAGCCCGGCCTTGGCTGCGGCGGCCGACACGGCAGCGCGTCGCGCCTCGGTCATGGTGCGCCCGGTCGGATTCTGGAAGTTGGGCAGCAGGTAGGCGAAGCGCGCATCCTTCGCCTTGGCGATCAGGTCTTCGACACGAACACCTTCGTCGTCGCCCTCGACGCCGACCGGTTCGGGCTCCATGGGTGAGAAGGCCTGCAATGCGCCGAGATAGGTCGGTGTCTCGACCAGCACGCGGCTGCCGGGGTCCAGCAGCACCTTGCCGATCAGGTCCAGTCCCTGTTGCGAGCCGGTGGTGATGAGTACCTGCGCCGGGTCGACCGGCCACGGCAGCATCGCCGCCACGGCTTCACGCAAGGGTGTGTAGCCTTCGCTGGCGCCGTATTGCAATGCAGCTTGGCCGTCGCGATGAAGCACTTCGGCGCAGGCATCCGCAAAGGCGCTGATCGGGAAGGTCTTCGGCGACGGCAATCCGCCCGCCAGGCTGATGATGCCGGGGCGCTCGGTGACCTTGAGGATTTCGCGGAGGACCGACGGGTTCATCTTCTCTGCGCGAGCGGCGAGTTTCCAGTTCATTGTTTTCTCCTTGGTGGTGCGATCTATCGAGAGGCCGCGGCGTGCGCGGCGGGAAGGCGTGGCTGCGAGAACTTCCTTCCGGCGACGACGGTGGCGACGACCGCCCCCGCGAAGCCGAGCGTGACGACGTCAGGTGGTTCACCCAGAAGCGGCACGGCTGCGAGGATGGAAAGAAAGGGTTGCAGAAGCTGGGTCTGGCTGACGCGCAATGCGCCGCCGAGGGCGAGCCCGCGGTACCAGGCGAAGAAGCCGACCCACATCGAGAATACGCCGACATAGACGAGACCGGCCCAGGCGGAGGCTGCGACCGTATGGCGAGGCCACAGCCACAACGTGGCCGGCAACGTGACCGGCAATGCGAGCACGCAAACCCAGCAGATCACGCGCTCCGCGCCGAGGGCCGGCGTCACTTGGGCGCCGAAGATGTAGCCGAGCGAGGCGGCGAACACGGCACCGATCAACAGGATGTCGGCCCAGGCGAAGCCGAAGCCCGTGCCTTGCTCGCCGGCACGCGACATCGAAAACGCGATCACGAGCAGGCTGCCTGCAATGGCGCACAGCCAGAAGCCCGGGCGCGCGCGCTGATGCAGCACCCAGGCTGCGCAGGCCGCCGTGACGAGCGGCAAGAGGGCGGTGATGACGGCTGCGTGGCTCGCATCCACAGTCCGCAGGGCGTAGGCGAGCAGCAATGGATAGCCGACTGCGTTCCCCAGCACCGCCATCCCCAGAGGTTTCCAATGATGGCGCTCCGGCCGGGGCGCACGGGTCGCGAGAAGGAGGATCGAGGAGAGGATGCCGGCGAGCGCTGCGCGGCCCAGGGTCACGAACCACGGCGACAGTTGCGGGGCGTCCTGCGTACCGGTCGCCAGCCGCGTCATCGGCAGCGTGACCGCGAAGAAGGCGACGCCGAGTACACCGAGCCACATGCCCAGGGTTTCTTCCCGGATCTTGATGCGCGGGACGTCCATCACGGGGTGACCGCCAGCGGTGCAGCGAAAGCTTGCCAGTTCATGGAGCACACTTTAAACTTTCGGACCATTACAGTACCGATACAGTATGAGGAACATGGGTCCAGTCTGTACTGGTCTTTCGATCGACACAGAACACGAAGCCGTCCATGCTGACACGAACTTCGACCCAGTCCCTGACCAGCCAACTCGCAGACCGTTTCGCCGAACGTATCCGCGACCGCCTTCTTGCGCCCGGGGCGCGCCTGCCGTCCGTGCGTGAATGCGCACGCCAGCAGGGCGTCAGCCCCCACACGGTGGTGGCGGCCTATGACCAGTTGCTCGCGCAGGGCCTGGTCGAGGCGCGGCGCCAACGCGGCTATTTCGTGCGTGGCGATGCCGTCGTCGCATCGCCACCCATGGCGGGCCAGGCGGCTTCCCTGCAACCTGTGGCGGCGGATGCGAGCGCGTTGATCCGGGGCATGTTCCATCGCCCGAGCGACAAGCCGCAACCAGGCATGGGCGTGTTTCCTTCCGAGTGGCTGGAATCGACCTTCATGCCGGCGGCGGTGCGCCGCGTGACCGGCACCAAGGCCCTGCAGGAACTCTCGCTCCAGTATGGCGAGCCCATGGGCGATGGCGGCTTGCGCCGCAGCCTGGCCGGCAAACTGGCGGGCATCAACGTGCCGGCCGGGCCGCAGCAGATCATCACGACGCTCGGCGCAACGAATGCGCTCGACATCGTGAGCCGCACCCTGCTGCGGCCCGGCGATGCGGTCATGGTCGAGGAGCCGGGTTGGGCGCTGGAATTCGCACGGCTCGAATCACTGGGAATGCACATCCTGCCCGTGCCGCGTCGGTCGGACGGTCCGGATCTCGAAGTGATGGAGCGCTACTGCGCGGCCGGCTACGAGGGCCGCAAGCCCAAGCTCTTTGTCAGTGTGAGTGTCCTGCACAACCCGACCGGCTACAGCCTGCCGCCCGGAAGCGCGCACCGCGTATTGCAGTTGGCGAACAAGTACGACTTTCACATCGTCGAGGACGACACATATAGCCATCTTGCGCCGGAGCACGCGACCCGGCTGAGCGCTCTCGACGGCCTGCAACGCACGATCTATGTGAGCGGCTTCGCGAAGATCCTGGCTCCGAATTGGCGTATCGGCTTCCTGGCGGCATCGCCTGCGCTCGTCGGTCGTCTTCTCGAAACCAAACTGATCGCGACATTGACCACGCCCTCGCTTTTCGAGCGGGCGCTGGCCTGGTGCATCGACCAGGGCCAGTTGCGTCGCCACGCCGAGCGGGTGCGACTGCGCCTGGATGGCGCGCGCGGGCGCACGGTCAAGCTGGCGCTGGCAGCGGGTTGTACGCTGGCTGCGGAGCCAGCGGGCCTGTTCGGCTGGCTCGACACGGGGGTCGACACCGATGTGCTGACCCAGCGCATGCTGGATGAAGGCTATCTTCTGGCTCCGGGGTCGCTCTTCCATGCAAGACGGCCGCCCTCGACCCTGATGCGGGTGAATTTCGCGACCGCGCAGGATGCGGCCTTCTGGAAGGTCTTTTCCCGGGTGCGGGCGCAGATCTGATTCAGGCCGTCGATGGCGCCGCGGTGGGCGGGGCTCGCCGGCCGGGAGGTTGCGAAGCTGCAGGGCTCTAACCCTGCCGGGCGCTTTCCAGTTGCTCCCAGCGCTCCAGTGCCGCGAGGAGTTCTTCCTCTATATGTGCATGCCGTTCGCCGAGTTCGGCTGCTCGGGACACGTCATTGGCATAGATGGCCCCGCCATCGAGCGCCAGGATTTCGGAGATCCGCTTCTGCTCGTCTTCGAGCTCGGCAATTCGTGCCGGCAGCGTCTCGAGTTCGCGTTGCTCCTTGTAGCCGAGCTTCCTGCGGGCGCCGGGCTTCTTTGTGTCGTCCAAAGGTGGCGCCGGACGTGCCGCAGATGCGGCGGGTTGAGGCGCGGTTGCGCTGGCGCGCTGCGCTGCAATATCTCGGCTCCGGGCCGATTGCGCAAGCCAGTCCTGCACCCCGCCTTCATATTCGCGCCAGCGGCCATCGCCTTCATAGGCGATGGTGCTGGTCACGACGTTGTCAAGGAATGTGCGGTCATGGCTCACCAGGAACACCGTGCCGTCGTAGTCCTGCAGAAGCGATTCCAGAAGCTCGAGCGTGTCGATATCCAGGTCGTTGGTGGGCTCGTCCAGCACCAGAACGTTCGCCGGCCGAGCGAACAGCCGCGCGAGAAGCAGACGATTGCGCTCACCGCCGCTGAGGGCGCGCACCGGCGATTGCGCACGCGCGGGCGAGAAGAGGAAGTCGGCCAGATAGCTCTTCACATGCTTGCGCTGATTGCCGATCTCGATCCACTCGCTGCCGGGGCTGATGAAGTCCTCCAGCGTCGCATCGAGATCCAGTGCATTGCGCATCTGGTCGAAATACGCGATCTGGAGGTTGGTGCCGCGCCGTACCTTGCCACTGTCGGGTTCGAGCTCCCCGAGGATCAGCTTGAGCAATGTCGTCTTGCCGGATCCGTTGGGTCCGATGAGGCCGACCTTGTCGCCGCGCAGGATGGTGCAGGAAAAGTCGCGGATGACACACTTGTCGCCGAAGGACTTGGACGCGTGGGTGAGTTCGGCCACGATCTTGCCGCTGGCCTGGCCGGAGGCCACGTCCATATTCACGCTGCCGAGTGCCTCGCGTCGCGCAGTGCGATTGGCGCGTAGCGCCTCCAGGCGGTGAATGCGGCTCTGGCTGCGCGTGCGCCGGGCTTCGACCCCCTTGCGGATCCAGACCTCCTCCTGGGCGAGCAACTTGTCGGCCTTGGCGTTGATGACGGCCTCCTGCGCGAGCTGCTCCTCCTTCTGGGCCAGATACTGCTCGAAATTGCCGGGGTAGCTGTTGAGCTTGCCGCGATCGAGTTCGACGATGCGGGTTGCAACGCGGTTCAGGAAGCTGCGGTCATGCGTGATGATCACCATGCTGCCCTTGAAGTCGATCAGAAACTGCTCCAGCCACTCGATCGAATCGAGGTCCAGGTGGTTGGTTGGCTCATCGAGCAACAGCACGTCGGGCGTCGCGACGAGCGCCTGCGCCAGGGCGACGCGTTTGCGCGTGCCGCCCGATAGCGAGCCGATGCTGGCGCTTCCATCCAGGTGCAGGCGCTGCAGGGTTTCCTCGACGCGCTGCTCCCAATTCCATGCGTCGAGCGCCTCGATCTGGGTTTGCAGGGCGTCGAGGTCCACGCCCGGCTCACCGGACAGATAGCGATCACGCAACGCGATCACCTCTGACAGACCAGCGCTTGCCGCGGTGAATACGTCGGAATCGGTGCGAAGTGCCGGTTCCTGCGCCACGTAGCTGACCCGAAGGCCTTGCTGCATCTGCAGCGTTCCGTCGTCTGGCCTTTCCAGACCTGCCAGGATCTTGAGGAGCGAGGACTTCCCGGCACCATTGCGGCCGATCAGTCCGACCCGTTCTGTTTCGAGTAAGGAAAAGTCCGCGTGATCAAGTAGCGGGACGTGCCCGAAGGCGAGCTGCGCGTTGAGAAGGGTCAGTAGTGCCATGCGGGGACGATTATCGGAGCCAGAGGCACCGGAACGCGCTCCGACCTCCGACGGCCGAACTGCCCGGCAACCGAGATGGCGCTATACTCTCGTCCCTTCGCTGATTCTGTTGATCGGAGCAGCGGCCCGAGGTGGCAAGAGATGCAGTTAAATATGTTTTCTTGCCATTGACCTGGATTCGAAATTTGGGTCATAATCGAAGGCTTCGCTGAAAGCGGCTTTGCATGTTTCAAACCTCAAAGTTTGGGACTGAAGAGTCAGAAGCAGCGAAAAAACTGCGACGGATTCGGTAAAAACCGTGTCATAATCGCAGGCTCCGCTAAACGCTGAGTTGTTATGCAGGAAGGCCCGAGAGGGCGGCCTGGGTGGTTGGTGGGGTGGGAAGAAGAAGGCGAACAAAAAAACTTGAAAAAAGTTTGCGCGTTCTTCGAAAAGCGTGTCATAATTGAGGGCTTCGCTGATCGCAGCAAGTCAAGCAAGACAGA